>Ga0209770_10000769_pt1 | contig 17080 bp, 7 predicted proteins | sample LauGreSu1BDMLBDD_2_FD_187572 | JGI IMG/M metagenome (GOLD analysis project Ga0209770, IMG submission 187572) | Freshwater lake microbial communities from Lake Michigan, USA - Su13.BD.MLB.DD (SPAdes) (version 2) | ecosystem: Environmental > Aquatic > Freshwater > Lake | place: Lake Michigan, USA...
TTATGCTTCGCCTTCTGGCGTTGGTTGATCTTGTACTGCTGGCGGCTCCGGATCCGGATCCGCGACCTCAGTGATACCGATCGCTTCCTTCTCTGCCAGCGTGGTCAGGCGCAGCCAGTTCGCCGGGTAACTATTGCCTTCGGCATCCTTGAATGGCGTGTCGAGTGGCAGCGGTTTGTCGTTAAGCATGAACATGAGTTACCTCGCTAGTGCGTTCTTAAATGGGTTTTCGGCAAATGCCATGTATATGTAGGTTGCGCCATTGGTGTTGTTGCCTGAGTTTCTTATCTTAAAGCCGTTTGACAAAGCATCACAGAAGCCTTGAGTCGTATCTGCATTGCTCAAATCTGGGCGCAGCAGATCAGTCATCTCGTTGTATGTGCTTCTGGCGGTGTCATATAGCCACCACGAACCTGTTGCTCCGCTGGCAGCTTTGGTGAGAATCCACCTCGGCCTAAAGCCAAGAAACACAAAAGGCCCATCCGCGCTGCCGTTGCCGGTGTAGCTGCCGAACGCACTGTAACCTGCTACTGCGGCGAATAGGTAGGCGACATATTCACCGACAGTGCCGGTAGCTCCATTGACAGTTGGCTCAGTTCCAAGTGAGAACACAGAAGATGTTGGCAGTGTGCTGTTCCAGTAGGTTGTTGCCCCAGTCTGTTTAGCCGAAGTTTGATTTAGAAAAATAACTTCCGTTGCCGACAATGCGGAATGCCACACAGCCCAAGAACGGGCTATACTATTTGGAAGATTTCGTGCTTTCACAATAATCATGCTCGGCGCAACACCAAGATTATGCGCGATAGTCCTGTTCGCACCCGTCCCCGTATACGTCACAATGTCGAAGCCCTGCGTTGCGCCTTCTTTCCATTGCCAGCCGACGTAAGTCCGAGGCGATAGGTTTACCTGATTAGATGTCCCAAGAGAAAATCCGTTCGCATTAAATGCCGTAACAGAGCTTGCAAACGTAGCTTCTGCGTTTGTCAGGTCTGATTGCAACGCCAAGTTCGCACCGCGAACAGCATCGATTAAAACGTGTGAAGTTCCAGCCGTACTACGCGACTTAACCCAAACCAAGTCAGGCTGCATTGCTCCGCTGTTGACAATATTTCGTGCAGTGTTATCACCAGTCCACAGCGTCGCATCAAAATACTGATTGCCCTTCAGGATGGTCGGCGTTGGCAGGTTCAGCGTGTTCAATGCTTTGAAGCCTGTTGGTGGTGTGTAGGTGAAGGGACGCTGGCCGAAGTTGATGTAATTTGTAACGCTAGCACCACCAGCAAAATCAGGGTTGTATTCGCCAGCAGTAATTGTTTTTGCGCCTTGAGAAGAGTTGTTTTTGTAAAACGTAATTTGGTTTGAGTCTAAATCAAGTGCTACACCAACAACATCACCATTGGTAAAAGTAGCACCGTAAGCAACTCCAGAAGCCCCAGTATAAAACTGTCCGTTGTTACCATAATAGTGATAGCCGTTAGCAATACTTGAGGCGCTTGGCGTTGCTGTTGATAGGATAATTCCTAATGCCGAGAATGCTGTTGTTGGAGAAACTTCCCAATACCATTTGCCGGAAGTAACCGCAAAAGTTGCGGGTTGTTCTCCACCGCTGGCACCAATAGCTACAGTCAAATTGCCGTCAGTAATTGTTGACGTTGACGGTTTTTTCAGTGGGTTAGCCACCGCATAATTCCCTCGCCCATTGCCGCCATCAGCCCACTGTGTCGGCACATCCAGCATCGAGTCATACGTCACGCCAGCAGTCACGCTGATGTTGTTCGGTGTCCAGTTGTTGCCGTTGCCTGAATAGTCTGCACCGATAGCCGCAGCAGTGGCAGCAGAGTTGTTACTGAAGTTTAGATAAAAGCCGTTTGTGCCATATGTACCTGTGTATTTTTTTGGTGACCATACGCCGGTGACAGGATTGATTTCACCAAATGATGATGGTGTTAATGCTTGACCATCAATGAAGTTAATTTCGGTTATGTATCCGTCACCATAGTTTTGGTTGCTACTATTTGTATTTGTTCGACCGATCTGCATATCGGTCAGGAAATCTCCTGCAAAACCTTGATTTAAAGGCGGATACGTTGCCGTGCCAAAAGCTGTCAACTGCACACCGTTGACGTATAGCTTAAGACGCTCAGTCGAAGTTGCGTTTGCTGAATCATATGCTGCGACAATGTGATACCAAGCAGAGTAATCTCTGAATACTGCGCTCGACTCAAGCCTGACAAGATCAACCGCTGATGAATTGCGAATACGAAAGGCTAATATGTCACCAGTCCAAAAACCAAAAAAATCAAAAGCAGCGGTTCCGGTAGATGAACCTAAAAGTGGAAGTTCAGAGGTCGATCCGCGCTTAACCCATCCTGATACCGTGAGCTTTAACGGATCAGTGCCAGTGGTTGCGTTAGTTCTTTGCAGGTACGCCGAGGCACTCGACCGCAGCCGCACAGAGCGGCTGATTTGGTAGCCCTCTGGGCCAAGTAGTAACGGCAGCGCGTCAATCATTTCACATCCGAAATCAGTCGTGCGGTTATTCGGCTGGCACTTTCCACAAAGTAAACCAAAATGTCCACGGCATTAGCAGTCGTGGTCAGTGTCGGCGCAGTGCCATTGCTGAACTTCCAGTTGCTGCCGTATGCCAGCGTTCTGCTGCCTGTGCCGTCCTGCGTGATCGTGATTGCACCGCTCTGGCCTGCGGTCTGGTTGCTCGGGTTCGCCAGTGTGCGGTTGCCGCCGAGAGTCACGCTGAAGTTGTTTGCCAGCGCGAAGTTCGGCGTGATCGTTGCACCATCAGTCAGCGCAGACACAGCACCGCGCTGGGCAGCGGTAAAGGATTGTGCTGCCGCTAATTGCGCGTAGCGAGAATCGGACTGCGCCTGCGTATAGGTGTTCGCCACATTGAAGCTGGAGAACGCATAAACATTTAGCTCATCATTAAGAGCAGCAGCAGAAGTCAGAACAATGCTTGTGCCGTTTGTAGCCGTGTAATCATCTCCGGGTTTCAGCACCACGCCGTTCAGGCTGACGATCAAACCACCAGCGATGTACGACAGCGTAAGCGCGTTGGCATCAGCGCCAGAGAACGTGGTCTGTCCTGCCGTGGCGACAAACTCATAAGTCACCAGCGCAGCCTGCTGTGCAGCAGAAGCCTCAAGCCACTGCGACCCGTCGTACACTTTCATGCCAATGGGTGCCGTGCTGCGGTAGTACAGCGCACCGGTCACCAGTGCATTGCCGTCATTGTCTAGCGTCGGGTCGCTGGTCTTGCTTCCCAGGTACCGATCATCAAAGTTGTCCAGCGCCGTGGCGGCAGCAGCAGCCGATGCCGCCGCAGCAGACTCCGAGGATGCCGCAGCAGTGGCACTGTTGCCAGCATTGGTTGCTGCCGTGCTGGCAGTCGATGCGCTGGAACTTGCGTTGCTAGCAGAGGTCGCCGCAGCCGTCGCATGGTACTTCGCGCTGTACTCGCCGCCGGCTACAGGGCTAGATGTCTTCGTTGCCCATTCATTTGCCAAAGATGCGGAAGCCGCAGCTGCGTCTGCATTCTCTTCGGCATTTTGAATATCGACGATGTTGCTCGCGACTGTCTGCACCGCGGCAATGTTGGCGCCGACCGTGTTGACGCTAGCAATCGATCCGGCTACCGTCTCGATCTCCGACACTGGCTCGTTCAAATCATCGGCGACTGTCGTGATGTCGGCAAGGTTGGCAACCAGCGTGTCGAGGTCGTTGATGTTGTCGGCCAGCAAAACGATGTCAGCAACTAGCGCTTCGGCATCTTCGGTGCTCGTCACTGGCAGCTTGGCAGCGCGGTCAATCTGCTCTTGCAGCTGCTGCATGACCATGGTGTGCCGATCAAACACATCCTCGTGGGTCTCAGCAAAAAAACTGCCCTGGTTGCGCAGGTCAGTCTCTTGCGTGATGTCGAGCTCGCGCAGGATGGTCAGCGTGTGGCCGCTGGGCAGCGCGCCGGCTACCAGCGTAATGCTGCCGCCGTTGTAGGACCCGGCGCCAGACACCGTGTAATCGGTCGTCAATGTGAGCACTGTCTCGACGCCATCAGCGTCAGCTTTGGTGACCAACAGATCCGTGTTTGCAAAGATCCTGAAGGTGAAGCTAAAGGTGCTGGCGCTGCCGTTGCCGGTATGGTCGGCGCGGTTCGAGCTGGTGGAGACTGTCATTTAATTTTCCTTCCGTTTACCCATTGCCGCGTAAAACAACAGCTCGGCAAAATTGTCTGCTTCCTCTTCGCCCTCGTTCACGCGCCACAGGTATTTGCCCGTAGCGCTCACCTGCGCTGTGCCAGGTACGCCTGCCAGGTAACCGATTGTCTCGGCAGCCTTGACTGCAAAGCCGCCCCACTCCATCTCGTCTTCGTCGGTTACTGCTTTGGCAGTGGCTTTACCCAGTTTCGCCAGCTTCTCAAGGCCGCTGGCCAGCGGTGTGAACTTGTAGTCAAAACCCGAATCCAGTGATGAGGCAACGTCACGTAGTAGCGGAATACTCATCAGTGGATACAAAGCGATTTTGCGAGCGAGCCATTGCGGATAGTCATCCTCGTCGTCCGGCCCGCGGCCCACAATAATGTCGGCTGCAAACGCCGGGATGGCGATGGTGAAAAGTGCTCTGGCCAGGAAGCGCGGCATATCGGTGATGGACTGGACATCGCGCCCCATGTCTCGCATGCGATTGTATAAGACGTTGAAGTAGCTGTAAAACATCGTCAGCGCCTTCATGAGCTCATTGTTCCGCTGAACCGCCGCCAGGTCCTTTGGGCCGCCCGCGCCCTGAGTCAGACGCACCGCCGCATCACCCTCCAGGCGTGCCACGTCCTCGCTCTTGCCGTCATCCAAAGCCTTGCGGTAGGCCGCCATCCAGGTGGGCACAGTGACCATCGTGTCGGCGATTGCAATGCCGTGAAAGGCAAAGCGCTGCGCTTGGGTGAGCAGGCTGTTCTGGCCCGTCATCTGGCGCAGCTGGCCGCGGATGTCTCGATCCAGGTTGGCCGGCCGGTTACGCATCTCGCCCGAGAGCGCGCGCACCTCCTCGGTCATCTGTAACGGATGGCGCAAAAAGCGCGCAAACTCGACGCCCAAGTACTTGGCGCTGACTTTATCCAGCGAGGCCGACAGACCGGTAATCTGCATGATTGCGGTTGTTGCTTTGAAGCCCATGACGGCTGCCACCGTGTTGGCGCGCAGACTCATCATCCAGCGCGAGAAGTCCGCCAGGCCTTGTGTGCTGCCGCCGTTGCGATCGTTCACCACCGATCGCAGCCAAGGCAGCATCTGCTTCTCGTAGGCCGGGCCCAAGGTTTCTTGCAGCACGTTGCGGATCTCGCTGTTGGTCAAGATTTTGTTGGCCGCCACGATAGCTTCGCGGTGCGTCAGATCTTTGATGACCTTGCCGGTGTGCTGTGTGATGACCTGCTCAAAATCAAGCTGCAGCGGCGCCGCAAATCCCTGGTTACGCGCTTCTGTGTGGCCCTTGGACGTAGTCGCACGCACATAGCCTTCCTCAAAAAGCTGGCCCAGGTTGCCAGATTCTTGCCTGGCGCCCATTTCAGAAAAGCGCGGGTCGTAGACCAGCGGGAAGTAGCCGCCTTGCATCTGAATGTCTTGCCCGTTCACGGTGACCACAAAGGCCTGCGCCTCGACCTTCTTGGGTGCCAAGCCAGTGACGCGCTTCTCAAGCTCGACGATCTGCGGCCAGAGCGTATTGATGTTGTCCCAGGTCGCTTGCACAAACTGCCAGTCGGCTGCCGAGAGCTTGGCAAACGCCGCCTCGACCATGTCCATGTTCCAGTTGTGGCCCCGCAGCATCTTGCCCAGGTTCTCTTCGTTGCCGCGGTTAAGCGCCATCGAGATGATGTACTTGCGCGTCACGCGCCCAATGCCAGGGATGTCGTAAGTGTCCAGCATCGACTTGCGCTGCTCTTTGGGCATTTGCTCAAGCGATGCGACGATCTTCTCGGTCAGATCGCGGTGCAGGTCGTTCTCATCGCTTTGTGCCTGGGAGATCGGGTTCCACAAGTAGGTGTGCCAGGGCCCGTCGACGCGACCGCCGTCGAGCCACTCGATGAGCTGCTCCATCTTGAGCAGCTGCGAGTCAAGCCGACTCACCGTGTCGCCGGCCTTCTCGCGCATGGTCAGAGCAGACAGATCGGGCGGCAGCATGCGGCGCTGGCCATTGTTTTCAGCAATTGCCACCAACTCGGCGATCGCCTCTTGGAATGCAAACTCTTTGTTCTTGGTGACGATCTTGTTTTTCAGGCGCGCCAGGTGCTCGATGTTCTTGACCGCGTCGCGCACAGCGCGCAGCTCGTCAATGGACACCTGGCGATAGTTGACCAGGCGCGCTTCATTGAGCAGGCGCGCATCGATGGCGGGCTCCAACCCCTGTGCTTCCTGGTCAGTGATCCACTGCTCGAGCGACTGGCGCCGGTCAATCCTGGAAAGCGGCACCCTGCGGAACTCGTAGCGGTCCAGGATGGCGTCAATCTGCTCGAGGTAGGTATCACCTGCCTTGCCCATTTGCTCGCGCGTGGTGCCTTTCTCGAAGCGCTGCGCGTACTTCAGAATTGACTCTGCTTCTTCCCTGGCTTTGGTGGCCTCCAGGTACATGAAGTGATTTAGGAGCTCGCGCTGCTTGGCATCTGCTGCCAGCTGGAAGTCACCCGACACCAGAGCGTTTGACGCCTCGCGGGCTGCTTTGCGTGAGGCCTGCAGATGCTTGTAAGGATCCAAGTCGCGCAGGGCGGTCTGGCCGACTAGGCCTTGCGCGGCTGCCCGGAAAGCTTTGGCGGGCGGCGTCTTGATGGCTGCTCTGGCCTGCCGGCGCTCGCCAGCCTGGCGTTGGCGCTCCACGCGCACAAACGGCGCCACCTCGCGCTGCTTGCGACGCAAAGCTTTCAGCTCGATCATCAGCAGATCTTCGCGGTGCGTGTTGTGCAACGCTGCGATGGCTTCGTCTGCGATCGTCCCATCGGTCATTATGTCGCCGTAAGCCTCGCGCATGCGCACGTCGACCTCGGCGGCGATGTACTCGTTGCGCGGCTTCATGCCAGCCAGCGCTTCGATCAGCTTGTCGCCGGACTCAAAACCCAGGAACTCGGCCGCCGATTCGGGATCCATGCCGCCTTGGCGAGTGTAGATGCGGCCAAAGCTGCGCGGCAAGCGCTTCAAGTAATCCTCGCCGTAGCGCTCAACCAGCGCCTGCTTGTTCAGGCGAATGGGTGTGCCGTCCTCGAGCTTGCCCTCGGTCAGCGTTTTGAAGGCTGCGTACACAGGCGTGAGATCTGTTTCGACCTCGACCTCGGCGCGCATCTCAGCCTTGCGCTCTTTCCACCAGGCCTCGCGCTCGCGCTGCATCTGCTTCATGAGCTTGGCTTGCAGCGCTTCTTTGCCCGACTCCACGGTCTGCTCGACGGACTTTTTGTAGGCATCAAATTCCGCCAGCGTCACGCCCATATCAGTGGCGGTGGTAAACATCTGCACGCTGCTGACCTGCTCTTTGGCGGCCGCAATTTCCTCGTCGGTGGCGTAGATCCGGTCAAACACTTCGCGGATCTCGTTGGTGAGCTTGACGTCCAGCGACGTGATGGACTTGTAGATCAAGCCCAGCCAGGCCTTGAACTTTTGGAACAGCGGGCGCAGCTCTTCGCTGGGCGCGTTGCCTTCCATCAGGTAGGCTTCATTGGATCTGGCAAAGCGCTCGTGCGCTTGCACTGCGCGGTTGTACTCTGCGCTGCCGACCGTCTTGCCATCAAGCGTCAACTCAGCGCGCAAGGTCAAGCCCAAATACTTGAGCACCGCAGCGTAGTCGTCTTTGATCTGCTGGGTGGCGTCTGGCCGCTCGGCCAGGTCGCCCATCACTTCCAGGTAGAAGTGGCCAGTCTCGTGCAGGAATGTGGAGAGGTTTGCTTTTTCAAGCAGCGCAATGTTGAACTTGCGATTCGGGCCAAACTGGATAAAGCCGCGCTTGTCGGAAAGCGGGTCGCCTTGATCTAGGCTTTGGTAGAGGACGTTCCCTTGACCAGCTGCGCGATCTCCAGGTCCTCGTTCTCCTGGTCGAACTCCTGCTGCTCCGTTTGCGGCCTGTAGTTCGGCATCGACGGCTGCGACGGCGTCTGCGATGTCGGCGTCGCTGATTCCTTTTGCTCTGGCAAGTTTGGCTGCTGCGTTGGCATAGTCGGGTGCCTCGTCGTCTTCGTAGCTCTCGGTCGCCTCTTCGGCGGTCTTTGCAGCATCATACAGGCGTTTCTCCGGATACCAAAGCAGTGCCTGATAGTCCGACATTGTAAGCGCCGGATAGGTCTGTTGCAGCTCAGACAACACACGGCTAAACACTTTTCTGATGTTGCCGCGCTCCGGCGGGCCGCTTGGCGCTTCCTTCTGGCCGTCCAAGTACTTCGTCAGCGCGTTGCCAACCTTGCGCAGCTCGTCACCAAAAGACACGCGCTCGGTGCCCTTCTTGGCCTCGCCCATAATCTCGACGATCTTGGCCGCACCGGCTTCGTCAAACACACCGATCTTGGCCATCTCCAGGCGATTGGCCGGCTTCTGGCTGGCTTTCCAGATGGCCACGCCAACAGCGTCCAAATCGCTCACAGACAGCTTGCGCTTGATGATGGCTTCAAAGGCCTTTTTGTCCGCGGGCGACAGGGCCTTGATCACGTCCTTCAACTGGGCGCGCTTGGCCTTGATCTGCGCCTGGTTGATTTCAACCAGCGTGCCGGTCCAGCGGCCCCATGTGCGCATCAACCAGCGGTCCATGGTGAGCTGCTCGAAGCGCCCGTACAGGTTCATGAAGAACCCGTTGCCAATCTTCGGACCTAGCGCTGCGGCGCCGTACACCATGGTCGTCAGGTTCTCGCCGCTGATTTTCTGGCCGGTGAACTTCTGCACCTCACCAGCGGGCTGCATGGTGGTCATGAACCGTTCGACCACTTCAAAGCCGTGCTTTTCGATCAGCGTGTTGTACATGCCCATGGCTTTGTTGATCGCGCCGGCCGCAGTGCCAATGCCGATGTCGGTAGGCATCTTGCCGCCGGAGGCCTTCCACTGCTCGTAGGCCATCTCGGCCAGCTCAAAATTCTTGTCGACCTTCAGGCCGTTGGACGTGACGGCCATTGCCCACACAAAAGCAAACTTGGCCTGCGGATCCGTGGACACTTCCGGGTGAATCAACGACACCAGGCGCAGTGCCTTGGTCACCTTCTCGTTGTACCAGCCCACCGCGTTGGCGTTGGTACGCAAGGCAGTGATGCCGTCTGCCATGGCAATGCGCACCAGGTACTCTTCGGTGCCCTGGCTAAACTCGTCCAGGTTTACGCCGGCCGCCTTGGCAGCGTTGTTGACGCGCTCCTGGATCGCAAGCTTGAAATCCCTGTTTGTTGGAAACGACTGGCTGCCCGCAAACTCAAATGCCGACTCCACATTGGATACGGCATCGATCTCGTTCGGAACGCTCCTGCCTTCGGCCTGCGCCCTTACGCGCTGGTACAGCTCATTTAACTGATCACCCAGCCCCGCCTGCTGGGTCGCCGCGTCGATCAGCTGGCGCACCTGGGCGTTGTCGGTAATCGCACCCACATCGATGCCCAGCGCGTCCAGGTAGTCGGCCAGTTGGTTGATCGTGTCGCGCTGCTGCAGCAGCTGCTCATTAAAATTCTGCGCTGCGAATTGCTGGTTGCCTCCGCGCAGCTCTTCATCGAGCGCATCAAAGATGTCTGCCTCCGTGATGCTGCCCACGTCTCGCCCAGGGAAGTAGCCCGCCTCCACTGCCCGCTCGCCGATCTGATCGGGCGACAGGCCTGCGAGCTGCACCAGGTTGCGCTGAAATGGCCGGTTGTTCATGTCCGCATCAACCAGCTCGCCCGTGGGCAAAATGCCGCCCTGCGCACGCACAAACTCCACTAGCGACGGGCCAAAGATGTCCATGTCGGTAGGAGTCGTGCCGCTGCGCAGTGTGTCAAGCAAAGGATCCAGGTTGATGTCAGCTCGCGTATCACGCGTCAAGATCTCAGGCAGCGGGCGAGATACGCCCAGGCTGTACTGCTCGTGCAGCGCTACTGGGTCAATGCCTGCGCGTGTGGCAAGGCTGTTGATCACCTTGGCGTACTGCGTGGCATAAGCTTCTGCCGTGGTGCGATCACTGCCCGAGGCGATCAGCTGCCCGGTCATGTCGTCGCGGATCTTGGTGGTCGCCGGCGTGTCAATCTCACCCACCGAAGCCTGCGCCTGGGCAATCACTTCTTCGTCGATGGCCTCTTGCTCGGCCAAGTACTCGTTGGCTTCGCGCAGACTAATGTCGCCCTGGCGCAGTCGCATGTCAGGCTGCAGGCCCGCCAGGTGTTCGGTAGGCGCAATGCGCTCAGCAAATTGGTCGATCGGAATTACCAGGTCGGTGCCGGTGGCCACAGCCTCTTCAAAGTTGCGCACACCAGCTTCTTGGGCGGCTGCGGCAGGATCAATGCTCTGGCTTTGGAAGTACGTGCTAAAGCGCTGCGCATCGATGTAGACGTTTTGCACGGGGCCGTCGGCTGTGACGGTTGCGACAAACTCGCGGAACTTCTCCGGCATGCGCTTTAATGTGTTGGACTGGCTGGCTGTTTCGCCCAGGGCCTCGAACACGGCTTGCGACTGTTCTGCTTTCTTAACCTGCTGACGTGCGGAGTAGGCCTTCGTGCCCCCACCAATGCCGCCCAGGACAACAGTTGCCTTGAATGCTTCGGTAGACTCAGCCAGGATGTCGTCGACGTCTTGCGCAAGCTGTGTGGCGTTGTAGGGCTGCTTCTCGCGCTTGCCTTCAAATTCTGCTGCCGCTTCGCGAGAAAGAATTGAGATGAACTTTTGCAGGCCTTCGGTGAATGTCTCGGTGCCTACAGCCACGGCATACTTCTTGCCGATCTCTTTCATGGCTGCGCGCATGGTTGGGCGTGCGAGCACGGTCTTGATCTGCTGGGTGCTAAGCGTGCCAATTAACTTGTCCGCGCCTGGCACCAGGCGCAAGCTCTTGCCCAGGGAAAACGTCTCCAGCGCCGTGTTTGGCACACCAGCAATGATCGAGGCATAGCGTGCCACGGTGGGATCGAGCTGCGTGCCGTCGGCAAACTTAAATTGCTTCAAGTCGTCGTAGACCTCACCCACGCTTGACTCGTAGGTGTTGAGCACCACGCCTGCCGTGGTGCCGGTCTTTAAGCCAATCAAACCAAAGGTAGCGCCGCCGGCCGTTGATGTCACTGGCGCGCCAGGGCCGCCAATCAAGCCCATGGCTGCGCCTGTGGCCGCACCTGTGCCCATGCCGATTGCGCCTTCGTACTTCAACGCATCGAGCACCGAGTAGGCGCTCATGCCAATCACATCGCTGGCTGCCTTGGTCCAGCTGGGTAGACCGTCTTTAAACTCTTTGCTGCGCTGCTGGGCCAGCGTTTCCAGGCGCTTGAGCTGCACCTTCTCGGACGGGGTAATAGTCCCCATGACTTCCTTGAAGTTGAGAAACATTTGGCGCTGCTTGTCCCAGCCTTGCTCGAGGCCCGCGGGTACAGAGCGCAGTGTGTTCTCGATCGTGCCAAACAGATCCAGGTCGTCGTGCGATACCGCAGCGTTGTCCCGGTTAGAAAAGTACTCCGAGGTTTTGGGTGTTTGCCGCTGGATCTGATCGATCGGCAAATTGCGCATGCGGTTGATGCGCTCGAGATCAAACTTGTTGTCGGCAGCAAACTCGGCCGACACGCCACTCTTGTTGCCAAGCTTTAAGTTCTTGGCGTAATCATCTGGGTTTTGCTGAAAACCAAATGACAACGACTGCCTGGTGCGCTGGGACTTCTCTTCCAGCAGCAGCTCGTTGCCAATCAGAGTTTCAAGGTCGCGCTGCCCCATGTCGTTGTCCTATTTCTTGTTGAGCGCAGCGATGCCACGCAGAATCTGTTCTTCTGTCGGCTGCACGCCCTTGGCTGTGTAGGCATTGATGACCTTTTCGCGATCGCCTGGCCGGCCAAAATTGCTCATATCACGCACCTCAAAGACGCGCTTGTCCTCGTAGCTAATGGAGCCACTGCCAAACAAGCCGCCTTTTTGCTGCATTCTGACGGGGCCCACCATCAACAAAGTGTCGATAACTTGCGTCTTTTCATCTTCACGCAGTGGTCGGCCCAGGTTCTTCTGCTTGGCTAAAATGACTTCTTCAACACGATCGTTGAGCTGCGCCATTGTGGCCTTAATTCTTTTGCCTTTGTCAGTTTTGCCGTCCGCGTCATACACCGCAATGCCTGCCTTAAAGGCACGCGAATCCAGCAAGTCTTTGTCGAACTTGACGGTGGCTGCGTCTGTCTGGAGTTTGCGCTTGTAGGTAATAGCCTTGCTTACATTACCTCGACCAAGATCTGGCACAAGCGCCCGAATTTCGTCCTCTGACATACGGGCTAGTCTGTCTGGATCTTCTGTCAGCATCTGATAATTGGCGTCCTGATTGATGCGCATTTCTTCTCTGCTGCCTGCGCTCATTCCTTCTGGTTTTCGGAAATTCTCAATCTGGTTCTCAAGCTGCGCCCGATCAGTGCCGCCCAGGGCTTTCCACTCGGGCATACCGCGGATCTTGGCCATTGGCTGCTTAGCCAGCACCGCATTCCAGACAGCGTCGCGGTTGGTGTTCTCAGTGCGCTGCTTTTCTTGGAGCTTGCGCAATTCTTCCGTATTGCGCGCAGAGGAAATCTGCTGGCGTAGTCTTTCCTGAATGCTGCCTGGCAAGTTGCCCCATTCAGGCATCTGCGTAATGACATCAAGCTTGTCGCCTCGACCTGCAGCTGACCAGACCGCATCTTCGTTCCTGCTGTTTGAGCGCTGCTCGCGCGCCCAGTCGCGACTCTCACGCGCATCGCGTGCTGCTGCGCGCTGGTCTTCATCTCTGCGGAGATCGTCCTCAAATTTTTTGCGCTGCACCGGGCCCAGTTGTTTATAGGGGTCAGACTTTTGAATAGCCTCTAGCGTCACACCGTCCGCCACCAATCCCCAAAGCTTGCCTACACGCTCCTCATTGCGTTTGGTCGACGCAGCACTCCACACGTTGTAATCCTGCGTTAGCTTAGTCTCCGCCTTGGCCAGCAGATCGGGCTTGTCTTTTAACGTCACATCATCGCGCAGTGTTTGAAGCGCTTTCTCCAAATCGTAGACGTCACTATCATTTTTTGGCTTGTGCGCATTCTGAGCCAAACCAACAGCCACATTGACAGTCTGCCCATTGTCATTTTGCAAGCGCTCGGCCACGCCGGCATCGTGCAATTGCTTGCGCTCAACCAGTTGCTTAATCGCCACGTCACGCGCTTGTGGGTTGTTCTTGTACTTGCTGCGAATTTCGTTGGCCATCTTGTCGATTTGAAATGGCTTGCGGTCATCGCCTCCGGGGCCCAAATTGCCGTTTACTAATTTGTCGACAAAGTCCGACACCTCGGCGTCAATGCCGACCACGCCGACCGCTTTGATCGCTGCGCTCGTGTCTTTGGCATCGATCGCGTCGCGGTGCAAATCAAAATACGCTTTAGCCGCCAGTGGCTTTTGCTCTTCCAATAGTCGGTTAATCACGATCGAGTGCATGTTGCTTTGAGCTTCAAGTACCAGGGCTTTGGTCGCGTCTTTGCTCATGCCCTTGCTCATCGCGTAGCGCGTCGTCTCCTCGACGATGCGACCCATGGCGCTTTGCAATTCGGTTGGGTTGTCGTAGTAGCGCGCTGCGCGCTGATTCTCGACGGCCACGGAGCCTTTGTAGACGCTCTCTTTGTAGACGTCTCCCTGCTGCATCTCGTGATTGCGCACGCGCTCGTCGAACCCGGCACGCATGCGCTCGGCGCTAAGCAAAAACTGCCGACGCTGATTGTCATTACCCAGCGTGCCGGCAATCTCACTAATCCTGGCCTGGTATTTGGCGCTGTACTCTTCCGAGAGCGGCTTGTTGCCTTCGCCGCGATTAAGCGCCGCCTCGCCTTTGTAGTTCAGTGCGCCCATTTCACGCTGGCCGCCCTGCAGAGCATTGTTGACTTGAGATGCCACACCTTGCATGTTGGATGCCGGCGCATCCGATGACGTGCCATTGCCAAACAGCAGCTCGTTGTCAGCCAGGTTGAGCTTGTTGATTGCATCCTGTGCGCGAAACTGATCGGCTTCCTCCCGCGCTCTATTGATCGCGTTCATAACGCCGCTCACAGCAGAGGAAATTGCCTCGCCGGCGTTGGGCATGACCGGGTTGATTGACGGACTGGGCAGGTTACCGACCTGCTCCTGCGTTTGCTCATAGACTGGAATGCGCGGCATCGCTTACTCCCACCACTGTTTCTTGATACCGGCCGCGTAGACGTTGCCAGCGCCCGTCAGCACAGAACCCAGTGCCTGGCCCTGGTATGCCCGCGACCTAGCACGCCCCTCAAACTCTTCAGCAGCACCTTGTGTTTCGTAACCCCACGCAGCGCGCATCGCGTTGTTGCGAATGGTCAGTGCGTCGCGCTCGCTCATCTCAGCCGACTGGATCAGTACATCACCAAATGATCCGGAGTCTGCCATCGCGCCCGATGCACCCATGGCTGCGCGTTGGCGTCCCATAAATTGGCGACCTTGTTCGCGCTGCTTTTGTTCTTCCACGGCCCCGCGTGCAATCGTGTCTTGCGCTTGATAATCGCGCACCTGCTTGTTGTACGCCGCCATGTTCCGAGCGTCTTCGGCCTGCTGCATACTTGCAGATGCGCTTACAGCGCTTCCTGCTACAGTCAGCGCGGTCATAATGTCACACATGATTCGCTCTCATATCGAAACGATGAAACGGCACGCCATCAGGCCCGTGCGCTTGTGCATCGTGTATCGTAAACCCCAACCATTTAAGCCAAACAATGGCTCGCGTGTTGCGGGAATCCACGTAGTTCACCAAATAATTGTACAGCGTGGCCATGCGATCTACATACGCTTTATTGCGTCTTAAAAATGCTTTTGCGTGTTGATCGATCTCGACTGTCCCAATCATCCACGGCACACCTACCGAGCCCAACATCGAGGCTGGCGCAACACCAAACATGCACACCGGCCGCCCGTCGACTGTGCCGGTCCAGCTCGCCGTCGAACAGGCGATCCCGTGTCTTAGCGCGTATTCCGGGCTCACGCGATTGGCTGCCCATAGTTCCTCCACATCTTCTGGCCGGATGATGGGCAGCATGGGCGCCACGTGCTCGGGCAGCGCCTCAATCACAGCGTACTTATGCGCCGCCAACAGTGACCTCCGGAATGGCTGCTAAGATCGACAGCGGCAGCGGGTCAGACTGGCGAACGAACACCCGGCCTTCTTTACTCCAAGTTGCGGCAATCAGAATGTCGGCTACACCAGTGAGCAGCGCCACCGGATCGTCGTAACCTTCCTGGGCGCGCTGCTTGTACTCCACCAAGTTGCTCTCATCCCGGCCTGCAAAAATGCCGCGTGAATCTTCAACCAGCAAGCGCACGGCTTGCACGATTTTTTGCTTGTCTCGGATCGTCTCACCCGTGGGCGCGCTGATGTCTAACGTCTCAAAGTCGGCTTCAATCGGCAGGCCGATATGCACGACGGTTGCCGCCTGCACCAGAGCCACAGCACCGCTGGCCACCACCTCCTGTGGTGCAACATGGCCATCGGCCAGCACGTTGACAGTCTTGCCCTCTAAGTGCGACAACCCAGAAAAACTCTTGCGGGCATGCGCCCAATGGGTAGTGGCTGTGCTGCGCAGCTCGGTGGCCACGTCGCGGTTGATCGTCACCGTGACTACCGTGCCGCTGGTGCGTGCCGTGATAGCCAAGCGCAGGATTCTGTCGTCGTCGGCGGTCAAATGAATCTCGCTACCCACATCGCCCGCCACAAAGTAGCTGGCGCTGGCTGTTAGCGTAAACGTGGCCGCACTGCCGTAAGTCCACGCACCGCTGGAGGTGAGCGTCATGGTGGTAGCACCTGTATTTCTGCCATCGTAAGACAAGCCAGAATCGACAAAGAAGGCGTTCTTGATGTCAGTGATGTAGCGCGTGTTCATACGCTCCACATACCGCTTGGTGACACCACCGATGGTGCGCTTGACTGCAATGTAGAGCGCGTCTTCTGTGCCTTCAGAGATCACGCACACGCTCTCAACCTCGCCGTCAGTGTCGTGCCGGTGCCAGCCAATGACCTGCTGCTCGCGCATGTACGTCATTGACAGCAGTACACCATCGTCACGCACACACCACAGGCACGTAAAGGGCACCTGTTGATACGCCCATTCCTCAATTGTGTAGCCCTGCACCAGGTGCGAAGACAGAATCGTCAGGTCGTTGCCGGTGTAGGAATCGGACGCGAACTCATAGCCCAGATCCCGCACCGTCGATCCCTTGTCCTGCAAGTACAGCGCCGTGTTGCCGATCACCTGCGGTGGCACCGTTGAGCTGCCGCGGTAGCCTTGCTGCTTGATGTTGATCGACGACGGCGAGATGGTGTCATTTTCGGCGCCTGCGACAATCCACTCGCCACCCGATGTCAGCAGCACCAGCTTGTCAAGTGTGAGCATGTGCCGGATTGCATTGACCTGGCGCGAGGCAATCGTAAAGTTGACCGCGTCATCATCAGCAATTGGATTGCTCTTGCCAAAATCCACGTAGGCATTGGTGCGCGACATCCACACGGTTTGCGGCTGCGCGGTGGTGTTCGCAAAACACAGTCGCTGCTGGTGAAATGCCACGCTGGCTGGATAGCCTTGATTGCCGCCCCAGGCTTCAAACGCCCACTTGTAGCTGGCCGTGGCGGTTGTCTCGTCCGGTATGCGCAAGATGACCGTCGCCGTTGCGCTCGTGCCGCTGGCCACAGCGGTGATGCGACAAATACCAAAGCCTGGGTGCAAGAAGCGCCAGGTCACCGCGCCGTCGGACCAGTCGTCGGCCTCGTGCGTTGGGCGCAACGAACCGGTGGTTGCCGCATTGGTTGCTTGGTAATACTTGCCGTCAGAGCGCCGGATGTCATTTAACGCCACCGCTTTGCCGGCCTCCCAGGGCTGGCCAAAGTTTTTTTGTTCCAGGTAAAACAGCTGCCCGACGTGATA
>Ga0209770_10000773_pt1 | contig 17027 bp, 15 predicted proteins | sample LauGreSu1BDMLBDD_2_FD_187572 | JGI IMG/M metagenome (GOLD analysis project Ga0209770, IMG submission 187572) | Freshwater lake microbial communities from Lake Michigan, USA - Su13.BD.MLB.DD (SPAdes) (version 2) | ecosystem: Environmental > Aquatic > Freshwater > Lake | place: Lake Michigan, USA...
GCCCACTTCCCAATTCGGCGTACCCACGTAGATGAACGGTGTGATATGCCCCACCATGAAGTCGCCGTCACGGCCGACCGCTTCGCGCTGAGAAAGAAGCGAGTCGACCATTTCTTGGTTCGAAGGGCCTTGTGGCAACCAACCATCGCCGAGACGAGCGGCGCGAGCGATGGCAGATGGTGACGAACCTGCAACCCAGATGGGAGGACGTGGGGATTGAACCGGACGCGGCTTGGCTCCGAGGCCGTCGACCCATTCGTTCTCGAGTGCGCTCGCAAGAAGAGGTATGCCGTCGTTCATGGCCTTCCCACGCGTGTGAAAATCAACACCGAGGGCCTCGAACTCACGTTGCACGTGGCCAGCGCCGACACCACAGATAGCACGGCCCTTTGACACGTAGTCGAGTGTGGCGAATTGCTTTGCCGCCACCAGGGGGTGCCGGTACGGCAACACGTACACGTGAGAGAGCAAACCGACTCGAGACGTGATTCCAGCCAGCCAACCCAACGTCGAGATCGGGTCTACCCACTGCGTGCCCATCGAGGCGGCTGACTGTTCCGGCAGTGCGACATGGTCACACACACCGATGTATGCGTAGCCGTTGTCATCGCAGGTTCGGGCCATCGTGGCAATCTCGTCGACACCCGCTGACGCTTCCCAGGCGGCGGCGTAATAGGTGCTCTGAGACTGGACGGGAAGTTGGATTCCGAAAATGCGTCGACCAGCGGGAACTGTGATCACGCAGGTCTCCGCACGTTCAACGACGAGACATTGTCGAGAAGAATCTTCTTCTGGTCAGCAGGCTCGAATTGCTTGTAGTCATTCACGCCATCAAGAGGGTTTGGTAACGCCTCGATATGTGGCCAATCACTTCCGAACAACACACGGTCGGTGCCCATGAGGCCTGCGACTTCCTCGACGTCGTCTTCCCAGAACGGGTTGATCCACCAGTGACGCTTCAGAGTCTCCACCGGGTGCTCGCCGAAATAACCGGGCATCTTGTGGTGTGTGCTCGTCAACTTGTTCTGCAGATCAGCCAGGAATTCACTTCCGTTCTCGACTGATGCCATACGGACATTCGGAAAACGGTCGAACAGTTTTTCGAACACCGAGGTGATGATGAAGTCGGAGGCGGCACGCTCGATCGCGAACCCGCGAATCGACGGCTTGAACCCGCCCGAGAAGGTCGAGCTGAACTTGTCGTTCGCGTAACCCTGCGACGAATATCCGCTGTCGCCGGCATGAATCACGACCGTGATGCCAGCTTCGTTGACGCGCGACCAGAACGGATCGAATCGTTCGTCGAAGGGCGAGAACTGTCCGAGCTCTGTCGTCGGTGCGGCTGCGCGCATCACTACAGTTCGTGCGTCGTTGTCGAGCGCCCACTCAAGTTCACGACAAGCCCAATCGACATCTGCCAGCGAGATGTACGGGGCGGCAAAGATGCGATCTTTGTAATTGAAGCCCCAATCCTCGAGCACCCAACGGTTGAACGCGGTGAAGGTGAGCGCAACGGCGCCTGGATCCTCTTTCAATACTTCTTCGTAGAGCATTCCCAAGGTCGGGAACATCCACACTGCAGAAAGACCGAACTCATCGAGCGTCTTGATCCGTTCGTCTCGGTCGCGATAGCACGGGCGAATTCGTTCACGCTCGGTGAGGAACTCCCATGGCTGGCGGCCGTCGGGGTTACCACGGAAGTAGTCGTACATCGCGCCAGGTTTGGCAATCGGGTCGAACGTCGGGTTGACGACTGCACGACTCAATCGACCGCCGACGACGTGATACTTGCGACCATCAACTTCGGCCCACTGCACGCAGCGTGGACCGTTCATGGGATGCAAATGTCGGGTGAACGCATCGAGCGCTTCGTAGTAGTGGTTGTCGCAGTCGAAAGGCTGAAAGTCGAGCGAGGCCACGGTGGCTCCTTTGTGCAATCGGAGGTCTTCGGTTCGGCCGACCGATGCTTCGGCCACACCAACTACGGTACTTGCCGTGCTTCGAACGAACCATCACGGAGCGGTCACCGTTCTCACATTCGACCGACCAGAGGCGAGAAACGCCTTCAACCACGCCCTCTACTGCGCGATCTCTGACGAGCTCGACCGCGCACGAGACGACGACACCACGAATGTCGTCGTACTCACGGGCCACGGTTCGGCCTTCTGTGCGGGACAAGACCTCGTAGAGATGACGGCCATGGCACGCGGCGACCTGGTGTTCGCCGGCGGACATGGCTTCACGCGCCTTCTCGAGAGTCTCGAGTCATTCGACAAACCACTTCTTGCTGCAGTGAATGGACCGGCCGCAGGCATCGGACTCACGATGTTGTTGCACTGCGACATCGTTCTCGTCGCAGAATCAGCTCGACTTCGGATCCCGTTCGCAGAGATGGGTGTGCCGCCTGAAGCCGGCTCGAGCGCGCTACTCCCGCTGCGACTCGGCTGGCAAAAAGCTTCCGAATTGCTGTTCACCTCAGAGTGGATGAGCGCCGACGACGCCGTTGCATCCGGCTTGGCACTTCGTTCCACGAGCGATGAGCGCATCGTTGACGAGACCGTCGAACTTGCCACTCGCATCGCCGCACACGACGGAAAAGCGATGCGCACGACGAAGCGCCTCATGATGGATGCTCGTGGCTCGATTTCCCAAGATGCACGTGTGCGTGAAGAGAACGCATTCGCAGAGCTCTTCCGTTCAACGCGAGGGGGTCCCAAGTGAACGCCGAGTCAGTGGTCGACGAATTCATTGCTGCTGTAGAACGCATCAACATCGACGAGGCAGCCTCGTATCTGGCAGATGACGTGTCGTACGAGAACATGCCGGTTCAACCTGTGAAAGGCAAAGACGACGTCTGCAACATCATGAAGGGATTTCTCGCGGCGTCCACCGAAGTTGAGTGGCGTGTGCTGCGGCAACACAGTGTCGACAACGTCGTATTCAATGAGCGTCTCGACCGGTTCAAGATGAACGGGGGCTGGCTCGAGCTACCCGTTGCCGGAGTGTTTGAGGTGAACGAGAACGGCAAGATCAGTTTGTGGCGTGACTACTTCGACATGGGCACGTACATGGATCAACTCACTGCGCTGATGCAGAGCGAGTAATCGTCAGAGTCGTTCGATGATGGTCACGTTTGCTTGACCGCCACCTTCGCACATGGTCTGCAATCCGTAACGACCACCTGTGCGTTCCAACTCGTACAACAGCGTCGTCATGAGTCGCGCGCCAGTGGCGCCAAGAGGATGGCCGAGGGCGATAGCTCCGCCGTTCACATTGACCTTTGAATGATCTGCACCGAGCTCTTTCATCCAGGCCATTACGACCGGCGCAAATGCTTCGTTGATTTCCACCAGGTCGATGTCATCGATTGACAGACCTGTCTTTTCCAGTGCTCGTCGAGTCGCTGGAATCGGCGCCGACAACATCATGATCGGATCATTCGCCAACACCGAGATGTGATGAATTCGTGCGCGTGGCTTCAAACCGTGGGCTTTCACCGCCTTGTCATTGGCAATCAGTAACGCCGCTGAAGCATCACTGATCTGGCTCGCACAAGCAGCCGTCAGTTTCCCGTCTGGAGTCAGGGTCTGCAGGGATCGAATCTTTTCCCAATTTGGCTCTCGCGGACCTTCGTCATGTTGCACACCATTAAGAGGGGCGATCTGCGTTTCAAAACGACCTTCGTCGCGGGCCTTGATGGCGCGCAGGTGACTTTCAACTGCGAACTCTTCCATCTCTTCTCGCGACAACTTCCACTTGTCGACCATCATCTCTGCACCGACGAACTGACTGACCTCGCCTGTTCCATAACGCGTGGTCCATCCGGGAGAACCCGTGAACGGATCGTTGAACCCGAGTGCCTGACCCGCCGTCATCGCAGACGAAATCGGAATCATGCTCATGTTCTGGACGCCTCCGGCGACGACCAAGTCCATCGTTTCGCTCAACACGGCTTGTGCGGCAAAGTGGATTGCCTGCTGCGCCGAACCGCATTGGCGATCGATGGTGGTACCTGGCACGTGCTCTGGCAAACCAGCAGCAAGCCAACATGTACGCGCGATGCAGCCGGCCTGTGGTCCGATGGAGTCGACATTGCCGAACACCACGTCCTCGACTGCATTCGGGTCGACACCCGTTCGCGATATCAATGCCGCGATGCTGTGTGCTCCGAGATCAGCCGGGTGCACTTGAGCAAGTCCCCCACCGCGTCTTCCGACTGGAGTACGTACTGCGTCGATGATGAAGGCCTCTGTCATAGATATTGACCTTAGTTGGTATGCAATGTTTTGACTAAGAGACACGGCTCAAAGGCATGCGGCCAGTTTTCCGTAGCCGGTCCTTATTGCGGGAAAGCAGCATCTCCTGAGTAGAACTGCAGATCGTCGCGACTCTGCATCAGTTCTCTTGCACCATCCATGCTGAGGGCAGAGTCGAAATTGTCACGCACATCTTCTGGTGTGAGTGACAACCCCTTGTAGTAGCCGGGTGCTCCGACGGTGGCAGTACGTGCCACTCGTCCAGCTCCGGAATTGATCAATTCCCCACTGCACGGCACATCGTCGTGCACCAAGAAGACCGCAGTAGGTGCGACGACCGCAGGTGGAAAGTTCTGCTCCATCCATCTGCGAGTGTCTTCATTCGGGTTCAGAGCCGCTGAGCGTGTGTAACCGATGGGCAACAGAGCATTCACCTTGATGTTGTGTTCGGCTCCCTCAAGTGCAAGCGAGCGTGTGAGTCCGAAGAGTGCGGCCTTTGCCATTGAATACGCGATGCTGTACATCACGCCAAGTCCACTTCCCGATGACGTGACGAGAATGCGCCCGAATTTCTGACGTTTCAAATGCATCCATGCCGCTTTGCAGACATTGAAGGTGCCTTCTGCATGTGTCGACATGATCATTCGCATCTGCTCATGCGTCGTGTCCTCGACGAGTCCCGTGGGTCCACCGCGTCCGGCATTGTTCAACACGATGTGAAGACCTCCACATTCGCGCAGAACATGGGCCACCATGGCTTCACACTCGGTCGGATCTGCAACGTCGTACACCGCGAGAAGTGCTCTACCGCCCGACTCGCGGATGTCGTTCACCGTTTCGTGAGCAAATCTCTCCGAGGAGTCGTTGACGACGACGAATGCTCCACGTGCAGCAAGCAATAGCGCGTGCTCTCGGCCGAGCCCTCGACCAGCTCCCGTGACGATGGCGACCCGGTCGTCGAAGCGCAGTGATTGTGACGTCATGTGCTGAAAGTACCCTGTGGTCGATGGGAACGAACCACCGATCGCGTGCCGTACTCGTGACTGGTGCAAGCCGCGGCATAGGAAAGGAAATCGCTCTTGCTCTCGCCGCTGCCGGACATAATGTCGCGCTCACCGCGCGATCCGTCGGAGGCGGACTTCCCTATGGTGGATCGAGCATCACCGACGACCTTGCAGGGGTCGTTCTTCCCGGATCAGTGGAAGAAGTAGCCCAAGAGTGTCGAGCGTTCGGAGTGTCGGCCGTTCCCATTTCAATGGATCTCACTGATCCGAATTCCATCGAGGCTGCGGCACACGCCGCCATCGCAGAACTTGGTGGCATTGACACATTCATCGCCAATGCCATTTATCAAGGACCAGGAATCAACGACAGATTCGACGACCTCTCCATCGACTTGCTGCGAACAGTCATCGAGGCCGATGCGATCGGTCCCATGATCTCCCTGAAAGTGCTGATGCCGTCGATGATCGACTCAGGTCGAGGCATCTTCATCAATGTCACTTCCGGCACTGCCACTCTCGTACCCCGCGCTCCCGTCGGCAAAGGTGGCTGGGGCGTCGCATATGCGATGGCAAAAGGCTCGGCACACCGCATCGCAGGAGTGCTCAATGCCGAATTCAGCGACCGCGGCGTTCGCGCGTACAACTTGAATCCTGGCCATGTCACCACCGATGCGATGCGCGAGCGCGCCAAACGCACCGGGGTGGAGCCGACCGGACAATCTGCGGAAATTCCCGCAAAGGCCGCGGCGTGGCTCGTCGAAGGTTCCGACGATGCACGTGCCATGGCCGGAACTGAGGTCGTGGCTCGCGACATCGTGTCGACATTCAAACTCTGAAGCGCATCATGTCGTGACGAGCACTGATGCAATCTGGTTCTCGTCACTGACCCCGTAAATCGGCGATCGCAGGCGCAAGCAACGCGTCGTTCTTCGGGTCGGGAGGTGGCGCAATGAGCAACCCGTCGCACAGTCCACTGAACCACTGCCGTGCCACGTGCGGAAGCTCCGCATACGTCGCTTGCGGCACGAGCGTGTCGAGCACCTCGTCATTCACATGATCACGCAATTCGTCCCACTTGTTCTCGCGAATGATCGAGCGCAACACACCGGCCAATTCCTTCCAACCAAAAAGCTCGAGTGTCCGCTCGTACGCGGGCGTGGAATACAGGAATGCCAGGAGTCGACGATTGTGTTCGCGTCGATCAGCCAGAGCGCCGATATCACCCTCGAGTATCCACTGCGTTCCCGTCACGATTTCGATGTCTCCGAGGCGACGACCGACTTTTTCTGCACCAGCTTCAAGTCCTGGTCGACACAACTCGGCAAGGTACCGCGGATGACTATTCGTCGGGTGAGTCACGAATCCGTCAGCCAGCTCGCCTGCAGCGCGAAGAAGAGATGCATTGACGCCTCCCATCCAAATTGACGGGCGAGCGACATCGTCTGGCAATGCATCGGGAGTGAAGTTCGGAGTGAGCAGCGTCAGCGAATAATGCTTGCTCTCGAAGTTCAACTTCTCGATGCCATCAAAGGCCCGCCAACAGGCCTTCACTGCTCCGATGTGATCCCGCAGGCGCCCGACAGGATCATCGAATGGCATGCCGAATCGTCGCTCGATGTGTTGGCGAATCTGGGTTCCGAGGCCTAGTTGGAAACGTCCACGCGACAACGCGGCGAGATCCCAGGCGGTGTAGGCGACCGCCATGGGGCTGCGCACCAATGCGAGAGCGACAGAGGTACGAACCACCAATTTCTCTGTGGCCTGCAATGCAGCCATCGAGACTAGGAAGGGATCATGGACGGTCTCGGCGATATGTAAACCGTCGTAGCCGAGTGCTTCGACTCGCCGCGCATGGTCGCCTACTGCCGAGATCGGCAGACGAGGATCCATCCCGGCATACACCTTGAACGTGCTCATGCCCCCCCGAATTTTTGTTTCGCCCACGCACGTGCACGCATGTTCTCTGCCTCGAATGCGGCTTCGTCCACTGTGCGCGTTGCCATGTCGCGATACAGCGACCGCACTTCAGCAACTGCTCCTTCGTCAAGTGCTCCGATCTGGTTACCCAACTCGACTGCGCGGTGAATCAAACGGTCATGAGGCACCACTTCGTTCACCAGCCCCCACGACAGTGCAGTCGTCGCATCGACGAATGCACCGGTGAGACTCATCTGCAATGCACGTGAAGGACCGACGAGACGCGGCAGCAAGATGGTGAGACCCCAACCTGGCACCATGCCGACTTTCGCGTGAGTGTCTGCGAAACGGGCCCTGTCTGAAGCAACCAAGAAGTCACACGACACGGCAATCTCCAAACCACCTGTGACCGCAGCGCCGTTGATGGCTCCGATGATCGGACTTCGAGTCGGCGGAAACGGACCCCAATGACCCGGATGCTCATTTGCGCCCGCTCGACGACCGGCGCCGACATCGTGCAAGTCAAAGCCTGCGCAGAACGCGGGGTCGGCGCCGGTGATGACAATGGCGCGGGTCTCGGCGCGCGAATCACACTCGACAATTGCCCGCGGCAGCTCAGCTGCAAGCGCAACATTCAGCGCATTCCGTGCGTCTGGTCGGTTCAACTTGACGATCGAAACGCAACCTTCGTGCCGAATGACGACACAGGCCGAGTCGGTCATGGAATCCAGTTGCCCTCAGGTGTCTTTTTCCAACCACGCGCAGCGTCGCTTCCGCCGTTCGTTTGGAGCGTGGTACCGGTGAGATACGCCGATGCTGACGATGCCAAGAAGATCGCCGAACCAGCTGCGTCATCGGGTTCACCCCAACCAAGTGCAAGCGTCGCTCCGTAGTCATGATCTCCCACCAACAAGTCGGCATCGCCGGGCGTGTGCATGCCATCTGGTGCGATGGTGTTGACACGAATCTTCTTGTCAGACAACTCGAGCGCCAAGGTGCGGCTGAGATGTTCGACTGCCGCCTTCATTGCCCCGTACACACCGAACCCAGGAGAAGCTTTGTAGGCCTCGACCGATGTGATGTTGATGATCGATCCACCGCGGGGCATCTTCGGAACACACGAGCGCACGAAATTCGTGACGCTCGTGAAATTTTCGTCGATGACTGATCGCTGTCCTTTGTCGTTCACGTCTATGAACCACGAATAGAACGTTCCTCCGGCGTTGTTCACGAGAATGTCGATGTCTGGTAACGAAGTGACCCACGCGTCGACAGCACCAGTGTCGCGAACATCGAGCACAGACGTGACACAGGTACGACCCATTGCACGGACGTCTCGCGCGACTCGCTCCATGTTTTCTTCGTCGCGGTCACAAATGGCAAGGTCAGCGCCGTAGTTTGCAAATGCAAGTGCAATGGCTTCGCCCAGCCCTTTCGCTGCGCCGGTGACGACAGCAAACTTGCCGTCGAGCCTGAAGGCATCTGCTGACAGCACCATCAGCGGGCCCTCCATTCGATGCGCTTTCCACTGCGGAACATCTGCAACCCCTCTTCGATTGCTTCTGGCCGGTTTCCGAGACTGACGAGATGTGGTGCCATCGACACTGCCTGTGCGCGACCCATCTCGCGCGCGACCCAGAGAGCACGCAACGTCGCTTGTACCGCCGCTGCCGGCATCGAGGCCAGGTCTTGTGCGATGCGTTGAGCAGTCTCAAGAAGTGACGCTGCAGGAACGACGTCTTGTACAAAACCAATTTGGTGGGCACGCTGAGCAGTCATCCGCTCGTAGTTGCCCATCAGGGCGATCCGACACAACTCGCCAAACGGCATCTGTCCGTACAACAGAATCGGTTCGAAACATGCAGCCAACCCGTACGTCGTATGCGGATCGAAGAAGGTCGCGTGGTCAGCCGCGACGATGGTGTCACTCTCACCAAGAAAATAAAAAGCCCCGCCACACGCCATTCCATTCACCGCAGCGACAACTGGCTTCCACAAATCTGCAGTCTTCGGGCCGAGTTTCATGAGTGGGTCGTTGATAGCAACCGGACTGTTTGGTTGCGGCGGCGACCACGACCTGTCGATGCCGGTGCAAAACGCTTTGTCTCCCGCTGCTGTCAACACGATGGCTCGAACAGAATCGTCCATGCGTAACTGCGCCCAGATGTCTCCGATCTCCTTGACCACTGTCTCAGAGATCGAGTTGTGAGCCTCCGGTCGGTTCAATGTGACTGTGGCAACGGCCCCCTCCACCTCGAACAACACCGACTCGTAGTCACGTTTTCCCACCATCTGGAAGCCCCCTCGTGCCCTCAATGCCCCAGGAATCGACCATTCCCAAGCGCTCCCATCTTCCCCGATGCCACCAGAACAGCCAAAAGACTGCTCGGGCGACAGGATCAATAGCGGCCAGGGCCCCCAAAAAAATCCCCAAATCTTCTCTAGGCCTATTGGGAGCACGATTCTGACGGACCGTCAGAAACGAGTGCTACAGTGCCGGTCATGCGCGAGCTTCCGAAAATCATCTCCGTCGATGACCACGTCATCGAGCCACCGACCGTCTGGACCGATCGAGTGTCCAAGAAGTTCCTCTCCGAGGCACCTCGCATTGTGCGGGCACCTGTCAAAGAGATGACATTTATTGGCGGAAAGTTCACTGCCGTTCCTGGTGACCCTGGTGACCCTGGCGAACCAGTCGATTGGTGGTTCTACGAAGATCTTCGTCGTCCGCTCACACGTCTCGACACCGCCGTCGGGTTCGATCGCGATGAAGTGACGCTCAAAGGAATCTCCTACGACGAGATGCGTCCTGGTTCATTCCTTGTCAAGGAACGCCTCGCCGACATGGACATCTCTGGCATCGAGGCCTCGTTGTGCTTCCCGACTTTCCCGCGCTTCTGTGGTCAGACGTTCTATGAGGCACATGACAAAGAACTCGCACTCGAATGCGTGAAGGCATACAACGACTGGATGATTGAAGATTGGTGTGCGTCATCAGGTGGACGACTGATTCCACTCACCATCATTCCGTTGTGGGACCCAGTTGCCGCAGCTGCTGAAATTCGCCGCAATGCGGCTCGCGGGTGCCGTGCAGTGTGTTTCTCTGAGATTCCACCGAACCTCGGCCTGCCGAGCATCCACGACGCTGACGGATACTGGGATCCATTCTTAGATGCATGCAACGAAACCAGCACGGTCATCAACATGCATATCGGTTCTGGCTCGAAGATGCCGTCGACGTCACCAGACGCACCTGCTGCGGTCGGGTCGGTGCTCACGTTCGCGAACTGCTGTTTCTCCATGGTCGACTGGCTGATGAGCGGCAAGTTCAACCAGTTCCCGAACCTGAAGATCGCCTACAGCGAAGGTCAGATCGGCTGGATTCCTTACATCCTCGAGCGCGCCGACAACGTGTGGCGCGAGAACCGCGGCTGGGGCGGAGTTGCCGACAAGGTCCTCGAGCCACCCACCGATCTGTTCCGTAAGCACATCTTTGGTTGTTTCTTCGACGATGCGTTCGGCTTGAAGAACATCGAGTCCATCGGCGTCGACAACGTAACGTATGAGAGTGATTATCCCCACTCTGACAGCACATGGCCACATACCGCCAAGATCGCCGAAGAGCAGACTGCTGATCTTCCCGATGACATCGTCTACAAGGTGCTGCGAGGCAACGCCATCAAGATGCTCGGTATCACGCACCTCTCCTGATGCGCGCTGATCTTGAGTTTGGCACCATTGCCAACCTCGTTCGGCAGAACGCCACGCGTTTTGCCGACCTTGAAGCTGTCGTCGACGACGAAAAGCGACTCACATATCCGCAATTGAACGACGCAGTTCGTGAAGCCGCTCGTTCGTACATCGCATGCGGAATTCAAAAAGGTGACCGAATCTCGATCTGGGCGCCGAACATCTGGGAATGGGTCGTTGCCGCACTCGGCGCAGTGACCGTGGGCGGTGTACTCGTTCCACTCAACACCAGATTCAAAGGCGAAGAAGCTGCGTACATCTTGTCGCGTAGTCGTGCCCGCATGTTGCTGTGCGTCAACGGCTTTCTCGGAAACGACTATGTCACCTGGCTACGAGGCGCAGACACACCGACTCCGTCGGTCGAACAAGTCGTCGTCTTGCGTGGCGATGCTCCGGAAGGAACGATCGACTGGCAACAGTTCCTGGCGTTGGGCAAAGACATCCGCGATTCCGAGGTTGATGCCCGCATCGACGCATTGTCACCAGACGACCTCTCCGACATCTTCTTCACGAGCGGTACGACAGGTCGCCCGAAAGGCGTGATGACGAATCACGCTCAGAACATTCGGGTGTTCGATGATTGGTCCCAGACGGTCGGCGTCGTTCGCGGCGATCGATTCCTCATCGTCAATCCGTTCTTCCACACCTTCGGCTACAAGGGCGGAATACTCGGTTGTCTCATCCGTGGCGCGACCATCATTCCGGAAGTGGTGTTCGACGTGCCAACCGCACTTCGTCGCATCGCTGCTGAGAAGGTGTCGATGCTCCCTGGGCCGCCGACCTTGTTCCTGTCCATCTTGAATCATCCAGAGCGCGACAATTTCGACCTCTCAAGTCTGCGTCTGGCCGTCACAGGTGCTGCTGCGGTACCAGTCGAAATGTTGCGGCGCATGCGCGAGGAACTCACTTTCAAGACAATCATCACGGCATACGGACTCACCGAGTCGTGCGGCACCATCAGCATGTGCCGAGCCGACGACGACTACGAGACCATCTCCCTCACGAGTGGCCGCGCGCTCATCGACGTCGAAGTCAAGATTGTCGACGATGATTTCAACGAAGTTCCACGCGGCGAAGCTGGTGAAATCGTGTGCCGTGGGTACAACGTCATGCAGGGATACTTCGAAGACGAAGCAGCGACCGCCGAAGCAATCACCGCGGATGGCTGGTTGCACACTGGTGACATCGGCACCATGAACGACCGGGGCTACATCAACATCACCGACCGCAAGAAGGACTTGTTCATCGTCGGTGGCTTCAACGCCTATCCAGCAGAAATCGAGAACTACCTGCTCGGACATCCCGATATCGCCCAAGTGGCCGTCATCGGAGTTCCAGACGAACGTCAAGGAGAAGTCGGTTGGGCGTTCGTGACGGCGCGCCCCGGCTCGACCATCGACCCAGATGAAGTAGTGGCATGGAGTCGCGAACGAATGGCGAACTACAAGGTTCCGCGACGGGTGGTGGTGCTGGAAGCTCTCCCCACCAACCCGAACGGCAAGGTCACCAAATTCGAGTTACGCGACCTAGCCGCCAAGTTTTCGCAATAACAAGTCGACTCGTTCTCGAGCTGGTGGCCAGCGCCGATGTTCCCCTACCGCTCTAGACGGTGCCACGACTAACCTCTCGGTTCATGCGGGGGATCATCTACAACGGCACCACTACTGAACTAGTCGACGGCATCAAACTTCGGGAACCAGGACCGCGCGATGTCATCGTGCGTATTGCGGCAGCCGGTCTTTGCCACAGCGATGTGAGCTACATGAACGGTTTGTATCCGGTGCCATCGCCAGGAGTGTGCGGCCATGAAGGTGCAGGAATCGTCGAGCGTGTGGGAGATGCAGTCACGCATGTGAAGCCAGGTGACCACATCGCCATTGCGACACTGTCAGCGTGCGGCATGTGCCCCCCATGTGCATCGGGTCGCCCCACCGCTTGTCGTGCGACCCTCGGCAATGCCACCCAGCCGTTCACCTATGAAGGTGACTCCATCTGGAACTTCGCAGGTGTGTCGACATTCGTCGAACAGACCGTCGTCCGTGACATCCAATGCATCAAGCTTCCGGACGATGTCCCGTTGTCGTCCGCGGCAATTGTCGGCTGTGGCGTCATCACTGGAATGGGTGCCGTGTTCAACCGCGCGAACGTGAAGCGTGGACAAAGTGCTGCGGTGTTCGGAGTCGGCGGTGTCGGCTTGAACGTCATCCAAGCCCTGAAAGTTCAGGGGGCAGAAAAGATCATCGCCATCGACACCGTGCCCGAGAAAGAAGCGCTTGCACGCAAGTTCGGTGCGACGCACTTTCTTGACGGTAAGCGCGAAGACATCGTCGATGCCATCACTCAGATCTGTCCCGCAAGTGAATCCGTGGTTCGCGGACCATTCAACGCAGGAGGCGTCAACTGGGCGTTCGACTGTGTCGCACACCCGACCGTCACTTGGAATGCACTTGAGTCGCTGGAGTGGGAAGGCAACGTCGTCGTCATCGGTGTCGCCTCACAGACCGCGGAGTTCAAAGGTCTGTATGGGCGACTGACGCAGGTCGACCGCGGCATCATCGGATGCCGCTACGGCAGTTCGTCACCGCACCGAGACTTCCCGTACATCATGAACTTGTATCGCTCTGGACAGGTGTTGCTCGATGAACTCGTCACTGCAGTGCGTCCCATCGACAAGTGGCAAGACTCGATTCACGAAATGGAGACCGGGGCCGTCGCTCGCGGTGTCTTGTCGTTCTAGTCGTCACGTCGCAGTTCGACCACAGCAATTCATCGACGAATCATGCCTGTTCCCTCTGTTCCCATTCGTGGAGACTTCGAGAACCTTCTTGACTTGTTCGATGAGGTCTTGAGAGTCGCACCAGAGGTCGAGGCCTACGTTCAACCGTCTGCAAGCGGCGTGACATCGCGGATGACATTTCTCGAGTGGGCGACTCGGGCAGACGCACTTGCCGGCTGGCTCGACGACAGAGGTGTCAAAAAAGGTGACGTCGTCGGAATTCGTCTGCCGAGCTGCATCGACTACGTGGTCGCGTACCAAGCAATCACCAGAGTCGGAGCCATTGCAACTGGAATCAACCCCCGTTACGGACAAGGAGAAGTCGACCACATTGTCAATCGGTCGAAACCTGTCCACATCTTCGACGGGCCGCTTCCCGAAGTAACCGGGGGCGATCCATTCCGGCGAAGGGTGACCTTGTCCCATGATGACCCGATTGCGATTGTATGGACTGGCGGGACGACGGGTTACCCGAAAGGCGCGTGGTTCGACCATCGGTGCCTCGAAGCCATGACCGGTGGTGCTGGCGACCTCTCACACGTCGGTGACCGACGACTGTCACCGCTTCCCTTCGCGCATGTCGGTGCGATGACCCGATTGTGGGATGAGCTCATGCACGTCATCACGACGATCATCGTTCCGTCTCCATGGACTGCTGAAGGTGCGCTCGCTGCGATCAACGATGAACGCGTCACGGTCAGCCAAGGCGTGCCGACGCAATACCGCATGATGTTCGATCACCCCCGGTTCGCTGAAACTGATGTCAGTCATCTGCGCGTTGCCGGCATCGGTGCAGCACGAATTCCACCAGAGCTTGTCATCGAGATGCGAGAGAAACTCGGGTGCAATGTGTTGGCGCGCTACACGAGCACAGAAGCCTGCGTGTCGACAGGCACCAGCATCAACGACGACATCGACACCATCTGCAACACCGTCGGCAAACCGAGTGCTGCCGTGGAACTTCGGTTGGTGCACGAGGACGGTCATGCCTGCGAGCAGAGCGAAGTGGGGGTCGTGCAACTGCGTAGCCGCGCAATGATGCGCGGCTATTGGAAAGACGAAGAACGCACGCGCGAGGCCTTTTCTTCGGACGGCTTTCTCATCACTGGTGATCTCGGGTTCGTGGACCCGAAGGGCGACCTCCATCTCGTCGGTCGAAACACCGAGATGTTCATTCGTGGTGGCTACAACGTGTACCCCGTCGAGATCGAGAATCTTCTCGGCGCTCACCCCGACGTGGCCGCTGCGGCGGTGGTGGGCGCGAGCGTCGACGACCGGCTCGGCGAGATCGGAGTGCTGTTTGCAGTACCCCGCCCTGGGACCACCCTCACGCTGGAATCCGTGCGCGACCATGTGAGAGCGTCACTAGCCAGTTACAAGGCACCTGATGTGCTGGTCTGCGTGACCGAACTTCCGCTGACCTCGCTCGGCAAAGTAGACAAGAAGCAACTTCAACCGCTCGCAGACAAGGAGGCGGCCGCGTGGCAGCGATAGAGGGACTCATCGACACGACAGGCAAGACACTGTGGGAACTCATCGAAGAGCGTGCTGCCGCCACTCCCGGCAAGCGTATGGCCGTCGATGAAGCAGGTCGCACCATCTCCTACGGAGAGTTTCGCGACTGGTGTCTGCGAGTTGCAGCTGGCTTCTACGACAAAGGTGTGCGCGAAGACTCGCGTGTGTCGTGGATCCTCCCGTCACGATTCGAATCACTGGTGCTCGCAGGGGCGCTGGCGCGCCTCGGCGCAATTCAGAATCCGATTCTCCCGATTTATCGAACTCGCGAAGTCGAGTTCATAGCCAAGCAGAGCAAGTGCGAACTGATGGTCGTACCGAACGTGTTTCGCGGATTTGAATACCCACCGATGGCACACGAAGCAGTTGCGGGCCTCGGAACAGAAATTCTCGTTGCCGACCCCGGACTTCCAGAAGGTGACCCGTCGATACTTCCGCCGTTCAATCCGAAGTTCGAGGCTTTGCGATGGCTGTTCTACTCGTCGGGAACGACTGCTGACCCGAAAGGCGCGATGCATTGCGATCGTTCGATGAGTGCGGCGAACACAGGCATGCAGTGGAGCATGGAAGTGGGACCTGACGACAAGGCAGCCGTGGTGTTCCCCATCACTCACGTCGGCGGACTCGTGTGGATGTTCAATGCCATGCAAACCGGCGTCGAGTTGCTCATGGTCGAGACGTTCAACGCTGATCAAACTCCTGAATGGCTGGGCAAGAACGGTGTCACCTGCGCAGGTGCTGGCACCGCGTTCTGGCTGATGTATCTCAACAAACAACGTCAATTGCCAAAGGGCGAGAAGTTGTTCCCCGATGTCCGCATTTTCAACGGGGGTGGTGCTGCGAAACCGAAATCACTTCATTACGAAATGGTCGAGGCCTTTGGCGCACCACTCATCAACGGTTGGGGCCTCACTGAAACCCCCATCAACATCATGGTGCACGTCGACGATGCTGACGTGAAGAAGGCAGAGACAGACGGCCGCCCGTGCCCCAACGTTCTCGTGCGCACAGTGGCAGACGGCAAGGAGACTGCTCGCGGAGTCGAAGGTGAATTGCGCGTCAAAGGTCCACAGTTGTTCATGGGCTACCTCGACTCGTCCCTGAATGCAGACGCATTTGATGAAGACGGTTGGTTCCGCACCGGTGACCTCGGCGTCATCGACGAGGACGGCTACATCAGCATCACGGGTCGCCTGAAAGACATCATCATTCGCAAAGGCGAGAACATCTCTGCGAAGGAAATCGAGGACTTGTTGTACACCCATCCGGCGATTGCCGACGCGGCGGTCATCGGCTTGCCCGATGATGCGAGCGGTGAACGTGCGTGCGCCGTGGTCGTGTTGAAAGACGGGGGTTCACTCGACATGGCCGGCATGGTGTCTTTCCTCAAAGGACAGAAATTGTCCATGCACAAGGTGCCAGAACAACTCGAAATACTCGAATCTCTACCGAGAAACCCCAGTGGAAAGGTGCTGAAGAAGGACCTCAGGGTTCAATTCGGTGGCAAGGCGTGAAGGAGACACCCATGGGCAAGTTTGAAAACAAGAAGATGATCGTCACCGGTGCAGGTTCTGGCATCGGTAGGGCGACCGCTATGAAGTTCGCGTCAGAGGGCGCTCATGTCGCTTGTGTCGACCTTCGTGGTGCCGCGGACACTGCGTCAGAAATCGGTGGGTCGGCCTTTGCATTGGAGTGCAATGTCGCCGATGCAAGTGCCGTCGAGAAGATGATTGCGAGTGCAGTCGACACTCTCGGAGGGCTCAACATCCTCGCGAACATCGCCGGTATCGGACACTTCAAGTGGAGCCA
>Ga0209770_10000774_pt1 | contig 17015 bp, 29 predicted proteins | sample LauGreSu1BDMLBDD_2_FD_187572 | JGI IMG/M metagenome (GOLD analysis project Ga0209770, IMG submission 187572) | Freshwater lake microbial communities from Lake Michigan, USA - Su13.BD.MLB.DD (SPAdes) (version 2) | ecosystem: Environmental > Aquatic > Freshwater > Lake | place: Lake Michigan, USA...
TTTTGTATACTTTGAGAAAGTTGGAGAGTTCTCCAATGATTTTTGAAGGTTTGTTTTGTAAGATCCTGTATTTTTCATTTGATCCCAATAATCCGCAATTGTAGTTGCGGTGGATTTACCTTCATCGTATGCGAGCGAAACATAAATAAAATTTCTAGTAAGTTCTTTTAATTTGTAATCCTCTAACTTTTTAACTAATCCTGATAGTAACATTTCCCTGTACTGAGGAGTATAGTTCATATCCTTAAGGATTTTATCTAACATTACCAAATCTTTTTCTAACATCTTTATAAATATTTGGCCATATCAGAAAAAAATAGTACTTTTGTTATTCAACAACACCAAAATATATGTTTGACAAATTGATTGACTTGATGGTTACGTTTATTAATGATATTCTTCCATGGAAAATTGTAGATCAATGGGAAGAGGGGGTTCATTTAAGAGTTGGAATATTCAAAAGAGTTGTTAAACCAGGTCTTCAGTGGAAAATCCCATTCTTTGATCAAATTATTACAACGCCAGTGATTACACAAACGGTGAATCTTTCACCACAAACTGTAACCTCTCAAGATGAGAAAAGTGTGGTATTATCGAGCATTGTAAGATTCCACATTCACGACGTAGAGAAGTTTTTACTTTTAGTTATGCATGCTAACGATGTTTTAGTTGACACCACACAAGGAATCATCCGAGATGTTGTTGAAGGTTGCAGGTGGACTGATCTTTATGATTTAGGTAATGTTGTAACTCCTGAGGTAAATGAGCAAGTTGAAAAGTGGGGTATTACTGTTGAACAAGTTAGTTTCCCTGATCTTGGTGAGATTAAGACTTATAGAATTATGGGTGATGGGGTAAAAGACCACAATAATCTTGTAATTGTGTAGTTATATCTTCCAAGAATCTTTACTATAACCACAGATTTCAAAGTATCTTGAATGGTTGTTATAAACAATATTTGCAGTTTTTTCTGTGTAAAGGTTTCTCCAATCTTCGGGTAATCCAAATTTTGTTAACGGTAAAGTATGTTTGTCAACTGATTTGTCATTTAATATTTTTGTAATACCGCCAATACTATTAATATGGGAATTTGCGATCCAAGGTATACTTAGAATATCTTTTTCAATAGTTTCTATTTTAATGATATAATCAATTGGCCTTGAAATATTTTTAACATAACTGTATTGTGGGTGACTAGACAATGGATAGAAACTATCAAAAATAAACTCATTAAATCTATCAAGAATTGTTATGTTTGATGATATTAATTCTTTATTGTGGTAAACAATATCTTCAAATGAGGATGAAAAAAATTTATAAGGATTTATGGCAGACATTAGGATTTTATAATCTTCATGTCCTTTAAATAGATCTTGATAATGTGAGTGTATATGGGATGGCCCTGATGATTTAAGGGTTATTTCACTATCTTTTAGTTCGTATGTGTTAAATTGAAAATGAGATAGAACTCTTGTAATAGTCTTTGAGCCTGATAATATTGGTGTATATGAGAATGTTTTATAATATTCACTAAGATTTATTGCAAATCTAGGATTTATTTTAAAATTTTTGTTTTCTTCCATTTTATTCCCTATTTTTGTAAAAATAAGAAACTATGACACTTACTCAATACCACATTCGAATCGAGCACGAAAAATTTGGACCCCTTATGAAAGAGACATTTGTGGATCCTATTCAGTTTAGATTATTTTTAAAAATGATTCAAGGATGCCTTGAATTAAAAAACGATCTAACATTTTTTAATGGAGTTGATTTTTTAGTTCATATTCCATTTAAACATTTAACTGATTCAATAATACTAACAAGTACGCCTCAGTATTCAGCTGCTGATGTACTTATTTCTAAATCTAAAATCGAAGCGGAGGTAACAAAATGAGTAATCAACAATCATCAGGATTTTCAACTCTTCTAAAATGGGGGTTGGCGGCAGCGGTAGTTTATGCCGCTTATAAGGTAGGACAAAAATCTGTAACACCTAAAGAACAACTTAGAACGGAACCTGTAATGGAACCTGTACAAGAGCCAGACGTGGAAATTTTTAATGATGAGGCGGACGAAGAAATCTACGTAGTAAATGTCCTTCAGGAATTGATGGATAAAAAAAACAAGACAAAGCAAGATCGATACAACATCGGGTTACTTGAAGTAAAACTAAAACAATTGAGAAGAGAAAAATGATGACGATAAATGACATTATAAACAATTCAATTCCTCATGTGGTTGAAGGTGGGAGAATCACTAGATTATCAAATGAAAAATATATTCTTTCAATTGTTGGAGGTGCGTCTGGTTTATATGGTGATTTTAAAAAAGATTTTGAAATTGCGATTATGGATACTAAAAATGGTGAGTTTATTACTAAGTTGTTTTTTCCTGAAAACTCTGATGATGTTGTGGGATATCTTGAATCTGAAAAAGTTGTTGAAATTGCTAATAGTCTTTTTAAAAATTATAGTTTCCAAGAGTCTTAAACTTGGTGGTGGATGCAGTACAAACCGTGCGGCCCTAAAGGAGAGACTTCGGTCTCTCTTTTTTTTTAATCTTTTAGACTTGTATGTTGATCATCCCACCATATACCAAATCCACAGTTACTAAAAACTAATTGATTACAATCTTCTCTAATTTCGTCAACCATTTCATCGTAGTCGGCCCAATCACCCATACCAATATTTTCTCCTATTTCTTGAATTGTTTTGTAACTTTCATTGCCATCATCATCTCGGAAAAAAATATTAGTGTCCCCCCAACTCCAATCACATAATACGGTTGTTTCATCATTGTCTAAATCAAGACGTGGATTATGTAATATGATATAGGCGTATTGTTCTGGATCATCTTTGTCTTGAATTCTTATACCATCTTTAGTCGACATTTTATTGAGTGCTTTTTCTGTAAACTCATCGGCTTTTTTTTGACCAAGTTCTACTACTAAATCAGGTAAGAATTCTTCTAAGTTATAATCGGACATCTTAGCAAGATTAGATATCTTAGGGTTTGGATATCCAACTTTCGTTAAAAGTTTTAAAAATGGAACAAGATCACTCATTGAAGGTATTTATTGTTATAAATATATTTGATGGGAGATTATATCATAAATGAAGAGCAATTAAAGTTAGTCGTTGAATTGCTAAAAGAACAAACTTCTGAAAAAATTGATTATTGCAAAGATACGTTTGGTACTAAAACTGCTGAATACAAATTTTGCACTAAAGCTGCCTCCTATTTAAAGGCTCAAAAGTCGTATCAATCTGATTTTAGAGAATACCTTGAATATTATGTTGATAGTGTTGTTGTAGATACAATTTCAATTGAAAGACTGAGTAAGGATCACCCTATTTTATCAGATGGTATTAAGGAGATTGAGGATTTTAAAACACTCATGGGTAGTTTTTGTAACAATCTTAATACAGATGAAATGATAAAAAAGTTAATTGACGATAGCCATGTTTATTATAAAACTCCTGATGGAAAATATAGTGTTTTTAATAGATTAGATACAAATTATTCTGCTCTTGCGGTTTCCATTACTTATTATTATAAATCAAAACAAGCTTTTGATTTGTTGATGCAAGATATGGGTCAAAGATTAAGTAAGATTGATTGGAATACATTGGTAGTTTCTTGGATTGATCATTTCTTTAATCCTGAATTGGAACCTTATGATCCAAGACCTGAGTATTTAAGAAAAATGGGTAGTCTGTTCGATGTGGATACCGCACCATTCTTTGTTCTGTTTAGTAGAATGTTTGACCCCAAAAATATTAAATTTGATTCCAAAAAAATATTTAATTCAATATTGAAAGTGTTGAAAAATGTTAGGGAGAGAGGTTTTGCGACAGAAGATCTCTTCCAAGAAAAGTTGGATGAATATAATATTCCGTATAAGAGATATGCTCGTGATTACGGATTTGTTGATAGATTTTTGGGTGTGGATTTTGCTGTTCAGAAAGGAAACGAATGGTTGCCGGTACAAGTAAAAACAAGTAAAATTGAACCACAATATAAAATTGAAGAATTGGATTGTGATGAACCAATAATCGCTATTAGGGACGGGGATGATTTCAGACTGAATAACTCAAGAGGATTTGAAAGATATTTCTGTGATTTCCTTAAAGTATGCCGAAAAAATGGTTAGTCTATTAAATAAGACGTTGGATCATCACTATTTATTACATTTCCTGAAGAACTAAAAATTAATTCTTCTCCCTCATCTGAATAGTAATAAACGTATTGATCTTCAGTACTAACAAAATCTCTTAATTCTCCATCGCTGTCATCTTGAGATATTAAAAAAGAATTCTTTGAGGTTAACCTTGAAAATTCCTCATCTCCTATCGGAGAGTTATCCTCATATTTTAATTCTGAAATTGATTTTAATTCTGGATTCCAAGAAATAAAAGTCTCCACTCGATATAGGTTTTCGTCTGTTTCAATAATACCTCCTCCATCACATGTGTTACAGTCCTCTCTTCCAGAACCACCACACTCATTACAACTTACTTCACCTCCTCCATCACATTCCTCACATTTTATTTCTCCACTTCCGCCACATTCATCACAATTTTCCCATTTACCATCACCCATTTGTCTTCCATCACCATCACATTCAGGACATTCAAGATTACCTGTCCCCTCACATTCATCACAATTTACTTCACCATAACGACAGTAAGAACAATCCGCCCTACCGTCTCCACCACATTCATCACATTCACGATCATATTTTTGGGCGTCAGGTAGAAAAAAACCAACAAAAAATATATTATTTAAATACTTTTGACCTAATTTGAAATTGCCAGTATTAATATATGACCATATGTAAAATGTTAATTTAATGAAATCTTGAAATGACATTTTCATAAAATAGTCATTGTATTTCTTTCTAATATCAACTAAATTATAGTACACCTGATCCACTTGTAGGACTGAGTCTTGTTTATCAATTAATCCTGATAAATTCTTAGATAATTTTTCTATTCTTTCTATTGTCATCTATTCTATTAAAAATTTTCTCTATAATTCACTTTAAACGACATATTAAAAATATGTTTCGTATCCGCTTCAAATTCTAATCCCCATATCATTCCTTCGTGTACAAATGCATCGTTATCTCCAGATCTGATTTTTCCTTCAGGTGATATTGTATAATTCGAGATAATCCCACGCAAGTCTTCAGACATGGTTTCAATATCTGTTCCGAAACCGCTTGACTCACTATCAATTGTACCATGATAATCAAATTTAATATCGATATCATATTGTTCTATTCTATCCCTAACTTCATAATCAATGTAATCGAATTCAACACGAAATTCAAATATTTCGAATCTCTTGCTTATTTCGGACATTATAAGGTATTTTAGTTTTTCACTTAAAACTTCTTCGTTGATCATGTTAATAAATACCTTTATTTTATATTAGTGTTATTGTATCTTTTTAAAAACTTTTTATATGTCTATTAAAGTAACTGTTACCGAAAAAGAAATATTAGATACTCCTAATGATTCTATGTTGGGAGAACTTACAAGAAACAAATATTGGCAAGAACGTAGAAATCTTGAAGGTCCACCAATTGATGATGAACACTTTGGTATCATCATAGACGAGGATGGTCTTGTAAAATCTATTGTTCGTCCGTATAAGTGTTCTATTTGTAATGAAGATACCTCTGAGGTTGATTATGATTACCTAGTTGGGTATGATCATCTTGGTTGTGTCTTAAAAATGGAAAAAGAAAACATGGATAATTATGACAAGTGTGTCATCTGTGGCAAAGAGACACCTTACCTAAGGTCTACACATATTGATTTAAGAGTCGGATATGTTGAAGGAGGAGGACAGGGATGCTATCAACCAAACGAATGTAACAAAATATAATGGACATATCTAAATTTATTTACCACAAAGAAAATGTTTTCTCAGATGAATTCTGTGACAAATTAGTGAGCTTATTTCAAGAGAAAGAAAAAGAAGATGAGGTTGCGATTGGAAGTATGGCAGGAGGGCTTGACTTAAATGTTAAAAATACGACCGAAATTAATTTATATGATTTCCCAGAATTGGTTAGTCATGAAAATTTCTTTTCAGTTATTAATAAACATCTTAGTGACCATTTTTTAAATAATTTACCATTCAGATATTACTTTGATGCAAATATTAAAGTATTTCCTGGTGATACCACTTACGAAACTTGTCAGATTCAAAAATACAAAAAAGGGGAAGGACACTATGGATCTTGGCATGTCGAGATAGAAAATCTTAAAAGTTGTCCAAGAACATTCTCAATGATCGTTTATTTGAATGATGTAGAAGAGGGTGGAGAAACTGGGTTTTTATACCCTGAAATGAAAGTTAAACCAACAAAGGGTGGATTAGTTATATTCCCAAGTGGATTTCCTTTCGTTCATTGTGGGTTTAAACCTATCTCAGAGGACAAATATATTATCGCAACTTGGTTGATTTATAAGGATTAAAAAAAATGTTTTTTTTTATTCTAAAAAATAGTTGTATCTTTGTATTCACAAAAACGATAAAACTATGACTCCCACAACCTCCACAATCGAAAAAGTACGTAACTACCAAGGTCAAAATTCTTTCGTGATCAAGATGAAACAAACTGTATCAAAATACGGTGGTTTGACCCCAAAACAATTAGAAGCCGTTGAGAAATGTCTTAACGCGACTGTCACTGTTAAAACTGAAGAAATGAGCGAAGATATGAAACCTATTGTCGACTACAAAGGTGAGAACAAATTTGTTAAAGACATTGCCGAAAAGTTACAAAAGTACGGAACTTTGACTGAGAAACAAAAGTTAGTGGCTTTAGCTCAGATCCAAAAGGAGGAAGACCGAGAGAGAACAGTTCGTATGAACTGGCCAACTCCAGGAGAAACTATTGTTATTGGTCGTAAGATTGGTCAGCAGTTGAAAGAGACTTATGGGTTAGAGTTCAATCCAACTTTATTGGACATTACAAAATTGTTAGGTGTTAGTCCTAAAGCGGTTAAGTTCGCAGGTAAAATGACCATTAAACGTGGTAAAATCTGTACCTCTTGTATGAAAGACTTAACTGATGAGTTTTCAATGTTAACAGGAATGGGTAAGATATGTGCGGCACACTTAAAAGTTCCGTATATTAAAGATGCATCTGAAGCAACTCGTTTCCGTGAAGATTACCTAAAACGTGTGGATGAAATTGGTGAGATGGAATTTTGGATCCCAAGGAAACAGATCAAGAAGTGGAACGGATCAACTGAAAAAGTTATTAATATGTTTTAACTGAAGACCCCCTTGATTGGGGGTTTTTTATTTCTTATTTTTAACCTATGAATTATAGAACAAGGAAACTAATAAAGCCAGGTGATTTGAATGCCAGAGGTACATTATTTGGTGGACAGGTGTTGAAATGGATTGATGAAGAAGCTGCGATATTTGCAATATGTCAGTTAGGTGAAAGAAACATTGTAACCAAAGCAATGAGTGAAATTAACTTTGTCTCATCCGCTAACACTGGAGATATAATTGAGATAGGATGTGAATTAGTATCATTTGGTACGACATCAATTACTATAGCATGTGAAGTAAGAAATAAAGATACCAAACAAACCATTATTAGAGTTGATAACATTGTGTTTGTATTGTTAAATGAAAATGGACGACCTAAACCACACGGAAAAACAAAATAAAATGAGACATTCCCCAAGAGAACATATAGATAAAATGATAGAGGAAGTGTTAACTGAGTTTGATTTTAATCGAGTTTTTTTAACAATGAGGGCGTTAAATTGGACTTGGGGTATGCAACCATCGATACCCTCAATTGATGAATTGAAAAGAAGTTCAGAACGATTACTTCGTGGTGCAGTTAAAGGGGCAATTAGTTCAGAAAAACTTTCTGAGGGTGAGGCATATATCCATGCCACTGGTGGACTTAAAGCATCCGCCTATAGGAATAGATATAAGGCAATAACATCAGTTCATTTGGAGTTTGTTGTTACTTCATGGGAATCAGATGGAGATTAGACTTTATTTGATGATAAAACATACGACATTTTAAATATGATTAATTTTTCGCTATCTCAACATCTTAAAACTCAGTACAAAACTGAATACCCGTTTCCCCATACGGTTATAGATAATTTCGTAAACGAACAATTTCTAAACAGAGCGGTTAATGATCTCCAATATGTTGATTGGGGTAGTGATGCTGGAGAGGAAACAGATACAAATCAGGTTAAGAAATTATTTTCACCATACATGATTGGTATGTGGAATAATATGCCAGAACATGTAACAAACCTACTTAACTTTTTAAATTCTCGAGAGGTCCTTAAATTCTTGGAGGAGTTAACAGGAATTCCTGATTTGATTGCAGATCCAGAATTTTATGGTGGAGGGGTTCATAGAATACTTCCAGGTGGAAAACTTTCAGTGCATGCTGATTATAATTTTCACCCCATAACAAAATTACATCGAAGAGTAAACCTATTGTTGTATCTAAATAAGAATTGGGAAGAGGAATGGGGGGGAGATCTACAACTTTGGAATAAAGATATGTCGATGTGTGTAAAGAAGATATTACCTATTTTTAATAGAGCGGTTATATTCAACATTACGAGCGACGCATATCACGGACATCCTGGATCATTAAAAAGTCCTGAAGGAGTTGATAGATTATCGTTTGCATTATATTATTTTACAAAGACAAGACCTGAAAATGAAATTACTGAGCCTCACATGGCCGTATGGAAAGAAGTATGAAAACAAAAAAACCAATTGCCTTAGTTTACGGACATCCAAATATAGGTGAATACGATTTAATGTCGGATGTTTATTATTGGGAAGGACTACAAGACATTGTTAAGGTCCATTCCTTCTCCTCTATTACGAATTTTGAGACCGATTACACCATAAACAATCCTGATGTTATAGTTTGTATCGGAATTAACTTCCAATCGTCTCTTGAGTCTATAAACAAGCGTATTATCCATTTAGATGAAGCACCTTCAGATAATGTGCTTGCAAACATCATTGTGGCTCAAACAGTGTTTAGAAATTCTTCAAACATAAGGCCTAAATTTTCAGTGTTTACACCAACATATAAGACAGGAGAAAGGATTTTAAGATCTTATCAGGGATTGGTTAATCAAACATATCAAGATTGGGAGTGGGTCTTAGTAGATGATTCACCTGACGATGATACATGGATAATTTTACAGGCATTAGCTAAAGCGGATTTTAGGGTTAAACCTTATAAAATAAATCCAATTACAGGAGGAAACGTCGGAATGGCAAAAAATAGGGCGTGTTCTTTGAGCGATGGTGAATGGTTAGTTGAACTTGATCATGATGATTATCTTTTACCAAATTGTTTGGATGACTTAGATAAAGCCAGTAATATGTTCCCTGATGCGGGATTTATGTATAGTGAACTTTGTGAGCTGTATGAAGATGGCGAAATGAAATATTATGGTAATATTTGGGGAGAAGAAGGATATGGACACCCTGATAATACATTTGGTATGGGTTATTCAGTTCACCATTGGGTTGAACAAGATGAAAAAAAGTATTTGGCACATCGATATCCAGACATTAATCCTTACTCAATTAGATATAATTTCTCAATGCCAAATCACGTTAGATCTTGGAAGAAAGATGTATACCAAAAAGTTGGAGGACACAACAAAAGACTACCTGTTGCGGATGATTTTGAGTTGATAGTTAAAACGTTTTTAGAAACAAAAATGATTCATGTCAAGAAGATGTTATACTTACAGTTCAATAACCATGATAGTACTGTGGATAATAATGTTACTGATATTAATAGAAGAGCAAGACTTATTAGAGATCATTTTGATTTAAAAATTCACAATAGGATTATTGAACTTGGTAGATATGATTGGATGTGGAACCAAACCCAAGGAAGATCTTTTATTGAAGATGTTGAAAGAAAGTTTTATGAAAGTGAGCAAGTTATGAATTACATCTATTTATAATAGTGAAAGTTAAAATTAAAAATATTAAACCGCATTTCCAACCGAACCAAGTTGGTATTATTAAAGACTTTATTGAGTTTTTACAAAAAAACGGACCTCTTAAGTCAGATTTACTTATTTTGTTTCAGGATAAAAGAAACGAAAACATTACTACAGGTAAGGCTTATAATGGTGTCATAACAATCTTTGCTAAAGACAGGTTATTAATAGATGTTTTGAGAACATTAGCACATGAATGGATTCACCTGATGCAGAATCAGAACATTAAAACAATGCCACAATTAGACAGACCATCTGAAGACCATGCAAATTCATTAGGCGGATACTGGTTAAGACAATTTAATAAAGAAAATCCTGAACACGAAACAGAAATTTATAAGGATTAAACTGCGAAACTTTCGCCACAACCACAAGTTCTCGAAGCGTTTGGATTTATAAATTGAAATCCTTTACCATTTAGACCATCTGAAAAATCTAATTCAGTTCCAAAGAGATATAATAAAGATTTCATATCTATTAGGATTTTTATTCCTTTATCTTCCGCAAGTGTATCTGATGGTTGTTGATCAGTATCAAAAGATAGATCATAAGATAATCCACTACAACCACCGCCTTTAACTGAAACTCTAACGAATGGAGTTTTAAATTCAGTTTCTTCAATCAGAGAACTTAATTTTTTAGCGGCCGCTTCTGATACCGTTACCATTAACTATATTTTATTCAAACATGATGTCAGTTAAACAGACAGACTGTTGAAATACTGAATCGGTTGCTCTTCTAATATCTTTCTGAAGATCGTTGATGGTATCACTTCCTCTACCAAATTTTTTTTGTGAGTAAATTTTAATACCGTAAACCCATTGACACATTGCAGTTTTGTGAGGAGATCCAAAAGTAAAAAACACATCAACCTTTTGTAAATCAGAATACTTTTTTGTTGAAAGAAGCTGATTAACAATCTTTTGAAGGTATTTTCTCATTACGATATTTGAATCTGAACTCATAATTATAAATATGTTAAAACCTGAATATAAAAGTGGGATTTTTATTCCTATTTCAATTGGAGATACTATACTTATTGGTAGGTTTAAAAATAAAAAATCTACAGTTAAAACCATAGGAAAAGATGAACATGGTATGCCGACAATAAATGGTAAAAGAGTCGTTAATTTTAGAATACCACCAAAAGAAGATAAGAAATGAATTTTATACACTCAGAAAAAACGATTTGGATCTTACCCGAAAGAACCGCGACAAGAACAATAGGACAATTATTGAATTTTTGGGAAGTTGATATTTTCGAGGGGGATCAATTTAAAACTTGTGTACCACATAAAAATATGCAAGGATCCTTTTCTCAAGGACTGAGACATGAATGGAAAGTTTATGATTTTTTTGAAGACTATGATGTTTTACTGAATGTGAGAAATCCATACAGTAGAATGAAAAGTTATTATCATTCATTGTTTCTTAAAAATGATTGTGCAGGATCTGGTGACTGTGATTTAACTTTTGAAGGATTTTTGGACAAGTATTGCAAATTTGAGGGAGGACTGTTAGATCATTTTAGATTTGATCAAATTTATCAAAAAAGACCGCCCAAAATGTTTATAAAATATGAAAATTTAAGAGATGATCTTTTAAAGGTTCCATTTATTGAGAAAAAACATAAAGACTCTGAAGAATTTAGAGTAGAGTGGAATAGGGTCGTTGAAAACAATATCTTCAATAAAGAAACAATTGGTAGTTCTTATCAATATATTGAAAGTGATGCTAAAAAAGTATACCAATTGTTCAAGACACAATTTGACATGTTTGGTTATGAAGAAGATAGTTGGAGGTATTTATAACCATGAACAATCGACACAATAAAAGTCAACCGATAGTTGAAAGAGTAGACGATATAACTGGATCACCATTATATCACCATACTTCAGAAGAAAGGGCGTTGGATATAATAAGACAAGATAAGTTAAGAGGAAGTTTACCATCCAGTGATTATTTAGAATTGGACAAAAGATTATCTCAAACTACCTCTCAATCTGCGGTGTCGCTCACAAGAGATAAAAACTTTATACCTGGAATAACTATAGGCGCTTCATGGGACAAACCTAAAGACTTAAATGTAGTATTCGTATTAGATAGTAATAAGCTCAAAACAAGATACAAAGTTGAACCATTTAATTATTCGAGTATTGATTCCAGGATTTTTGATGATATGGGATATGAAAAGAATCCTGAAATGGAGGAAAGAGTTTTAACTAAATTTATTTATCCACTTCGAAAATACGTGACTAATATTATTTATAAAGGTAATGACACATATGTCAAAGATAAGATTAATCAGTACATGAAAGAAGAAGATATAACAGAACAATGGCAAATAAATGAACTTTCAGACGAATCTAATGGAGTTCAAGAGTTGTTAGATGATGTTAAAAATACGCCGGGATTATTGAAGCATTTAGGATTTAATCGATTTAAATCACTAGAGGTTTATATTAGAGAGGGTAGTTACGATGATTTCAGTGAGTTGAGATCAGAAGTTCGTGACTTTCACAAAAAAAATAAGAAAAATATTAAAGAGCAAATAGAAGAGACAGGACTTAATAGATCTATTATAAAGTTATTTAAGATTCTTAACACTGAAAAAAAGAATTTAAAGACAAGAGCCAACATATTGGAGTTCCTTACCAAGGCTATGAAATTAATTGGTTTAAATCCTGATCTTGCCCTTTATTATTTGGAACTTTACGTTCTAAATTATAGAAAGGATGGGAATTATGAATCTATCAGTAAAAATGAAATAATAGATCCAAAAAGTCAGAAGGGTAAAACAATAAGTAACACCAAGGCGTGGATGTATACAATGTCTCAAATGCCGTTTAAAGGATCTAATTTATCTTCTTATTGGAAAAATGATTCTAAAGGTGTTCCAGTTTATGTGGTTCTATCATATGGATGGTATCCAATATTTGTTTATAAAAAAGGGATATGGTACCAAATTGTTGATAGTTATTCTTCCTCAACGGGTAAACAAATAAATAATAGTAATCCTAACCATTGGAAGGCATATAATAAAAACGTTGAAAGTGATGTTTACTTCATGAATAAAGATGAACTTCGTAAATTAATAAATTATGCGGATCATGATGAAATCATGAGGGAAAAACTTGAAAGATTTAAAGAAAAAGGTAAGGAATCTTCAACACAGAAATTAAAAAATGTGTCAAGATATTATCCAAATATTAAGATCAAATTCAAAATTAAGTCAATTGAGGAAAAAGATGGTAAGGCGGTTGTTAATGTTGACGTTTTAGATGTGTTAAGAAAAGAAGGACGAAAAGGTGTGGAAACGTCTGACAATTATACTAAAGGTGAAATTGATGGTGTTACAAAAGAATCGGTTGAAAATACCATTGTAAGTGAATTAGGTAACAAATTTAGAGAATTTGTAGGGAAAAGAACGAAATTCGACAGTGAAGGAGTTGCAAAGATAGATAATGTTGAATTTAAATTCAACCATCTTAGGGTTTAATTAACTGTAAAGTTAATCAAAAACTTTGTAAACCCGTTTAAGGATAAGTAATCTTGCATTTCTAATACGGACTCTGTGATTTGTTCTTCTACTTCATATTCCGTTCCGTCAAGAATAAATTCCAAAGTAAAGTGAGCAAATTTTTCGTTTAAATTAAGAGTATCTAAAATATAATTCTCAATTTCAGGAAACTTAGGTAATATGATATTATCCAAATATTTTTTTACCATTTCTAATATTTGGGTATTATTAAGTTTATTAGTCATAATATTCTTCTTCTTCTTCGTCGTCATCTTCATGTGTTATTTCGGAATAGGAATCGAGATTCGTTTCAAATTCATTGTTAAACCAATTCAAAATATAATTTCCAATATCTTCTAATCCAAACAATGATTCAATTCCAGATAACAAACCAGACTCAATTGCCAAGTTGTCTCCAAAAGTGTCAAACATTCTTTCACCTGATTTGGAGTCCCATACAACAATATCACCACCTAAATCATCAATTGTGTATTCGAATGAATTAAAGTAATTGTTTACTAATTCTTGTAATCTATTTTCTTTTATCGAGTATTTCATCACCAGTCAAAATGTTTGTTTGTATTTGTTGAGTCGTAATTTATTATCAATGGCATTGTTGTCTTATCGCGTAAGATTCTTTCCAAGTCGTAAGTTAAGTCATCCGCATCGAAATTACCGTATTTTTGGATTGAACTATAGTATACCATGAGTCTAATTTTCATGTATTTTGTTTCTAATGGCTTATTACTGTGCATTATGGTGACCCATTCAGCGTCCTCAACATCAATTTTCTCAATATTTGCAATTTGATTACAAGACTCATCTGAAACGTCACCTTCGTAATCAAGTTCATTATTCTTACAAACTTTACGAATATAATCTAATTGTCTATTTACAAGTTCTTGGAATACTTTGATGTAATTTTTTGACTCGATAATAAGTTTGTATTGTGATTCTGTTACTAGATATTTCATTACATGTCAAATTTGCTAGGGTCATAATGATTTATTTCATCTTGAACTTTCCAAGTAATGTTTGTCCCAATTATTTTTCTAAAACGGCCACTCATGTCGTATAACAACGATTCAAAGTTTCTAAAGCTACGAGAGTTAAAATATATTGTAATGGTTAATGTGAAGTTAGGTATTGTTCCGTCGTTAGATTTATTAAATGTAACGTTATTAACCTCGATTCTTTCTAGTCTTTCAATATCTTCGCAGGTATCAAAACTAAGATCTGTCGGAAAATTATCTGCAGATATCTCAGAGCAAGAAGATTGGATTTGATCACAGGTTCTCCCAATGACCTGAGTAAAGAAATCGATCCAATTTTTTTCTTTAACTCGATCCATTTGTTGTTCTGTGATAATATACTTCATAATGATAAATACTTTGAATTGATAATCTAACAATAATTATTACTTTTAGAATAATATGATAAAAAGAGTTTCACTTAATATTTCCGAGGTTCACAAATGTTTTCTGTGGCTTCCGGCTAAAACATCGACAACTCATGCGACACACGTTTTAAATCATTTTGACTTTTATAGTATTGACTGTGATTATACGAAACAAATCGTTTATCAAAAAAGAGATTATATTAGTCATAACCATGTCCAGGAACTATTTTTAGGACATGAAAGATATGACTTAATTTCTACAACAAGAAACCCATACTCTAGAGTGGTATCGATGTTTGAATACTTTAGACCGCAAGATAAAGAAGGTAAAAAATTTGAAACTTTTCAAGAATATGTGTATGAGTATAAAAAAATGCCGATTAAGCCTTACTTTGATCAAAGAGTTCCTGATTATTTTATAAGACAAGAAAATTTATATGAAGATTATATTAAGATACCATTTATTAGGGATTCGAAATTAAATACTTGCGGAATACTAGAAGAACTTTGTGGTAGAAAAATGAATGAGGGCAGTCCTAAACTAAAAACGTATAAAGAATATTATAATCAAGAACTTGCAGATATCATTTATTTAAATTATAAAGAGTATTTTGATCATCTTAATTACGATAAAGATTCTTGGAAGTAAGGTGACTATACAATTTCTTTTACAATCAATTTGTGATCTTTTTTAAACCATTCCCGAACTACTTTTAGTAGTACTTGGTCCATGTAACCTTTACCATATTTGTTATTTAATTCTGACTTCACAACATCACCAACATACATGGTACCAGTCTTTATATCAAACAGGAAAAACTCATTCGACCATGTTTGTTCCACCTTATCGTAATAGAGATATGGGAACCCAAACTTATCGTCGATATACTTTACAATTAATTTCTCAATAGAGGTCATACAATACAAATATAAGGTATTTATAGTTGTGAGACAACTTATCAAAAAAATACTTAAGGAAGAAAGAGAAAAAGATTTAAGTCCCAAAATCAAAGAACTATTACAAAATAGTGTAGTACCAAATCATAAAATGATTTGTACCGTAGACGTTGTTGCACCTGAGAAAATGTATGAGGACCCAACTGGTAGAGACTACCAAGTTATGGTTAGTGTTGTTGGTGGTATAGGTACTAAACATTGGCCTCAGACTCAACATGTTGTAAGAAAAAGAGATGAAATTGTGAATGATGTGTGGCATACAGTTTATAACTATATGGGTCTTAGCACAGATGTATTCTTAAGGAATGTTAAATCTTGTGATGAGGTAATGAGTGAATCTACAATTCCGAATACACTTAAAAGAAGAGCTAATCAACAAACATTAAGGAAATATATTACAGATGGTGAAATCAACTATCCAACCCTATGTGATGATTTTGAAGATGCATATGAATATGCTGATGCTGTAATTGATTATGCAATCGATAAACTTCTTGAGGAATTTGATGAAGACATATATGAAGAAGATTATTATAGTGATGTAATGGATTATTTGAGAAAACTGTGTAGAGATGAATTTGGTAAGTATTTGATTGACATATATGAAATGACTTGTTCTGAAGAAGACATCAATGAAAGTGAAATAACTGAAAGATGTTGGAAAGGTTATACTCAAAAAGGAATGAAAACAATGTTCGGGAAGAGATATCCCAATTGTGTAAAGAAAAAATAATCAGAACCCTCACTTAACAGTGGGGGTTTTTATTGATTAACACTCATTAATTTTTATATTATTGGGTATGGAAGATTTAATTTTTATTACAGCTCATTGTCCAACAGAAGAACAAGAAAGGGCTTTAGAAAGATGTGTTGACTCGGTATTAAAGTGTAAGAAACATGTTGCCTTAATTTCGCATACCCATGTACCAATTCATATTCAGAAAAAATGTCAATTTTATGTTTATGATTACAACAATGAAGTTTCTGAGGACATCGACTTGTTAGGTTCCCAAAGTTTTTATTCAAATGACTTTAGGATCCGTTCAATTTTTTTTAATAAAACATTCTATGGTTTTGCGATTTA
>Ga0209770_10000775_pt1 | contig 17006 bp, 9 predicted proteins | sample LauGreSu1BDMLBDD_2_FD_187572 | JGI IMG/M metagenome (GOLD analysis project Ga0209770, IMG submission 187572) | Freshwater lake microbial communities from Lake Michigan, USA - Su13.BD.MLB.DD (SPAdes) (version 2) | ecosystem: Environmental > Aquatic > Freshwater > Lake | place: Lake Michigan, USA...
GCAGACCCTCTGGCAGGCCCACTGGCAGACCCTCTGGCAGGCCCACTGGCAGACCCCCCTGTGCCGTAGGCTCTCAGCTATCCCTTGGTGCCGTAGGCCAGGGGGTTAACGGGGGACGGAGTCCCCTGTGCCGTAGGCCAGGGGGTTAACGGGGGACGGAGTCCCCTGTGCCGTAGGCGGGGGGGGTTAACGGGGGACGGAGTCCCCTGTGCCGGAAAATTGAAATGGTTTGGGATGAGAAGTTGAGAAGCAGTGATAGAGAAAAGTATAGAATGTGCTTGAAAGGGTGTGGATGCCTGAGAAACGAGAAAGGCGAATTGGGAAAAAGGCTAAAGGAGATCTGGGATGAAGTGGTGGAAGTATTGGAAGCGAAAGACTGGGAAGAGGTGAAAGATGAGGTGAGTGACGTGATGTTTGGATTGGGAAGACTGATAGGGTATGTGTGTGGTCGTGTGTATGTGAGTGTGTGGTATGATGGTAGACATGTGAGGAAAATTGAAAAGAGGTTCGAAGAGTATGGATGTGTTCGAAGCAAGCGAAATCTGGTTGGCGGGAAATGTCCTGCAGCGGCGGGGAATTAAAAGCCCCGAAGTCACGTGACCTATTTTTTTGTGTCACGTGACCGATGGTGCCGTAGGCCGGGGGGCTAACGGGGGGCGGAGCCCCCTGTGCCGTAGGCAGTAAAATTGAAATGCTAGAGCCCCCCGTCAGAATTCGCGATTTTTCAACTTTCTCAGATTCGCCAGAAAATTGAAATGTTTTTCGACGAGAAGTTGGAATGTAGCTTCAAGCAAAAAATACGAATCAATTACAATCGAATGGCCCAGACAATGAATCAATTCTCTTCCACCGCCGTGACTCTCTCTGCGAACCCCCTCGTGGAAAAGTGCCTCGCGAAGTTGGCGAATGAAGTGACGGAACAAGTGCGCGACAAAATCATCGACATTCTCATCGCCGTTCTCACACGCGAGTGCGAGGATTTCGATGGCGAATCCGTCCGTCGCCTTCTCGTCGCTGAACTCGAAACGACGCCTCTCACTTTCGCTGTGGAGAAACGCGCCAGTGGAACTACGAAGACCACGAAGACCCTGAAGGAGAAGGAACCCAAGGAGAAGAAGGTGAGGTCCCCCAAGGAACCCAAAGAAAAGGCTCCCAAAGCCGTCCTGAGCGAGGAAGAACGCGAAGCCCGCAAAGCTGCCAAACAAGCCGAAAAAGAAGCCAAAAAGGAAGCCGCCAAGGCTGCCAAACAAGCTGAAAAAGAAGCTGAAAAGGAAGCCCGCAAAGCTGCCAAGAAAGCCGAACGTGAAGCCGCGAAGGAAGCCAACAAAGACGCTGACAAGGAAGCCGCCAAGGCTGCCAAGAAGGCTGAAAAGGAGGCGGAAAAAGCAGCGAAGTTGGCTGAACGCGAAGCTGCGAAGGCTGCACGCAAGGCTGAAAAAGACGCTGAAAGGGAAGCCGCCAAGGCTGCCAAGTTGGCTGAAAAAGAAGCCGCGGCTGCAGCTGCTCCTGCCGTCGTGAAAGAGCAACGCCTTCCCATCCCATGGTGTGGCACTCGCATTGAAGGCCGCTGCGAAGCTCTGCGCGTCTACCACGGCCTGTTTGCCCAATGCACTGCCGACGCCACCGAAATCAGCGCATTCTGCCCCTCCTGCGAGAAATCGGGCGCGAAATTTGGAACCTGCGCTATGCGTGCGGCATGCGACGTGTTTGACTACACTGACCCAAGTGGCAAAAAGTGCGTGAAGCTCGCAAACATTGTCGACAAGTTCGGCGTTGAAGGCGGTCTGGAAGCATTCGTCGCCGAGGCAGCCAAACACAGCATCACCATCCCAGCCGAACACCTGAACAAGGAAGTGAAGCAGCGCGGACGCCCCAAATCCAACTCCCCTCGCGCATCCAAGGTTGCAACCAGTGACACTGGTAGCGGCAGCGAGACAGAGACAGACGATGAGGCGCACCAGCAAAAGCGCAAGCAAGTGAGCAAGACTGCCAGTGCTGAAGCGCCGAAGAAACGCGGCCGCCCCGCCAAGAACCCAAAGAGCGACGTCACCCCCAGCGACGAAGTGATTCAGGATCTTGTTGCCAGTGCTGCTGCGATGTCTGTCGCTTCCACGCCCTCCACACCTGCTGCCGTCACCCCCAAGACTTCTCCCGTTGTCGTCGAAACACCAGCCGCGCCCAAGAAAGCCAAGGCTATGACACTGAAAAAGCCCGCTCAGCGCAAAACTCGCGTGATTGAGGAGCAGACATTCTGGGTGGACACGTTCAACGGCGCCGAGATTCTCATCCGACAGGAAGACAACGCAACCTTCGAAGCATCCACTGGTGAACCCCTCGGATTCTGGGACGAGGCGACCAAGACCATCATCGAGTGCGATGACGAAGACGAGGAGTAAATGCACAGGGAACTGCAACCCTCACCTACAGCACTAAGGTAAGTATATATGAATGTGTGTATGAAACTAACACTTTTTTACGTGGGGCTTCGCCCCCCGTGAACCCCCTGGCCTACGGCATGAAGGAGCGCGTGCATACGGCACTTTTCATTACCGGTTTCTTGATTTGTCACTCATTTATCGACATGGGGCTTCGCCCCCCGTGAACCCCCCAGCCTACGGCACTTTATGATGTGTGTCACATGTCACAAAAGGTCACGTGACTTCTGTGCCGTAGGCTCGCACACCTCAAAGGCCGTGGGCCAGGGGGCTTACGGGGGACAGAGTCCCCCATAAAATTGAAATGTTTTGCGATGGTATGGTGGAATGCAGCGACAAGCAAAAACAAAGACGAAAACAATGGCATCAACCTCGACATCAACCTCGTCATCAACTATGACAAAAAGCAACAGAATCTGGTCACACACTTCAGGAGCCAGACTGAACGACGGCAGCTACTACAGAGGAGACCTCGACAGATTCGGCAAACGTTCAGGCAAGGGCATCTGGCGCGGTCCGATGGCCATGTTCGGCAAATACGACCCGCAAAACATCAAGAGCATGTTCCACTGGACCGAATACGAAGGCGAGTGGTGCAACGATTTGCCCAACGGACAAGGCACAACACGCAACTGCTGCGGCGACGGCAAAAAAGAAGTCATCTACGAAGGTGTCTGGGTCGACGGCGCCAAGCAACAGCACTAAAGCTAAAGCTGCACAACGAGAGAAAGGTGAGAAAGGAGAGAAAGAATTCAAAATTCAATAATAGGTAAGCAATCATAATTGTTTGTGTTTGTTTGTGTATATATTCTAACTAACTTTTTTTCACATGGTAAATGCGGACGCGCCGTAGGCTCTCACACAAATCTCAAATGCCGTAGGCGGGGGCATGGGGGACGCAGTCCCCCAAAAAATTGAAATGTTTTGCGATGGTATGGTGAGATGCAGTTACCACAAACAAAGACAAAAACTACATCAACATTATGTCAAGACAACAAAAGAGTGACGGACAAAAAGCACTTGACAAGTTTCTCAAAGCATCAAAAAAGGCGCCAACACCAAAGGAAACACCAGAACAAAAAAAAGAGCGCGAAACAAAACGCGCAATCCAAGACGCCAAATACGCGGCATCCAATGCAGCATTCATGGCAGCATACAAAGCAGCACACCCAGTGCCAGAGATTGCAACAGGATCGCCTTACCAAGAAGCGCGCGAAGCGTGGGCTAACGGGCAATCAGGAACAGACGGCGCTTTTGACCACTGGACTTCCGGCAAGTAGAAGAATGAAAACACGAGAGAAAGGAGAGAAAGGAGAGAAAGGAGAGAAAGAATTCAAAATTCAATAATAGGTAAGTGTGTATGTTTGTTTGGGTTGTGTTTGTGTTCTAACACTTTTTTTACGCGGGGCTGCGCCCCGTTATCCCCCCAGCCTACGGCGCTAAGTGTTGCGCGCCTATGGCACCTTTTTTTATAACTCATTTATTGATTTGTCACTCATTTCTCGACATGGGGCTGCGCCCCGTTATCCCCCCAGCCTACGGCGCTAAGTGTTGCGCGCCTATGGCACCTTTTTTTATAACTCATTTATTGATTTGTCACTCATTTCTCGACATGGGGCTGCGCCCCCCGTGAACCCCCCAGCCTACGGCACTTTATGATGTGTGTCACATGTCACAAAATGTCACGTGACTTCTGTGCCGTAGGCACGCAACCCCTGTGCAGGGGGCCTGGTGGACGGAGTCCACCATAAAATTGAAATGTTTTACTATGGTAAAGTTAAATGCAGTTACCACAATAAACACAATGACATCAACAATAGCAAGCAACTACTGGACCGCAACTGCATTTGGTGTAATGCCAAACCCTCTGAAACTTGCAAAGGAAGAAGAAAGATGGGACCAACATCAGTTTGGTCTTTGCACAATCTGTAAGAAAGGGTTGGACGACCGCGCCGACTTCACATTCAACTACACACGCAACAAAGATAACGGCACCATGATGTGCTTCGACTGCGACGCCAAACTCAACAAGCTCAACAAGCTCAACAAGCTCAAGATAGATTAAGAACCAGAGAAACGAGAGAAACGAGAGAAATAAATCAGTAATTCAATATTAGGTAAGTGTTTGTGTTTGTGTTTGTGTTTGTGTGTTTTGTTCTAACACTTTTTTCACAGGGGAAATGCGGACGCGCCGTAGGCTCTCAGCTAACCCTTCATGCCGTAGGCGGGGGTTGACGGGGGTTTACCCCCGTGAAATTCGCGATTTCCCATGTTTCACTATGCGTCCAGAAAATTGAAGAAAAAAGGAACGATAAATAGGAATGCATCAGTCAACACCAACAACTAATTCATCAGATGTTGACTGGTCACACACATCACCCCCTTAGCTCAGAGGCAGAGCGCAGGACTCATAATCCTGAGGTCAGGCGGATCAAAACCCCTAGGAGGTATTCAACCGGGATGGCGCAGTGGGAGCGCGCAGGGCTCATAACCCTGAGGTCGTTGGTTCGAGTCCAACTTCCGGTATTTTCCAATTCGCAGTTTTACAGAAACTGCCACGCTGTCACACAGCAATAACACATTTCACCGGCATGGCGCAGAGGTTAGCGCGCAGGGCTCATAACCCTGAGGTCACACGATCAAAACGTGTTGCCGGTATTTTCCAATTCGCAGTTTTACAGAAACTGCCACGCTGTCACACAGCAATAACAATTACTTAGCCGGTGTAGCTCAGTGGAAGAGCGCCTAAAACCCCGACCTTCACATCTTCGACCAGCAATGGTCCGATAGAGGGTCGGTTATCCGCTTATAACGGGGAGGTCGTAGGATCGAAACCTACCGCCGGCAATAACATAACATGTTTACGGGGATGGCGCAGTGGGAGCGCGCGGGGCTCATAACCCCGAGGTCGTTGGTTCGAGTCCAACTTCCCGTATTTTTTTTCGTGAATTCGTAAATCATCTTGCCATAGGTCGCAGGGTTGGGTTCAAGAAGGGGACTATGTCCTCGTATTTTTCATCACTCATTTCTCAATTTGTCACTCATTTCTTGATTTCCTATATACGCCCATTTTTCCCGCCAAATAGGGGAGACGGATTGCCGGGGAAATAGAAGCGCCGGGGTCACGTGATTGCCCAGTGACACAGGGGACTCCATCCCGTAAGCCCAATGGCCTACGGCACCAAGGGTTAGCTGAGAGCCTACTATAAAAAAAGTTAGAACACACAAATACAAATACAAACACAAAAAACTTACTTATTTTATTTTCGTCTAATTCGTTTCCAAATTCTTACATGAAATAAGGTATGTAGTAGTCATCGGATTCGCTGCATTTCTGTGTTTGCGTTTGTGCATAGTTGCGCTGTTGTTGTTGCCTTTCTTGCCATTTTCGTTTTTGAACCTGTTGCATTTGTTGCCTGGTTTGGTTTTCTTGTAGTGCGGTATGGCAGCATCCGCAATGGTCTTCATTTGCTTGGTCCACTTTGGAGTGAACTATTTTTGGGTCATAATGCAAATTCCACCTCCCTAACAAAGTAGGATTGATTCCACTCACAGACGACGATGATGATGATGATGATGATGAAATGTTGAAGATTCTTCGAATGAAATTCATGTTGACGATGTGTATTATTTGTTGCACTACCATTGATAAATAATGACAATAAACATTTCAATTTTATGGGACTATATTCCACGTAAACCCCCACGAAGGGACTCCGTCCCCTGTTTCAGAAAATTGAAATGTTTTTCTTTGAAAAAATAAAATACAGCGAACCAGCAATGAACGGACAAGAACAACAACAACAACAACAACAACAACAACATCAACATCAAAAGGAACAAGAACTCTTCTACCGAACCGCCGAGCTGTTGGCTGATGACAAAATCACGCCGAAGCAAGCCTGTTCCTTTATTGAGACGCTCCGCAATGCGAAAATCTTTGCAGACGATATATTGGAGCCAAAAAACCGAGACGAAGAAAAGCAAAAAGGCTTCAACGAAATTGCGGGGGTGTATGCAGATTGGCAAGTCACGACGGAAGAAGCATGTGAATTATTTGAGGAGTGGATCGAGGAATGGAAACACTTATGAAAGTGACGGAGTTAAAATTTAAACTATAAGGTAAGTAAGTATGTGTGTGTGTTCAACTAACACTTTTTTACACAGGGGTAAACCCCTGTAAGACCCCGCCTACGGCACGCAAATCTCAAAGGCCGTAGGCTTTTCAACTATTCATGCCGCAGGCGGGGGCACACGGGGGCAGCACCCCCGTAAAATTGAAATGTTTTTCCACCAACACTTTCCACAAGCAGCGAAAAGCAAAAACCCAACGAACGACACATCAACATGACGACTATCGACAACACCTACATGCCCTCGACCCCGACCTCGACCCCAATGACCCCATCCACACAAGAAGTAGTCGTCTTGACAACCGGCTCATGGCACCCAGGCTGGAAAGCCAACACCTGGACTCCAATCCCAAGTTTCGAAGACCAATGGGCGCTAGCCAAGACATCCGAACAGCGCGCAAGTTTACTGGCATTTTACTCCCCAACAGCATCACTAACTCTCACACATCACCAGCGAAGCATTCTCATGAGCGTCAGTCTTCCGGCGACAAAGAGTGACCACCCAGACGCAGAGCTCACATTCTGCGACGGAACACTCAGGAAGCGTGTATGTGGATTCGCTTACTGCGTGGAAGACACCCCCGACGGCGAAGGATACTGGTATTGCGACGAGTGCCGCGGGTATAAAGAAGAAGACGAAGATTTCGACTTCATAGTATTATGCGACAACCAAAACCGGATGCCATTCTGCTGCGATTAAAGACCAAAAAGCAAAAAGCAAAAAGCAAAAGACAGGTAAGTTTGTGTGTTTGTGTTCTAACACTTTTTTTCACATGGTAAATGCGGATGCGCCGTAGGCGGTCACGCAAACCTAAATGCCGTAAGCCAGATGGATTACGGGGGACGGAGTCCCCTGTCCCGTAAAATTGAAATGCTTTATTCTCTATATATCACATATAGCTCCAAGAAAGTCAAACAAACCCACACACATCAAGTTCAAAATGTTTTCTCGTTCATTTATTAATCCCCCTGGTAAAATAAATCAAAGCATCGCCGCACGTGCAGAAGTTACTCGCGAAAGTGTGCGCCGTTCTCCAGCATGCAGCGGCGAACACAATTACACTTACAGACACTCCGGATTTCGCGCATTCCAATACCCTGCCGACGGCAACTACACCCAAAATCTCATCAATGATTACAATCAGGTATATGAAGAAGGTAAACCAACACTCCCCTACCACGCCGCACTCACTGCACTTCATCACAAAACCGCTTCAACTGCCGTGACAACATTTCTCTCCCAAATGAAAACCACTCTGCAGCTCATTCACATGCATGACACCGCACCTGCACCCCCCGCCGTTCCCGCTCCCGAGCCCACCTGCTTTGCCTCTGCGCGCCGTCAGCTTGCCAAGATGAAATTCGAACTCCCACCACCTCATCCCAAAAGAACCATCGTGTATCGCACCCCAGATGGACACGACCTCAGCGAAATCAATACCAGTTTTGACCCCGTGTCTTTCGCGTCCTCCACCAAAAACACATTCGTCAAGACGTGTTGCCGACGATACAATAGCGTCCATGAATGCCGATGCTTCAAATGGCAGTCTCGCACATCTGTCAACTACGTCAACGAAAAAGGCGAAGGCATTCATGTCTACTATTTGTCGCGAAAGACGGACTACCATAACCTCACGCAATCATATCCCATGAGCTACCAACCGGACGATGAACACATCCCTCATTCCCCGCGCGAAGACGTTTCCGACAGCGATTTGTTTCCCTGGAACAAAGACTACGATTTTGAAGAGGAACGTGCAGACGCTTGGTGTGCCGAACAACAAGGATTCACGCATGTTTGGTCAAGCAAAGTTGCAAAACGCCGCCACCTCCGTCGCCAACGCCGCCAACAACAACTCGCCTCCGGAGAACTTCCTGAACACGGACTCATTATTGTGACATTTGACATCGACGAAGTGTCACCGCCCGTCACTAAATCATTACACGCCCAATACCGCCTACACCAAAAAGAAAAATACGAAGAGCTGCAACAACATGTCCGATTCTATGAGTCTTGGTATGAAGAACATTATCGTCGCCCAGAAACAGAACCAGCAGCTCCTCCCGCTCCTGCATCCGCACCCGCCTCCGCCTCCGCATCCGCACCCGCCTCCGCCTCCGCACCCGCACCCGCACCCCGTTTCAACACCACCAGTCTTCTCCCATTCCAAATCCGTCGCTTGGTTCGCGATGAATACAAAGAACAAGCCATCCGCGACATCCAACGCCCCCTCACCGACACATCCATCATGATCGCCCATGCAGCATCCCGGCTACAAGTCACCGAAATCAGCGCTCTCAAAATTCACCAACGCTCCCGCCTCACCGCCTTCGCCGCCTTCGCCGCACTTCTCGCAATTCGATTCAGCGCAGAAAAGGGACGCACCACCTCAGTCGCCACCATGCTTCACCACCGCGCTATTCAACTCATTCTGCGCCGTGCAACCGGATCTATGGCCTGCGCCCAACAAATTTCCGCACCCTATATCAAATGCGAAAGCCCCTTTAAATGCCTGCCGGATGATCGCATTCGCGAACTACGCACAGAAGCAGAACGCCGATTTGATACGGATAATCCAAGCGGAGTTCCTCTAGTAACACGTTCGCCTATCAACGTGAGTCGCCCATGTAGCACACGCGGCGGCCCCATCGAATACCACACGGCAAAGTATTACGCCCAAAAGTGCCTGGAACTCATTGGAAACCCAGACGACGCCACCGACACAGCCGCAGTAGCAAGATGGCGCGAACTTGATGCTCAAATCCCACGCGTCCGCCGCGGCGAAATCACCGCTCACGAAGTCTTTGCATCACCGCATCACGGCAATTGGATTTACATGGTTCATTACACGTATATTGTAGCATGTCGCCAATTCCTTTTAGCAATCGAACTATGGCGGGATGTGCGCGAGACTGCAAAGAGTTTCGCAGGTCCAGGAAACCAGTGTCCTTCAATGTGGCGCGATTCTCACATTCGCAAAGACTCCCCAGTATACGTCCAGTGTGTGCAAATCGTTCACGAAATGTATCGCTTCATTTACCGCGCAGCGTGCATCATGTCTCCGCAATACATGGCCGTGTTTGGATTAAATCAGCGGTATGTGAATACAATTATCCAACGCACAAGGTATCTCGCCTACAACGATGGTGATGAAACGTCTGCACTGATGTTTGGTTTCTTGATGCCTGCAATGATGACCCCCGATGTTCATCTCGATATCTATGTGCAAGGACATGTTTTCCAGCATCCTGACCTCTACGTTAAAATGAGTGACCCTGTGTTTGGTCCCATCAAAAAACAACTCAGAAATGTGATTCCGGCGCGACACACAGGCACCATCGACCGCACAACATTAATGAATCACCCAAAAAATGTAAGGCGTGCGTAAGTAAAATCAAGGACCCAATGACCCATCCAACAAATAGTTTAGTGGTGATGTGGCTTAAAACCACTTTTTTGTATTTCTATACTATTTTTATTTATATACTATTTATATAAATGCCAAACAAAACCCGCTCTCGCATTCGCCGCCACAAATGGTCACTCAAATATAAACGCAGCATAGATTGCAAACATCCCAAAGGTTTTTCACAACGCCAACATTGCACGTGGGGTAGAACCCCCCGTAAACCCCCCAGCCTACGGCGCTCAGATTTGCGTAAGAGCCTACGGCGCATCCGTATTTAAAATTTAGAGGGCGAAGCCCTTTTACACCTTCATGCCGTAGGCAAGGGGTTTACGGGGAGTTTACTCCCCGTGCCGTAGGCAATGGGTCTTACAGGGGTTTACCCCTGTGCCGTAGGCCAGGGGGTTCACGGGGGACTCCGTCCCCCGTAAAATTGAAATGTTTTAATATGCATAAATAGAATGCAGTGACTCTACCAAAGAACAAACAAACAAGCATCAATGTCCGGAACTACTATGAACTTCAACGCCAACAACAAGACTGCAAACGCCAACGACGGCGCACCTCAGGTAAGTATACTTGCATCCGCTTCCACGAAACGCATGCAGGAAAGACGCCGTCAATCTCGACTTCTCAAGAGCGCCAAAGGTATGGGTGTCGGCAAGAAATACCCCAGCATCGGAACGCATCACCGCAACACCAAACATGTCTGGCTCTACTCCGAACTCGCTGAGGTGTCTGCCGCCTACAAGGAACACCACACAACCATGCCTTGTTGGGCAATCGCCGACATGCTCTACTACTCTTTCAGCCAACAGGTCGAATACAATCAACAACGTGAACTCAAAATCGTGCAACAACAACAACAACAACAACAACAACATGCGAACGACGATGACCAACCGATTTACCAACTTCAAGAACCACGCTCTCATCTCCCCAGTATTCAAGCCATTCAAACCAAGCTCATGGACTGCATTTCGCTCCAACACAACAACGACACATTTGGATACGCGTCGTCCCAGCCCACCCAGATGCACAAACAAGTATGGGAACATCTTGAACTCGCCGAAAAACACCGCAACATGCTGAAAAAACAACAATCACAACAACATCTGGTTCAAGTAGCAGCAGTCAAACAGGAGCAGCAAGACCAGCAAGACCAACAACAAGAGAATCCAGCATTGTCCACGCGAAAACTACTACGCCACGATTTCCTCTTCAGCACAGATTCGGAGTTTGAAGCCACGCTTCCGCCTGCAAAGCGTCGCAAGGTTGTGTTTGAAGAAGAAGAATCCGCACCTCAACAACAACAACAGGAGCATCAAGACACCTACACCTACACCTACTACAGACAAGAACATCCCGCGACTCCTGTCGCCATGAGCAAAGCAGAATTCAACACCGGAATCAATGAGCTGATGAGTTTGATGGGAGAAGCTGACGACGCACGCAGACAAGAACACGGCGTCATTCAAAAAATCGTGCAGCAAATCCGCGACCACAACTCACAAATCGGTCAACTTCTTGGGAACATCAAAGACTCACATGCAGAAATCGAGCATCATCGTGAGGCCATCTCACGCAAAATGCAGCAAATCGAAACAATCATCTTGCCAGTCCCGCTTCCAACGCCTGCCGCCGCCGCCGCAACCACCGCAACCCCCGCCGCCGCTCCTGCTACCCCCCCAGCCATGGTGTGCAGCAAGTGCACCAGAACTATTGAGGGGGGGCTCGGAGGCTTTTCCGTGTCTTACGCGGATCCTTCTCACCCGGACAACGAAACCATTGAGTGCTACGAGTGCACACCGCTTTCTCCAGCTTCGCGGAAGTTTTTAGAACAGAAAGAAGCTGAACTCGAAGCTGAATATTCTGAAACGGAACGCGCAATCGAACACCACCTGAAACACGAAAAAAGCTGCTGCTACTCTTCTGACGACGACATGTATATGAACGATGGTTACTATCCAGGGTTTGAAGGAGGCTACTACGACCACGCAGAAGAATGCAGCTAAATGAAACTACGTTGCAGATACGCTGCGGATACAACTCAAGACAACAAGGTAAGCACATGTAAGCAGAGGTAAGTATTTTTACTATATTTTTAAACTATCCTACTATTGACAACAACTTTAGTAAAAAAATATAATATATAAGTAAAAAATATAATATATAAGTAAGGTATAAAATAATAATGTCATATGAAGAAAGATCACAAGGTCCTGAAAGGACCACAAACGGATTTGTCGAAGGAATCCTTGATAGCCTAGTAACAGGTGCAGTTAATCGTATTCTCCCACATCCAACCGATGCTAATATTATGTATATTGGTTCTGTAAATGGTGGAGTATGGAAAACAACCAATGCACTATCTAGTACTCCAGTATACCCAACATGGACGCCACTGACGGATAAACTTAAGTCCACATGCATTGGTGCGTTAGCATTTGACACAGCCGATGCAACAAGAAATACTATTATTGCTGGAACGGGACGCACAAGTGCTTTACAAGAACGAGGCGGACCATTATCTGGTTTGCAAATTTCTACAAACGGCGGAACAACATTTACAGAGGTAGATGGTGGTGGTCGGTTAATAGGATTGAATATAACCGGCGTTGTAAAACATGGCAATACAATAGTAGTTAGTGTTGACAAGGCAGATGTCCCATCATATGATAACTATGGTGTATTTCGTAGCACAAATAATGGCACAACATTTACTCAGATATCGGATATACCACAAGGACGAGCAGCAGATATGGTTGTAGATCCTAGTAATCCAACCACAATTTATGTCGCAATTTATAATTTTGCAGTCCCCCTTTCTGGTGGAGGTAGAGGAGGTATATACAAATCTACGGATACCGGTGAGACATGGAGTAAGGTAAGCACGCAAGAAATAGATACGGCAATTCCCGCAAATACAAGAAATATCAAGCTAGCAACAAGTATATCAGGAAGAGTATATGTGGCAATTGCGACATCGACAACAACTAATGCTGGGCAGCTATCTGCAATTTTTAGCTCACAAGATAGTGGAAGTTCATGGTCAGAATTGTCATTGCCGACAACAACCGAAAACGGAGTTTCATATGGAATTCATCCCGGTGGTCAAGGATTTGTTCATTTCTCTTTTGAAGCAGATCCTACAAATCCCGAGATCCTATATATTGGGGGTGATAGACAACCTAGTGCATTTGGTGGAACCAATAGGAATATAATGCCATCCAGATATTATACACCTGGGGCATCTGATACACCCAATACTGATACAACCTTTCCAAATAGTATAGGAGCAATGAGCTATACCGGACGACTTTTCAGAGGAAATGCGTCAACGAATACATGGGTTCATTTGACACATTCTAATACGCTAGGTGCGACTGGTGGCGGAACTGCAAGTAACTCAACACCACACCCAGATAGTAGAGACATGGCATTTGATGCAGTTGGTAATTTAGTTGAATGCGATGATGGTGGCGTTTATCGTCGCACATTACCACAATCAAACACAGGTGACTGGTTCTCAATGAACGGCAATTTACAAGTAACAGAGATGCATAGTATTGTTTATGACCCTGTAACAAAACGTATAACTGCAGGAACACAAGATAATGGAACAAAACAACAAATCGCACCAGATTCAAAAAATTGGAATATAGTAATGGGTGGTGATGGTGGTGTGGTTTGTGTAGATACACTTGTAAACCCAGGTTTCTCTGTATTATATGTTAGTGCGCAAAATCTTGCTAATTTTAGACGAGCAACCTATAATCCTTCTGGAACTATTATCAGCAATGAACCGATTACTTTAACAAATCCAGATTTTAGACCACAATTTTATACACCAATAAAGACAAATTCAGTTGTGGGTGGTCGACTATTACTAGCAGGCGCTGATTCTGTATATGAATCACTTGACAAAGGAGACACTTTGACTGATATTGGGGGAACAGAAACAGAAACAGAATTAGGAAATTGTTCTTGTATTGCCTATGGTGGAACAGAAAACGGAATATCATATCCAAATGTGGTTTATGCTTGTAAAGGCAACGATGTATATGTAAGAAAACCAGACGATGAAACGTTGACCATTGCGACGGGAGTATTGCCGACTACTCTGAATATTACTGATATTTCTGTAGACACAACTAACTGGAAGCGAGCATTTATAGTATCAAACGCACGGCTGCCATCGTCGTCCGTCTATATGACAACAAATGCCGGAGAAAGTTGGATTGACATAACGGGAACATTGGCAACTTCTAATATAGGCGAAATATATAGTAGTGAGATAATTAGACACCCAACAAGTGGATTTGGTGGACTAGTTGTAGGAACTGAATATGGTCCGTGGTTATTATGGCAAAATATTATTAATAATATTAGCAGTTCGACAACAGCAACATCAATAAGCTGGAATAAATTAGGAACAAAAGTCCCAAATGTGCAAATAAATGAGATGGATTATAATGCTGCCGATGATATTTTAGTGATTGGAACATTAGGTCGTGGTGCTTGGTCTATAAAAGGTATTTATACTACTCTCTCAAACCCGTCATCTATCCAGTCTCTCACACTACGCTTTACAAAAGGAACCCCTCCTACACAAGAAACATACACGCAAGAAATTCCTTTAGAGAGTATACAACAACTCGGAAGCAAAAGCGTTGCAATAACAGATTCAGAAATACTCGCTGCGTTTAATGACAACCCCGAGGGAACTATTTTTACTCCTTCGATCGCTGCCAACTATGGAAACGACGAATCAGGAAACGCGATTACTAAAGTTACTAGCCTTGCATCCAACATTCCAAATTTCATCCCCAGAGTTATTTCTTTACCAAGTGTAATAAATAAATTCATAAACGATACTTCTTTTAATTTATCAAGTTTTATTACTACTATTAGCGCGGGAGCATTATCATATTCGAGTAGTAACCCCAGTGTAGCAAGTGTGAATTCCTCGGGACTAGTAACACTCCTATCAGAAGGAACAACAACAATAACAATTAATGTAACCGCGACAGCAGAACACATAGCGGGAACCGCCTCAACCATATTAAATGTTGCACCATCAGTAACTCGTGCAGCAAATAACGTAACGATTCAATATATACCAACTTCTATTGGTAGTAGTGAGCCTGCATTTATACAAGCGGACCCAAGAAATACAGGAAGTCGAGAATGGTTTGCGATTGTTACTAATGCTTCAAAAGCCCAAATTACAAGTTATGCTAAGAATGAAGCAGCTGGTATAAGTTATTTTACAACATCAGGTCAACTTGTTCCATTTAAAAACATTGTTACAACGCTTATGACGGATATGAGTAGTATGTTTGCAAATAGTAACACATTTAACCAAGATATTAGTTCATGGGATACTGCAAAAGTTACAAATGTGAGTCAGATGTTTTATGCTGCTTCTGCATTCAATCAAAATATAGGTTCATGGAATACCGCACTAGTTGCAAATATGAGTAGTATGTTTCAAAATGCTTCTGCATTCAATAATGGTGGAAATACAAGTATAGGTTCATGGGTTACATCAAATGTTACAAATATGGGTAGTATGTTTTATAATGCGCGTGCATTCAATCAAAACATAGGTTCATGGAATACCGCACTAGTTACAAATATGAGTAGTATGTTTCAAAATGCTTCTGCATTCAATCAAAACATAGGTTCATGGGATACTGCAAAGGTTACAACTATGACTAAGATGTTTTATGCTGCTTCTGCATTCAATCAAAATATAGGTTTATGGAATACCGCACTAGTTACAGATATGAGTCTGATGTTTTATGGTGCTTCTGCATTCAATCAAAATATAGGTTCATGGAATACCGCACTAGTTACAACTATGTATGCTATGTTTGGCATTGCTTCTGCATTCAATAATGGTGGAAATACAAGTATAGGTTCATGGGATACATCAAATGTTACAACTATGGCTAGTATGTTTAGTAGTGCTTCTGCATTTAATCAAAGCATAGGTTCATGGAATACCGCACTAGTTACAACTATGTATGCTATGTTTAATGGTGCTTCTGCATTCAATCAAAGCATAGGTTCATGGAATACCGCACTAGTTGCAAATATGAGTAGTATGTTTCAAAATGCTTCTGCATTCAATCAAAACATAGGTTCATGGAATACCGCACTAGTTACAAATATGAGTCAGATGTTTTATGGTGCTTCCAAATTTAATCAAAATATAGGTTCATGGAATACTGCAAAAGTTACAACTATGGGTAGTATGTTTCAAAGTGCTTCTGCATTCAATCAAAACATAGGTTCATGGAATACCGCACTAGTTACAAATATGAGTCAGGTGTTTCAAAGTGCTTCTGCATTCAATCAAAACATAGGTTCATGGGATACATCAAAAGTTACAACTATGAGTCAGATGTTTCAAAGTGCTTCTGCATTCAATAATGGTGGAAATACAAGTATAGGTTCATGGAATACCGCACTAGTTACAAATATGATTAGTATGTTTAGTAATGCTTCTGCATTCAATCAAAACATAGGTTCATGGAATACCGCACTAGTTACAGATATGTCAAATATGTTTTTTTATGCAAGAGCATTCAATCAAAACATAGGTTCATGGGTTACATCAAAAGTTACAACTATGGGTAGTATGTTTTATGGTGCTTCTGCATTCAATCAAAACATAGGTTCATGGAATACCGCACTAGTTACAAATATGATTAATATGTTTAATGGTGCTTCTGCATTCAATCAAAACATAGGTTCATGGAATACTGCAAAAGTTACAAATATGAATAGTATGTTTAATGGTGCTACCGCATTCAATCAAAATTTAAGTGGATGGAATGTTGCTCTTACTCTCGCAAGACCTTCTCTAAGCAGAACCAATTTTGCGACCGGGTCTCCATTGGCACTTGCTGAAAATTCTGCAAAACTTCCGTTGTTCCAATCATAACATTATTCTTCTCTGATAATTATTCGTTGTCTGTGTCTGATAATTAACTTATTTTTTATATTTTTTATATTTTTTA
>Ga0209770_10000776_pt1 | contig 17001 bp, 18 predicted proteins | sample LauGreSu1BDMLBDD_2_FD_187572 | JGI IMG/M metagenome (GOLD analysis project Ga0209770, IMG submission 187572) | Freshwater lake microbial communities from Lake Michigan, USA - Su13.BD.MLB.DD (SPAdes) (version 2) | ecosystem: Environmental > Aquatic > Freshwater > Lake | place: Lake Michigan, USA...
ACGGGGAACTACGTGCCAAGCATTGCGCCCCGTATCACCGGTCATTAGAAAGCAGCAAGTACTTGCCGACGACGGTATTGGAGGTGAGCACTTGGCGCGGGGACAGGCGCGCGAACCACTGGAACGCCAGCCGGGTCAGGATTTGGTCGGCGGGCACGTAGATGCCGTACGCGGCCTTGTCAAAGTCCACGTCCTCTTCGCCCAGCAGCTCTTCAATGAGCACGGGTTTACCATCGGTCGTCTTGGTGCCAATCAAAGAGCCGCGGAGCAGGGACATTTGATCGGCAATGAGCTGCTTGTAGAGCCAGCGGTCGTTCTGGCTTAAGAACTCGTACTCGTTGGTGTAGTCTGAACTAACGAGCGGTTCCAAGTACGCAATGTACTGCTGCATGACGGGGCTCTCCTTGGTGCAGCCCATGAGCGCGCTGTCGGGAAAAAACGCCACCGGGGTGTCGGAGCGCGCCACGAACTCGCCGGCAAACATGGTTTTCCCCGCGTCTTTTAGCAACCCACTGTAAACCGGTTTCAAGTCCTTCAGGCAGATGAAGGAGGCGGGCACGGTTAGGCCGCCGTACTTGTGCAGGACCTTGGCCATGGCGAGGTCCCTTAAATGCTGCTTCAGCGGGAACGGCATGTTCTGCACCTGAATGGTCCACGTGGGCAACAAGCGCGAGAAGGCGGCGTCGTCCACCAGCACGACGTTGAACGAGCCGCCGCACTGCTCCACGATGCTGCGAATGCAGAGGTACATGTAGGGCTGGTTCAAGTGGGTGCTGTTGCGCGAGCCCCAGCTGGACCAGTTGCGCGCGTTCACCTCGTAGTCAATGTGAATCCACAGGAAGGGCTTGCGCGTGTCGGCGAGCGACTTGTCGTGCAGCAAATACTTTTTCACCAGGTTGTAGTCGTCGCTGATGTTGTTGCCTTCCTGGGATTTCTTGTAGCGGTTGTACGCCACGCCGGCCAGAATGATGACAAAGTAAAAGAGAACCAGTCGTACGGAAAGCATGTATTGAGTATTGTGTATGTATTGATATATACAAATACAAATATATTATAGACGAGAGATATTCTCATTCATAAAACAGCCATGCAATACAATATGCGACGCACTTTCAACCGAAACTATAAATATGAATAAAATATGATTTATATTATATGACAATGGATCCGGATCTGAACGAGAGACTTAACCTATCGTCAACCTATCACTGCCACCAGATTAAATTTGGGTTTGATAGATTGACAGGAAATTATCGTACACATGATCAAGTTATAAGAGATTGTAACTTACACCCTTACTGCGAGTATGATACATCACGTGCTAGATGCATTGATACACTTGAACATCCGGAACTGAATGCTAAATATCAAAAAACATGTGCTGGGCTTGACCAATATCGTTGTGTTAATAACCCAAAATGTTATTATGACCAGTGAATGTAAACGTGACGCAACTAAACTTAGTGAGGAGGAACTACAAGAATTGATGGACCAGACTGTTCTGCATTTGGGGATCAAGTCAAACGGTGGTAAAAGAAAAAGAAGAGACAATCACAAAAGAAGTAAAAGAAACAAAATAAGTAAAATAAGTAAAAGAAACAAAAGAAGCATAAAACATTCATACAAATGAAAATAAAATATTCATACTTATTATAAACTCCCTCGTTCAAATGGCCCACAAACTTAAGCACACTAAAAAGTACCGTAAGTCGCACAGAAAGCATTCCAATACCCGGCGTCACCGTGCAAGACATGGCGGCGGTGTATGCATGGCCTCCCCTCGTAAATAAGCAGATACTTGCAATTACAACATTTGTGCATTTGTGATCATGCGTGGTTATGCATGATATCAATCAACATCGGATGCAACGTAGTACACAATGTGGGTTTTGGACTTGTCGTACTTGCGTTCGGACCGGAATTCAACCGCACAGTGCCGGCACACCTGCCTTAAAATGGTGTTCAAATTGTTGTAAGACATTTTTCGGGTGATAAACACTTGTTTTTCTTTGCAGTAGTACGGCATTAAGTCGTTGCAAAATTGTTCAATCGCCGAAACGGATTCTGGTTCCGAACAGTAGATCGCCTTTTTGTATGCGTTCAGGTCAATTAAATAGTACTCCGAATTTGGCAGTTTGTAGGAAATTTTGTGAATGAACCCGTAGAGCAAATCCGCTGGAATGGCGGACTTGAAAAATTTGTGTGGTTTTGCCTTCTTGGTCGCGGGTAACGGAGTCGCGGGTAACGGAGTCGCGGGTAACGGAGTCGCGGGTAACGGAGTCGTCGCCGATACCGCATCATTATCCGCCATATCACTGGGGTGGGCTAATATTGAATGACATTATAAATCAATGAAAAATTACTAATGCCCGCGGCGAAACAATTTGCAAAGGTTGTTTGTAAATAGCGCCAGCTCAATTTCGTCTTCGTGCACGTTGTGAAATATGCTGATGTATTTGCAAATAATGGCGATAGTGCGGTACTGTACGGATTCCCCGAGGAGCTGCGTGCTTTTTACGTAAATAAAGTAGTTGTCCAGAATGTCCATCACGGAGTAGCCTTGATCGTACAGCTCGTACAAGTGCGCAATGCATTGGGCGATGGGCGTGTGCGGGCACACGCAGTCGGCCGTGTACGCGTCAAATTTGCTAAACCCAATGTTGGTGCACAGCTGGTTGGCCAGCTGCAGCGAAATGGGCAGCCCCACGATTTTGAATTTTTCCAGGTAATTGATGAGGATGCGCACCGACCCGTTGCACACCTTCAGTGTGAACTGCGCCGCGTCGTCGCTCATTACAATGTTTTCTCGGTCGCATATTTTGCGCAATATGTTTTGCATGCACGGCGCGTTAATGGGGTTGATTTTAAGAATGATTTGCCGCGACTGCAGGTTGTCGATAACCTTCTGCACGTTGGTGCACGACGCAACAAAGCACACGTTGTGCCTGTACTTGTCAATGCAGTTGCGAAACACTTGCTGGCTTTGTTCGTTGATGGTGTCCACGTCGTCAAGGAGCACGAGCTTTTTTTTGCCGTGAATGAGGGAGCGGGTTTGGCAAAATATTTTCATGTCGGAGCGGTAGTACTGGATGCCTTGGTCCTTCAGGCTGTTCAACACCATGATGTTGTCGGGGGTGTGGCGGTCGCCGTAGTACTCGCGAATGATGGCATTCACCAGCGACGTTTTTCCCGACCCCGAATCCCCGACAATGAGCAGATTCAATTCGTGCATGCGATTGAGGGACAGCAGCAGGTTGGCCATGATGGGCGGCAGCTGCTCAAACTCGTTCAACCGCAGCGGCTGGTGCTTGTTGATGAACGGGCCGTTCATGCCTGTGTACTGGTTAGTTGTTAGTTAGTTAGTCTACAATGGATGCAATGCTTTTATAACTATTTTTTGTATAACTAATATTTTTTTGCAATACATTTATAAGTATATTTATAAGTATACGTACCAAACGTACCAACCAACGAATAAGTGGCGCCATGAGTAATCACTTCCAAACGGGCGACATCCTGCTTTACAATACGACCAAATACTGGTACTCGCGCCTCATTGAGCGGTTCACGTCGTCGGATTACAGCCACGTCAGCATGGTGCTGCACCGACCCACGTGGCTGGACCCCGCCCTGTGCGAAGAGGAGTACTACGTGCTGGAGAGCGGCAGCGAGCGCTTCCCCGACGCCGTGTCGGGCAACTTCAAGTTCGGCGTGCAGGTGTGTCCGATGTCCAAGGTGTGGGCCGAGTACGCGTCCCAGGGATACGGCCACCTCTATGTGCGGCGCATCCGGTTTGTAGATGCGGCGAACTTCGGTCCGGATGCACTGATTCGCGGCATCAAAGCCGCGTACGACCGGGTCAAGGCGTGCCCGTACGATTTGAATCCGTGCGACTGGATCAAGTGCTACTTTGACGAGCACAAGACGCTGGAACAGATTGAGGCCTCTTCTTACAACACTCAAAAAACCACGTCGTTTTGGTGCAGCGCCTTGATTACGTTTGTTCTCGTGGTTGCCGGGGTTCTGGACCAGTCGGTGCCGTGGACGATGATTACACCATACGATTTCAGCGCTTTCCGTGCACCGCAGCGGCTTGAATTTCAGGGGTGCGCATATGACCCGGAGGTCAAGCTTTAAGCTTTAACCCAAAATGCACGTGCTAAGTTGCATGTATTAATTATTATTATTATTATTATTATTATTATTATTATTATTATTATGCCACGCAAAATGATAATAAAAGCATGCAACCAGTGGATAGATATACAAATCAAAACAATAAAAAACAGTCATGCCCCGTTCGCATTACGACGTGCTGCAGTTGGACTCGCAGGCCACTCCCGATGAAATCAAGCGCGCGTTTCGCCGGCTGTCCATGGAGCTGCATCCCGACAAAAACGGGAATTCAGAGGAGTCCAAGCGCGCGTTCCAGGAAATCAACGAAGCGTACAACGTGCTGGGTGACCCCGAAAAACGCGGCAACTACGATTTTGAGCTGCAGATGGGCATGGGCGGACACCGGATTCCGATGAACGTGCGCATGCACCATATGGGACCGTCAATTCACCCGATGGACATGCTGTTTGCGGCAATGCATGGACAACCACCGACGCAAGGGAACCGCAATCCGGCGCAGAACATTTTTGAAGCCATGTTTGGAGGCATGGGAGGCATGGGAGGCATGGGCCCAAACATCATCATTCACAATTTCACGCAAAACATGACGGAGGAACCCGAACTGTCGCCCAATAAGCGCGATGACCCGTCCTACGACATAAACGTCATTATTTCGGTTCCATTGTCGGACGCGTTCCGGGGCATGTCCCAGCACCCGGTTGCAATCCAATACGAGGACGAAGCGCACTCAACCCACTCCGAAACGGTGTTGATAAATGTCCCGGCCGGCATTCCGAGCGGGTACACGGTCGGCATACCGGGCAAGGGCAACATTGTTCCCGGCTCGGGCGGGCGGCGCGGCACCCTGCACGTGGAAATCAGCGTTGAGGAGCATCCCCTGTTTCGGCGCGAGGGAGACGCCGACTTGGTTATGGAGCACTGCGTGCCGTTAAAAGACGCGCTGTGCGGGTTCACGTTTGATGTGGTGCACTTGAACGGCCGCACCTACAAATTCAACTGCAAACCGTGCTCCATCACGGGCTCCATGAACGAAACCAAGGTGCTTCCCGGGCTGGGCTACAGTGACGGCGGCGCGCTCAAAATCCGGTTCTCCATTGAGCTGCCTGCGTCGCTCACGGAGGAGCAGGTGACCGCGTTGGCCGCCATCCTATAAGGGGACCCCCTCCCCGCACGCGATCCCCCCATCCCATCTTTAACCCTGTTATTTTCAAAAAGAATTGATTTCAATTCAACTTAAAGACACGGATGAGTAGACACAATAACCGACGCAAACCCATGGCGGCAGCAGAATTGGACATGAAATGGCAGCAGTTTTTGAGTGAACTGACGGAAGATTCGTCGTCCTCATCGTTGTCGTCGTTGTCGGTGTCAATGTCAATGTCAATGTCAATGTCTGCACATGAAGAATGTGCAGGCGCGGGCAATCATCGCACAAGCGCAGACGACGACGACGACGACGACGGGGATGATGATGATATGGATGCGGATGTGAATGATTTGGACGGCGAGGAACCCGGAGACGCGGAATCGCTAAAGCTGACAGACCAAACCAGGCCCAAATGCACGCCCCTTTACGTGAGCACGAAAACCAAAATTTCGTATTTGACCAAGCCGATTGACATTCATGCCGTGTTTTGGAAGATACCGGTGTTGAAATACGCGGTCCCGGCGGAGGGGGTGATTAAGAAGCAGATGAAGTTTTCAACGACGGACCCCGCCGATTTGGCCGACATTCAAGGCCGGCTGACGCGCGAGGTGGCGTGCGTGAACCAGTACGTGATTGAGCACATTGAGAACCCGGAGGGTCGCATCAAATTCAAGGACCAGCGCAAAATCAGCGTGGGGCTCTGCAAAAAAGACATTGTCAGCTACCGACTCAAACAGAAGCGGGCCTTTTTCAACTGCTTCGTCATCATCATGCGGCTGGTGGATGACGAGGACGAGCACCGCAATTTCAAGGAAATGCACGTGAAGGTGTTCAACACCGGCAAATTGGAAATTCCCGGGATAAAGACCGACAGCATGATGTTGCGCGTGCAGACGCTGCTGGTTCGCATGCTGCGGCCCATTGTTGGCGAGGACTTGGATTTTCAGCACGGCCAGTCCGAAACGGTGCTCATCAACTCCAACTTCAAGTGCGGGTACTACATCAACCGCGACGCGCTGTACAAGCTGCTGAAGTACAAGTATCGCATCAACTGCAATTACGACGCGTGCTCGTATCCGGGCATTCAGTGCAAGTTCTTCTACGTGAAAGGCTCCAGCGAGCAACGCGGGCAGCAGCCCGTGCATGTGGTGGCCGGGGAAGAAACCAACCGGCACAAAAAGGCGTGCAACGACACGAAGGCGCATTATGAAATCTCGTTCATGATTTTCCGAACGGGCAGCGTGCTCATTGTGGGGAAGTGCAACGAGGACGTGCTGCGCGAAATTTACGAGTTCATTCGCACCATGCTGGAAACGGAGTACATGGAAATCGGGAAGTGCTTGGTGCCGCCGGAGTGCGCTGCAGAAAAGAAACGCGTGCCCAAGGTGCGACGCAAAGTGCTGATATTCAACGAGGGGGGACATGCGTCCCCCCTTGCCCCCTAGAGTGTGTGCATAGTTGAACGTAAGTAACTTTTTTTTCAAATGTGTTTCCAATATTTATTTCATGGGTTATTTAAATTATGAATATGTATTATAAGTATTTAAAGATACAAGCCAAAATTAGAACATAAATTCACAAAATCCCTTATTTTTTATGAGCAATCAACCTCCTCGCGGGGGCGCTGCTGCCAACAACGCCAATAACGCCAATAACAACAACGCCAATAACAATAATAACAACGCCAACAACAACAACGCCTCGTCTTATCGGTTACCCAGCACGCTGTGCATGAATCACGCCATTAAACTCGCAATTGTGGAGGACAAGCCCATTATGATGGATTATTGGACTGCTTCATTGGACAAGTCGGTGGTCATCGGCGTGAGCGAAAACAAGGATAAGCTGTTGGTGAAGAGCGAGGACGAATACACTAGCACTATCGCCAAAATTTTCAAGGTGGAGACGGAGTACATCATTATGACAGAGAACTCCATTTACATTGTGAGCAACGACATTCCGACCAAGCGCATCAACTAATTCAGAAAACCTACGGTTTTCCGAACCTTTCCCTCAGCAAACATTTTCCCTCCGCAAACATTTACTTTTTTGTAATTATTTATAATTATTTATAATATATATTGTATTATAAACAAACAAACAATCATGGCAGGCGGCGTTCATCGGCTGGTTTTTACAAACCAAAAAAGCGTGTTCCATTACAATCACTACGTCCCCGGGTCGGGAGTGGGCGGGCAAAACATTTCGGTGCGTCGGCATTTAAAGCGATTTGCAACATCGCCGCAGTTAACTAAGGTCAATGGCACATACAATGTCGCTGGAAGGGCTCCGTGTTGCCCGGAACTGTTGCAAAATTACGGATACGGCAAGTGAGTTACATATTATTTTTATTTGTTATTTTTATTTCATTGCGTTTGTTTTATGCAATGAAATATGGAAACGAGTTAAAGAAAATGGCATGAATTAATGCATCCCTTGCTGGCATCACTTTCATCACTTGCATCGCATCTTTCTGGATGCCACTGTGTTTGGGCGTGTGCGAGTTTTACAACCCAGAGCTGCACGGTCCATGCGAGCCGCCCGTGTCCAATTATTTTTTCTACACGTGCGAGGTTGACCTGTGTGATTTTTACGACGGCAGCATATTTGAATACCTGTCAGAATATCCAGGTGCATTAAAATACACCGGCGTGGTGCGCGCGTATTGGAGCATTGTGAACCGTCCCCGCGTGTATCCCATGCTTGAAATCGTACAACCCATTGAAATGGAACCCGGTGGCGAATGCGTGGTAGTCATTAAAACGTTTTGGCTGCGGTTGTTTCAACGCAGGTGGAAGCGCATTTTTGCGGACCGCAGGCGGCGGCTGTCCCAACTTCTTAAACCGTACGGGTTGTTAAAGAGAGAATGCGGATGGAAATTGTTCTAATAAAAGTCTTCCATGTCCTGCAATGAGGATGATGAGGATGAAGATGAAGATGCAGATGCAGATGCAGATGACGATGAGGAAGAGATACTGATAGAATCTGCATCATCATCCGCCTCATCAGCCTCATCTGCATCATTTGCATCATCTTCTGCCTCAGCATTATCCCCCAAAACAGAATCATACTCATCGGAAGATGGGTCCAAGTCCGAATCCGAGTCCGAATCCGAATCCGAGTCAGGGTCTGAGTGCAACTCTTCAAAACTCTTGATTATTGAATGGATGTACTCCAGTTCTTCGCGAAGGAGTTTCATGTCATGCGCATCCCCCGCGGTATCGCAATAATCGCACAGGGTCGCGAAATGTGCGACTTCATTTTGTTTTTGCAACAATATCTCTCGGCACGTGTTGTTGTACTTGCGCGAAATGGGGCGGAGCCATCCGTTGCTCCGCGTGGCCTTGCGAACGCGGGCCGCATTCTGAAACAGTTCTTTCCATATTTCATCTCTGCGCTGAAGCAGTTCAAGATCGCGCATGTCGTCCTGCGCAATGCCGCACCCATCGCACGCCTTAGCATGTGCGGGGTCCATGACCAATGTTTGCATGGGTATGGGTATATGGGTATGGAGTGAGGGGAGGGGGCGTTGAAAATGTATGTATTATATAAAATATTGGATATAAAATATATTAAGCACAACGCACCAACCACATATACCAGAGGTTTGTTTGTTTTGTTACCATGTCCGACAACACGAATGCAGCGACGAATGTAATGGCAGAAGAACGAACTGAATCGGGGTATTATGGCTCAAAAGACTCTTCTGGGTCTGGAACAAAGGACCTGCTGCTTGCCGAGAGCAACGACCGCTACGTGCTGTTCCCCATCAAAGACAACGACATTTGGAGCATGTACAAAAAGCAGGTGGACTGCTTTTGGCGCGCGGAAGAGATTGACCTGTCGCACGACGCCGCGCACTGGAACCACGCGCTGAACGAGGACGAGCGCTACTTCATTTCCATGATTCTGGCGTTCTTTGCGGCCAGCGACGGCATCGTGCTGGAGAATTTGGCGGTGCGGTTCATGACGGACGTGCAGCTGGCCGAAGCCCGCGCGTTCTACGGGTTCCAAATCGCCATGGAAAACATCCACTCGCAGGTGCACAGCATGCTCATTGACAGCTACATCAAGGACGAGGGCCGGCGCAGCCAGCTGTTCCACGCCATGGACCAGTTTGCGTGCATCAAGAAAAAGGCGGAGTGGGCGCAGCGCTGGATCCACGACAAGCGCAGCTCGTTCCAAACCCGCCTCATTGCCTTTGCCTGCGTGGAGGGCATCTTTTTTTCCGGCGCGTTCTGCTCCATTTTCTGGCTGAAGAAGCGCGGCCTGCTGCCCGGCCTCACGTTCAGCAACGAGCTCATTTCGCGCGACGAGGCGCTGCACACGGAGTTCGCGTTGCTGCTTTACAACAAGCTGAGCAAGCGGACGCAGAAGGCGCGCGTGGCGGAAATCGTGCGCGAGGCGGTGGCCATTGAGAGCGAGTTCATTTGCGAGGCGCTGCCGTGCCGCCTCATCGGCATGAACGCCAAGCTGATGACGCAGTACATTGAGTTCGTGGCGGACCGGCTCATGGTGCAGCTCGGGTACGACAAGCTGTACGGCTCCGCGAACCCCTTTGATTTCATGGAAATGATCAGCCTGCCGTCGGTTTGCAACTTCTTTGAAAAGAAGGTGAGCGAGTACGCGCTGGCGGAAAAAACAAAGACGGACGACATATTTGACATGAACGCCGCGTTTTGAACCAACAATCAACCACACCCTGGGCTGCGTCCACATTGTTAGGGTTTCGCGGACGACTCAAGCGAATGAGGCGCGGACGACTCAAGCGAAGGAGGATTAATCTTAAACCAATCATTATACTTCTCCAACTCTTTAAAAGATACATATACGCCCAGGCCACCAATGGTAGGGTTAGACATTCTAATTCTGGGTATTTCTAAGTCTGCATGAATAACGGGATGGCCGAATGCACGAACATCAATTTCCCATCCGGACTCTAGATCACTCCCACGGCTTATTGTGAACGTTTTATCCTTGTACTCCAACGCTTTATTTATGTAGTACTTCTCTAAATCAAATTCGGGGGGATCACCCGGACCACCCCCCCTCCGTTTCGTCCCCTTGATAGATTTCACAATTTTTCGTTTCAAAGAACGACGTTTTTGGTGTTTTGTGCGACGACGAACGCGGTGTGTTTTTTTGTAAGCCATATGTGTAATCTTATAAAAGTATACAAAGATAATAATTAATTATTACATTAATTACTAAAATAAAACAAAATAAAATAAAATTAATATTCTGGGACGTGCCGCATTAACAATTGTTTCCATATATACATAAACATGCAACCGATATTTTTTGAGTATTTTCGTGTAAATATGTATAATGATATCGTCCGGCAGGTCACCATTTCACCGTCACGTCGGCGGGAATGACGCGACTGACTGCGTCCATGATGCGGCCCTGCAAAAGGATGAACAGCGTGAACAGCACGAACGTCCAGCCGGTTTTGGTGGTGAATCTGCGCTCGTACACGATGCACGCGCACCACGTAAAAAATGCCAACCAATACAGCAGCTTGATGTAGTATTCCCAGCGCTGAATGAGAGCAATGTCCTGCGACGCGTACTCCATTTTTCGTATTAATAACGCGAGCGCGCTGGATGCGTCATCTTCTTGTTTCACGAGGTCATCCAAATTGCGTATCATGTCGTCAACTGCCACGCCAAGACGCGCAACCGATATGTCATCCACTACCATGAGGATATGGGTATGGATATGGATGGGTATTGTGTTATTTACAATAATACAATATTACAATATATTTATTTGCACGTGAATGCCGTGCCGGTTATTTGGGCGTGCAAATGCGGTAGTACGGGGTGTTGACCGCGGTCTTGCTGAACCGATCAATGCGGCACACCTGTCCCGGGCGCATGCCGATTGCCATGGCAACCGGGTCGTACCGCGAAATGTTGGGCAGCATGTCCGGGTGCGCAATGTTGTATTTATCCATCATTTGCTGCGTCTCTTGATCCGTGAGAATGGTGTGTTTGGGCACGTAGGTGTGCTCCAGTATGTTGAACTGCAGCCGGTCAAGGCTGAATATCACAATGTGGATGCCACTTTGTTCCCATATTTGGCTGAGCGTCGCCACGCTGGCGTCGTTCATTTCGGCCTTCATCACAATGATGAGTGAATCTTGCGTGTTCAGCGTTTTCTCCAAATGATACAAATCGTCCACATACTCGGTTATGTTGTCCCGCCGCAGCGGTTTTCCTAAATGGTGTTTGACGTACGCTTTTTGCCCGGATTCTTTCACAACCATCATGTCCAGCTGACGGTTCGTGTTCATGGCGTGCACCTCGTTCATGCCAAAATTAGCGTATTGGCCCACGTCGTACCCCTGTAATCTCAGAAGGCACAGCAGGTTGGTGCGCGCTTTGTAGATGGCAGTAATTGTGCCGCTCGCGTTTCCAGACAGCATGGCGGCCGATGCGGCAGCAGTTGTAGTCATATGATATGCAATGGGTAATTGATTGGATACGAAGTTTCCTGCTTAATACATGCGCATACTTATTTAATTCAATTTTTTAAGGTATTCGTGTATTCGTTCGTGTATTCGTGTCGTGTCATTATGACATAATTATTGGGATGTCATAATTAATAATTAAATTAATATTAATTGCTGCGCGGGCTTAATTAAACCTTGAGAACGTTGCCGGGGAAGCCAACCAGGTTGGCGCCGATGCCGAAACCGGCGCCGCTGCGGGCAGACACGGCAAGGGTGGGCACATAAGTGTCCAGAATGCTAAAGGTGGCAGCTGCGACCACAGCAATGAGGCCAATCTCGTTCACGTTCAGCTTGCGCTGGGGGATGGCGTAAGCGGCAAAGGCAACCAAGATACCCTCAACAACATACTTAATTGCGCGTTTGACCAACTCGCCTAAATCAAGAACACCGCCGATCATTGTTTTGTTATGTGATTATACAATGTAATAAGAAAAAAATAATATTTTCATTAAAGTTTATCATTTCATTTCATTGGTCATTAGGTTTCCTTGGTTTCCTTGGTTTCCTTGGTTTCCTTGGTTTCCTTGTTTTCCTATTTATCACATTATTTGTAAAAAATACATTAAATACATTAAATACATTTGATTAAAAATAGCTTAAAATCAAACCCGAAGGATTAGATACAGTGTACGTAACAACAGCAATCCAATGACCGATATAAATGGCCCCCCTAAGGGCGTCACCCTGCATACGTTGCCCGACGGTACAACAAATCCTAAATATGTTGATCTGCTGGATGAGGACAAGCCCATCGCGGGCCAAAAGTTTGCGTGCTTGTCGTTCATTTCCCCCGAACACATCATCAAGCAGCGCGAGCACTTCTTCTTCCAACAGTTTGTGGAGCACTGGGACATTCACAAGTCCACCGAAAAGTTCCTGCAGTTCTTGAGCTTTGTGTCGTACAAGTACGGCGTCAAGTTTGACAAGCTCACCGAAGACTTTCAGCAGTTCAAGGAGTCGGAAAAAGAGCTGATTGCAAAGACCGACATACTGGACGACTACAAAACGTTCTTGGACTTGAACGAAGAGCGGCTGGACGAGGAGTTCGGCGCCAAGCACGAGTTCCAGACGTCCGTTCGCGGAATCAAGGTGCGCGGCGTCTTTCCCTCGCAAAAAGAAGCCGAGCTGCGCTGCAAAATGCTGCGCGAAGTGGACCCGCACCACGATGTGTTTGTGGGCCCGGTGGGGCTTTGGGTCCCCTTTCACCCGGAGGCGTACAAGACCGGGCGCGTGGAGTACATGGAGGACACGCTCAACCAGCTCATGAGCGAGAAGAAGAAGAACGAGGAGCAGGCCAAGTCGGAGTTTGACAAGCGCGTGAAGGACGCCAAGCAGAAGGCAATTGAGGAGAACAAGCGGCTGGCGGAGCAGAGCGGCAACAAGCTCACGCAGACGCTGAACGAGCACGGCGAGCTGGTGGGCGTTGCACAAAGCCAGGGAACCGACTTTGCGGTGGATGCGGACGAAGCGGCGGAAGGCGTGACTTTAGCGGATGTCCGCAATCAGCTGTTCAATTCGCAGAATGTGGTGCTTAATCCGGACCGGTCGGATCGTGGGTTGTCGACGCTGACACACCCCCCTTCCGATTCCATGGAGGAAGTGGATTGATACACTTGATACACATTATCAGGATGAGTTGATTTTTTTTTTATTTGCGTATATCATATTCATTCCATTCATTCCATTCATTTCATATGCACACGCGTCGGAAAACCCACCACCTTAAGCGCAATAAGCGTAGCTTGCGTAACAGTCGCAGTCGCAGCCGCAGCCGCAGCCGCAGCCGCAGTCACAGCCGCAGTCGCAACGGAGGCATTATGCCAATTGGAGTAATCGGATTTTAAACAATGAAAAACAATGCATTATTATAAAATAAAAATGCATGGTTTGCTTAACTTGCAATAATTAAATTAATTCCAAATCGGCCAAGCGCCAATACTCGGATTTCCCACCGGGCAGAGGTCGGCGTATGATGATGGGCAGCACCTTTTGCTGTAGCTCCAGCTGCGCAATCAAGTATCCGTCAATTATTTTTTTATCAACCGGTATAACTGGCTGAGCCCCTTGGTTTAATTGCTTCGCGCGTTGACCCAGAATGCGCGTTTTCTCGTACTTGGTCAAGAACGGCATGGTCTTGTGCAACCGGTCTACAATTTCACCGTCGGCATTTCTCACGACACGAGCCAGCGCATCCACCTCCGTCATGTTTAGTTGCATGAGCTCATGGTGGTGCTGGGTGATGTAATTTTCCCGCATTTCCGAATCAAATTTTCGCAGATAGTTTGTGCCGTCATCGTCTTCGTCATTGTCGCCGCCATCCGTGCCGGATCCGTCGCCGTCGCCGTCGCCGTCGCCGTCGCCGTCGCTCTCATTCAACTCCAGATCATCGTACGACTGCTGCAGCGTGGTGATGTCCTGCAACGTGGCCTTGCCTTTGACCACGCGCTTGGTGGTCTTTTTTTTTAAGTCCAGCTTCGCAAGCGCTGAAGCCGCGGTGGCTGTTTTTTTGGCAATCATCGCAGGCGTGTCTTGGGTTTCGTTCAGGGCATCGTCATCATCATCATCATCATCATCATGTTCGCTTTCGCCGCTGGCGTCGGTGTTTGTGTCGGAGTCCACAATGGTGGACCCGTCGGATTCGGATTTGCTTTCCGAGTCGGATCTGCCCGACTCAGTTTCAACATCGGAATCAAGTCCCTCCTCCATCGGCAGTCCGGTTTCGGCATTCATGCGCGTGTTTTTGCGCAACAGTTCGTGCTGCAATTGATCATCGTCGTCATCGTCACTCGCATTTGCGCCGCCCTTTGGGCGGAGCATTCCTTCAATATACTGCATCCCGTGCGGTGGGTTTCTATATTATAACCATATATACTTTAATACACTTGTTTCAATTTTTATTTTTATTGCATGCATGCAAACTTTCGTCATTGGTCCTGGTCCTCTGCCTCTGCCTCTGCCTCTGCCTCTGCCTCTGTATATGCCTCATCGCCCGGCGGGTTCATTCCGAGTGACGACACGTCAATTAAACATTTTCTCTCCGGCGCAGAGGGTTTCAACCAACTCTGCATCATTTTCGCGCTGGCTGCAGAGGTGGACGCGGGACGACGCTTCGGCGCGCGGTGCTCGTAACCGTCCGGGTTCTGTCGCTCCCTTAGGATGGTTTGCCACACGTCGTCCAGCACGCGAATGGCGTGTTGAAACCACAACTTGTTGCGCAGCACCAACACGCAGCTCATCTTTTCCAGGCGCCACCGTATGGTCTTCATCCACATGTGGGCCTGGTTCCGCTCCATGGCGGCATTAAACCACGCTTCTGTGGTGGTGGCGGAACCAATCGGCTCGTATTCGTAGTGCGGTTTACCGTCCTTCATGAAGTACAAAATGGTGCCGGTCATAATTGCAATAATTGCAGCACTGGTTTCTTCGCCCGCTTCGCCCTCTTCGGAAAACTGCGTCTCCAAGAAGTCGCACTCGTTCAAGTCCGCGGTTTCCATCTGCAGCTGCATCTGGATCCAGTACTCCTTTTTCGGAATGCCCGTGATGTCGCGGTTCACGATGTTCTTAATCTCCAGCATGCGCCCGTACCGCTGCGACGCGGGGTCCACGTTGATGCCGTCCGGCGACGCGCCCAAAAATGCGTGCACGTCGTGCTGCAGGCAGCCGAAATCCGCCACCGTTGTCTTGTACAGGTGCTCGTAAATCATGCGCGACACGGGCTCGTACTTTTGCCCCCAGTGCATCGGCGACGCCGTGTTCACGTACTCCTTTTCTTGACTCAGCAGTTGTAACGGCTTGCACTTCTCGTAAATGAGCTGGTTCCGGCACGCCGGGCTCTCAAACGCCTTCCACGCGTTGCTGGCCGTCAGCAGGTCGTGCCGAAACCGGTACCACTCGGACGTGCGCTGGTCGGGCTGCGGCTTGCCCCGAATGTGCGCCAGCTTCGCATCAATGATTGCCACGTTGGGCGGCTTGCGTATGAACGTGTTGCCGCACTCGCGCGCGGGGGTCGCGTACTTGAAGTACATCGCCTCGCAGAACCGGCACAGCGCATCGGCTTCCAGATCTAAATTAATTGCTTCAAACGCGTGCATGCCCTCAAAGTACTCGTGCAGCACGTCGCGCACGACGTCGTGGAAGTCGGGCGCGCTGAACGCCAGCGGGTTTTCGCGCACGTAGGCGTCTAGGTGCTGCAGCATGTCTTCTATTATGAGCCACATGTCTTCTTCCCCGAATTGTTCAAAGAGAGACGAGAGATATTCATTATGTAAATCAATATCGGTGGCCCATTCCTCGTTAATTGCGCGCAACGAGGTTAAACATTGGGACCATTCCATAATGCAATGAAGTTAAACCATATTAAAGCAATGCATTTATATGGTTATTTTATATGGTTATTTTATACTCTATTGCTGCGTAAAGCAATATACCAGCAACAGTGCGGACGTCACGTTGGAAGACCAGCACCAACGCGACCCAAATGTGTGGTTCATAAAGTGCGTGCAAAATGTGGCCACAATCGGCGCCATGAGTAACCCTTTTACGATGCGGTGCTTGGACGGCATCCCCACCGCAATGGGCAGCAACAATAAGATAAGAAACAGAACACGAACCGCTTGGCTGATTTCAACCCCGCACCAGTGCAAATACCCGTCGTTATAAGGCAAGGTGTACGCGGTTGCATCATTGCAGTACTTGAATATCCAGGTGCCCAGCATTCCGATCACGACGATGGCCAGCCCGCATTCGTAGTACGGGTTGCTCCAACCAAACATGCGGTTTACGCCGAAGTAACTAACCAATAGCTCGGACACCAACACAACCGGGATGGCATACCGCGACAGGACGTAGTTCAACAACTTGTTTTTGCGATCCAGGCTCCACCATATGCCGGCATCTATGAGTTGCATGAGTGAGAAAGTTAAAATGAACGCGGATGCAAAGAGCACTTCTTTCGCTGCTGGGCACATTGCAGCAGACACTGCTACGCACGCGAGCGAAAATGCAAATGTGGAAAGCGAGGTTTCAATGTTTTTACACATCGCGGTTTATTAAACAGTGCGATTTTAAATCAAATATTTAAAGTCGCATTAATATAATTAATGATTAATGTTGCCGGATGAATTGAAGCACGTGGTGTGCATTGCAGGCAAGCGCAACGTCGACAAGCTGAGCGATAAGCTGAGCGACAATAAGCTCAGCG
>Ga0209770_10000777_pt1 | contig 16994 bp, 17 predicted proteins | sample LauGreSu1BDMLBDD_2_FD_187572 | JGI IMG/M metagenome (GOLD analysis project Ga0209770, IMG submission 187572) | Freshwater lake microbial communities from Lake Michigan, USA - Su13.BD.MLB.DD (SPAdes) (version 2) | ecosystem: Environmental > Aquatic > Freshwater > Lake | place: Lake Michigan, USA...
GACCCTCGCCGTGGTCTCGCTGGCCGGGCTGGGGCATGTGGCGCTGACCGGGCTGCTCGGGCTCGGCATCGCGTGGTTTGGCTTCCAGCTCGACGAGAAGCTCGGCCGCCTGTTCCCGTGGATTGCGGGCGGGATCCTGCTGGCGATCGGCCTGTATTATTTCTGGCGGCAATGGCGCGGCGGCGTGGTGCACCATCATGTGCTGGGCGCGCATCACCACCCGAGCGAACACTGCGGCCACGAGCATGAACACAGCCACTGGGACGAGGAGCTGAAGGACAGCCGGCTGGTGGAGAAAAAGGCCGGCGACTGGGCGGCGATCAGCGGGCTCTTTGTGATGCTGACGCTGTCACCGTGCGAGGGCTTCCTGCCCGTTTATCTGTCCGGCGTGCAGTTCGGCTGGCGCGGCTTCGTGGTGCTCAGCCTGATCCTCGCCGTGGCGACGCTGGCCGGCATGATGATCTTCACGTGGCTGACGCTGGTCGGGCTCGAGCGGTTCGAGGTGAAGAATTTCGAGCGCTACGAGGCCGGCCTGCTGGGCGCGCTGTTCACGCTGCTCGGCGTCCTGCTAATCGCGCTCGGGCACTGAGGTGAGGGCCCGCGCTCCGCGCGGATTCCCCGGGCAAGCCTCACTCCATCCGATCGGCCGGGTCGCTGCTCAGGGAGTTCTTCACGACCGTGCCGCCTTTCATGACGAAACCGACCTGTTCGAGCACGGTGACATCCGCGAGCGGGTCGCCAGTCACCGCGATGAGGTCGGCGTAATAGCCGGGTGCGAGCTGGCCGACCTTGTCCTTCCAACCGATGAGGTCGGCGGCGTGCACGGTCGCGGACTGGATCGCCTGCATGGGCGTCATACCCCACTTGACCATGTGGAAGAACTGCCTGCCGTTCCAGCCGTGGGGGTAGACGCCGGCGTCGGTGCCGTAGGCGATCTTCGCGCCGGCCTTCACGGCCTTTTGGAAATTCTCTCGCTGGGTGCGGCCGACCAAGCGCTCCTTTTCCAAAATTTTCTCCGGGTAACCCATGCGGCCGAACTCGGCCAGGATGTAGTCGTCGTTGTAAATGTCGAAAACCAGCCACGTGCCGTGCTCCTTGGCGAGGGCGATGCCCTCGTCGTCGATGAAGCTGCAGTGCTCGACGGAGGTGACGCCGGCCCGGATGGCGCGCTTGATGCCCTCGGTGCCGTGGGCGTGGGCGGCGACCTTCTTGCCCCACATGGCGGCCTCGTCGACGGCGGCCTTCATCTCCTCGGGGGAATACTGCGGCGCACCGACGGACTCCTCCTCGGAAAGCACGCCGGCCGTGGCCATGATCTTGATGAGGTCGGCACCCTGCTTGATGTTTTCGCGGACCTTTTTGCGGATCTCGTCCACGCCGTCGGCGATGCCGGTGATGTCACCCTCGAAACGCAGGTAGGGTGACATGCCGTTGAGGTCGGCGTGCCCGCCGGTGGCGCCGAGGCCGGGACCGCTGGCGAGGAGGCGCGGGCCGGGAACTTTGCCGGCCTCGATGGCGCGGCGGAGGGCGAAGTCGATGTAGTTGCCGGCGCCGACATTGCGGATCGTGGTGAAGCCGGCCTCCAGGGTGCGCCGGGCATATAGGTGGGCGGTGACCGCCTCGTCGATCGGGCTCTTGCGGAAGAGGTCCTCGTAGAAATTCTCCGGCTGGCCGGTGACATGGGTGTGGCAGTCGATGAGGCCCGGCAGCAGGGTGGCGTTGCCGAGGTCGATGACCCGTGCGCTCGTGCCGGCCGGGACCACCTGCGCGAGTTCGGCCACGGCGACGACGGCCTTGATACGGTCACCCTGGATCACGACCGCCTGGTCGGCCAGAACCCGGCCGGTGTGCGGCTCGACGAGGTGGGCGGTCTTGATGACCACGAGCGGAAGGATCTTGGTTTCAACCGTGGCGTTCGGGGCGGCGAACAGGCCGGTGGCTAAGCCCACGGCAAGGGACAGGGCGGTCGCTCGGGAGAAGTGCATGCCGGCAGAGTGCCGACCGCGCCCGGCCAGACAAAGCTAAAGTCATGAGCCGCCCGGCCGGCGGGTCAGAAGGCACTTGCGAGCCGATGAGCAGCGGCTAGTCTTAATCCAGCCGGTTCAACCCATACCCTGGAGTTTATCCCATGAAAAACATCGTGCGTTGTCTTTCGGTCGCGGTTGCGCTGGGGGCGGCCTTGGTATTTTCCGGTTGCACCACGACAACGGCCAAGCGGCCACGGGTGGAACCGGTCGCGGAATTCACCGTGGTGGAAAGCTCCACCGAGAAGGAACTGACTCCGGCGCAGCTCGTTGAGTTGCGCGAGGCGGTGGTCAACTACCTGTACAGTCAGGGTCTCAAGAGCAACCAGCTGTATTACGTCAAAGTCACCTTCCCGGCGGCAAATCCCGACGATGAGCCCCAGTGGGCGGTCGTCCGCATCGGCAACTTTCCCTCGCAGACCTTCGCGGTGCTCGCCGCGTATCCCGGCCGCGACGACTACTATCCTTACGACTATTACCGTCACGGCTACTACAACCCGGCCTTCACCGGTTTCTCGCGGTGGGGTTATTACGACCCCTTTGACTACAACTACGGTGGCTACTCGCGCCCGGTGCCACCCCGGGACCATGGCCGGCCCGACAAGCGGGACGGGAAACCCGATCATCCGCCCGGCACGCGCACCCGCTGGGACCACACACCACGCAACGATGCAGACCAATCTCGGTCTCCCGCCTATCCGCCGCGCACCGCCAACCCCGAGCGTTGGACCCGGGAGCGTTCTGATAATCGCGGCGGCTACACCCGTTCCGAGCCCGGCAACAGCGATTCCGGCGGACGATCCTACAGTCCGCCCCCGGAGCGTTCATTTTCGCCTCCGTCCCGGTCAGAATCCAGCACGAGCAGTCGCGTGGAATCATCGAACGCGGGCATTCAGCAGGCGACCTCCACCGAAAAGGAGAAGTGAGCCCGCCGGCCCTAACGGGGCCTCGTCGGGGTGCGCTTTTTGCCGACGCTGGTCCGGCCCGGCTTGTCCTTGGCCGGCAGGCGCTTCTTCGGCGACGGCATGACACCGATGCGCGGATCGCGCTGGCGGGCGAGGGCAACGAGGCGGGTGGCCACGCGCTCAAAGCGGTCGGCGGTTTCCGGCAGATAAAGCCACTTCGGCAGGATCGGGTGGGGCATGAGTTCGGGAAACTCCGCCTGCAGCGCGGCATGGCGCGGACGATCGGTGCTCACCAGCATCCCGCACCACGGCTCCTCGCCGGCGCAGAAGCAGCCCATCAGCTTTCCATCCAGGTATACGGCCTTGGCGCCGAACATGGAGCGCAGCACGAAACCCGGTTCAGCCTCCAGCGGCTCCCACAGCCATTGGTGGCGGTGTACGGGTCTGGCCCGGCCGAGGGATTTTTCAAACCGCGGGCGCATCGGGTTCGACGGCTCAGCGGAGGCCGGCGAGCAAGTCGGCCATCGCCTCCGGCTGGCGCCAGTGGGGGTTGTGATCGCCTGCCATGATGAGCACGGGCCAACCGCGGGTGCGGGCACGTTCGGACGCGGCGAAGAAATCGTCGTCTGCCGGAAGCTTGCCCGGATCGACGGTAAGGATGTAGGTGCCCGGGATTTTAACGGTCGCGGCCTGGTTTTGCAGCACAATGGAATCGGTGAGGGTTTTCAGGGGATGCGGAACGTCGACGGGGAAGGGCTTGCCGGGTTTGACCCACCAGGCAGGGATGAAACCATCCTTGGCCAGTTTCTCCAAATCAACCAGACCGCCCGGCTTGCGCAGTTGCAGCAGGCTCTCCCCATTTTCCGGCAGGGAGGCGTCGAGATAGACGAGCCGCGCGATGCGGGCGGGAATCCGATCGGCCACGCCCGTGATGACCATGCCGCCGTAGCTGTGGCCGAGGAGAATGACGTCGTGCAGGTCTTCGAAGAGGATGTAATTCACGATGTCGTCGATGTGCGTTGCGAGACCAATTTCCGCACGGGCCGTGTTGAAGTGCTCGCCGAGGCCGCTGAGAGTCGGGCGATGGACCTGCCAGCCCTTGGCTTCGAGCAGCGGCGCGATCTTCCGGAAGTGCCACCCGCCGGCCCAGGCGCCGTGGACGGCCACGAGCACGGGTGCCTTTGCCGCCGGCTCCGCCGCGGACAGCGGGGCGACATACACCAATCCGAGCAACAGGAGCAGCAGACGGGTTCTCATGCCGGACAATTTGCCTGACCAAGCCGCCCGGTCAACCCGGGCCATGTGACATCTGCAGCCGGCGGCGGCTTACTTGGTTTGCTCCAAGGGCAGCGCGTGGAGCTTCAGTTCCGGGTTCTTCTCGGTGAAATATTTTATGCTCCATTCGTTCGGGAACAGCACCACGGGATTCTCGAACTTGTCGGCGCCGAAACCGACACCGGTGGCGACGATCAGGCGCGAGAAGTCGAAGCCCTTGTTGGGCGTCCGGAGGGAGTCGGGGATCTCGATCCAGCGCAAGACGGACCACGGGGCCGGGGAGAGGCGGGACTCGGCGCCGTACTCGCTCTGCAGGCGCCATTGCACGACTTCGAACTGGAGCGGGCCGACGGCGGCGAGCAGGGTGGCGCCGGACGGGGCGTTCTTGGCGGTGAAGGACTGCACCACCCCCTCTTGCAGGAGCTGCTCGAGTCCGGCGCGGTATTTCTTGGAGTCGCCGGTATTCGGGTTGGTGATGTAGGTGAATACCTCGGACGGGAAACGCGGGATCTCGTCGTAGCAGATGCTCCGATCCTGCGTGAGCGTGTCGCCGATGCCAAACTCACTGTGTCCGACGAGGCCGATGACGTCGCCCGGCCAGGCCTCGTCCACGGTCTCGCGCTCGCGGCCGAAGAGCTTGTGGGAGGAGGAGAGGCGGACGGACTTGCCGGTGCGCTGGTGGGTGACGACCATGTCGCGGTCGAACTTGCCCGAGCAGACACGGCAGAACGCGATGCGATCGCGGTGCTTGGCGTCCATGTTGGCCTGGATCTTGAAGATGAAGCCCGAGAACTTCGGGTCGTCGACCGGCACCTCGCGGGCGGTGGTCGGCTGGGGAAAGCCCGGCACGGTGATGCTGACGGACTTGCGCGGGGCGGGCGGCACGGAGTCCTTCAGGAAGCCGTCGAGGAGGAGCTGGATGCCGAAATTGTTCACGGCCGAGCCGAAATACACCGGCGTCTGCTGGCCGGCCTGCACGGCCTTGAGGTCGAACGGGTGGCCGGCGCCGTCGAGCATCGCGAGCTGGTCCTTCACGTCGTTGAAGGTGTAGTCGTCGAGCCGGCCGCGCACGGCGTCGTCGTCGAGGGAGGTGACGTTGACCGGCGCCTGAAACTTGCCGCCCGGGACGCGCTCGAAGAGGTGGACTTCCTTGGAGCGGCGGTCGAACACCCCCTTGAAGGACGGGCCGTTGCCGAGGGGCCAGATGACGGGCGACGACTGCAGGCCAAGGACGTTCTCGAGTTCGTCGAGCAGGTCGATCGGACTGCGCGTGGGCCGGTCGCACTTGTTCATGAACGTGAAGATCGGGACGCCCCGGCGGCGGCAGACCTCGAAAAGCTTGCGGGTTTGCGTCTCAACGCCCTTGGCCGCGTCGATGACCATCAGGGCGGCGTCCACGGCTGTGAGCACGCGGTAGGTGTCCTCGGAGAAGTCCTTGTGCCCGGGGGTGTCCAGCAGGTTGACCGCGCAGCCCGCATAATCGAACTGGAGGACGGTGGAACTGATCGAGATGCCGCGTTGCTTCTCGAGTTCCATCCAGTCGGAGGCGGTGGCGCGCTGGTTCTTGCGGTCCTTGACGGCTCCGGCGAGGTGGATGGCGTTGCCGTAGAGAAGGAATTTCTCGGTCAGGGTCGTCTTGCCCGCATCGGGGTGCGAGATGATCGCAAAGGTGCGTCGGCGGGCGATTTCCTGGGTGGGAGACATGGCGAGGGACGTAAGACGGCGGGCAGAAAGGGGTGCTGGGAGGAGAGTTGGGCAGGAAACGGAGCGGGAGAGCGGGTGGGAAGCCTATTTTGGTTTAAATCCGGTTCAGCCCCGCGTGTCGTCGGCTTTTTACACTACGGGGTTTCCTTAGGTCAGATTACGGATTTGGCCGGATAGGAGGGTAAGAGAAGCAGCGCTATAGTCAGCCAACCTCAAAATCCCATGCTCCTCACAGCTATCATCATAGCCTCTGTCGCTCTCGCTTTCGGCCTGCTCAAGCTTTTGGATCGTTATGAGAATGCCACGGACAAATTGCACGCGGAGCGCAGCATCAAAAAGGCGCCCAAGTTGGTTTATTACGACGCCTTCACGAAGAACCGGCCGTCGGTCCAACGCGGTCATCTTCCGGCCAACGAGGTCATTTCGTAAGTCGGTAATGAGAGATTTTTAGCTTCTAAGCTCAGGCAAACCCCGGGAGAGTCCGGGCATGTCTGCCAGCCTCAAGCTCAAGCCCAATGCCACCTCCCGTGTGCTCACCGGCCACCCGTGGGTGTTCGCCAACGAGTGCGAGGCGCTGCTGCCCGCCGAACATGACGGCGAAGTGGTGGAATGTCGCGACCGCACCGGGCGGTTCCTCGGCACCGGCATCTACAACAGCAAATCGCAGATCGTCTGGCGGCGGCTGAGCCGGGACCGCGTTGCGCTCGACGAGGCCTACCTGCGCGCGGCGCTGGAGAAGGCGCTGGCGCGGCGGTCGGGAATGGGCGACTTCAAGCGCCTCGTTTGGTCCGAGTCGGACGACCTGCCGGGCGTGGTGGCGGACCAGTTCGGGGACACACTGGTCGTGCAGATCCAGACACTCGCGATGGAGAAGCGCAGCGCAGTCATCAGCGAGCTGCTGGCCGGGCTGACCGGGGCGAGGGAGATCATTTTCCGCAACGACGCCAACATCCGGAAGCTCGAGGGCCTGCCCGCCGGGGTGCACACGCGCACGGGCTCGGCCTGGGAGCCGCGCTGGGTGAAGATCGACGGCCTCGACTACTGGCTCGACCTGCAGGGGGGGCAGAAGACGGGATTTTACCTCGACCAGCGCCAGCAGCATGCCGTCGTGGCAAAATACGCCGCCGGCCGGCGCGTGCTGGATGCGTTCTGCAACCAGGGCTCGTTCGCGCTCCATTGCGCCAAGGCCGGGGCCGCCAGCGTGCTCGGGCTCGACAGTGCATTCGACGCCGTCGGCCAGGCGAAAAAGAACGCCGACCGCAACGGGCTGAAGGCGGACTTCACGGGGGCGAACGTGTTTGACTGGTTCACGGCGCAGCGCGAGGCGGCGCCGGCGTGGGACCTGATCATCCTCGACCCGCCGCCATTCGCGAAGTCGAAGTCGGCGCTCGAAGGCGCGCTCCGCGGCTACAAGGAGCTCAATCTGCGCGCCATGAAGTCACTCTCCGCCGGAGGCGTGCTGGCGACCTACACCTGTTCGCACCACATGCAGGACGCGCAGCTGCGCGAGGTGCTGGCCGAGGCCGCGGCGGACGCGAAGAAGCGCGTGCATGTGCTGGAATACTGCCACCAGCCGCCCGATCACCCGGTGCTGGTGACGATGCCAGAGAGCGAATACCTGCGCGGGTATGTCCTGCGCGTGGAGTGAGGCGCCCGCGGGCCGGGTCGCCCGCGCTCCACTGAAACTGGAGCCACGGCGACCTCGCCGTGGAATAGGAATCACCGCTGCTTCGCGGCGTCGTCCAGGTTCCGACGGGTCGTGCGGAGGTTGACCAGCTCCTTCTCGATCATGGCCTTGTCCTCCTCGGTGCGGGGGAACTTGAGGCGCTCCAGCAGGTTGCGCTCACTCTCCAGCAGATTCACGCGCGAGGCGGCGACGGCGACCATGTGCGAGGCGGAATTGCCACCGAAGATGGCGGCCGCGGTCGAGACCTTGTCGCTGTTGAGCGACTTGTCGAGGTCGGTGGCCTTGAGCTTCTTCTTCTCCCGGGCGATCTGCTTCTCGACCTTCTTGATCTCGTTGTCGATTTGCTTGATGCGGGCCGAGGTGACCTCGACCTTGGGGAGTGCCAGCACCTCCTTGTCCGCCGGCGTGTTGCCGTCGGTCTGGGCTGGCGCCTTGTCCGCTTCGGTCTTGGCGGGCTCGGCGGCGGGCAGCGCGATGGCCAGGCTGGCGAAAAGCAGGAGGAGCGTGTGGCGGATGTAGGAGGCTTGGTTCACGGGGCGGAAGGATTTGGGGTTGGACCGTCGGGCAAGGTCAGACGTTTGCCGGCGGCGGCGGTTTCGCCAATAGAAAAGGCCGGACCTGGCGGCCCGGCCTTTCCCGGTGTGTGTGTTGACGAAGCTTGGTGTCAGGTCAGCTTCGAAGGCTGTCGTGCTAGCAGTCCGGATGCCGTGGGCAAGCCTTAGATGCGGCCGCCGTAGATGGCGCTGGCTCCCAGTTCCTCCTCGATGCGGAGCAGCTGGTTGTATTTGGCGACGCGGTCGGTGCGCGAGGCCGAGCCGGTCTTGATCTGGCCGGCATTCGTCGCGACGGCGATATCGGCGATGGTGACGTCCTCCGTCTCGCCCGAGCGGTGGGAGATGATGGTCGTGTATTTGTTCTTCTGCGCGAGTTCGATGGAGTCGAGGGTCTCGGTGAGGGAGCCGATCTGGTTGACCTTGACGAGGATCGAGTTGGCGGTGCCGGTGGCGATGCCCTTCTTGAGGAACTCGACGTTGGTGACGAACAAATCGTCGCCGACAAGCTGCACCTTGTCGCCGATGGCGTCGGTGAGCTTCTTCCAGGTGGCCCAGTCATTCTCGGCGCAGCCGTCCTCGATCGAGACAATGGGATACTTGGCGCAGAGGTCCTTGTAGTAGCTGACGAACTGGTCGCCGGTGAAGGAGCGCTTGTCGGATTTCTTGAAGACGTAGGTTTTGGACTCCTTGACGTAGAACTCGGAGGAGGCGACGTCGAGGGCGAGGAAGATGTCCTTGCCGAGCTTGTAGCCCGCGCCCCTCACGGCCTCGGCGATGGCGTCGAGCGCGTCGGTGGTGGAGGCGAGGTTCGGGGCGAAGCCGCCCTCGTCGCCGACGGCGGTCTGGAGGCCCTTGGCCTTGAGGACCTTTTTCAGGGAGTGGAAGACCTCGGCGCCGGCGCGGAGGGCCTCGGCGAAGGTGTCGAAGTTCTTCGGCACGATCATGAATTCCTGGAAGTCGATGGGCGCGTCGGAGTGTGCGCCGCCGTTCATGATGTTCATGAGCGGCACGGGCAGGACCTTGGCGTTCGGGCCGCCGAGGTATTTGTAGAGCGGAACGCCGGACGCGGCGGCGGCGGCCTTGGCGGTGGCGAGGGAGACGCCGAGGATGGCGTTGGCGCCGAGCTTCGACTTGGTGGCGGTGCCGTCTAGCTTGAGCATGGCGCGGTCGACGCCGAGCTGGTCGAAGGCGTCGAAGCCGAGGAGCGCCGGGGCGATCTTGCCCTTGACGTTGGCGACGGCCTTGAGGGTGCCCTTGCCGCCGTAGCGATTCTTGTCGCCGTCGCGGAGCTCGATGGCCTCGTGCTCGCCGGTGGAGGCGCCCGAGGGCACGGCCGCGCGGCCGAAGGCGCCGCTGGCGAGCTTGACGTCGACCTCGACGGTGGGATTGCCGCGGGAGTCAATGATCTCGCGCGCGGTGATGGCGGTGATGGTGGTGTTCATGCGATAAAGGTGGGAAAGGGACAGCTGAGGCACCTTTCGTGCCAGTGACAACCCGGGGCTGTGTCACAACCGAGCGGGGTGGTCTAGCCGAAAGGCGGGCGCGAGACCCCGAGACGGTAAAGCAGCTTGTCCAAGACGCTGGGCGGCTTGGGGATGAACTCCTCGGGCAGCTGGTTGGCGTGACCGTAGCGGATGGCGGCTCCGATCGGCGTGCCGCCGTTGTAGTTACGGATGAGCAGCGTGGCGCGGTTCAGAAACTCGCGCGGGATGTCCTTGAGGTGGCCCTCGACGGCGGCGGCGTGCAGCGGCGTATCGCCAAAATCGTTGCGGCTGATGAGAAGGTCGACCGTCAGCCGGTCGCGCGGGATCTGCCCGAGGAAACCGGACTCGGCCGCGGCATGGATGGGCGTATGGCCGGATTTACTGGGCAACACGAGGTTGTCGTGGGTCAGGACCTCGGCCGGGATCTGGTCGAGGTGGCCGGCAATGGCGGCGGCGTGAAGGCAGGTGTCGTGGTTCGAGGTCCTGGTGAGCAGATTCTCCGCCGTGAGCAGGGCGCGCGGCACCTGGTCGAGGTGGCCGTTGAAGACGGCGACGTGCAACACGGTCTCGCCGCTGATGTTGGCACAGGTCAGGTTTTCCCGGGTCAGGAAGGGCGCGGGAAAACGGTCCAGCGTGCCGTGCTCGGCGGCCTCGTGGAGGAGGGTGTTGCCGGTGTCGGTCTTGGTCAGGACCAGTTCAGGGGTGAGCAGGCCGACCGGCAGTTGGTCGAGCGCCCCACCGCATGCCGCCTGGTGCAACGGGGTGTAGCCGCTGTTTGAGCGGACCAGCAGGTTGTCGCGGGTGAGGAACGCAGTCGGGATCTGGTCGAGGTGACCGTGGCGGGCTGCCAGGTGAAGCGGGGTGTACCCCGCGTCATTTTTGCGCAGGATATTTTCCTGCGAGAGGATCGCCGAGGGTACCTGGCCGAGATGGCCATATTTGGCGGCGATGTGCAGGGGGGTGTTGCCGGAAGCATTCGGCTTGGTCAGCGCCGCGGCTGTCAGCTCCGCCGGGGGCAGGGCGGATAGGCTGCCATCGCGTGCTGCGGCGTAAAAGTCAGGATTGTCCATGCCAGTGCCTGACAAAAAAATACGACGACTCCGGGCACGCAAACCTAAACCGGACCGCATGCTGGTGCCCGGAGATTTGAGTTTGCCAATCTGGCTGCAGGAAGCAGCCTGACTGGCGTGTCGACCGCCCCCATTCCTGAACCGAACACGACCAAGCCCAAGCTGGGTGCGGTTCTGTTGATTGATGACGAAAAGCCGCTGATCGAGCTCTTCGCCGAGGCGCTGGCGCCGCATTTCGAGTGCGTGCTGGCCACCACCACCCGCGAGGCGGGCTACATCCTGCACAAGAAGTCCTTCAAGGTCGTGGTGTGCGACCACCTGATGCCCGGCGGCAACGGCCTGAGCTTCCTCGTCGACGCCCGGGAGGAATATCCGGACATGCAACGCGTGCTCGTGACCGGCTACATGAAGCCCGAGATGCTGCTGCGCAGCGTGAACGAGGCCGCGCTTTACCGCTACCTGCTCAAGCCGGTTTCCCTGCCCGAGCTCGTCAAGACGGTGATGGAAGCCGCCAAGCTGCACGACCAGACGGTCGCGGCGCGGACGGCCTAATCGTAGCGCCGGCGCAGGTTGCTGGGCAGCAGGCCGAGTTCCTCGCGGTATTTGGCGACGGTGCGGCGGGCGATCTTGAGGCCCTTGGCCTCCAGCAGGCCCACGATTTCCTGGTCGCTCAGCGGCTTGCCCGGATCTTCGCCGGCGATGATGTCGGCGATCATCTCCTTCACGCTGGTGTTCGCCACCGCCTCGCCGGCGTCCGACTGGTAGCCGGAGGTGAAGAAATATTTCATCTCGAAGACGCCGTGCGGGGTCTTGATGTATTTGTTGGCCAGCGCGCGGCTGACGGTCGTCTCGTGCACGCCGATGATGTCGGCGATCTGCGTCATCGTGAGGGGCTTCAGCTTGGCGACACCCTCGGCGAAGAACTCACCCTGGTGCTTGATGATCTCGCGGGTGATGCGCTCGATCGTGCGCTGGCGCTGCTCGATGGCGTTGATGATGAACTTGCCCGAGCGCAGCTTCTCGCGGAGGTAGTCGCTCTCCTGCTTGCTCAGCTTGCCCTTCGCGATGAGGTCCTTGTAGGTGTTGCTCAGCCGCAGGCGCGGGATGTAGTCGTGGTTGAGGATGATCTTCCACTCGCCGGCGTCCTCCTCGACGGTGACGTCGGGCACGACGACACGGTTGGCATCGTCGGCGAAGCGCCGGCCGGGTGCCGGGTCGAGCGTGCCGATTTCCTCGATGGCCTCCTGGATGACGTCGGGTGCGAGGCCGGTCTTGCGGGCGAGGTCGGGGATGCGGCGGCGGACCAGCAGCTCGAAATGGTCGCGGATGATGCGCGCCGCCACGGATTTCTCGCGGCCCTTCTGCGCAAGCTGGATCAGCAGGCAGTCGGAGAGCGTCTCGGCGCCGATGCCCGCGGGCTCGAAGGTCTTCAGGAGCTTCGCCGCCTCCTGCATGGTCGAGAGGGGCAGGTTGGCCAGCAAGGCGAGGTCGGAGAGGGTGGACGTGAGGTAGCCGCGGTCATCGAGGCTGCCGACGAGGAAGCGCAGGGCCGTGAGCACCCCGGGCGCACAGTCGGACTGCTCGGCCTGGCCCATGAGGTGTTCCTGCAGCGAGGTCTCGGTGGTCAGTGAGTCGAAGAAATGCTGGCGGCGCTCGTCCTCCTCGCTCGAGGTCTGCCGCACGCCACCGGCGTCGGAGAGGTGGTCCTTCCAGTCCTGGCCGATTTTCTCCAGCACCTGGAAGTCCTTGGAGAAATCCATTTCCTCGCGCGGGTCGTCGGCGGGCGTGGCGTTGTCGTCCCCGTTGCGGGCCTCCTTCTCGAGGCTCACGTCGTCCATCGGCAGCTCCTCGAGCGTCGGGTTGGACTGCAGTTCCTCCTGGACCGTGGCGCGGAGGTCGAGCGCCGCGACCTGCAGGATCTTGAGCGACTGCCGCATCTGCGGCGCCAGCACAAGCTGCTGCGTCTGCCTCTGGTGGAAGCCTTGGTTGAGTCCGGGGCCGCTCATGGGCGAAAGGGATTACCTCTGGCTTTCGAGAGTGGACACGCGGGGCAGGGCGGAGGTCGGGACGGCGGGGGTTGAGCCGGATTTGGCGGGAGGGAAGACTTCGGCGAGGTAGACGGCCAGTTTCTCGTTGGTCGGGCCGTAACGGTCGCTGTAGAGATACATCTCGAGGTCGGTGAGCATCTCGAAGGCGGACTGGTAGCGCTTCTCGCGGTCGCGTTCGAGGGCCTTGTGCAGGATGGTCTCGAGCTTGGGGTCGATGCCGGCGCGCAGCGTGCTGAACTGCGGGATCGGCATGGTCAGGATGTTGCGGCGGGATTCGACGCGCGTCGTGCCGCGGAAGATATTTTTGCCCAGCAGGATTTCGGTCAGGACGATGCCAAGCGGGAAGAGGTCGGAACGGCCGTCGGTGACGGCGTAACTGGCGCCCTCGGGGGAAAGGTACTCGTCCTTGCCCGGGATCACCTTGCCTTCCTCATTATACATCAGGTCCAGCGCCTTTGCGATGCCGAAGTCCGTGAGCTTCACGTCGCCCTCGATGGCGAGCATGACGTTCTTCGGGTTGACGTCGCGGTGGACGATGCCGAGCAGGCGGCCGTCGGCGTCGCGCTTGGTGTGGGCGTAGCTGAGGCCGCGGCAGACGCGGGAGGCGATGAAGACGGCCATGTCGAGCGGCACCTGCTTGCCCAGCTCGAGATGGCGGTCGATGAATTGCTCGAGGTTAACGCCCCGGACGAATTCCATCGTCATGAAATACTGCCCGCCGATCTGGCCAAGGTGGTAGGTCTGGACGATGTTGGTGTGGATGAGGTCGGCCACGAGCCGGGCCTCGCCGATGAAATTCTTCTGGAATTCCGGGATGCTGGAATACTCCTCGCGAATGAGCTTGATGGCGACGACCTTGCGGAAGTTGCCCGTGCCCTTCTGCACGGCCTCGTAAACGAGGCCCATGCCGCCCTCGGCGAGCTTGTTGGTCAGCTCGTATTGGAGTTCGTTGAAGATGTGCTTGAGGGCTTGCGTGGCCACGCCCTCACAAAAACCGCCGGGTTCATGCGTGGCAAGAACTCATGCGCTAAATTTGCACGGTTCCTGCTATGAGCTTGCGCCACTGCCGGAGGGGCCGGTTGACAGGCGGGGGCTGGGGCCTAGGTTGCAGCCATGATCACGCTCTCGAACCGCGCCGCCCGCCAGGTGCAGACCATGCGCGCCGCGCAGACCGACCCGACGAAGCAGCTGCGCGTCTTCGTCGAAAGCGGTGGCTGCTCGGGTTTCGAATATGGCATGTCCTTCGACGTCACCAAGGCCGGGGATCAGGTTTTCGAGAGCGAGGGTGTGCAGGTCCTGGTTGATCCGACGAGCCTGGCCTACCTCAACGGTTGCAGCATCGATTTCGACGACGGGCTCCACGGCAAGGGTTTCGAGATCAAGAACCCAAATGCCCAGAGCACCTGTGGCTGCGGGAAGTCGTTCAACTAAGCCTGTGCCTCGTGGAGGGCGACGATGCCAAAGGTCAGCGGAATCGCGCTGACTGAGCTGAAACCGGCGCGGAGGATCTCCGCCGAAATGCCGGCCCGGTCCGGGAACAGCTCGATCGAACCGCACAGATATTCGTAGGCCGACTTGTCGCCGGTGACGACGCCGGCAATCACGGGCAGCACGAACTTCAGGTAGGCATAGTAGAACGGGCGGAACCAGAAAAAGGGCTGCGAGAACTCCAGGACGAACAGCCGGCCGCCCGGCCGCAGCACGCGCCGCATCTCCGACAGGGCTTTGTGCCGGTCGGCCATGTTGCGCAAGCCGAAGGAAATGGTGACCGCATCGAAGGACCGGTCGGGCAGGGGCAGGGCCATACCGTCGCCTTGCCGGAACTCGATCTGGGTCCAGCGGCGGCTGTCGGACCGCTTTTTTACAGCTTCATCCAGCATCGGTTGGCAGAAATCCATGCCAGTAATGGGGGTGCCGGGAGGCAGACCGTCTGCCAGGGCAAAAGCCACATCCCCGCTGCCTGTGGCGAGGTCCAGAACAGCCCCAGGATGCGTGTCATGGACCAGCCGGACAAGGCGCTGCCGCCACCAAAAGTCCACCCCCCCGCTCAGGAGGTGGTTGGCCACGTCATAACGCCCCGCAATTCGGGCAAACATGCTGTTTACGGCCTTGGGATCGGGCATGGTTAGACCCTAGGGTTTGTGCGGCTTTGCGGTTGACGCAAGCACACGGTAGTGAATTATTTGCGGCTGTAAGAAACTAGGTATCCAAAAATTTCAACCCACGCCCCGCCATGTCGACCAACCTGACCAAACGTGAGATCGTCCTGGAAATCTACGAGAAGACCGGATTCCCGCAGAAACAAATCCAGGACACGGTGCAAATGACGCTCGATATTGTCATGGATGCACTTGCAGCCGGACGTAACGTCGAGCTCCGCAACTTCGGCGTGCTCGAAGTCCAGGTCCGCAAGGCCCGCGTGGGCCGCAACCCGAACAAACCCGAGACCGAGGTCGTCATCCCGGAGCGTGCCGTGGTGAAGTTCAAGTCGGGCAAGATTCTCAAGCAGAAGATCAAGCAGCTCAGCCTCGAGAAATTGCGCAGCAATCCGCCGCCTCCGGCCTCGGCCTGAGCGCGCGTCCAGTCGCAGCGAGGCATGGCCGGCTTTCAGTCGCTTCCGGGCTTCCGGGATTTCTATCCGGAAGACTTTTCCCGCCGTCAGCACATCTTCCGTAACTGGCGTTCGGCGGCCACCAGCTTCGGCTTTCAGGAATACGACGCCCCCGTCCTGGAGCCTCTTGAACTCTACAAGACCAAGTCAGGCGACGAGATAGAGGCCCAACTCTTCAGTTTCACCGACAAGGGCGGGCGCGAAGTCTCCCTCCGGCCCGAGATGACCCCGACGGTCTGCCGGATGGTTGGCGAGAAGGCCGGAGCGCTCAAGCGGCCGATCAAGTGGTTCAGCATCGCAGAGTTCTACCGCTACGAGCGCGCGCAGAAGGGCCGGTTGCGTGCTTTCCATCAATTTAACGCCGATATCTTCGGCGAAGCCGGCCCCGAGGCCGAGATTGAGCTCATCGCCCTGCTCATCCAGTGCCTGGCCGGTTTCGGCCTGACCAAGGACGATTTTTATGTGCGGCTGAGCGATCGCGACCTGTGGTTCTTCTACTTGGAGGCGCTGGGCTTCAGTGACGCACAGGCTCGCAGCGTGCTCACGGCGATCGATCGTTACGAGAAGGCCGGCGATGACGCTTTCAAGGTCTACACCGAGGCGCATGGAGCCCTGCCGGCCGACCGGAAGGACAAGGTGCTGGCTTTCCTAAGGATCAAGAGCCTGGCCGAACTCGAGAAGGCGCTGGCGCCGTTCAACTCGGAAAAACTCTCCGCCCGTCTCACCGACTGGCGCAAGGTCCTGGCCGGCGTGTCCGCCATGGGTCTGGCTGATTTCATCGCGGTCGACCTGAGCGTCGTGCGCGGGCTGGCCTATTACACGGGTTTTGTCTTCGAGGCCTTCGACCGGAAGGGCGACTTGCGCGCGCTGGCGGGTGGCGGTCGCTACAACGATCTCATCAAGAAACTCGGCTACGCCGACCTGCCGGCGGTGGGTTTCGCCATCGGCGATGTGACCACCGGCCTGCTCATCGAGCAACGGGGACTGGCCCCGGCGCATGGATCCTCGCCCCAAGTCTACGTCGTCATCGGCGGCGAGGCGGAGCGCAAGGCGGCCTTTGCCGACATCCAGGCCCTGCGCGCGGCCGGTCTCCGGGTCGAGTATCCCTTCAAGGACCTGGCCTTCGGCAAGCAGTTCAAGGCCGCCTCCGAGTCAGGCGCGAAGCTCGCCGTGATCTACGGTGGGGACGAACTGGCCAAGGGCGTGGTCAAGCTGCGCGACCTCACCGACCGGGCCGAGCGCGAGATCCCGCGCGACCAGGTGGTGGCTCTCGCCCGCGACCTGCTTGCGGGACGCTGAGTGCCTCGTGACATGCCCAAAATGTCCGACCTAGCCCTGAGTGCCGGCCGTCTCCTGATTCTTTTCGGTATCGCCTACGTCCTGCTGGCCGTCGGGGCGCACTTCCTGTCGCTCGCGATGATTTTCCCGCGGCCGCCCGTGAAATACGAGCTCGGCCCCGACTACATCCAGCTGACCGCACCCGACGGCGTGAAGCTCGCCGCCCGGCACTGGGCGAACCCGAAGGCGAAATACACGCTGCTCTACCTGCACGGCAATTACGAGGATCTCGGCAGTCTCAACGACTACCTGCCGCAGTTTGTGGCTGAGGGCTATGCGGTCTTTGCGTTCGAT
>Ga0209770_10000778_pt1 | contig 16989 bp, 12 predicted proteins | sample LauGreSu1BDMLBDD_2_FD_187572 | JGI IMG/M metagenome (GOLD analysis project Ga0209770, IMG submission 187572) | Freshwater lake microbial communities from Lake Michigan, USA - Su13.BD.MLB.DD (SPAdes) (version 2) | ecosystem: Environmental > Aquatic > Freshwater > Lake | place: Lake Michigan, USA...
GCATACGACGCGATCCGCGGCCAGTTCGAGGCCCGCAGCGTGGAGAAGCGCTACCTCGCGGTCGTTCGAGGGCGAATGCGCGCGGGAACGCAGACCGTCGAGCTCGGACTCGAGGAGCGGAGGGCGCCCGCGCCGGAGGGCACGCGGCTGGTCAGCGTGGTGTCGAGGGCGGGCAAGCCGGCAGTCACCGAGCTGACGGTTCTGGCCACGAGTTCGACCCACACGCTCGTCTCCTGCGAACCACGGACCGGCCGGCTTCATCAGATACGCGTCCATCTCGCGCACCTCGGCTTTCCCATCGCCGGCGATCCCCTGTACGGCCTGGGGGCGCGTCTGCTCGAGCCGACCGCGGGGCGCGAGCTCCCCCTCGGTCTGCACGCGTGGCGGCTTGGCTTCTCGCATTCCGCCGGAAGAGTGGATGCGGCCGCACCTCCGAGCCGCAAGTTCCTCGAGGTCGCGAACGAGGCCGGTCTCCGACACGACAGTCTCTTCGCACCACGGTAGTGCCCGGCGACGCGCCCGGAACGCTCTCTTGGAAAAGCAGCGCGGGCCGCCCGGATGGACGGCCCGCGCCAGAAGAGCTGGTTGCAGGGTCACTTCGCGTCGGTCGGAATGCGCATTCCGTAGAAGCTGCGCCACACGAAGAAGCATGCGATGACGGAGCAGGCCACGCCGATCCACACCTTCGCAGGATGATCCTTCATCGCGATCGCGATCTCGACGGCGAGGAGGCCGAAGAGCGTCGTGAACTTGATGACCGGGTTGAGCGCGACCGACGAGGTGTCCTTGAACGGGTCGCCAACGGTATCGCCCACGACCGTCGCCGCGTGCAGGTCGGTGCCCTTCGCGCGGAGATTGACCTCGACGATCTTCTTCGCGTTGTCCCAGGCGCCGCCGGCGTTCGCCATGAAGATCGCCTGGTACAGGCCGAAGAACGCCATCGCCACGAGGTAGCCGATGAAGAAGTACGGATCGAAGAACGGCAGTCCGAGCGAGAAGAAGAAGACGACCATGAAGATGTTCGTCATGCCCTTCTGCGCATAGACGGTGCAGATCTCGACGACCTTCTTGGCGTCCTCGATGCTCGCCTCGGCCTTGTCGAGGTTGATGTTCTCCTTGATGAACACCACTGCGCGGTAGGCGCCGGTGACGACCGCCTGGGTCGCTGCGCCCGTGAACCAGTAGATCACTGCGCCGCCGATGAGGAGGCCGAGCAGGATCTCGGGGGTCACGATCGACAGCTTGCCGATGACCGTCATCGCTGCGGCCTTGAGGGCCGCCGTGTCGGCGCCCTCGCCGGCCACCGACTTGATGAGCGCGAGGATGATGCCGAACACCATGGTGGTGGCGCCGACGACGGCCGTGCCGATGAGCACGGGCTTCGCGGTCGCCTTGAAGGTGTTGCCTGCGCCGTCGGCCTTCTCGAGCGTGTACTTGGCGCTCTCGAAGTCCGGCTCGAAGCCGAAGTCGCGCTTGATCTCCTCCTTGATCCCGGGCTGCGACTCGATGCGCGAGAGCTCGTACACCGACTGCGCGTTGTCGGTCACCGGGCCGAAGCTGTCGACCGCGATGGTGACCGGCCCCATGCCGAGGAATCCGAACGCGATGAGTCCGAACGCGAAGATCGGTCCCGCGAACGAGTAGGCGTCGGGCATGATCGCCGCGACATCCGCGTTGGTCGAGAAGTACCAGCCGATCGCCATGAGGCCGGCGATCACGAGGCCCTTCCAGAACGCCGAGAAGTTGCCCGCCACGAAGCCCGAGAGGATGTTGAGCGACGCGCCGCCCTGCTTCGATGCGTTGACGACCTCCTCGACATGGCCGGAAGTGGTCGAGGTGAACACCTTCGTGAACTCGGGGATGAGCGCGCCGGCGATCGTGCCGCAGCTGATGATCATGCTGAGCGCGAACCAGAGGTTGTCGAGGGTCTTGCCGTTGTACTCGATGCCGCCGAGGAGCCACTTCGAGGCGACGAAGGTCACGACGATCGAGAGGATCGAGGTGATCCAGACGAGCCAGGTCAGCGGAGCCTCCTCGTGGAAATCCTTCGAGGTCGCGTACTTCGCCTTCGAGATCACCTCGTTGATGAAGTACGACGCGAGCGAGGTCACGATCATGAGCGCGCGCATCGCGAAGAGCCAGACGATGAGCTTGGCGCACATGTCTCCCGACGCGCCGACCGCGCCGAGCGAGTACGAGAGGAAGGCGATCAGCGCGACGCCGGTGACGCCGTAGGTCTCGAAGCCGTCAGCGGTCGGTCCGACCGAGTCTCCGGCGTTGTCACCGGTGCAGTCGGCGATGACGCCGGGATTCTTCGGGTCGTCCTCGGGGAGCTTGAAGACGATCTTCATCAGGTCGGCGCCGATGTCGGCGATCTTGGTGAAGATGCCGCCGCAGATGCGAAGCGCGGACGCGCCCAGCGACTCGCCGATGGCGAAGCCGATGAACGACGGACCGATCAGCTCTGCCGGCAGGAAGCAGAGGATGCAGATCATGAAGAAGAGCTCGACCGACACGAGCAGCATGCCAATCGACATGCCCGACTTCAGCGGGATGCCGAGCACCGGCAGCGGGTACCCCTTCAGCGACGCGAACGCGGCACGCGAGTTCGCCTGCGTGTTGATCCGGATGCCGAACCAGGCCACGCCGTAGCTGCCGAGGATGCCGAGCACGGACGCCAGGAGGATGACCGTGACGTCGCGGAAGCTCTTGTGCTCGAGGAACCCGAAGTAGAAGATGATCGCGCCGGCGATCAGGATCCAGAGCAGCGACAGGTACTTGCCCTGCTGGATGATGTAGCTCTTGCAGGTCTCCCAGATGATGTTGGAGACCGCGAGCATCGACTTGTGGGCCGGGAGCGCGACGGTCTGCCTGTACTGGACGAAGCCGAACACCGCTCCCAGCACGGAGATCACCAGGCCGCCCATCATGATGGACCAGCCGGTGAGACCCCCGCCGAAGTCAATGGCATTGACATCGGGCAGCTTGAGGTCGGCCTCGCCGCCGAGAGCGGTCGAAGCGAGGAACACGGGGGCGAGCACGACAGCGGCTCGTCCGAGACGCGAGAAGGCAGTCTTCATATGGCTGTCTTCCTATTGCGTGAGGCGGAAACCTCACTAGGACTGAAGGATTCGGAACTCTCTGACTCTGCGACCGGCGGGGACCGGCACGCCGGGATCCTCCACCCGACGGGCCTGCCCGCCTTCGCGCGACGATCGTCGGCGAAGGGGAGGGAGGATAGCGACTTTTTGCTCCACCGTGCAGCGCGGCTGCCGGCCTCCGGAGGCTCGGGAACGGTGGGCGTGATCGGCTATAGTCCCGGTCCGCTGCGGGCGTAGCTCAGCGGTAGAGCGTCAGCCTTCCAAGCTGAATGTCGAGGGTTCGATCCCCTTCGCCCGCTTCACACCAGAAGGGATGACCCGTTGCGCGGGGCATCCCTTCTGCTGTTTTGCCTGCAACGACGAGACTCGGGTGGAGTCGCGTCGAGCGCGGCGGACTCCGACCCCCCTGCGAACGGACCCCGGGATCGCCGACTTTCGACCCGCAACGCTTAGCGCCGGCGCGCCACGATGTGGTGAACATGCCACCATTTCGGCTGCCCTCGCCCGATGCACCCTTCGCGGTTGACCTCCTCGTGCTCGAGGATGTCGAATCCATCGAGCAGTCGCGCGACCTCGTCGGAGGTGTGCGCGTTCATCGAGCCGGCGGGCGAGGCGCAGAGAAACGAATCATCCGGTCCGAACAGCTGGCCAACGAGGATTCCGGAGGGGGCCAGCAGGCCACGCAGTTCTGACGCGATGCCGGCGATCGCGGAGCGTGGGATGAAGGGAAGCACGAAGCCCGCATGGATCAGGGCAAAACGCCCACGAGTCTGTTGACGCAGCAGCTCCTCTGCGCTCCCGTGGGAGAGCTCAAGCCGCCGACCTGTTCGACGGACGATCTCAGCGGTCGCCACGCGGGTCGCCTCGACCATGGACTCATAGAGGTCGAATCCAACCACATCGAAGCCAGCCTCAAGCAGATAGCAGACCTCGCGGCCGGGTCCGCAGCCGATGTCCAGCGCGGTCCTTCTGGCCCGATCCGGCGCTGCGCCCCCCACCGACGCGCCGAGCGAGGCGTCCCCGAAGTGCCGTTCGACCGTGCGCACGAGCTGGCCTCGGGGCGGCGAGCCGTGCGTCCCTTCGAGGTAGGCCTGAAGTCTGGAAGAATCGAATGCACTCATGGATGGAGCTCGGGCGGGCGGACTCCGTCCGTCCCCAGGCAGGCCAGGCCGCTTCGAGGGAGTCATACAAGAACCGCGACGGTCCGGGAGGCGAGGTCCGAGAGGTCGCCGCGTCATTCAGATTTGGACACGCACGCCGCGCGCTCCGCCGAATCTTCCGCGCCCGGTGGCCAATTTGGCGCTTTGGCAGTGGGGCAATTTGCCACCCAACATCCTGACGGCACTCTGTTTCAGTCGAGATGCGCCCCATCCCGCCCCGGGATGACGGCCATCCATCGTTTTCGCAGAGGGAGAAGAGAACCCATGCAGTCCTCCGCCACCGCGCTCCGTCGATTCTCCGCAGCCGCACTCGCCTCGATCGCGGCGCTGGTGTCCGCATCGGCCCACGCCGACTCGCAGATCAACCTCGCGCTCGTCGGCCCCACGACGCCGGTCGCCGTGAATCAGGTCATCGATGTGAGGCTTCGCGCAACGCAGGAGCAGATCGCAAGCCTCGTCGGGACGAGCTTCGTCGCGATCGACTGCATCCTTCAATGGAACCCCAAGCACCTGCAGCTCGTCGGCCTCACGACCGCTGGATCGGTGCCGCTCCTGAGTTCGTACTTTCCCACTCCTGCGTCCGACTACACCGGAATCAACGAGGCTAATCCGCCTGCCGACGGCAACGCGCTGTACTACGCCCTCGCTCCGCTGGGCAACCCCGTGCAGGTTCCGCTGACCGGCGTGCAGGTCGTGACCTTCCGATTCCGGGTGCGGACCGCATTCGCGAACACGACGATCAACATCGCGCCCACACTGACGGTCCTGAATCCGGCCGACACGGTCGTCTATGACGGCACCGTGCCGGGTCTCGATGTGACGGGATCGCTCACTCCTGCAGTCGTGTCGCAGACGCCGCCCTGTCCTGCCGACCTCGACCACGACGGTACCGTCAGCTCGAGTGACATCGCCGCGCTGCTGAACAGCTGGGGTCAGCCCGGCGCAGCCGACATCAATGGTTCCGGCGCCGTCGACGCCGCAGATCTCGCTGCCCTTCTCAGCGCGTGGGGCCCCTGCCCAGGAAACTTCAAATGAGCCGACTCCCCTCCCTCCTCCGAAACACTGGGCTCACTGCCCTCGCCTGTGCGATGCTGGCTTCGGCCAGCGCGAGCGCCGGCGGCTCGTCGGTTGAGCTCGTTACGCCGCGATGCACGCTCGTTGGCGAGGAAATCGTCGTCGAGGTGCGCATCGGGCCGAACGCGCCGAATGTCGTCGGACTCCAGAGCGCGATCAGCTATGACGGCGCGATCCTGCAGTTCCTCGGCGAGGAGGCGGGCGACGCACCGTTCGATCTTCCGATCTACTTCCAGCACAACCCTGTCGCCCGCAAAATCGACATGGCGGTCGGCATCTCGCCGCCATCTGCGCCTTCGGCCGGCAATGTCGTGGCGAAGCGGCTCCGGTTCCTCGTGATCTCAGCGGGCGTCGACTGCACGCCCGCGCAGCTGGTCCAGTTCCGGAGCGACAAGCTCGTCCGCAACCTGCTGACAGACTCGGAGGGTGCCGCCATCGTGCCCGCCCTCGCCAGCCTCAACGAGCTGAATCTCGGCCCGGCGCCCTCTCTCACGGCCCCCCCGGACATCGTCGGAACTCCCGCCGTCGGCTCCGCAACGCTGTTTACGAGCGTGGGTGTGGTCACTGCGTCCGGCTGTGGCCCGACCCTGAACCTCTCATTCGTTCGAAGCGATGGGCAGACTTCGATCGGCGCCGGCTTCCACAGCACGGACAGCCCCATCACGATCACCTGGACCGTCGTCGACGAGTGCGGGCGGATCACCTCGGACATCCAGACCGTCACCGTGAACGCCGGAGTCGGCGACCTCAGCGGCGACGGGGTGGTCGACGCGAGCGACCTGACATTCGTCCTCAACTCCTGGGGAACGAATGGCAACATCGGGGACGCAGATGGCGACGGTTCGGTGGATGCGAAGGACCTCGCCGCCATCCTGAACAACTGGGGTCCCGTCACGCCCTGATCTATTCGCACCCGGCAGGGCTTCGGAACTGCAGCTATCTTTGGGAAAGGAATGATGCTCCGAGGCTATCTACTCGCCGTGGCGCTGCTCGCCGGTTCGTCTCAGGCGCTTGCGGGCGAGGATGTCGTGCTCGTCCCCTCGCCAGACCCGGGCTCCATCGCCGACCTCCGTGGACGAGCGCTTGCCGATGCACAGGCGAAGCCCGTGAGCGGTTCGCTCGATGCCGCGCCCGATCAGAGGCCGCTGCGGCAGCACTCCCGCACCGTGATTGGAGCCGGCGATTTCACGCTTCGCGCGACTGTGACGCTTGACGCGTTCGACGGCCGCGGCGCTGGTCTCGTGTTCGATGGAGGAGCGATCGTGCTCGACGATGCGAGCTGGGGCGCCGTGCTCACCGGACGGTTGTTCGGCGGCGGCTCCTTCGCACTGGAGACCGAGCGGCCGGGCTCCGCCAGACCAGGCGCGCCTCTCGATATCGAAGTCAGCCGCCTTGACGGCAACCTGATCGTCCGGATCAACGAGTTCGAGATGGGGCGGATCGGGCTCAGCGGGTTCACCCTTGGGCGGATCGGCTTCGATCTCGGTGCGGGATCGATGCGCGTGCTGGCTTGCAGCGCGTCGGGAGACCTCGGGACGAGCCCGCGGCCCTTCGCGGTGTTTACCGGGGCCGATGGCGACATCGACGAGTACAGGGACCCCGCGATCGCCGAAGATGCGGGCACGACGCTTGTTGCGGCGATCGCCGTCTCGACGCGCGACGACGGCTCGACCGCCGAGCGGGTCTGGACCCGCACGCGTTCCGGTGGCGCCTTCGGAACCACTCGGCCCATCGACCTCGGGGCGGTCGAGCCGGACCTCATTGCGCTTGGATACCTGCCCGGCGCCGCTCGGCCGTGGCTGCTGCTCGTCCAACCCGAGTCGCCGAACCGGCTCGCCGACGAACTCATCGTGTTTGATTCCGCCGACGGGGAGGCATTCCGTGAACGGAGCCGCGTCCGAAGCCCGGAGGGAAGGCTGCGGATTGTTTCCGGCGCGATGCAGCAAGGCACCGCAGGATCGCTCATCGTGGGCGCGACGCGGCTCGAAGGCGGGCGCCCCACGGCGATTGCCATTGAGCTCGGACTCGAAGGGAGCGGGTCGATCAGGCGGGTCGTCGACGCTCCGGGCTGCGATCCGGTGTGGCTCGGACCGGATCTCGTCCTCGTGCGAGCGCCGGGCGAGATGCCGCGGACCCTCATCCGGCAGCGACCGTCTGATCCGGCCCTCTCGAAGCAGGAGACGGGTATCACTTCGACGCGTTTCGAGGGCTCCGCGATGCCCGGTGCGGCGATCGGATCCGCGGGATCGCTGCGGCTCGCGCAGGCGGACCCGTCGTTCCCCTACCCGCTTCGCGAGATCGGGTCGCTGGACGGCGGCACAACCTGGACGCGGCTTTCGACGCTCTGGGGCGGCTCTGCCGGACACGCCACATCCGTCCGCCAAGGCGGACTGGTCACGGTGCTCTTTGAAGGGGGCGACAGGGCCCGCCGGGAGCATGTGCTGATGGTCGAACTTCCCGAATCGGGCGCGGGCGTCACGGCGCCGAAGCAACCGCAGCCTGAATCGCGCTGAAGTCAACCTGCGTCTTCGGGATCTCCGCCTCCCACGCGTAGGCGATCTTCCCGTCGCTGCCAACCACATACGCGGCCCGCTTCGTAACACCCTTGAGTCCAAGGAGATCAGCGTGCAGTGCGTCGTACTGCGCCGCGACCGTCTTGTTGAAGTCGGACAGGATCGGGAAGGGAAGATTGAGTTCGGAGCGGAACCGATCGGTCACGAACGGAGAATCAATCGAGACGCCGACGAACTTGCAGCCGAGCTTCTCCCATCGAGACCATTCGTCGCGGAAGTGACACATCTCCTCGGTACAAACCGAGCTGAAAGCCAGCGGGAAGAAGAGGATGACGACCTTCTCGCGACCGATCGACGCACCGACATCGACCTCCTCGCCGATCTTCGATGCGAGCTTGAACCGGGGCGCGAGCGTACCGACCGAAAGTGCCATGCGTGCTCCTCGGGAGATTCCCATGAGTCGGGAGGCCACAGAGGCGATCTCCGACCGGGGCGAGAGGTTACCGGGAACGCCCGAACAGGTCGAGCGAGCGTTCCGCGGCGCTCGACAGTTTGGAACATTGGGCAGGATAACGTTTGGCAGAGGCGGAATGAGGGGTATGTTCAGATTGGTACCAAGGGTCGCCCGAGAACGGCGCCCCTGCTTTGGATGGCAGCGAGCTGCCCCCGCGTGTCGCCGATGCGGCCCGCGAAGCTTGGAACGAGTTCCCGAAGGAGATTGAAGATGCGATCGATGAAGTGGACGTTCATCTGTAGCGCAGCGGCAGCCGCCGTTGTGACGGGCGCCTCGATGGCGCAGGACTGCGCCTCGGCACCTGCCGCGGTGGTCGGCGCCAACGCATTCAACACGACGGGATCGACCGTCGCGTTCGCGATGCCCGCCGGCGGTGGATGCGCAGCCGCGCACACCATTTTCAACGCGACCTTCTTCACCTTCACCGCGGAGGCGACCGGCGCGTACGGCTTCTCCCTGTGCGGCGGATCGACCTGGGATACCCGCATCGCGATCCTCGCCGACTGCGATCCCGCGCTCGGCGTCCTCGGCTGCAACGATGACTCCTGCGCCCTCCAGAGCAACACCACGGCAGCGCTCACGGCCGGCACGACCTACAAGATCGTGATCGGCGGCTTCGGCGCGGCGAACCTCGGCACCGGCACGCTCAACATCACCGCTCCCGGCGGCGGTGGTGGCGGCGGCGGCGGCGCGGGCTGCGACAACCCGACGGTCCTCACCCTCGGCGACAACGCGTTCACGACGACCGCGACTGCGACCATCGTCGATCTGACCGGGTTCTGCACGATGCAGTTCACCCAGCAGATCTACAACACCAACTACTTCTCGTTCACCCCGGCCGAGTCGGGCTCCTATCGCCTCTCGACCTGCAACGCCGCGTCGTTCGACACGAAGATCGCGGTCATGAACACCTGCGACCCCGCGGGCGGCGTCGTTGCCTGCAACGATGACGGCGCGGGCTGCACCGGCTTCACCAGCCTCATCGCGAACGCGACGCTGACCGCTGGCCAGACCTACATCGTTGCGCTCGGCGGCTACGGCGCGACGACGCCGACCGGCACCGGCACGCTGACCGTTTCGCTCAACGGCGGCGGCGGCTCGGGCTGCAAGACGGCGGCGGCCGCGGTCGAGGGCCTCAACTCCTTCGACACGACCGGCCTGACCGAGGTGCTCGACCTCGCTGGCTTCTGCGACCCGGGTGCGTTCGGCGACGACGCCCTCTACAACGTGGCGTACTTCACCTTCACTCCGTCCGTGACCGCGGCCTACACGGTCTCGACCTGCAACATCGCGCCGTTCGACACCCGCCTCGCGGTGATGCCGACCTGCTCGGTGCTCGACGGCGTGCTCGCGTGCAACGACGACGGCCCGGACACCTGCGCGAACTTCTCGAGCCGCATCGATGCGGTCGAGCTCGAGGCGGGCGTCCAGTACTACATCGTGGTCGGCGGCTACAGCGCTGCCGATGCGGGTGCGGGACAGTTCGAGATCTCGCAGTTCGTCCCCTGCCAGCTCCCCGCGAGCACCGGCACCGAGATCGAGCTCTGCGGCGAGGACCTCAACGGCGGCTGCAACAACGCCGCGGGCGGCAATCCGGCCGATCCGATCGCGGTCGGCGACACCATCGCCGGCACCTTCTGGGCTGCCGCTGGCACCCGTGACACCGATTGGTACCTGCTCACGCTGACCGAAGGCACCGAGGTCACCCTCACCATCAACTCGAGCGTCGACTGCTTCGCCGCGTTCGTGGATACTGGCTGCGGCGCGATCATCGGCACGCCGACCGCCGGCACCTGCCCGGGCTCGACCCTGCAGTGCCTCGCGGCCGGAACCTACTACGTGGTCTGCCTCCCGAGCACCTTCGATGGCTACCCCTGCGGTGGCGCGGTCGGCAACGACTACACGATCCAGGTCTCGGGCGTCGCGTGCGACGCGCAGCCCCCGGTGAACGACACCTGCGCGACGGCGACCGTTGCCGTCGAGGGAATCAATCCGTTCGACAACACCTTCGCCGGCACCGATGTCGCTGTCGCGACCTGCGGCTTCGGCGGAACCGCCTTCACGAAGGATGTGTTCTTCACCTTCACCGCCACCCAGACCGGTGACTACAACTTCGAGACCTGCACCGGTCCGGCTCCGTTCGACACCGGCATCGAGATCTACGACATCTGCCCCGACCAGGGCGGCATCCTCCTCGGCTGCAACGATGACGGAGCAGGCTGCGCGGCGTTCGCCTCAAGCCTGAACTTCGGCATGGTGAAGGGCACGACCTATGTCATCCGCGTGGGTGGCTGGGGCGGCGCGTTCGGCGCGACCAACCTGACGATCTCCTTCGTCGGCGATGCTCCGAGCTGCGGCGACGCGGGCCTCGGCAGCTGCTGCGAGGCGCAGACGGTTCCGTTCTGCAACGATGCTGCGTGCTGCACGCAGATCTGCGCGGCGGACGCCTTCTGCTGCGACAACCAGTGGGATCAGGTTTGCGCGAACGCGGCGATCGCTGGCTGCACCAACTGCCAGGTTGCTCCTCCGGCGAATGACGAGTGCGCTGCCGCGGCCACGCTGCCGCTCGGCGCCACGCCGTTCAGCACGCTTGGCGCGACGGGCACCACGCTCGCCTGCCTCAAGTTCGGCAACACCAATGTGTACAACGACCTCTGGTATGTGCACCAGGCGACCGGCGACCAGACCCTCACGATCTCCCTCTGCGGCTCGGCGTTCGACACGAAGATCGCCGTCTTCGAGGGTTCGTGCACTGGCGCGCTCGTGGCCTGCAACGACGACGCCGTGGCTCCGGCCGCGTGCGCCGGCACGCTCCAGTCCGAGCTGAGCTTCACCGCGGTCTGCGGTACGAGCTACTACATCTCGGTCGGCTCGTTCAGCGCGACGGCCTTCGGTAGCGGCACGATCAACGTCTCTCAGACGGGTTCGTGCGGACCGAACTGCCCGGCCGACCTCAACGGCGATGGCCAGGTGGCTTCGGCCGACCTCACCATCCTGCTGAATGGCTGGGGTCTGTCCTCGCCTGACCTCAATGGCGACGGTATCGTCGGCTCGGCTGACATCACCGTGCTCCTCGGCGCGTGGGGCGCCTGCCAGTGAGTTCAGTCCGGCCTGAGGAGTGACTCCTCACGCCGAGCTCACGCAAGTTCTCGCCCCCCCGGTCCGCATGGGCCGGGGGGGCTGCGTTTTTGGATGCGCCGGTTCGACGCGAACCCGGTGTCCGCTGCCCGCCGTCGAACCGCGTTCGAAATCAAAAAAACGACGCTTCGCAGTTCAGCCGATCCGGGGCCCGCGCGTACCTTTGGCCGAGATGTTCCGCAGCACCCTCTGCCTGATTTTCCGGCTGATTCCGCCCCTCACGCTCGCCCTGCCGACCGCGGAGGCCATCGGGCAATGCACCGCACAGCAGTCCTGCCTCACGGTGCACGGACCAGGTGGCTGTGACAGCGTGTCCTGCTGCACTGCGGTCTGCACACTCGACCCGACCTGCTGCTCGGCCCAATGGGATGCCGACTGCGTCGCGACTGCGAACAGCCAGTGCATCGGCTACTGCGGCGCGGCGGCGAGCGGTTCGTGCCTCTCCAGCCATGCGAATCCATCGTGCGACAACGGGGATTGCTGCCAGGCCGTCTGCGCCATCGATCCATTCTGCTGCTCGGCCGCATGGGATGCGACCTGCGTGCAGTTTGCCGGTTTCGCGTGCACCGGATCGCCCGGAACCTGCGGACAGACCAGCGAGAGCTGCTTCCAACCCCACACGCAGGGCGCATGCGATGATCTCGCATGCTGCAACGCCGTCTGCCAGATCGACCCGACCTGCTGCTCGCAGTCGTGGGACCAACTTTGCGTCTACGCAGCCGAGCAGACCTGCGTCACTTCGTGTCAGCCGAGCCCCGATCCAAATGTGCAGGAGGAGATCGAGGGCTGCGAGAACCGACTGAACGACCCCTGCTATGTGTCGGCGGGCGGCACGCCTGAATCAATGGTCGCGGGGATTCAGAAGCGCGGCACGCTCGGCATCGCCGTCGCGGGGACTCCGAACGACGTCGATGTCTACGACATCGTGGTGCCCGATCCCGATGGCGACGGAATCGCGAAGATCACGCTCCGATTTGCATCGAGCCCCACCGCGTGGGCGGCGGTCCTCCCCGGAACGGGGTGCGCGCCGATGTCGGCAAGTGTCGCGCACATCTCGTCGGCCCTCTGCGTCGATGCGGACTCGGCGCCGATCTGCGTGCCCGCCGGCAGCTACCGCATCGTGGTGTCCGCCGGCGCCTATCCGGCGTTCGGCGGCGCCGATGTCGTCTGCGGCTCGGGGAACATCTACACCGTCAAGCTCGAGGTGAGCCAGACCTGCGCGGCATGCACGGCGGGCACAGGAAGTTGCTTCGCTCCAAAGGATGAGCCCGGATGCACCCTTCCGACTTGCTGCGCCGCCGTGTGCGGGGTCGATCCGTTCTGCTGCGACGGCGCCTGGGATGCCGACTGCGTGGGTCGTGCGGCTTCGCTCTGCGTCACAGCACCGCCTGCGAACGACACCTGCAAGGGGGCGACGACGATCCGCGGAGACACTGCCACCGTCAACACCGCTGGATCGACCCTGGAGTCTGGGGCGCTCACGAACTGCGGCCAGGCTGCGCTCACGCGAGATGTCTGGCTGTCGTACGACGCCGATGTGTCGGGCGTGGTCGCGGTGGAGACCTGTGGAACCTGGTTCGACACCGTCGTCGCCGTCTACCGCGGAACCTGCGGCGCGCCGGAGATCATCGCCTGCAGCGACGACGCCACCGGCTGCACCGGAACGGGCGCGAGCCGTGCACCCTTCACGGCGGTCTGCGGCGAGCGGTACCTGATCCGTGTCGGACCGAAGGCCGGCCAGGCGGCGCCGCAAGGCGGCGATCTGACCGTGCGGATCGTTCGGACCGGCCTTCCCCCCTGCGGAAGCTGCATCGGCGACCTCGACCTGAGCGGGGCCGTCGACGCGCAGGACATCACCATCCTGCTCAGCGGCTGGGGCTCCCCCTCCGGCGATGTCACGGGCGATGGAACCACCAACGCCCAGGATGTCGCCGCACTGCTCAATGCCTGGGGAGCCTGTCCGGTGTGAGTGCCCTCCGCGCAGACGGCCGATCAGGTGACATGCTCTGACTTGGTGTCTGCCGCGAGCTTGCGCCGGAGGATCTTCCCCGTCGGGTTTCGCGGGAGCTCCTTGATGAGCCGGATCTCCCGTGGCACTTTGAATCCGGCGATGTGCTCCCGGCACCACGCCTTGAGCGCGTGCTCGTCGAACGCGGCTCCGTCCTTGAGCTCGACGAACGCCAGCGCAACCTCCCCGCGCATCCCGTCGTGGATGCCGATCACCGCCGACTCCTTCACGGTCTCGTGGCGGTTGAGGACCTCCTCGATCTCCCTGGGGAAGACATTCTCGCCGCCGATGATCAGCATCTCCTTGATCCGCCCGGTGATCGAGAGCAATCCCCGCTCGTCGAGCCGACCCATATCGCCGGTCTTGAAGTAGCCGTGCTCGTCGAACACGGCGGCCGTCTCGTCCGGGAGGTTGAGGTAGCCCTTCATGATGTTCGGTCCCTTCATGCGGACCTCGCCGTCCTCATTCGGACCGAGCACGCGACCGTCGGGGCCGACGATCCGCTGGTCGATTCCGGGCAGCGCCATGCCGACGCACTTGCGGCGCTGCTCGCTCGGCCGGCACCAGTTCGTGACCGGCGAGGTCTCGGTCAAGCCGTAGCCCTCGTTGATCTCGAGGCCGAACTTCTCGCGGAAGCCGTCGAAGACAGCCTCCGGGAGCGGCTCGCCGCCGGAGACCGCGAAGCGAAGGCTCGCGAACGAGTCCGGAGGCGCATCGCGCAGAAGACGCAGGGCGTTGTACATCGACGGGATCGCGACGAGCGCCGTGGGCTTGTGCTGGCGCGCGAGGTCGACGAGCTTCCGCGGAACGAAGCGCGCCGTATACACGGCGCTCGCGCCGGTCGCCAGCGGCAGCAGCGTGAGCACCGTGAGCCCGAAGGAGTGGAACTGCGGCAGCACGCCGAGGATCCGGTCCTTTGGTCCGAAGTCGACCCACTCCTGGCACTGTCGGGCGTTCGCCGCGAGGTTGCCACAGGTGAGCATGACGCCCTTGGGGCGGCCGCTGGTGCCGGATGTGTAGAGGACGACGGCGAGGTCATCCCGCCGCAGCGGGTTGGTGAGCCGGACCGGAGGGATGCCGGAGAACTTCATCCGGTCCGGGCGGATCTCGGCCAGGCCGGGGATCGGCCCGCCGATGAGATCGAGCATCGGGCCAACCGTCACGATCGCGTCGAGCCCCGCATCGCGCGCCACATACTCGAGGTCGCTGCGCGAGAGGAGGTAGTTGATCGGAACCAGCGTCCGCCCGATCGTCCACGCGGCGATCGCGGTCGCGGGGAACAGCCCGGAGGTCGGCAGCATCACGCCGATTCGCTCTGCCCGGCTCGTTCGCTCGATGGCGCGGGCAAGGTGCCATGAGACGACCATGAGGTCGATGCCCCGCCAGGAGCGGAAGTCGTCGACCACGACCGGTCGGAACGGACGGAGAAGCAGATTGCGACGGATGGCGGAGAGGAGTTCCACGGCGTGCCTCCAGGTCGCGGCGGGGCTGTCCCGCCGGTGGAAGTACAGTACCCGAATGCGATCCGCCAACGCGTTCACCCGATGGGCTGCACCCGTCCTCGTCGTCTGCGCCATCGCCGCTGCACCCGCTGGCCTGCGTGCCGCAAACGCATCACCCCAGCAGTCGCCGGCGTCGTTGCAGCAGGCATTGACGGCCTTCGAGGCCAAGGACTTCACGCGCGCCGCAATCCTTGCACGCGTGGTTGGTGACCGCGAGACGGGATTGGCGCGAGAGAGCGCACGGTATCTCGAGGGTCTGTCGCAGTTTCACTCCGGAAACCTCGATGCGGCCGCCGAGACGCTTCGGACGGCAGCGGCCTCAACCGACCGGTTCGTAGCGGGGCAGGCCAATGTCACACTTGGCAGCGTCGAGATCGAGCGCAAGCGCTTCGACTCGGCGGCGCACGCGTACCGGCGAGCGGCTGCGTTCCTCGACGATGCCGAGGCGAAGCGGGCGCGACTGATCGCAGCGCGCTGCTTCGACGCGGCTGGCCAGGGCCTCCTCGCCGACAGCGAGCGAGCCGCGGCCGGAGAGCCGAGGACAGCGACAGCGCCGTCCGCGGCGCAGCCTGAGCCGCCCGCCGGGCCACAGGCCGCGCGACCACGCACTGTGACCGCGGACGACAAGCCGGTCGCGGGTGCGGCGACGGAGGCCTCTCCCGAAACTCCCGCGACCGCGATTGCACCGATCCGGTTCGCGATCCAAGCAGGGGCATTCCGGTCGTCGGCTTCCGCCGGGGACCTCGCCAAACGGTTGGAGTCCTCCTGCAGGGACTTGAAGATCGCCGCGCCCAGGGTCATCGCGACGGAGGATTCGAAGGGATCGCTCTTCGTGGTCCAGTTCGGCGATTTCCCGAACCGCGGCGCCGCCACGAAGATGCTCCTCAAGTTCCCGCGAAGCGCGTACCGCGTCGAACGACGACTCGACGACGCACTCACGCAGGCCGATTCACCATGAACTGCGATGTGTGATGCAGGTAGCCGGAGATCGCCTCGACGACCTCCGGAGTGATCCGATGGCGTCCCGCGACCTCGTCGAGCGCTCCAAGCGCGTGCCCAAGCCACGCCTCGCGGGCGCGCTGGTCGATCGGAAACCGCATGTGGCGAGCTCGCAGCCGCGGATGCCCCTTGCGTTCGGAATACTCGGCGGGTCCTCCGAAGAACTGCACGAGGAACTCGCGCATGTCGCGGACCGCCTCGCTCTCGGGTCCAAGGTCGGAGGAGAACATGCGTCGCAACTCGGCGTCGGAACCGATCCGCCGGTAGAGCGATTCCGCGAGATCGGCGAGCGCAGCTCCGCCAATGATGGAGTAGATCGAGGAATTCTGTGCTTCCATGGCGGTGTGCCCTGCAATCCGCTGGAACCGCGGGGGACCGCACCGTAGCATCGGTCCCGGGTCCGCGTGGACCGCAGCGTTTCAGGCCAGTCTGAACCGTCCTCCGTTCCCCGATCACTCGACCCCATGATGCTTCCCACCATCTCCGCCCTGGTCGCCGCGACTCCGCTCCTCTTCAGCGGGCCGCCGTCCGCGGTGCGGGCCTACGCCGACGCCGAGGCCACGCGGCTCTTCCGACAGGCCGAGCGGGCTGGCGAGCGGATGCGCCACGAGCTCGACGAGCGCGCGACCGTTCGATGCCTGCAGGAACTCGTTGATCGCGGCCTTCACCCCGCGCGCGGGCACGAGTCGTCCGCTCCTTCCGACGGCGCGGCTTCTGCCGACTCCGTCGTCCGCGCAGACGAACGGGCGCGCGCCGTCGCGGCCATCGGAGCGATCGAGGATCCCATGGAACTTGCGTGCGCGTTCCGGGTGCTCGGCGGACAGGAGCGCTCGCCGAACCTGATCGAGCGTGATCCGGAGGTCCGACGGGCGCTGTTCACCGCCATGTCGCGCGAGGCGCGCTTTGGGCAGGTCAAGCTGGTGGAACTCGCGGTGACCGAGAGCGACCCGGTGAGACAGCGCGCCCAGGATGCCCTACCC
>Ga0209770_10000779_pt1 | contig 16960 bp, 12 predicted proteins | sample LauGreSu1BDMLBDD_2_FD_187572 | JGI IMG/M metagenome (GOLD analysis project Ga0209770, IMG submission 187572) | Freshwater lake microbial communities from Lake Michigan, USA - Su13.BD.MLB.DD (SPAdes) (version 2) | ecosystem: Environmental > Aquatic > Freshwater > Lake | place: Lake Michigan, USA...
CGTGACGATGCGCTCGTCGGCGCCGAGCACCTTCTCTTCGTACTCCTTCAACCCCGGCGTGATGTAGCGCTCGCCGCCGGCGATGGTCTGCTTGCGGATGTAGTCGGCGGGTACGTTGTGCAGGTTCGACTTCGAGATCTCGATGTAGTACCCGAACACGCGGTTGAAGCGGACCTTCAGCGAGCCGATGCCGGTGCGGGCGCGTTCGCCCTCTTCCATCTCGGCAATCACCTGCTTGCCCGATCGGCTGATGGTGCGCAGCTCGTCGACCACCGGATCGAAGCCGTCGCGCACGAAGCCGCCTTCGCGCGCGAGCGCCGGCGGTTCGTCCATGATGGCCGCCTCGACCCACTGCCGCACGTCGCTCAGGTCGTCGAGTTCGCCGACCAGGCTGCGGACCAGGGGCGCCTGGCACTCGGTGAGCATCAGCGCGAGGCGCGGCACCGCGGCCAGCGAGCGGCCCAGCGCCACCAGGTCGCGCGGGCTGGCCGTGGACAACGCAATGCGCGAGATCAACCGTTCCAGGTCGAGTATGGACTTCAGCGTCTCGCGCAGCTTGCCGCGCTCGGTGGTCTTGACGGCCAGTTCCTCGACCGCGTCGAGGCGATCGCGGATGGCTTCGAGCGCGGTCAGCGGGCGCAGCAACCAGCCGCGCAACAGGCGGCCGCCCATGGGCGTCACGGTGCGGTCGATTTCGTCGAGAAGCGTGCCGGCCCGGCCGCCCTCCATTGATTCCACGACTTCGAGGTGCTTCAACGTGGTCGGATCGATCAGCAGGCCGTCGGCCACCTGGCGGAGGCGCACCGACCGCACGTGCGCGAGGTCGGCCTTCTGGGTGTCGCGCAGGTAGCGGACCAGCGCGCCGCCCGCGCAGACCGCGGCCTGCCGGCGCTCGAGGCCAAACCCCTCGAGGCCGCCGACCCGCAGTTGGTCGATCAGCGTCTGGCGCGCCGATTCGAGTTCGAAGTGCCAGCCGTCGATCTCGGTGACCGGCACGGCCTGCTGGTCAATCTCAGGCAGCAGGGCGCGCGCATCGGCGCCGGATGCCACCACGATCTCGCGGGGCCGCAGCACCGCGATCTCGGCACGCAGCGACGCCAGCCCGTCGGGGCCGGCATACTCGGCGACGTCAAACTCGCCGGTCGACAGGTCGACCAGGGCGACGCCGTACTGCGCCGGGCGTCCCGCCGCGGCGCTGGTGGCCACAATCGACATCAGGAAGGCCGGCTCGCGCGCATCGAGGTAGGCCGAGTCGGTGAGCGTGCCGGGCGAGACCACGCGGACGACGTCGCGCTTGACGACGCCCTTGGCTTTCTTGGGGTCCTCGATCTGCTCGCAGATTGCAACGCTGTAGCCCTTCTTGACGAGGCGCGCGATGTAGCCGTCCGCGGCGTGAAAGGGCAGTCCGCACATGGGCACGGGCGTGCCGGCCGAGTCCTTCGACCGCGAGGTCAGCGTCAGGTCGAGGGCGCGCGAGGCCACCAGCGCGTCCTCGTAGAACATCTCGTAGAAGTCGCCCATCCGGAAGAACACCAGGGCGTGGCGATACTGGCGCTTGGCCTCGAAATACTGCCGCATGGCCGGCGTCAGCTGCGCGCCGGTGGGCGGCACCGCGGATACGGAAGATGGTGGTTGGGACACGGTCGCGGTTCGAAAAGGCGTGTGGTCGAGTATACGATGGCAGGAACCCCACAACGTGTTCATTCTCGCCCTTGACACCACTACTCGCGGCGGCAGCGTGGCCGTGACGCGCGACCAGCAGCTGCTGGCGCTCGTGCCCGGCGACGCCGCGCGCTCGCATAGCGAACGCCTGCCGGCCGAGATCGAGGCGGCACTGGCGCAGGCCGGCGTGCGGCGGGACGAGCTTGGCTTGCTGGCGGTCGCCACCGGCCCCGGCGCCTTTACGGGCCTGCGGATTGGCCTGGCGGCCATGCAGGGCCTCGCCATGACCCTCCACCTTCCCGTGATTGGCATTTCCGCCCTCGACGCGCTCGCGGCCGAGGCCGGCGCGGCGCTGGTCGCGCCGTGGATGGACGCCCAGCGCGGCGAGGTCTTCGCCATGCTGCTCGACACGGTGTCGGGAGCGACATTGGAAGCGCCCGTCGCAGGGCCACCGGCCGCGGTCCTCGAGGCGTGGCGCGCACACCTGGATGGCCGCGCGGCAATCTTCATTGGCGATGCCGCCGAGCGCGACGCGGCGCTGATTGCCGCCGGCGGCGCGGGGCAGTGGATCACGCGCACGCCGCCGCCATTGGCGCCGGCACTGGCGCGCATTGCGGGTCGCCGCGCGGCACGGGGCGAAGGCGGGCTGCCGCACGAGCTGACACCGATTTACGTGAGGCGCCCCGACGTCGAGATCGAGCGCGAGCGGCGGGAGCCGCGGTGATCGTCGAGCGGCTGGCGACCCCCGCCGACCTGGACGGCGTGCTCGCCATCGAGGACGCATCGTTCAACAACCCGACCACCCGGGAATGGTACGAAGCGGAGTTGCAGCGTCCCGAGGTCTGCTACATCTACGTGCTGCGGACCGGCGACTGCCCGGTGGCCGGGTTCTGCGCCTTTTGGCGCGTGGCCGACCAAATCCACATCAACAACCTGGCCGTTCGACCCGAGAGCCGGGGCCAGGGACTGGCCACGCACTTGCTGGCGATGGTCATGGCGGAAGCCGCCCGGATGGGGGTGGCCAGCGCGACGCTGGAGGTCCGCCGGTCGAACCTGCCGGCGCTGCGGCTCTATGCCAAGGCGGGATTTGTCGAGGCGGGCGTGCGGCCGAACTACTACACCCAGCCGGTGGAGGATGCCCTGGTGCTGGTGCGGCACGCCGAAAGATAAAGAAAGACACTTGGCGCCCTTTTAATCGCAATTCCGTGGTGGTAGAGTCCAGTTCATAGGGGCGGCAGCGTTCCCGCACCGACCCCGGAAGGGAGGCGGAGAGATGGCTGAGGACTTGAAAGATCGACTCCTCCAGACCAACGAGGAATACCGCGAGTTGGTCTCCAAGCACCATTCACTCGACGATCGCCTGCACGAACTCGAAGCCAAGCACTACCTGTCCGACGAAGAGCAAGTCGAAGAAGTCAGTCTCAAGAAACGCAAACTCCACATTAAAGACCGCATGGAAGCAATCCTGCGGGAGCACAGCGGCTCGGCGGCAGCTTCGCCGGCCTAGGCGTCGGACGCCGGACGTGGTTTCCCGGGGGCACCGCGAGACGGTGCCTCAATACTTTCGGGAAAACACGCCCGGCGTCTTATTATCAGAAGGATGCTTATCGATCGGGCCGGCCTGCCCTTCATTGGCGCGGCCTTGCTGCTGGCAATTGGCGCAGGATTCTGGTTCGGACGCGCGTGGTCGGTCCCGTTTCTCATCCTTGCCGCCTTTTTCGTCTTTTTCTTCCGCGACCCCAATCGCACCATCCCCACCGCCGGTAACCTGGTGGTGTCGCCGGCCGACGCGCGGATCATGGCGGCGGGCGAGCGCACCTGGCCCGGCGCGCCACCGGGAGAGTGGCAGGTCGTCAGCATGTTCCTGTCGCCGCTCGACGTGCACGTCAACCGCACGCCGGTCGACGGCACCGTGACGCGCGTGGAGTATCATCCCGGCCAGTTCCTGCCCGCCTACCGCAAGGAGGCAGGGCAGTTGAACGAGTGGACCGAGGTCTGGTTCGATCGTCCCGGCGGCCCCATCGTCGCCCGGCAGATTGTCGGGGTACTCGCGCGGCGCATCGTCTGCCGGTTGCAGGTGGGCGACCGGGTCGCGCGGGGCCAGCGCTACGGCGTCATGAAGTTCGGTTCGCGCATGGATTTGTTTCTGCCGCTTTCGGCGACGATTCGCGTGAAGGTGGGCGAGAAGGTCGTCGCCGGTGAGACAACGATCGCAACGCTGGAGTCGTAAAGTGGAATCGCGGCACGGATCCCCCCTTCGCCTGCACGCCTTCAACCGGGTCGGCCACGACCGGCGCGCGCTGCGGCGTGGCGTGTCGTTGTTGCCCAGCCTGTTCACCCTTGCCAACTTGTTCTGCGGGTGGGCGTGCGTGGTGCACGCCATGCGCGGCGAGTTTGCGACCGCGGCGCCGTTCATCGGGGTTGCCGTGGTGCTCGACATGCTCGACGGCCGCATTGCCCGCATGACCGGCACGACGAGCGACTTCGGCGTGCAACTGGATTCGCTGGCCGATCTGATCTCGTTCGGCATGGCTCCGGCGGTGCTGGCGTTTCAGTGGGGCCTGGTGCCGCTCGGCCGCATGGGCTGGGCCGTGGGCTTCGTCTACCTGACGGCCGCGGCGCTTCGGCTCGCGCGGTTCAACATCCAGACCAATCTCGACAAGCGCTACTTCATCGGCCTGCCAAGCCCGGCGGCGGCCGGTCTCGTGGCGGCCACCATCTTCTACTTTCCCGACGGCCTCGCCGCCAAGCCGCTGGCGTGGGTCGGCCTGGTGATGCTGACGGTGCCGGCGCTGCTGATGGTGAGCACCATCCGCTTCCAGAGCTTCAAGACCTTCGACCTCGGCATGCGCGGCGGCTATCGGCTGTTGCTGCTGTTTGCCGCCTTCATCGGCCTGCTGGTGACCTATCCGCACGAAGTGCTGATCGTGATTGCATACTCGTACTTCGCCTCGGGGTTCATTGGGACGCTGATGTCGAAGTTCGGCGGCCGCAGCGCCGAGCCGGCACACGCAGAGGTGCCGCAGAAGCAGGACAGGGATATCAGCTGACGCCGATGCGGCGGCCTGCTGGAGCGGATGACACAGAGCATTCAATCCAGGGCCGCAGATGACACAGATAACGCAGACCACTGGCTGGCGGCCACCGGAAACCACGGCGCTGCCGGCCTCCATACGGGTTGAAGCGGTCCTTAGACGCAGCTTCGCAGTCTAGATCTGCTCCCAGGCTCTGACGTGGCCGTGATGATTGGGACAAGTTCACCGTCGTCGAGAAGGTGGCCCTATACGACGGCTACGTCGCATACTTTGGGCGGTACGAAAGAGATGCAGGCCGCGGCGTTGTGACTCACCTGCCAGAGGCCGACCTGTCAAGGCTCTACATTGGCAGGCGCGAAGAACGGCATTTCGACGTGCAGGCGACCGCTTGGTCTTGTCGGAGCGATGGACTCAGACTGGCACAGAGTGGAGCGGTGTTCGCACGTTCGTGCCACTCAAGTGAGCCCCGCCGAACTCCTCGGGCAAACTGAGCTGGCACGTTTCAATCGGCGTCATCTGTGTCATCTGCGGCCCTGGATTGCCCTCGGACATCTGTGTCATGCCAATGGCAGGGTAATCGTCACGCTGGTACCCTGCCCCCGTTCTGAGGTGACGCTGATAGTCCCGCCGTTCGCCTCTGTGTTGCGTTTCGCAATCGTCAACCCCAGTCCCGTCCCAATCGCCTTGGTCGAGAAGTAGGGCTCGAAGATCCGCGCCAGGGCCTCGGCGTCCATGCCGATACCCGTGTCGGTAATCCGGATCTGGACCATGCGGCCCGGGGCCAGCGCGGCATCGATGGTGAGCGCGCCGCCGGCGGGCATGGCGTGCAGCGCGTTTTCGATCACGTTGGTCAGGGCGCGGCCGACCAGCATCCGGTCGATCAGCAGCAGCGGCAGGTCCGCCGGCACGTGGGTGGCGATGGCCACACGGCCGGCGAGGCCCGACCGGTACGGATCGATGATCTCGGCCACCAGTTCGGCCAGGTTGGTCGCCACCGGCCTGGGCTCCGGTGACGACGCAAAGCTCGAGAACTCGGATGAGATCTGGCGGAGCAGCCGTACCTGGCCCAGGATGTTGCTGACGCAGTCGTCAATCACCGTGCCGAGGGGCTTGCCCTGGTCCAGGTGGACCCGGCGCAGGTGTTCGGCGTTCAACTGGATCGGCGTCAGCGGATTCTTGATGTCGTGCGCCACCTGCCGCGCCATGTCGGCCCAGGCGGCCAGCCGGTTGGTGCGTTCCAGTTCCTGGCGCTGGCGCTGCAGGTCGGCCGCCATCTGGTTGAATGCCTCGACCAGCCGGCGCAGCTCGTCGGCCGACGTGGCCAGCACGCGCGCGTCGAGGTCGCCGCGGGCAATGCGCCGGGTGGCGCGCATCAGGCGGTTCACGGGGTCGGCAATCCGCTCGGCCATGTAGTAGCCGATGCCGGCGCCGAGCATGATGAACAGCAGCGCCGCCAGCAGCACGCGGCGGTCGAGTTCCTCGATTTGCGCCTGCGTTTCCTGTTGCCGCGACGTCAACGGCACCGTCAGCACCGCCTGGCGCCCGCCCTGGATCCGCACCGGCGTCGCGGCGGTCAGGTACTCCAGGCCTCCGGCCACTTCGCGGCCGACGTATGACGGCCGCCCATCGAGCAGGATGTTGCGGAACACCTCGCTCGGCGTCCGCGTGGGCAGCAGGCCCGAGGCAAACAGGTTGCGCTCGCTCGACGCCAGCAGGTCGGCGCCCTCGAAGATGTTGACGTCCTGCGCGATGACGCGGCTCAGCCACACGACGATGCTGTCGGGGTCGACGGCCGACTGGCCGATCTGCTCGCCGACGTCTTCGACCACGCGGCTGGCGACGTTGGCCAGCCGCGTCGCCTCGCGTTCGATGTCGGCGAACATCAGCTGCGCCATGTAGACCCGCGACACCAGCGCCAGCGCCAGCACCGGGATGATGGCCGACAGCACGAAGGCCAGGAACAGCTTCTGGTAAAAGCTGGCCCGCACTTCGGCCAGCAGCGCCCGGCCGGTGGCCGGCGCGCGCGACAGCAGGAAATTCGCCGCCGACGCGCCGAGCAGCACGACCACGAACGCGACAAACGCGAGCGTGACCAGTTCGGCGATGGTGACGAGGTGGCCGAAGGGGGTAGCGTCGGCGGTGCCCAGCACGTAGATGGCGGCGCGGTCGCTCATCACGTACACGTCGAGCGATGACGGCCCGCGGGTGATCGTCGTCCAGAAGGGTTCGCGCGACTCGTAGGCCCGGCGAAACACGTCTTCGGTCAGCGGCGGCGGCCCTTCGACCGAGCTGTAGAGCACGCGCCGGCTCCAGCCATAGACGTAGAGCTCGACTTCCGCGCGCGGCCGCGGCTCGGGGCGCAGCTGGCCGGACCGCATCAGGGCGGTATAGGGATTCTGCGCCGAGATGAACGACAGGTTGGCGTAGTCCAGCATCGAGTGGACCACCACCGAGCCGGCCACCACGCGCCGGCCGCGCCCGTCGGTGGTGCAGATCTGCCGGCCCGCGTGCAGCAGGCGGCGCTCTTCGGAGAAAAACGGCGAGACCTCCTCCAGCATCTCCCACTCGCACGAGGTCTCCGTCCACGCCTGACCCTGGGTGTTGTCGGCAAGGTTCAAGGCGAACCGGCTGACCATGGCGCCGTTCGTGTTGTGCAGTTCGACGCTCGACGTCAACCGCTGGGTGGCCAGACTGGTCTGCGACCAGACGAGGAACGCGGCGTCGGTCGGCGGCGGGCCGGCCGGCGACGGATCGCTCGCCAGGACCAGGGCGTCGAGCGACTCGATGCGATCGATCTCGGCGAGCGCCTGCGACAACTTGAGCCGCACGTCGGGCCGCTGGTTGAGCACCTCGGGCGCGTAGCGCTCGGCGACGAGTTGCCGCCGTGCCCGGCCGGCGGCATCGACCAGCGATGGATACAGCACCACCGAGGGCAGGACCAGCGCCAGCAAGGCCACCAGCAGCCGGCGAGCGTGCGACCCGCGCGGCAGGCCCGGTCCAATCTGGTGCAGGACGGCTGCCGCGGCCGCGGCAAAGAGAATCGCGGCCAGCGTCGGCGCCAGCGGAACATAGGTGTCGGCCACGCGCGGCCACGCCAGGATTGCGGCGGGCACCAACCCGGCGACCACGCCGCGCAGACGCCAGGCGCGCGGTTCTCGGTCGAAGACCCACGGCGACGCGGCGACCCGCAGCACCAGCACCGCCGCGCCGATGACCGCAGCGTTCAGCGCGAGCAAGCCCGCCACCACGCACAGCCGCACCCAGTCGCGAGGCTCGATCGCGAAACGGAGGATGTCGACCGGCACCTGCGACACCTGCCCGCGCAGGAAGACCGCGTAGGCGACCACCAGCGCGACCACCACGGCGCCGGCCGTGGCCTGCACCGCCAGGAAGAACCCTCGCCGGACTGGCCGGTCGACTACGACCACGCCCACACCGGGGCGATGGGCCACGCGCCAGAGGTTAAAGGTCGCCGTTGCCCAGGCCATCAAGCCCAGGGCGGTCAGGCCCGTGAGCAGGAAATCCACCGGCGAGGCCAGGAGCACGGCGGCGGCGGGCGACCATGGCGCCGCCGGCACCAGCGGCGGCTCGGCCAGCCCCACGCGACGCGTGGCAATCCACAGCAGGGCCCGCGCCGCGACCAGCAGCAGGCCCATCGCCAGCGTCAGGCCGGCCGCCAGCGGCAGCGACCGCGTCGAACGCCGCCAGTCGAGCAGGGCGCCGGCAAGCAACAACAGCAGGATGGCCGCCAACGCGATTTCGGCCGCCATCCGCCGGTCGCGAATGCGCTGCCGCGAGGCCGTGAGGTCGGCATCGGACAACTGCACGGCCGCAAGCGGCGTCCCTTCCGGGGTGCGGATGATGAACGAGTCGGGCCCGGCATCGGCCGCGCCCTCGAACTGCAGGCGCAGCGACACGGGCACAATGCTCGTCTCGAGCGCGAAGTCGGTGCCGGCCATGGGCGTCCGCGCGTCGCGCGATAGCGGCGCCTCGGCGACGACCGCGCCGATGTGGCGCTTGGGGTCAGCCGCGGCGACGACCGGACGGACGCGCACCAGTTGCAGGCCCTGCGTGCTCTGCGCGAGGAACAGGGAGGCGGGGCCAGTCAGCCGCGCATCGGGGACGTCTTCCGAGCGGCCCACCCAGGCCACCGGCTGGTTGCGGGCGCCGTAGATCGTGATGGCGAGCGGATACGGGGAGGTGCGCACGCCGGCGGCGGCCAGGTCGAACAGGCGCCGGGTCGCGGCGGCGTCGCCCTGCTCGGCCAGCAGGACCGTTTCGGCATCCAGGGTGACGGCCTGGCTGGCGACGTCGAGCCGATTGCCCAGCGCGAGGAACTGTCCGGAGACCTCGGCCTGCAGCCGGGCTCGCGACGCCGCCAGGTCGGGCCCCAGTTGCGTGCGTTCAACCACTTCGGCCGCAACCCAGATGGCCAGGGCAGCCACGGCCCCGCCCAAGGCGAGCTTTTGGGCGCTCCGGGCGACGAAGGTGGGAAGGGGCATCCGCACCGCCATTGTAGAATGTGGTTCTGTCCAGCACAGCCGGTTCGTTGAAGTTCGCGCTCAAGCGCGGTGCGCTCGTCACCGCCGCCAACTGGCAAGTCGTCCTCGTCCAGTTCGTGGCCGATACCCTGTTCAAGACCCTGCTCGCCGTCCCCATCGTCGGCGGCCTGGTCCTGGTGGCGTTGGTCGTTGGGGGCGATCCGTTCGAGATGCTGCGGCTCGAGCCCAGCCAGATCCTCTCCACCATGGTGGGCGTGCTGCTGGCGCAGCCGGTGGCGCTGGCGGCATTCCTGCTGGCGCTGGGCGTGGTGCTGGCGGGCGGTTCGGTGCTGATGTTTGCCGTCAAGGCCGGCAGCGTGACCGTGCTGCTGGCGGGTGAACGGGCTGCCGGCCCCATTGAGCAACCGCCACTGCGGCTGTCGTCGCTCAATCAGGCCAATCGGTCGAATGTCGAACGCTTCACCACCGGCGTGGGCTCGCTGTTTGCGCGCTACCTGCGGTTGGGCATCGCCCTGACGGTCGTTTACGGGTTACTGGCGGGCGGATACATCGCGCTGGTGTTTGGCCCGCCGGCCACCGCGGCGCTGGCCGGGCCGCTGGCCGTCACGCTGGCCTCGCTCGGCTTGATCCTCGCGGTCACGCTCGTCAACTTCGTCTATCTGCTGCTGCAGATCGTGGTCGCGGCCGAGGACTGCGGCGTCCTCGAAGCGGTGCCGCACGTGGCGCGCCTGTTGCGCCGGCGCGCCAAGGCGATGGGGCAGGTGCTGGCGGCGATCCTGGCCTTGATGCTGATGGCCACGGGCGCCTCGATCCTGGCCACCGCGGCGCTCGGCCTGATTGCGTTTGTGCCCTTCGTCGGCCTGGCAGCGCTGCCGCTGCAGGTGTTTGCGTGGCTGGTGCGCGGGGTCGTGTTTCAGTTCGTCGGCCTCACCGGCGTGGCCACCTACGTGCGGCTGCACAGCACGCTGCAGGCGTCGCGGGTGCCGGTTCCCTCCAATGGCCTTCACCAGGTGACACGCGCATGAACCTTCTCTCTCACGCCGCGCAACAATTCCAGGAATCGGCGATTCGCCGCACCGGCATTCTCGGCGCGGCCATACCCGGGTTGATCTCGCTGGCGGCGGGGTATCCCGCGCCGGAGGTGTTCCCCTGGGACGACCTGCAGGCCATCACCGCCGACTTGCTGGCCCGGCGCGACGGCAACACGCTGCAGTACGGCGCGACGCGCGGCTATCGGCCGCTGATTGAGCAGGTGCTCGCCAAGACGCTTCACGACCGCGGCATCACCGGCACGTTCGAAGACATCGTGATCACGACCGGGTCGCAGCAGGGACTGGATCTCGTCGGCCGCGTGCTGATTGATCCGGGCGATGTCATCCTGGTCGAACTGCCCACCTACAGCGGCGCCATCGCCGCGTTCCATAATCTGCAAGGGCAGTTTGCCGGCGTGCCGCAGGACGCGGAAGGCATCGACCTCGGTGCGCTCGACGCCGCCGTCGCCTCGATCAGGGCGAACGGCCAGCGGGTGAAGTTCATCTACGTGACGCCGAACTTCCAGAACCCGGCGGGGCTGCTGATGAGCCGCGCGCGCCGCCTGGCGCTGCTCGAATTGGCGCGCCGCCACGACCTGGCGATTCTCGAGGACGACCCGTACGGCTCGATTTATTTCGAAGACGTGACCACGGCCGCCGATACGCGTCCCATCAAGGCCGACGATGCCGACGGCCGCGTCATCTACCTGGGGAGCTTCTCCAAGGTGCTCGTGCCCGGGCTGCGGGTGGCGTGGATGGTGGCGCCGCGCGAGATCGCGCAGAAGGTGGAGCTGGCCAAGCAGGCCGCCGACATTTGCAGCAGCCTGTTCGACCAGCGCATTGTCCACGGCGCCATGGACCGCGGCGTGGTCGATCGCATCGCGCCCGGCCTGCGCGCCCATTACCAGGCCAAGCGCACGGTGATGGAGCAGGCGCTCCAGTCGTCATTGGCAGGCCGCGTCAAGTGGACCTCGCCCCGCGGGGGGTTCTTCCTGTGGATTGAGTTGCCGGCGGGCGTGGACGATCGCGCGTTGTTCGACCGGGCGCTCAAACAGAAGGTGAGCTTCGTACTGGGCAGCTCGTTCTTCGTAGACGGCCAGGGCCACGGATATGCGCGGCTGGCGTTCTCGGGGATCAGCCACGAACAGATCTCCGAGGGCATTACCCGCCTTGCTGCGGCGATCGCCACCGATTAATACAGCCACAGATTAAACACAGATTAGTCACCGATTAGACTGCGAGAACCGCGGCGGCCCGACGGGCCGCGCTGCGAACGACGATGTCGGGATCAAGAGAACCTGGGACCGATTGCTGCGGGTTCTCTTGAGTCCCGACGTCGATGTTCGCAGCTAGCGCCGGGCGAAACCCGGCGCCGCGGGTCTGCATCGCAGAAATCTCAGTGCCTTTTAGGCTCCTGCATCGCACAATCTGCCACCACCAAGCCGCTGGAGCGATTGCTCAATGGTTCTTGTCGAGCAAATGGCTGCGACGGCCGCGTGGAACGGATCGTGAAGATCTCCGGGGCATGACGGTCCACCAACTGCATGACCCGCGGACCTATCGGATCATCGGCGCGGCGATGGAGGTTCATAGGATTCTCCATCGCGGCCTGCTCGAGCAGATCTACTGCGAAGCGCTCGCGGTGGAGTTCGAGCTGCTTTCGATTCCATTCGCGGCACAGGTGCCGTGTCAGATCGTCTACAAGGACCGCCGGCTCACCGGATTCCACCGAATCGACTTCGTATGTTTCGGCGAAGTGGTGGTGGAGGTGAAAGCGTCCTCGCTGGTTGGCCCGGCAGAGCAGGCGCAGATCTTGAATTACCTCGCACTGAGTGGTCACCGGTTGGGGTTGTTGTTGAACTTCGGCCGGCCGACGCTCGAATACAAGCGCTTCGTCTTGGATTGACGCTTGGGGGCTTGGGGGCTTGGGGGCTTGGAGTATTTTGAGTCAGTAAATCTGTGTTTAATCTGTGTCTAATCTGTGGCTGTATTCTCTGCGGCCTAGGGCACAGCCGGCAGGCCCGGCAACTCCGCCAGTGGCACCGGCACCGGCTCGAACCGCTGCGCGAATCCCTGCAACTGGCCCTCGCGGCTCACCGTCACCAGCCGCACCGCCGTCGTCCGCGCGTCGTGGCGGAAGAAGGGCTGCAGGCCAATTTCGCCGGCCGATTGCACCGTGACGGTCGGCTTGCCGGTCACCAGGTCAAAGCCGGCGATGGCCGACCCCACCAGTGGCATGAGGAGGGTGTTGGGCAGCGGCAGGGGACTGCCCGACGGCCGCGACGGCAGGGCGGCGCTCCAGCGGAGGTTGCCGCTCTGCCGGTCGACGGCGCGCAACACGTTGTCACGCGCGGCGAAATAAATGCGCTTGTCATCGGCGGCCGGCAGCCCCGACACGTCGCCGCCGACCGGCCACGCCCAGCGCTCGCGGCCACTCATCAGGCTCACGCTGACCACACGCCGCGCCGCGGTGCCAAACACCAGTTGATCGTCGAGCGCCAGCAGGCCGGTGATGCGCGCGTTGAGGGTGCGCGACCACACGGTCTCGCCGGTCGCCAGCAGGACCGAGACCAGCCGGTTGTCGGCCAGCGGCAGGTAGAGACGATCAAGGGCCGGCGCCGGGGCGGTCGCTAACGGCGCGCCCAGCGGCTGGCGCCACACGAGCGTGCCGTCGGCGGCCCTGAAGGCCGCCAGGTCGCCGTTCGGCGTTGAGGCCAGCAGCCAGCCGGTGTCCCAGTACAACGGGACCGCCGCGCCGCCAGGCAGCGGCGTGCGCCATCGGGTGACGCCGGTTTTGGCGTCGCGCGCTTCGATCGACGCCTCGGCCATGATGAACACGAGCCCGTCGCCGGTCGCCGGGGTGAAGGCCGTGGCGATGTCGAGCCGCCAGCGCACGACGCCGCGGTCGAGGTCCACCGCCACCAGCTGGCCGCCCTTGAGCGGCACATAGGCGGTCGTGGCGTCGAAACCGGCGGCGGCGGCCGGCGGGGTGGCGAACGGAATGGACCACCGCGGGTCGAGCGGCGCGACCGTGGTGGCCGGGGCCTGAAGAATCGCGATTAGCGCCGCAAACAAAAGAGCCATCAGCCCTTATAATAGTGGCTTACCTCTCATTCGAGATTTCGTGGCCCACCAAACCATTATCGTCCTGGATTTCGGCTCGCAGTTCACGCAACTGATTGCTCGGCGTTTACGCGAGCTGTCGGTCTACTGCGAAATACTTCCGTTCAACACCTCGCTCGACAGCATCAGGGCCAAGAAACCCATTGGCGTGATCCTGTCGGGCGGCCCGAGCAGCGTCGACGAAGAGGGGGCGCCGCACTGCGACCGCGCGGTACTCGACCTTGGCGTCCCGACGCTGGGCATCTGCTACGGCATGCAGCTGATGACCGACATGCTGGGCGGCACGCTGGCCCGCTCCGGGCATCGCGAGTTCGGCCACGCCCTGGTGCGCCGCGAGCCGGCCACGGCGTCGCGCCTGCTCGAGGGGATTCCCGACGAGCTGAAGGTGTGGGCGAGTCATGGCGATTTCGTCGCCACGGCGCCGCCGGGCTTCACGGTGGCCGCCACCAGCAACAACGCGCCGGTCGCAGTCATGGAAGCCGCGGATCGCGGCTACTACGCCATGTTGTTCCACCCCGAGGTCGCGCATACCGACCGCGGCACCGACCTGTTGCGCAACTTCGCCTTTGGCGTGTGCGGCTGCACCGGCGACTGGACGATCGCCTCGTTCATCGACGAGGCCACCTCGCGCATCAAGGCCCAGGTCGGCAACGGCCGGGTGGTGTGCGGGCTGTCGGGCGGCGTCGATTCGACGGTGGCCGCCTCGATCATCCACCGCGCGATCGGCGACCACCTGCAGTGCATCTTCGTCGACAACGGCCTGCTGCGGCTGAACGAGGCGCAGCAAGTCGTGGAGCGCTACAAGAAACTGGCGCTGCCGGTGCACCATGTCGACGCCACCGACATCTTCCTGACGCGGCTGGCGGGCGTCACCGACCCGGAGCAGAAGCGGAAGATCATCGGCGGTACCTTCATCGACGTGTTCAACGAGAAGGCGCAGGCGCTCGGCGACTTCGATTTCCTGGCGCAAGGCACGCTCTATCCCGATGTGATCGAGTCGGTCTCGGTGCGGGGACCGTCGGCCACCATCAAGAGCCATCACAACGTGGGCGGCTTGCCGGCAGGCATGAACTTCAAGCTGGTGGAGCCGCTGCGCGAACTGTTCAAGGACGAAGTGCGCCGGGTCGGCCGTGACCTGGGCATCGACAAGGAATTCCTGGTGCGCCAGCCCTTCCCGGGTCCGGGCCTGGCGGTGCGCATCCTGGGCGAGATCACGCGCGACCGGATCGCGCTGCTGCAGAAGGCCGACGCCATTGTCGCCGACGAGGTGCGCAAGGCCGGCTGGTACGAGCGCATCTGGCAGAGCTTCGCCGTGTTGCTGCCGATCCAGAGCGTCGGCGTGATGGGCGACGCCCGCACCTACGAGTTCACGGCCGCGGTGCGCGCGGTCGAGAGCCTCGACGGCATGACCGCCGACTGGGCGCGGTTGCCGCACGACCTGCTGGCCGCGATCTCGTCGCGCATCGTCAACGAGGTGCGCGGCATCAACCGCGTGGTCTACGACATCAGCTCGAAGCCCCCGTCGACCATCGAGTGGGAGTAACCGCGCGGTGAAAGACTTCGTTCACCTGCACCTGCACACCGAGTTCTCGCTGCTCGACGGCGCCTGCCGCATCGACGAGCTGCTGGACGAGGCCGAGCGGCTGAAGATGCCGGCGCTGGCGGTGACCGAGCACGGCAACATGTTCTCGTCGGTGGTGTTCCACGACGCGGCGCGCAAGCGCGGCATCAATCCGATCCTGGGGTGCGAGGTCTACGTCGCCCCGGGCGACCGCCGCGACAAGAGCGGCACGCCGGGCGAAACCGCCAACCACCTGGTGCTGCTGGCCGAGAACGAAACCGGCTTCAAGAACCTCATCAAGCTGGTGTCGTCAGGCTACACCGACGGGTTCTATTACAAGCCGCGCATCGACAAGGAAATCCTGGCGCAGCACGCCGCGGGCCTGATCGGCCTCAGCAGCTGCCTCAAGGGCGAGGTCGCCACCGGCATTCGCACCGAGCAGATGCCCCGGGCGCTCGCCGCCGCGGCGCAGTATCGCGACATCCTCGGCGCCGGCAACTTTTTCCTCGAAATGCAGTTCCAGGGCATCGAGGAACAGCGCCTCGTCAACAACGGGCTGCTGCCGATTGCCCGCGACCTCGAGATGCCGCTGGTCGTGACCAACGACGTGCATTACCTCCGGCACGGCGATCACAAGCCGCACGACATCCTGCTGTGCATCGGCACCGGCAAGTCCGTCAACGACGAGCACCGGCTGAAGTATCACGGCGACCAGTTCTTCCTGAAGACCGCCGCGCAGATGGCCGAAGTATTCGGGGACTACCCCGAGGCCATGAACAACACGCTGCTGATTGCCGAGCGGTGCAACGTCACCATTCCGTCGGGCCAGAATCACCTGCCGAAGTTCGCGGTCCCCGAGGGGTTCACGCTCGACGAGTACTTCGAGCACGTGACGCGGGAGGGCTTCAAGGTCCGCCGCGAGCGGCTCCGCCAGAGCGACGAGAAAGGCGAGCTGCGGCACACGCTCGCCGAGTACGAGGAGCGCCTCGCCTACGAGATCGCCATGATCAAGAAGATGGAGTACCCGGGCTACTTCATGATCGTGTGGGATTTCATCCGCTACGCGCGCGACCACGGCATCCCCGTGGGACCCGGCCGCGGCTCGGCGGCCGGCAGCCTGGTGGCGTGGGCGCTGCGCATCACCGACGTCGACCCGCTGCATTACGACCTGATTTTCGAGCGCTTCCTGAATCCGGAGCGCGTGTCGCTGCCCGATATCGACGTCGACTTCTGCGAGCGCCGGCGCGGCGAGGTCATCGCCTACGTCACCGAGAAGTACGGCCGCGAGAACGTCTCGCAAATCATCACCTTCGGCACCATGAAGGCCAAGGCCGTCATTCGCGACGTGGGCCGCGTCATGGACATGCCGTACGCGGACGTCGATCGCATCGCCAAGCAGATCCCGCCCGCGCTCGACATGACGCTCGAGAAGGCGCTGGCCGAGAACCCCGTCCTGCGCGACATGGCGCGGGCCGACGGCCGGGTCAACGACGTGCTGGAAATGGGCAAGCGCCTGGAGGGCGTGTCGCGCAATGCCGGCGTCCATGCCGCCGGGGTCGTGATCGCGCCCGGGCCCATCACCGACTACGCGCCGCTCTACAAGAGCAACCGCGACGAAATCACGACCCAGTGGGCCATGAAGGAGGTCGAACGCGTCGGCCTGCTGAAGATGGACTTCCTGGGCCTGAGCACGCTCACGCTGATCAACGACGCGCTGGCCGAGATCAAGCGCACCGAGAACATCGTGCTCGACATCGACAACGTGCCGCTGGACGATGCGCGGACCTACCAGCTGTTCGTGGATGGCCAGACCTACGGCATCTTCCAGTTCGAAAGCTCGGGCATGCGCGAGATCCTGCGGCGCGCCAAGCCGCAGCGGCTCGAAGACCTGATCGCCATGAATGCGTTGTACCGTCCCGGGCCGCTCAAGGGCGGCATGGTCGACGACTACATCAACCGCAAGGCCGGCCGCAGTGTCGTGAAGTACGACCTGCCCGTCCTGGAGCCCGTGCTCGCCGACACCTACGGCGTGATCGCGTACCAGGA
>Ga0209770_10000780_pt1 | contig 16957 bp, 19 predicted proteins | sample LauGreSu1BDMLBDD_2_FD_187572 | JGI IMG/M metagenome (GOLD analysis project Ga0209770, IMG submission 187572) | Freshwater lake microbial communities from Lake Michigan, USA - Su13.BD.MLB.DD (SPAdes) (version 2) | ecosystem: Environmental > Aquatic > Freshwater > Lake | place: Lake Michigan, USA...
AACTATCACCAGGTTGCAAATAAGCCCCTTCTAATCCAGCAGTAAAGGATACGGTGTCCGCTTCAAACATTGACGAATGAAGAATGTATCTGCCTATTCTTCTCGCTTCAGAACGGGAAGTGCATCCAGCCGCATTAACTTTAAATGGGTTTAGGCCAAACGTTCTAATTCCATCCATGTCTTCAACAAACTCTATTTTAGTTTTAAAATTATCAAATTTATCATTATATACAACTTCTACGCTTGTGTATCTAAGATTTTTAGCGGTTTCTGTATAATTGAAAGCGCCATCTTTAACATTAGAATTCGCAAAATACATTATTGGTTGTTTTGGCCTATCTGCAAAGAACGAAAAGCCTTCAGTATTCCAATAAACAATGCCTTTGAAAATAGCAGCGATATCCTTAATTACCTTGTAAGCCTCATCTTTATTGCCGAATATTATATTGCAAGTATATCTTGGCTCTAGTCCGCCCTTGCCGTCAGATACGCCTTCAAAAAATCCTTTATCATTTACAGCATCGCAGTATCTGCCGATATCATAAAGCGTCCACTTATCTATTGAATTGTTATCAATATAATTGCCAAGGCCATAATTTGTATCGGTGATGATGTCATACAATACCCATGCAGGATTATCTGTCCAAGCTATTTTGAATGTGCCATCCCAATCCCCATAATATATTTTGTTATGATCGTAAAACTGATTACTGCAAAATTTTTGAAATTCTATATCAGAATCATGCCTACAGTTAAATTTACCGCCGCCAGAGTCAACTGCGAGTTCTCTTAATGTTCTTGTCCCAGAAGAGTTGGCATCATTAAATATGTAATATATTTGAATCGCATTTTCTTGGGCGTGGTTCAAAAGTATTGCATATGTTTTTGCAGACATGGTTTCTGGCTCTGATCCAGAAAAATATACCACCTTCCTAACTGTATTAACCCAAATCTTGCTCAAAACATCTTCTTCTTTTAAAGTTCCAGCTTCATCAGTTAAACCAAATTGACTTCTTCTTAAAAAGAAATTTGCAATTGAAGTTTCTGTTGGATCTGTAGTTATTTTATTCGAAAAATTTAATGCGGCAGTTAATTTTGTGAGTAGATTTGTATTTGACCCTCCACTTGCATCTGGACTTTCTATTTCAAAAAAATCATCAGTTTCATAGTAGGTAAAACCAATTAACTTCTCTCCGGTTTTTTCGTTTAATGTCGTGTCTTGGGTCGCAGATGTTTGCCAAATCGAAGCTCGGACAAATGTATATCCAGCCACCAGCTTAGATATCATTTCTTTGATATTTCTAATCAGCAATTGTCTTTGGGCATAATTCATGTTTTGATCCACAACGAAAGCAATATCAAGATTACTTGGGTCTCCAGCAAAGTTTGGGCTAGTATATATGTAGCGCCTATCTAATCCGTTGCCTCCAATTGAGTAATAATTAGAAGGAACTTTAACCTTCTTCATTTTTACGTCAAACTCTCTTTTAGGAAAATTAGAAAAAGTCCTAGAGTCAAACTTCAATCCCACATGCGCTGTCATTGGATAGGAAAAGCTCCTATCAATTACCTCGATGACGCTTTCAACAGAAATTTCTCTTTTGACTAACGGATTGATTGTTTCTGGAGTAATTTTTTCTAGCGACACGAACCTGTCTCTTCCATCAATTGATGGAGGAAGGACGATTTCCCCCATGCCAGAATCAATACCGACATAGGTTAAATTGCTCTCTGAATCTTCGTTTCCTTGTGACTGATCTGAATAGCCGTCGTCCATAATTTATTATAAATCAAGGTTAAGTAATAACAAAAGTTCTTACATCATTTTCCATCCCAGAAGCTGCTAGCCTTACTGAACCTATTGGAGAAAAAGCGTCAATATAAACAGTATGAGTCCCAGCGACCATTTTTTCCGTTTCTGATCCTGATATTGTAAAGCTAAATGTTCCATCTGGATTTATATTAGCTGGAGTTGATCTAACTTGTAATGAAGCGAAACCAGTATCTAGTCTTCCTATATTTATTTGCGCCACTAGTCCCAATGCGGGAACCACAGTTCCAGTTGCTCCTCTGGTAAGTCTATATGTAGCTGTACCTGTTAATGTAATCGCGCTTCCTTTTGCTGCTGAAGCAGTTACAGACGTAAATGTTGCCGCTGTTCCAACTCCAAGACCGACATATCCCGCACTCACTAATTCTCTTTCTGGCGAAGAAGGAATAAAATCTTTAAAATACCTTCTCTTAAGAAAAGTTATAGTATTCAGTATTTTAGCGGGATTTGTAGGGTATAGTTTATCCGCTATTTGTTCTTGAGATGTTTTTTCTATTGGCATTTTTATCTATTTAACACAGGATCTTGATCTATATTTTCGTTATAACTACCCAAAGAATTAGATATATTTCTGCCTCCACCTCCGCTTGGAGCCGAGGCGGTATAGCTATTAGATATCGTTCCTCCTGTTGCAATTTTTGCCGCCGCTGTTGATGCTGCGGCATCTTCTTCAGATTCAGAGTCGCCAATTACCATTGCGAATGGACTTGTTGCAGTTCCGCGAATAGTGATTGTCCTGCTTGTTGCGCTGAAAGAGTTTTCTAATCCATATGTTAAAAACAACGTCATAGTTGCTTCTTTTGATGTTCCGATATTATTTGTGCTGCCAGTTTTAACGTCAACTGTATCAGATAAAGCTTCAACCAATAAACTTATTTTTAACTTCTTTACATCTTTATTTTTAATTTTATGAACAAAGACAAATGGATCTTTGTTCTCGGAAGGCCAATCTCCCGTTTTTGCCCAATTGACAAAGTTTCCTCCCGCTCTATTGTTTAATATATACTCTTGTCCATCATCAACTGCTTTTATTGGCCCAAGCAATTTAAACCCTGCGCTTCTTGGAATATTTACGTTTTTAAAACTTGGTAGAGGCTTTTGATTTTCTGTCCCAAGATTAACCTCCATCAGTATATTTCTAAAATTATATTCTCCTTTATTGTTCATAACAGGTATTCCGTTCAAATAAATACCTTTAAGCATATCTAATCCATATGCTTTTCTGCCAAATTGATCTACCAGCCCATAAATTGGGCCTTCACAGAGAATATCTATTGTTTCGCTAAGAGAAATAGTTCTTCTCAAATTTTGAGCTTGTGGCGGAACTAACTTTGGATCATTTCCGCTTTTACCACCAGCGCCGCCCTTACCTTTTAAAAATCTGTATGGATTTAATATTTTCATACATCAATAAAAGCTTGGGTTGATAAAGTACCTCTTTGGTTTGAATCGAGTGGAAGTTCTGTTGGTAAAAATCTTATATTAAGTTTTACGGGAGATGTGTTTTGCTCTTGATTGTCTACTATTACTTTACATTTATATTTAGCTTGGTAGTAAGATAAGCCCTTATCTATTTTGCCATCTTTAATGGGACGCTCAGAAGAGAATGTCACCATTCTGTTTGAATTTGCAGCGGTTGATTCGTAGTGGCTGAAAGCATCTTCGAAAACAAAACCTCCAGAACCTGTCACCGTTCCTGCTCTTCTAACAAAAATAGTCCCTACTCTTGGAGAGCTTGCACCTATTGATCCCCAATTTATGGTGCCCACTGTTGCTATTCTGTATTTTTTTCCAACAACCGTTTCAGAAGCTTCGATAAGTAGATTTTTTGTCAAAAATTTATCATATCTATTAACAGAAAAATCAGATGTCTTTCTATGAAAGAGTTCTTCTTTTGGTATTATTGTCCAATCCGAATAAACAGTATCTCCATTTGAATCAATTTTTCTATATATTGAAATTCCCTCTCCTCCTAAACTGTCTTGAAATCTAGCATATAATCTATGATAACCTACAGTCAGATAAATTTCTGATGTAGTCGAATCTAAATCTTCTATCTCACCTTCTGTTGGGTTTTGATAATCTGCAAAACCCGAATACATTCCGTGATTTCCATAATATGAGCTAGCTAACTGACCATCAATATATAAATCAGAAGCGTCGTCAGAATCTAATTTAAATTTATAAGACGCTACCCTCATTATTGTTCCATCTCCTGTGACTTGATTTGAGTTTTTTGTAAAAGTCATTCCAGCTACAACAGGAATAGCAGCGCCAGCCGCACCTGTTAAGCCCGCGCCTGTCCACTGAACGCCGCCAGTTACTCCGGGGTTTATGACTTCATACATAACTCCATTCTCAGCATCAGCTATATTTATCACCCTATTTCTAACAAATGGAACCTTATAAAAACCTAAAAATTCCATAGCATAATTATCGGCATTCAATCTGGCATCGTCATTCGAAGTTCCCTCAAGGTAGCTTCTGTTAATATTTGTTCCGTTTATGGCTGCGGCATGAATGGCGTCTGGTTTATAAGGAGAACCAAACAAATTAATTAAATCATTAAATTGACCGCTAGTAGAAGGAGAGGATATTTGTTCCCAAGCATTTGTGTCTGTTGGTAGCCAGCCTGTAGCGTCAAATAATGCTTTATAAAGACTTTCTGAAGCAGGAGAAGACACCGCCTTCCAACAAGAAGCTCCACTTGCAGCGCCAGTTGGCTCAATGCCACTATGTCCCGTTAGCGCTTTGTAATGGAGATCTCCTGTAGTTCCTGTCAACCTTACTAACTCTCCACTTGCGTATGCATATCCACTATCCCAATTTGCAAACACTAAAGTTCTGAATTGCGCTGGACCATATCTAATTAAAGAATTCTGCGGATAAGAAATAAAATAAGAGCTTCCAGTATTTGGGACTCCTTCTAATTGGCTATAATACGAAAAGTCTTTTGCAAAATAAGATCTATAAACAACTCCAGAACTAAAAGCATAAGGGTTTTCAATTTTTACTTTGCCCTTATTTATTTCTGAACTCAGATCTTCCCATAAATACTGAACATCAAGATCGTAATTTGGGAGATTTGGGTTAGAGATTATTTCGCCATTTCTTTTAACTACAACTTCAACAGGTTCAGTTGTAACCTTAGCCGCACTTCTGCTGATTATGCTGGCATAAGAATTTAAAATATTAACAGTTGTGAACGAAAGAGATTCGTCCATTCCCATCGCTTGGTTTGTATAAAAACTATCTACTGCCGCTGTTTCGTCTTCGTTGCTGAACTCAAGATCAGTATAATCATCGATTGGCCTATCAACAGGAGTCATCAAGGCTTTAATATCAGTTTTTAAAGGATAATGGCCCAGATTCGCGCTGATCTGCGAGCTTCCTATCAACAGTCTGCCATATCCAACTGGAACAGCTTGGCCTTGAGATGTATTGTTGGATTTGCCTCCAAACAAATAAGACTTGCCGCCTGCCGCAACTTCTTGATTAAAGTCTGGTTTTGGTGGTGGATATAATAGCCCCATTACGCCTTGAAGGGCCAAGCTTGCACCTATGCCAAAAAGCGCAGTGCCAAGCGCAGAAAATGAGCCTGCTCCAGCAGCACCCATAACAGTTGTTGATCCTATGCCTCCCAAAACGCTACTAAAAGCCGGACCTAAAAATCCCGCTGCACCAGCAGTAGCTATCATTAAAACCGCACCAATGGCGATCAATGCTCCATTTTTTCCTGCTCCCCAAACAATAGGAACAATATGAACTTCTTGCGGGACTTTTGTTATTTCTAGTTCTTTTGGATCTTGTATGACCTGATCATCGACTACAACTCTATAAAAAATTCCTCTGCTTCCTAACTTTTTTATCTCATCCAGAAAGCCTCTTCTATTAGCGTTGATTGCAAGCAAAGCCTCTTTTGCCGAACCTATGTTAAATCTAAATTCATCTCCAAATTTGTTTTGCAACTCACCGTATAAATAAACATTAGTCATAATGCTTTTTTAATAATTCTAAGTTTTCTTTTTTTACGTGAGGTTTTCTTGGAACCAAAAGATTAAATTTATTACTCTGCTTGCTATAGATTACATAGGGAATACAAGAATTATCACAATTAAATTTATCAAACTTAGATTCCTTCTCTTCTGTTTGAGGATGCGTGTGGTAGATCGCAGCCAGCTTGCCGCTTCTAATGTGGCGTAAAATTTCAAGTGGATGTATTTCAAATACATCATTTTCATACACAGCTATATTTTTTGCAGGCTCAGTTTTTAACTCGCCATTCTCAACAAGAATAAAGCCACAAACTTCAAGGTCAGATTTTTCAGCGTGTTCAACAATAGTTTTCATTGATTAATTGAATATTCTTCTGTTCCTGGGAATCCACCAAATGGCAATGAGGTTTGCTTGCCAAATCTAAATGAGCATCCAGTTAAGGTTCTTGAACATTGATCCGCCAACCAATAAACCTTATTAAAAAATGGGTGATTATTTGACGAACTTGTATGGTCTTTAATGCAGATATAAACTTTATTTAACGGCTCCCAATTTGGGATAGCATTTATATCTTGCTTTGGGACTTTTACATTAAAGTTTTCCAAATAAACGAAATCGCCAACTCTATACTGAGTTTTTAATTTCCATTTGGCTCGATCTCCCGAACCAAAATCAAATAAAGAATAACCGTCTAAAGCAACATTTTTAAATAAAGATATGTCTTTGCTAAATCTTTGGTTAGTTGTCATTTTCCCAGTTTCATCAATATCGTAATAAAATCTTGATGCTGGTATTGCAGTCCAAGTATCAGATCCAGGAGTTTTGTAGTACAAGCCTAAACCTTGCGGAGAAGTTGCGGCGGCACAGAAACGAATTAAAATTCTGTGATTGCCCTCTTGTAGCCATTCTTGAATAACTTGAGTTCCTTTTGGGGCAGAGCCATTTTGATTGCCTCCACTATAGCTGCTAGCGACGACTCTTCCATTTAATAAAATATCGGCTGCGTCATCAGGATCAACGCCAAGAAAGTATCTTCCAGCCTCTCCACGATCAACTCTAAAATAACCAATGAATTCGTAACTTTTTGACGTTTCATTGTCTACTGTCGCATTTGCGGTTACTGTTTCAGAAGGAGACGTAGAAGCTGCTAATTTTGCAGTAAAATCATCTGCGCTTGACGGCGCAGAGCCGTCATTACTATACTTTCTTCTGATCAATCCAGCGCGCATGTCTGTAGCATAAGATATTCTTACATCGTTTTCATCTGCTATTGGTGGGCCAGAATATCTACAACCAAGCCCACGATAATGAAAAGAGCAATAACGAGACATCACGATCCTTTTTGGGAAGGTGACATTCTCTAATTCAAGTGGCGAAGCCAACTCAAATTCCACTATAGATCTAGTTTCAGCAGACTTTCTGAGTATAAAAAATACTTGATCTTCCAGTCCCGCTGTCGAATCTGCGGAGCCATAAGGATTTCTGCTTTCAGAAAAGTTCTGATTATCTAAAAATTTTAAAAATGTTCTTTTTCTAACTACTTTAGCTCCAATCAGATTGCTGTGTCTTCTGAGTAAATTAGATATAAAAAAGTCTTGATTAGATACAGCTAGTTTGGGCCTAGGCAAGCTTCCGTCGCCTTTGCTTTCGAACCCTGAGCTTTGAATTGGAAATGGCGAATACTCTTGACCTTGCCAATAAATTGACCCTTGTATTCCATTAGTTCCGCCATGAATGTAAAGTTTCTCATCAGGCTGATTAACGTAATCATAATAAATGACGAAGAATTCCAATAAAGCTGTTGGCTCTAGTGAGAAAAGCTCCGCATTGATCTTTTGATTAGACTGCCTTGACATTTCCTTTTACCTTTAGATTATATTACACTTATGGGTACTAAAAACCAAATAAAAATAGAATCCTTTGAGATTCGCCCATTAAGAACCAATGATATTCCAGAAGTTCTAAGGTTAGCTATAAAAGCTCAAGGGGCATTCGGAATCACTTCTACCGTGTCTCCTTCTATGTTTTTTAAGGAGATTGCCGTTAATATTCAAAACAACTCAAAAAACTCTATAGTTTACGTGGCTCCTAATGGAGCCATTTTTTGTGTTTTGATTTTTAGACAGATAACTAGCTTGTCTGCGGAGTTAAGTTACGTATTCTCTGATCCCAAGGTCTATCAGAGCGAACAGATTAAAAATTCAGTATACGAGGTCTTTGCCAACTCCAAATACCCTGAGATATTTATAAATGTATTTAAAAAGAGAAAGCGGCTCAACGCTTTCTTAAAATTGCTGAAAACCTATGGGTTTACGGAGGTTATGGAAGATAATGACGCTTTTCTAAAACTGAAGTTCAAAAAGGCTTGACAAGTTTTGAGAAATCGTATTCCCATAGGGAATGAGGTTTGAAAGATTGGTTCAGATAGCCAGAAGCCTAATCATCTATGATGGGGTTGACTTGCGCTGCCGTCATTTCGCATTCATCTTAAATAAAAACAAAATTGTTTCGATTGGCAAGAACTCTAAAAAGTCGCACCCAATTAACCAAAAGTATGGTTACTTTGATGGGAGTGGACTTCACGCAGAAGCTTGTGCGATCATTAAATCGGGTAAAGTTGATCACACCAGAAATACTTTGGTTACTTTTCGAATCGATAGGAATGACAAATTGGCAATGGGCAAACCTTGCAAACACTGCCAAAAGCTATTGAAAGATGTCGAGTTCAAAGAAATATACTATACCAACGAGCAAGGAGATTTTTGTAAAGCATGAATATTTTAATTATCGAAGCGACCAGTAAACGCAAGCCCCTTGCCGAAGACTACAGCGATACGTCTATCGTGCATTGCCGCAATAGCCTGATTTTGAAGCACGCTCTAGGGGCGGATCTTCTTGATGGCGAGTACGCACTTCCACAAGTGCTTGCCAAGCAATACGATGTAATCATTTGCGCTTATGCTTCGCCTTACATGCCTCATGTACCTTACAGGCAAATCCTTGAGAAGAACCCAAAGGCGCGTTATGTTTGGCTCGTAAATGATCACGACGTTGAAGACAATCAGCTTTTGCGCTGGGGCGTAATCAATATGGGCTTAGTGTACGATATGATCTGCAACAATCCAAGAGAAGGATATCGCCATTGGATTTTGAACAAGAATATCGCAAATAGAAAACTTAACGACTTTATTCACAAGTGGCTCACGGTTAATTTAAACTCTTTGATTATTGATCCAGAAAGAACCCCAGTAAACTGCTCAGATAAGAATGGGGTTATTTATTATGGAACTTATCGCAAGTGGCGGGCAGAATCTTTTAAGAAGTTCTTGACAAGGGGCGTTTTCCTTTCAGCTTCCAGCAAAAACTGGAAGAAGTTCCAAGCTCTTGGTTGCGATTGCAACTATATGCCAAAGCTTGAATGGCAAAAGAACAACGAAGACCTCCGCAAGTTTAAATATTCAATTTATATGGAAGACGAGCATACTCACACTAACTATGCTTTTCTTGCCAACCGCTTCTATGAGGCTCTGATGTCTGATGTTGTAATGCTATTCGACGCCGACTGCGCCAACACAATCCAGAAATGTGGCTATAAGATCCCAGAAAATCTAATCATCACTAACGACAAACTTAAAGATGGGTTAGTTAACTACGCAAACTCCTTGGCATTTCAAACCAATCTTATGTATCAGCAGCTTTTCTTTGATAAGGCTGTAGAAGAAAAGAATGAAGCTGTTTCACAAATCAAGAAATTCCTAAACGTAACATGAAATATAAAGCTCGTTTTGTTATTCCAAATGTTTCTGCTCAAAAAATTGGAATCAACCTGACATCGACTTATTTGGTTGATGTTGTTTCAGATAAAAATCCATATTTATATGTTAATATTCTGGAAGGCGAGCTAAAAAATACTTGCCTTCTCGTAGAGCAACAAGGAAATGTTTTCAAGGAATATTGCCTTGTCATTTCTGGCTGGATGAACCATAACTATTGGACTCAAGACTCCTATCTTTTCCAAGGCGCAATTGAACTATTCTCCACAAATGATAAAGTACTATAAGCCAACATCGACTTTTTCCGTCCTTGCTGATAATCCAAAGCTTGGACTTCCTTATCAAACAATTACTCTTTACAAAGATGAGCCATTCTCTGTAGAGAATAAACAGAAAGATCTTTTTGATTCCTCAATCGAATATTGGACAAATGTCCAAGGCTGGGTTCTCAAAATCACTCAAAACGAATTAGATAATCTAATTCACGCCTAATATGATGACTAAAAAAGAACAGGAAGAGAAAGTCTTCTCTGAACTGTCAAAGATTAAAACCGATGTCGAAGATTTTGTCGGCAAGAAAATCACCCGAAAGAACTTCAAAAAAGTCATCGTTCAACTAACTCAAAAAATCGCTGGTTCAGAAGACGAATCTGCCACACCCGTAGAATTTCAAAAGAAAGTTTCAAACTTTTTTGAGGTTTGCCATAGCTGTTTAGGAGACGTTATCTGGTCAGAGCTTAAAGAAAAAGGTCTTATCGTTAAGATCTGCTATGGAGATGAGGTGATGTCCGTTTGGAATATCCCGATAAAGACATTTTTCGTCAGTCAAGATAACTTCACCACTACCACAACTTTAATGGCGAAAAGCCTGCTTGATTGCATGGTAGCGTTTTTCCTTAGCCCTAACTTGCGTTCGCTGGTAATGGAAGGCGATCAAGACGCCATCAAGACTCTTTATAATTCTTTTAATCGCCCATCTGCAAGTTCGACCATTATTAATCTAAAGTTGATGCGAGATAACTTTCCAGAATTCTACGAGTACATCACAACAAAGCTTGATGTGATGACCGTAGAAGGAATGGAAAAGTACGCCAAGGATAAGCTGAAGCAAGAAAAGCGCACAAATGCCAGAAAGAAAAATCGTTCTGTCAACCGAGCCTAGTTGGTTTGGGTTAGGAGACGCAATTTGGTTTTTCCCAACCCTTAAAAAATTAAGCTCAGTTTTTAAACAAAAGGTGGATGTTGTGACCCAGCATCCACAATTGTTTAAGACAAGCCCTTACGTAGACTCAATCTTTTCTCTAAAAGATTTTGATTTTGATTCTCAGCAAGGTAATCCGTTTTGTTTTCGTCCTTTGTCGGGACCAGACCCCTTATGGTTCAACATAAACATTAAACAGTTTATCGCAAATAAATGCGGGTTTTCTCTTTTGCCAGAAGAAGAGCAAATCATTTTTTTGCCAGAAAAACGAACTGCAAACGATCAAATAAGTGATTATGTTTTGATTAACGCTTCTATTCGCGGTCCTGATAGAGATATTGGCAAAGCAGGGTGGCAAAAGATAGTAGATGATTTAAACGGCAAAGGCATTCCTGTTGTGCTAGAAGGTCCGTCACAATACACTCACGATCTACAAATAAATAACGGTTTAAATTTGCGGGGCCAAACAAATTCTTTGAGTGAAACTTGGCACCTAATGGACAATGCCGCTTGCTACTTGACTTTTGATACTGGAATGTATGTTCTAGCTGGAACTACAGGGACGCAAATATTTTTAATTAATTCTTATTTTGATAACCAATGGCATAAGCCGTACAGGTGCGGATCGTATGATCACAAATTATCTGTGATAGAAGGAAGATGCTTTGAAAAGTGCCTTGGTAATTTAAAATATTACATAACACCAAATGGTTTAAGACAATTCAGAGCACAAACTTGCCCATTAAATATTAATTTTCGGTGCATTCCAAAACCAGAAGAAATTTCAGAAAGGATAATCAACTACTATGTCTCTAGAAAAAGCCATTAAACATAATAAGGAAAAGCGTAAGGCATATCGCGGCTCCAAAGCTTTTGATACGTCTTGCCGAAATCACGGAAGCTGTTCTTGGTGTGAAGGCAATAGATTTTATTCAGAAAAAAAGCGCAAGGCTTCTGCCAAAGATCAGCTTGATCGTTACTACGATTACTACGACGAGCAATAATGCCTTATCTTAACGCAAATATACCTGTCTTTGCCGCTTATTTAAAAAGCGACTTCCTTTACAACGACCAGAACAAAACTACAGATTATGTTCTGTGCGAGGTTCTTGGCATCACAAGCTTAACAAGACGATGCTTAACCTTTCAAATAATGACAGAGTATGGCTCTCGTCACGATAGAGTGCCGATTCACTATCTTGTAAATGATCCAATCCATCAAAATTATCCATTAGATTGGCTCCAGCTTTGGGACTGCTATTCCAATTCCCTATCAGTCACAAGATACGAGTACCACAAAAATTCAGCAGTCAAGATACAGTTGAAAAATCGTGAATGGGTAAATGGCAAATATTTGTTTACGGTTGATTGGCACGACAATCCAGATGCTCCATACGGCTACTCTGAAATGGCAGGAGGTCACAAATGTGGGCATCTGATATGGGGGCTTTCAACTAGCAACGGTGAACCTGTAAACCAACTGTTTTTCCAACCAAATAATAGAATTCTCTGGAAAGACGGCGGCGCATTCATCTCAAAGAAATTCGAAAAGAAGCCAGACTGGAAAGTTTTTGATAAGGAGTTTTCTTGTGAAGGGTCTAGTAAATGGGAAGCGGAAGATAATTGGGACTACTTCTACCAGTTCAATCATGAACAAGAATCTGATAAATAAGATAGTAGTATGCGCTTTGGCAGCTTTGTTGGTTTTTGTTTACCTTTATAAGCCAAAAAAGACTGAATATGAAGTTTTTTATTTTGAAGACGAGCAAACGCTAGCCGTTTCATTGCAAATAAAATCACTTCAAGCTGGGGGGCGTCCAGTCTTAGTCTTGCCCACAGGATCAATGCGCCCAACCGTACAAGATTACGATTACGTTATCATTATCCCCCCTTCTGAACAGCCGTATGACAGCATCGAAGAAGGCGACATTGTGATGTATAAGGCTGAATGGACGACTCAAGATATTCCAGTTTTGCACCGAGCAGTAACCAAAGATCGGTGGGGTTGGATCATGAAAGGCGACAACCCAAATAATTCATATGAAAATAAAAGTAGAGTGACGGCAGAGAATTATCTTGGCAAACTGCATTCAATCTATAGGCTAAAAACGAATGATCGAAGTCCAAATAACTAAAGATATGGTCAGCGAAGCCCTTGACAGGGCGGCGCAAGTACCTTTGCTGAGAAATTCTGACACTAATGGTCACGGGCAAAAGATCGCAGCTTTGAGTGATCTTATGGTTCAGAAGACTTGGGGCGGCAGAATCATGTCCAACAAAAGCTACGATTTTGATTGGATCTCTCCCAAGTTATTTTTATTTGAAATAAAAGCCAAGGAGCGGAACGTTGTTCCCCAACCTTGGCACAACTGCGCGGTCAAAGAATACAATACTAAACAGCAATGCGATTACTATCTTTTTACCAGCATCTTTGGGGATTACAGCAGAGGCTGGATTCTCGGCTACATTAAGAAAGAAAAGTTTTTTGATTTAGCTGAATTTTATAAGAGTGGAGAAGCCGACCCCGATCCTCGCGGAGACAAATACGTTTTCCCCTCAAGCTGCTACAATTTAAAAATCGAACAGTTAACTTCTAATTAATAAAAAAAATGGGCCACTACATTCCAACTAGATACAAGTATATTCACAATAAATTTTTCAATAGGCAGTTTAAAAATATTGATCAATCAAAAATCTTTTTTTCTCCAGAAGATGAAGATTTGAGGTCGCATTTAGCCGATTTGATAAATGATGACGGATTCTTGCACCTAAGATGCCAACAGGATTTTTTGTTTGCTGTTCATTTGGAAATTGCGGACAGAATGGGATGGAATCCCGAAAGAAGCAGAAGATTTTGCGTAACCCACATCAATGGCAACAGAATGGACAACCGTAGAGAAAATTTAAAATTAGTCACTCGGTCAGAACTTAAAGCGATAGCTAAGGAAAGAAAAAATAATCAAAAAAATCTATTGACAGAAGCACATTCTTGCGTAACTTAACCAGTATGCAACTCTCACTTTGCTGCATCTCCAACGTTCTTGCCGAGCGCGGAATCAAGTTCCAGACTATGACTCTGACTCGTTTCCTTGCGCTCCCTCGCGCCGAGGCTATTCGCACTCTCAGCGAGCGCATCCTCAACAACTTCATCGTTACCAATGCAACTATTCAATACTGCGCCAATTGCGGTATTGCTGGCTATCGCTTGTCGTCCTCTCTTGCCCCTGTCATCGACCATCCTGACGTTAACTTACGTCTGCAAGATTTGCCTAATTGGTCTGACCTTCGCGCTGCTCTCGACGCCATCTCTCGCACCATCAAGCTTACCGGCGTTCGCGTCTCTGCTCACCCTTCAGAGTACATCACCTTGACCAGCAACGACGTTGCCGCAGTCAACAACAGCATCACCGACCTTGCCTCACACGCTGACCTGTTCGACTTGCTCGACTTGCCCAACGACTACCGCTCTCCTCTCAACATTCACTGCCGTCAAGACGGCGACCCTGCTGAGGTTTCGCAGCGTTTCCTTTCTAACTTCAATCGCCTGCCCAGCAACGTTCGTTCTCGCCTTGTGCTAGAGGTCAACGACAACGTTAACGGCACTTGGTCTGTCTCTAACCTTCACAAGTATTTCTTTCTGACCGCAGGCATTCCAATCACTTACGATTCCCTGCACCGTCAGTTCTGCAATCACGGCAACGATGACCGCGCCGACTTCGACCTTGCCTACTCTACTTGGCCCACAGTTCCTCTTTTTCATTACTCAGAAGGTATTGACAATACTCGCAAGCACGCTCTCATGCCTTCTAGCGTCCCTAACTCTTATGGTCGCTCTGTATTTTTCGATGTAGAACTCAAAAACAAAGACTATGCCATCTATCAAATCCTCCGCAACCTCCAAGCTGCAAAGCCAATTAATAACAATTAAAAACGAAGTCGAAGAAACTTTGTCGAAAAAGAATCTGCGCTTTACTAGCGGCCCAGTTGAAATCGAAAACGAAACTGAAGACGAAAAGATTATCGGTTACACGATAACGACCCCACAGATTTCTGCGTCGATCATTCCAAATTTCAAAAACAGAAAAGTAGAATTTCTTATCTTGAACGAGAAAATGATTAACCACCTTGTGCAAGAAGGCTTCTCTGACGAAGAGATTATGGCTAACGGCAAGGTCTGGTATCACCTAGAGAAGAAGAGCGATCTCCTAAAAATCATCTCAGATTAATTTTATTTCATAAAAATGAAGTTCGATCCTGTATTTTCTTCAAAGAGCGTCCAAGAGGTATACGCTGTCTACAATGCTCTCAACGCTGAATTTTTAAAGAATTTTAAATACCAAGCGGAGTTCAGAATTACGAACACCTCGTTCAAGGATGATTTCATTCTGGCGGTCGAAGTGCTGTCAGAAACTGAGCGCAAGTGGCTGGAAGAGAAGATTCTGGAATTTTCTTCAGAAAAAGTTAAGAAAACGTCTTGACGAAGCCCCTGCCCTGTGGCATATTAGGGGCGTAATCAAATTGCTCCAATGATTGTCAAATCCATCCAAAAGAACGTCGTCGAGTCTCACGACTTCCGTAGCGAAATCGCTACTATTGACCAGCAGGAGATGAGGTACGTCTCCTCTCTCCTGCGGAACAACTATTCTGAGCCGATTCTCGCTACGGTTCGTGAGATCGTCGCCAATGCGCTCGATGCGAATCGCGGCTCTTCGCGGCCCATCTCCATTCAGTGCCCGACCAAGGTTGAGCCTGTCTTCAAGGCCCGCGACTTTGGGGCTGGCCTCTCTGAAGCTGACCTCTTTGGTCTCTATACCAAGTATGGTCGCTCGACCAAGCGTTCTGACAACGCTTGCATTGGCGGGTTTGGTATCGGTCGCTTTGCGCCCCTGTCTTACACCGATTCTTTTACGGTTATCTCTTATCACGGCGGTGAGGCTTTGACCGTGATGGTTTACGTTGACGAGCACGGCGACACTCGGTTTTCGATGCTGAATCGCTGCAAGTCTAACGAGACCTCTGGCTTGGAGATCAATGTTGCGGTCAAGTCTGATGATATTAATTCTTTTCAAACTGCGCTCAACAGCATCTTACGCTTTCAAGACCGCAGTTCATACTCTGTTAACCTACAGGTTAACAAAATTGAATGGCTGATTAAGAATGATAAGTGGGGCGTGTCGAGCCTTACAGAGAATTTCATTGTGATGGGCGGCATTGCTTATCCCATCAAGATCGACGCTTGCATTCCGTTGGATCACCCTATGCTTAGAGACTGGTCTTGGAGCGTTGGACTGGTTCTTTTTGCTCCGGTTGGTTCTGTTCCTCTGCATCACTCCAGAGAGTCACTTGAGTATACCGAGCACTGCAAGAAGTTCATTACTGCTCGCATCGACCTTTTTATCAGCGAACTCGCAGCTTCTGTTCAGAAAGAGCTTGATTCTTTTTCTGATGGGTTGAGCTTTATGAATAAGCTGTCTTCTGTGATGAAGCACAGGCTTACTAGGATTCTCTCTGACAACGCTTTTTATTTCAATAAAAATCGCAAGGCTGTTCACTCGTTCTCTTTGCCCGACGATTCCTACAAGGCTTACGCTCTGAACAGGAATAAGAACATTAGGCCGCACAAGAAGAGTTCTTTTCGCGTTCACCCTACTGGCTTTGGATCGAGTGACTACGCCCTTCTGGTTGACGAAGGCGATAAGGGTAGCCTGACACAAAAGGCTGAGACTATTCTCCGCGAGAATAAGACTCAATCCGTTGTTGTTGTGAGTAAGGAAGCTGCGACGGAGCATTTCTTTGTCGATACTTTCTCTTCTGACAAGGTTTTTTATACCTCCAAGGTAGAGGCTTTTACCAAGGAAAAGAAGCAGAAGGCTGGTAATGTTCGCCTGCTTTCCCAAAAGGATACCCATTACATTGACTTCTACAACAAGATTGGCGCCCCTGACACTGATTTTTATTACATTAAAATCTCTGTGCCTAGCACCGGAGGCCGCTCTAACAATGTTTCCGCTAAGTTTGGAATCCAGAGTGAAGTTGGCAAGTTCGAAATCTACAAGATTTTTAGTGCTTGCGAAGCTGTTGGCCTGACCGGAGTTGATAAGATTTACGGTGTGATTGACGACTCGTCTCTGCCCAGCAATGCCAAAAATCTTTCTG
>Ga0209770_10000781_pt1 | contig 16956 bp, 13 predicted proteins | sample LauGreSu1BDMLBDD_2_FD_187572 | JGI IMG/M metagenome (GOLD analysis project Ga0209770, IMG submission 187572) | Freshwater lake microbial communities from Lake Michigan, USA - Su13.BD.MLB.DD (SPAdes) (version 2) | ecosystem: Environmental > Aquatic > Freshwater > Lake | place: Lake Michigan, USA...
CGCCGATCTTTCAATAACTGATCACCAGGTGGAGAACGTTTGCTCCATCAGGTCTGCAAGTTCTTGATCGTGAATGGCCTTTGAACCAGTAGCCGGACTACCCGACTCCACGCGAGCCACATGGCGCCAGTCATAACCCTCGTTCTTTACTGGCCACACAATGGCATCAACAAAGCGCCAAGCACCCATGTTCTCTGGCTCTTCTTGCACCCACACCATCTGCTTGGCATTCGGATAACGCGACATGATTTCGCGCAAACCAGCAATTGGGAATGGATACAACTGCTCAACACGAACCACAGCGAAATGTGCATTGCGCTTTCCGCGCTCCGACATCACGTCCCAAGCCACCTTGCCCGTGCACAACACAATGCGCGTCACCTTCGACTTGTCGGTAACTGTTGGGTCATCCAAAATTTCTTCAAAGCTGCCTGTTGTCAGGTCGGCAATTGGTGAACGGCTTTCCTTCATGCGCAACGGCTGCTTCGGTGTCATAACCACAAGCGGCTTGCGGAAATCGCGACGCACCTGGCGGCGCAACATGTGGAAGTACTGCGCTGCCGTTGTTGGGTAACACACCTGAATGTTGTCTTCTGCGCACAACTGCAAGAAGCGTTCCATGCGGGCAGATGAGTGTTCTGGGCCTTGGCCTTCGAAACCGTGTGGCAACAACATGACTACGCCGTTTTGCTGACCCCACTTATCTTCGGCAGCAACGATGTATTGGTCGATGATGATCTGTGCGCCGTTAGCGAAGTCGCCGAACTGTGCTTCCCACATGACCAACGCCTTGTGGTTTGAATGCGCATAACCGTATTCAAAACCTAACGCTGCGTATTCCGACAACAGCGAGTCGTACACCCAGAAACGCGACTTGGCATTTGGCAATGTGTTCAGCGGAACCCAACGACGTTCGTTGTTGTAGTCAATAAGCGTTGAGTGGCGCTGGCTGAATGTGCCGCGACGAGAATCTTCACCCATCAAACGAACTGGCGTGCCTTCAACAACAAGTGAACCGAACGCCAACGCTTCGGCGGTTGCCCAGTCCACATCTTGCTGCGATACATATTGACTTGCGCGCAGTTCGAATTGCTTGAACAGTTTTGGATGCGGCGCAAAACCTTCCGGATATTCGGTGAGGTGATTGAAAATGCCGTCCAAGATTGCACGATCCACGCCGGTTGGCGTATGCGGAACAACACCAACTGGTTTTGGTGGTGGTGGAACTTTGATTGGTTCTGGTGCCGATGCGCGTGTGTTGTCAAGCGCACCTTGCAACTTGCCCTGGTAATCGGACAACGCTTGCTCGGCCTCTTCCACAGTGATGTCGCCGCGCTTTACCAGTGTCTCCATATACAACTTTCGAACATTGCGACGTTCCGCAATTGCCTTGTACATAAGCGGCTGCGTGTAACTCGGGTCGTCACCTTCGTTGTGTCCATGGCGGCGGTAGCAAATCATGTCGATCACTACGTCTTTGTGGAACTTCTGGCGATAGTCGAATGCCAAACGCGCAACACGCACGCACGCTTCTGGATCGTCGCCGTTCACGTGGAAAATTGGCGCCTGAACTGTTTTGGCAACATCACTTGAATACTGCGACGAACGCGCGTATTCAGGTGCAGTGGTGAAACCAATTTGGTTGTTAATGATGAGGTGAATGGTTCCACCAACGCGATAACCACTGGTATCACTCATTGCTAAGCACTCGGCAACAACACCCTGGCCTGCAAACGCAGCGTCACCGTGAATGAGCAATGGCAACACGCTGTATGAAAGCGGCGGATCAATTTCGTCCTGCATTGCACGCACGGTGCCAAGAACAATTGGGTCAACGGTTTCTAGGTGGCTTGGGTTTGCCGAGAGCTCAATTGGCAATTGCGCACCATTTGGCGAAACAAACGTGCCCACCGATCCAAGGTGATACTTCACGTCGCCAGAACCCTGAACCGATGATGGGTCGATATAACCCTCGAACTCTTGGAAGATCTGGTCGTAGCTCTTACCCATAACATTGCCGAGCACGTTCAAACGACCGCGGTGAGCCATACCCAATACCGATCCGTGCATTCCTGCGTCGGCAGCACTGGTGAGGATGGTGTCAAGAATTGGAATTGCAGACTCTGCGCCATCGAGGCCGAAACGCTTTGTTCCTACATATTTTGTAGCCAAGAAACGCTCAAATGCTTCTGCAGCATTCAAACGCTCAAGCACTCGACGCTTGTCGACGGTGAAATTGAAAACTCCATGTCCTTCAACGCGCTCTTGAATCCAGCGCTGTTCGTCGGTGGAGTGAATGTGCATGTATTCAATGCCGATAGTGCGGCAATATGCGTCACGCAACACGCCAAGTAAATCACCAAGTGTTGACTTGCGAACTCCGCCTACTCCACCGGTAAGGAATTGACGATCCAAGTCCCAAATGGTGAGGCCATACGTTGCCGGATCGAGTTCAATTGGCATCTGCGGTTCTTTCCAACGCAGTGGATCGAGGTCGGCAATGAGGTGACCACGCACGCGGTGCACGCGAATGAGTGTTGCCACCTGCATTTGCTTGTGCAGCATTTCATCTTCGGAATCGAGCAAGTTGCTGTCTTGATGCCATTGCACTGCTTCGTACGGAACACCAAGACTCTGGAAGAGGTCGTGATAAAAGTTGTGCTGACCAATAAGCAATTCGTGCACATACTTTAAGAACATGCCGCTTTCGGCACCTTGAATAATGCGGTGGTCATACGTGCTGGTAATGGTGACTACCTTCGACACACCAAGTCGCGTTAGCGAACGCTCGTCACTGCCCTGAAACTCTGCTGGGTAATCGATACTGCCAACGCCAACGATGACACCTTGACCTGGCATCAAACGTGGAACCGACTGCACGGTGCCGATGGTGCCCGGGTTTGTAAGGCTGACGTTTGCGCCTTGGAAATCTTCGACTGTCAACTTATTGACGCGTACTTTGCGAACAATTTCGTCGTACGCAAGTAGGAACCCTGCAAAGTCAATTGCATCGGCATTGCGCAACACTGGAACAACGAGTGTGCGCTGACCTTTGCCCTTGTCAACATCGACTGCAAGACCAATGTTCACATTGTTGTGACGCTGAATTTGCGGCTTGCCAGCTGCATCGGCCACATAGCCGTTCTTCATGTTTGGAACAGCGTCGGCAATGGCACGAACAATGGCGTAACCAATGATGTGCGTGAAACTAATTTTTGGCTGACCCGTGCGCGAGCGGTAGTTGTTCATGACCTTGCGGTTCACTTCCAACAACTTTGCTGGCACATTGCGGAAACTGGTAGCGGTTGGAACCGTGAGGCTCTTTTCCATATTTGTTGCAATTGCTGCAGAAACTCCGCGCAACGGTTCTGGTTCGCCGTCAGGAATAATCTCTGACGCTGTAATTTTTGGAGCCGGCGGTTCTACGCCAGGCGAGGTAACAACTGGCTGTGGCTTTGCGCCTTCTTCACGCAGCTCTGGTGGCAATGCAGGGCGAATGATCTCAGCAGTGCTGTCGGGTTTTGGCGTACCAGCAGGCTTGAAGTCGCTAAAGAACTCTTTCCAGGTATCGCCGACCGAGTTTGGGTCTTCGCGAAAACGCTCGTACATCTCTTCGACAAGCCATGAATTGGCGCCAAATTCCTCGGGCTTTGACCGATCAAGCATCGCCCTCATCGTACTCTGTGCCTTTCGACCACGACCATCGGCGCCCTATTTCAGGCTCGTAACATAAGGGCATGATTCGCTTTGCTAAAAATTCACTTTCCATAGTTGCCGTCGCCATTGCGCTTTCCGCTTGCAGCAGCTCGACCGCCACCCCAGAGACCCTTCCCGCCACGGTTGACCTTGAGGTTCGCGCAGTTTCGGGGCTCAAGTTTGATAAGTCGGCATACGAAGCGACTGCCGGTGACATTGAAGTTGGATATGTGAACGACGACACCATTCGCCACACACTTGTGGTTATTGAAGGTGACACCAAAGTAGGAACGTTTGAATTGCAAGTGAACAAGCGCGGCGACACCGACTTCGGTTCAATCAACTTGCCTGCAGGAAATTATGTGCTGCTTTGCACGGTGCCTGGCCACCAAAGCATGAAAGCCGATCTCACCGTTAAGTGAGACCGGCTTTCACAAGAAACCGTTAACGAGTTTCGAAAACTATCCGAGAATTACCTCGGAAAGAATCCACAACACCAACCACAAAATTCCGCTGGTGATGAGTGCGTTCTTATGGCTCTCGTACATCCACAACATTTTGTTGCCAGCCTTGATGCCACCGAAGATTCCGATTGCATTCAATTCGAACAACGCGATGATTGCGCATGAGATCATGAGGAACATTGATGCATCTGATGAAGCTGCATCTGCAAACACGCTGTAGAAGTGAGCAGCACCCACCATGAAGAACAACATGCTTACTGAGAAGATCATGTTCTGGCGTGATGCGAGCAATGCCTTACGGCCAGCAGTTGGTGCATCGGCATTTGCTTCGCCGCCACCCAACACGTTTGCTGCGTTAGCAAGAACAACCTTCTGGTTTTTCCAGATGATCATCCATACGTTTGCTGCCATCAAAATTCCAAGAACCATTCCGAGCGAAATTGCAGCATCGTGGCCGTTGCCCGATGCTCCACCGTTCATGAAGTTCTTCCAGTAGTCAGGTTGACCGGTAATCAAGATTCCGGTTGCAAGAGTTGCGATTGCTGCCCAACGGAACCACCACAAAGCGCGACGTGCGATTTTGTCGATGGTGATGTTGCGAGCTTTGCCTTCGTCGCCGTATGCAGCGAGTCCTGGTACTTGCACCAAGTTGAAGTAGTACAGCAAGCCGATCCAGGCAATACCCACAAGAATGTGGAGCCAGCGGAAGCCGAAGCTGAAGATGTAATCCTGCGAGAGCAGTTCCATGAATGTGATCCCCTTTTGGTATCGGTACAGCGTTGAATAGATGTTCTCCGCTTGGTTCAAAACTAGCACTGCCCTTTAGCGCGCTGTGGCTACTAGTTTGTAGGCGTCATGGCTGCTGAATTCATATATACGTGTTACAAACTTGCCCGCTTCTACCCACCCGACCGCACGGTGCTGGAAGACATTTCACTGTCGTTCTACCCCGGCGCAAAGATTGGCGTCATTGGTTCGAACGGCAGCGGTAAATCCAGCCTCTTGCGCATCATGGCTGGTGTTGACGACGGATACACCGGCGAAGCACGCCTCACCCCTGGCTTCACGGTTGGAATGCTTGAGCAGGAGCCGCATCTTGATCCAAACAAAGATGTGCTTGGCAATGTGATGGATGGCGTTGCACCAATTCGCGATTTACTTACGCGCTACGAAGAAGTGACTGCAATGTGGGGCGACCCCGATGCAGACTTCGACAAAGTTGGCGCACTGCAAGCAGACCTCGAAGCAAAAATTCAAGCAGCCGATGCATGGAGTTTGGAACGCAACGTAGAAATTGCGATGGACGCATTGCGTTGCCCTCCAAACGATGCTGACGTCACCAAACTTTCTGGTGGTGAGCGTCGCCGTGTTGCATTGTGTCGTTTGTTGCTTAGCCGCCCCGACCTGTTGTTGCTGGACGAACCAACCAACCACTTAGACGCAGAAAGCGTTGACTGGTTGGAGCGCTTCTTGCAGGAATACCCAGGCACCGTTGTGGCAATTACCCACGACCGTTACTTCCTCGACAACGTAGCGAAGTGGATTCTTGAACTGGACCGCGGTCGCGGAATTCCGTTCTCGGGTAACTACACCAGTTGGTTGGAACAGAAACAAGAACGACTTGGTAAAGAAGAGAAAGCAAACGATGCACGCAAGCGCACGTTGCAACGCGAACTTGAATGGGTGCGCATGGCGCCGAAGGCTCGTCAGTCGAAAGGTAAAGCGCGTCTTGCTGCATATGAAAAGTTGCATGCAGAAGCGCAAGCTTCCGATGGTGGCGCCGACAAGTTGGAAATCATGATTCCTGCAGGCCCGCGTTTGGGTGACACCGTTATTGAAGTGAAGAACTTGGTGAAGGGCTTCGGCGACAGAATGCTGATTGAAGACCTGACCTTCTCGCTTCCGCCTGCTGGCATTGTTGGCATTATCGGACCGAACGGCGCGGGTAAAACCACGTTGTTCCGAATGCTCACCGGTCAAGAGGCACCAGGATCTGGAACCATCACCATTGGTGACACCGTGCAAATGAGTTATGTAGACCAAAACCGCGACACGCTGGATGCCGATGCAACCGTGTACCAAGAAATTACTGATGGTGCAGAAACGTTAAAAATTGGTGGACGCGAAGTTCACGGTCGTGCATACGTTGCAAGTTTCAACTTCAAAGGCAGCGACCAACAAAAGCGTGTTGGTGATTTGTCGGGTGGAGAACGCAACCGCGTGCACTTGGCCAAGTTGTTGAAGCACGCTGGAAACGTGTTGCTGTTGGACGAACCAACCAACGACCTCGACGTAGACACGCTGCGCGCATTGGAAACCGGCCTTGAATCATTCCCTGGTTGCGTGGTGGTTATTTCGCACGATCGCTGGTTCCTCGACCGCATTGCCACGCACGTGTTGGCATTTGAAGGTGACAGCCAAGTTCGTTGGTATGAAGGCAACTTCAGCGACTACGAAGCATGGCGCAAGAAGGAACTGGGCGTTGCCGCAGACCAACCGCGTCGTATTAAGTACAAGCCACTCGCCCGCTAAGGAATTGGTATGAATACCGCACTTCGAGTTATTCGCATTTTGTGTGTGATCGTGTTCGTGAGCGGCATTGCCGGACTCATCATTTCATCCATCGCTGGAAACAACGTTGGCGTGGTCACCACCATTGGTTTGATCACGTCGCTTGCCGCAGTGGTGTTGCTAACAGCATCGACCGTTGCCAACCGTCAGCGCATTGATGCATTCAACGACGCACTTGCCGAACAAGTTGAAGGCCAAATTGGCGCGCTTGTTTCCAGTGGAGCCAAAGAAGACACCGTTCGCAAGTTGGTACGCGACGCAATCAACCTTGGTCGTAGCGCTTCGTGAAATTAACCGACGGCGAACTGGCACATTTCCTTGCCGAAGAAACCGGCAAACGTTTGATGGCAGTTCGTGAGCGCTTGTACAACGATGGCGCTTCAACGTGGTACGCAAAAGATGTTGGTGATGCTGCCGCACAGCGCTTCATTGACGAAACACTTGCCGAGCATCGACCAAACGACGCCGTGTTGTCGGAAGAAGCAGCCGATGATTCAGACCGCTTAACCGCAGACCGCGTGTGGATTATTGACCCACTTGATGGCACGCAGGAATACAGCGAATTTGATCGCGCCGACTGGGCCGTGCACATTGCATTGTGGGAACGCAAAGACGCAGACGGCAAACCTTCTGACGAAGGAAGCATTACGCAAGCAGCAGTTGCATTGCCTGCGTACAACATGACGCTGAGCACGCATCAGTTGCCAAAGACTCCGGAACGGCATGAAGGCAAACCACGTTTAGTGGTGTCACGCAACCGCGCAACGCGCGAAGCGGTGATTGTTGCCGAAGCACTGGACTGCGATGTTGCCCGGCTTGGTTCGGCTGGTGCAAAAACCATGGCCGTGGTGTTGGGCGAAGTGGACATTTACGTTCACGCAGGTGGCATGTACCAATGGGACTCCGCAGCCCCAATTGCAGTGGCCGCAGCAGCCGGACTATTCACCAGCCGTATTGACGGCACACCTCTTATATACAACCGGCGTGACGCGTGGCTCCCCGACCTGGTGGTTTGTCAACAACATCTCGCACAACAAGTCATTGATGCCCTTCGTGCGGGCAGACTTGGTGCGTGACAACCCCCGTTAGTTCAAGCCCATCTGATTGCGCATGGGGCGCATTCGACAATGTTGCACCGTGGGTGCTCGACCCAAACAACATTTCATGGGAAAAACAAGCCATTGAATTGCGTGTGTCTGCGCAACGCGAGGTTCCAGTTTTAACCACACCAACACGTATTCCCCCAGTTGCACGTTTGGTTGTTGTGGTGTGGGTGCTGAGCAAAGCCTTAGTGCCATGGTTCGTAAAAAAGAAGTTGCGACCATTTGCAACACCCGAAGATTCGCGCGCATACATTTCGTTGCGCATGCGCAAGGCCGTTGAACGCCTTGGTTCCACATACATCAAGCTTGGTCAAATTATTTCGAGTGGCGAAGGCTTGTTTCCTGTTGAACTAGTGAATGAATTCAAACTGTGTCGCGACCAAGTACCGGCAATTCCATTTGAGTCGGTGAAGAAAACTATTGAGAGCGAACTTGGCAAACCGCTGAACGAAGTGTTCTCATACATTGACACCACCGCGCTTGCCGCTGCATCGATTGCACAGGTACACCTTGCAACACTGTTGTCTGGTGAGGAAGTTGTGGTGAAAGTACAACGCCCAACAGTTTCAAAGATGGTGCGCAAAGACTTGCGCGTAATGGCCTGGATTGCACCACACCTTGTTGGCCGCATCAAAGTAAGTGCGCTTGCCAACCCACCAGCACTTGTTGAACTGTTTGCCGAAACCATTGTTGAAGAACTGGACTTCCGCATTGAGGCATCCAACATGTTGGACGTTGCCAAAATGCTGTGCGAACTAAAGCAAGACCGCTACATCATTCCTCGCCCTCACCCAACGCTTGCAACACAACGCGTGTTAGTAATGCAGCGCTTAAGTGGTTTCAAGTTTGACGATGTTGCTGGCATGAAAGATGCCGGCATCGATACACATGCTGTTATTCGTACGGGCATGATTGCATTCATGGAAGGCGCCATGATTTACGGCGTGTTCCACGGTGACTTGCACGGCGGAAACCTGTTCGTGATGCCAGATGGCCGCACTGCACTGCTGGACTTCGGCATTGTTGGCCGCCTTACAGGTGCACGACGCATGGCGTTCTTACGATTAATGCTGAACGCCACTACAAACAACGTGGTGGGACAAGTTGAAGCGTTGCGCGACCTTGGTGCCCTACCAATGGACACCGACATTCACGCCGTTATTAAAGACTTGAACTTGGGCGACGCAGCAATTGACCCAACAACGTTGTCGGGCGAAGAGTTAGTGAAAGAAGTGCAGCGCATTGTGAAAGCGCTGATGGGTTACGGCGCACGAATGCCAAAAGAATTGATGCTGTATGTGAAGAACATGGTGTTCTTAGACGGCGCAATTGCTCGCCTTGCCCCAGAGCTCGACATTTTGGCCGAGATTGCATCTATTTCCATGCTGTTTGCCGAGCGTCATGGCGAGCGCCTGGGCCGTGAACTTGGTGTGGATCACACGGCAATTGAGATCAACCTCGACAGCGTGAAAACTGGAGTTCTGGGTGTTGATGCCTCGGTGAATTCACTGACCTACCGCGACCTGCAAGCACGCCGCGAACTGATTCAAAAGCGAATGCGGGATCACGTCGGTCGTTGATCTAGTTTCGTGTGCCGTGAGGACACGTTCATGAGGCTTGTTGTTGCGCGATGCAGCGTGGTGTACGAAGGTCGCCTCGACACGTCGTTGCCCGAAGCCACTCGCCTGTTGCTTGTGAAAGCTGATGGCAGCATTTCTATTCATGCCGACGGTGGCGCATACAAACCGTTGAACTGGATGAACCCGCCAAACACCATTCGCGAACTTGATGACCGCTGGGTGGTGACAAACCCCAAAGGCGAAACGTTGACCATTCACTTGCATGAAGTGCACTCCGATTTCAGTCACGAACTTGGCGAAGACCCAGGCCTTACTAAAGATGGCGTTGAAGCGCACTTACAAGTGCTGCTCGCCGAGTTGCCAGAAAGCATCGAGCCCGGCCTCACGCTGATTCGACGTGAGTACCCCACTGCGGTTGGACCGGTTGACTTGTTGTGTCGCGATGTGAATGGCCAAACCGTTGCGGTGGAGATTAAGCGTCGTGGCGAAATTGATGGTGTTGAACAACTGACCCGGTATATCGATTGCTTGCATGCGGACACATCACTTGGTGCCATTCGCGGAATCTTTGTTGCACAAACCATTAAGCCGCAGGCACGCGTGCTTGCAGAAAGCCGTGGCTTTGGTTGGTGTGAAGTGGATTACGACGAGTTGCGTGGCAAAAAGAGCGACGAACTCCGCTTGTTCTAGTTCAGCGAGGCGAGGGTTTCAGAAAACGCATCAAGGAACTGCGCCAACTGATCATCGGTATGCGGCAACCCAAGATTGACCATGCCACGGGCAGCGATATACACACCACGCTCGAGTAATCCAAAGAACAACAGTTCTTGCAATTGCGCATCGCGCTTAGCCATGTCGTCTGCGTTTTGTGGCGGCGTGGCAAGTGCATGAATGGACATCATCGAGCCAAATCCCGTGATGCACACTGGTGCCCCACTCTTGGCCGCAACTGCCTGCAACGCTTTACGGAACTCGTCGCCGCGAGCCGTATGTGCAACGGCGACTTCTGAGGTAAAGATTTCGCCCAACACCACACAACCAGCTGTCATTGACGACAAGTTGTTGTTGAAGGTTCCGCCGTGCGCAACTGGTGATGGCAGCGCAGACTCGGGGCTGGTGTCAAACATGTCCAAGAACTTGGCCTTGCCGCCAAACGCACCGAATGAAAACCCGCCACCGATGTACTTGCCATAGGCAGAGATATCGGCCTCGACCCCAAGTAAGTCCATCATTCCGCGAGCACCATGACGCGAGGTCATTACTTCATCGGCAATGCATACCGCACCAACGCTGCGGGCTGCTTCGAACACGCTCGCAAGAAACTGCGCTGACGCAGGAATACACCCACCAGAACCCAACATTGGCTCGACCACTACTGCTGCAAGCGACTCGCCATGAGCGTTAATCACTTCGCGCGCTGCCTGCTCATCATTGAACGGAGCCATCACGAAATCGAACGGCGCATTCCATGGCGCAGCACCAGATGCGAAATAAAACACGCTGCCGTGATAACCGCCCTTAAAGACCAGAATCTTTTTTCGACCAGTAGCAAGAACCGCAGTTGTCATTGCCAACAGGTTTGCTTCGGTTCCCGAATTGGTGAATCGAACTCGCTCGATTCCAAATCGTTCGCACATTAATTTTGCAAGCGTTGCCTCGGCAGGATGAATTCCACCAACACTTGCGTTCGTGCTGAGAGCTTCAAACGCTTTGTCCAACACTCGTCGTTCGCTGTGGCCGAGCAAACCTGCGGTGTAGTCACCTAAGAAGTCAAGATACGTATGACCATCTGCATCGGTCAGCGTTGCGCCGCTACCTGAAACAAACGTCAGCGGAAATGGTGCGTGCGTGAGAACCGAACGCGTTTGTCCACCTGGCAAATACTTTCGCGCTTCGTCGTAGTGACGACGACTGTTTGGATTGCGATCCGCGAAACTTCCGTGCGCACGACGAACAGCTTCGGTTGTCACAAACAGTTACTTCTTTTGTGGTTGTGGCCAGGTGCCGTCGCGGCCGTCCATGCCTGCATTCAAGCGAGCCTTCGACATGAGTTCTTCCACAATTGGACCAAGTGCGGTTGGGTCTTCCACCGGAGCATGAGTTGGACCACGGTGCCAACCTTCGGCAATTGCCAACACTTGACCACTCGCTTCGAACACGCGACCTGTTATGTCTTTCGATTCAGTACTTGCCAACCACGTAACGATTGGTGCGATCCACTTTGGTGAACGTTGTTCGCGCTCTTCTTCGGTTTCTGGTGCGGGCCCCAAGTTTTCGGTCATGCGAGTAAGTGCAACAGGTGCAACTGCGTTCACCGTTACTCCGTAGCGAGCAAGTTCGAGCGATGCAATGGTGGTGAAAGCTGCAATGCCAGCCTTTGCTGCGCCGTAGTTGGTTTGACCAACGTTGCCGTAAATGCCCGACACCGATGACGTGTTGATAATGCGACCATCCACTGGATGACCAGCCTTGTTGCGATCGCGCCAATATGCAGCGGCCATACGCGAAGGAGCAAATGTTCCCTTCAAGTGCACCTTGATAACTGCGTCCCACTCTTCTTCGCTCATGTTGGCCATCATGCGGTCGCGCAAAATGCCTGCGTTGTTCACCACTGCATGCAAGTCGCCAAAGGTTTCGACTGCGGTGTTGATGAGGCGCTCGGCGCCGGCCCATGTTGAAATGTCGTCGCCGTTGGCAACCGCGCGGCCACCCATGGCCTCGATCTCGTTCACCACTTGTTGCGCTGGCGATGTGTCGCCACCACTGCCATCTACGCCAGCACCCAAGTCGTTCACCACGACCAAAGCGCCATGCTTGGCAAGGCTTAAGGCATGTTCGCGACCAATACCGCGACCCGAACCAGTGACAACTACTACACGACCTTCACATAAGCGACTCATAACGACAAACCCTAGTCTCTACCCCGTGCCCGAAACTTTGTCGAACACCACTCCTGCATTGCAGTGCGATGTGGCAATTGTTGGCGCAGGGCCTGCAGGAATTGCTGCGGCACTCACTCTGCGCAAGTCGGGTTACGACGTAGTTGTGGTGGACAAAGCAACGTTTCCTCGCGACAAATGTTGCGGTGATGGCTTAACCACTGGCGCATTGCGCATATTGGAAGAACTGGATTTTGACCCAAGCACTGTGCCCAGTTGGACTGTGTGCGAAGACGTACGACTGCGTTCACCTGGCGGTCGCGAAATGCACATGCCATTGCCACATGGAGCTGGACAATTTGCTGCGATTACACCGCGCATTGAATTAGACAACGCATTAGTTGAACAAGCAAAGCGCGCAGGCGTGAGCGTGCTTGAAGGACATGCATTTATTGCAATTGATAATTCATCACGCGATTACGTGAACCTTGATGTTGAAAACATTGGAGTGCTACGCGCCAAGTTTGTTATTGCAGCAGACGGCATGTGGTCGCCAGTACGCAAAGCACTTGGACTTTCACAATCTGGTTACCTCGGTGAGTGGCACGCGTTTCGCCAGTACGCAACGAACGTGACTGGCACATCAAAAGATCGTTTGCATGTGTGGTTCGACAAAGACTTGCTCCCTGGTTACGCATGGTCGTTTCCACTGAAAGGCGGACGCGCGAACGTGGGCTTTGGAATTTTGCGTGGCGGAAAATATTCCGTTCAGGAAATGAAAGACCTGTGGCCAAACTTGTTGCAGCGCCCACACATTCGCGAAGCACTTGGCGTAACCGCGGTAATGGAAGACCGTCACACCGCATGGCCAATTCCTGCACGCGTTACTACTGCAACACTGAGCAGCGGACGTGTTCTGTTTGTTGGCGACGCAGCATGCGTGACCGACACCTTGACCGGCGAAGGTATCGGGCAAGCGTTGTTGTCGGGCCAACTTGCCGGCCAAGCAATTGTTGCAACCGGTAATCGTGAAGCATCCATTGCCCGCCGCAACTATGAAAAATTGATGAAGCAACACCTGTTTGCCGACCACCGCATGAGTGTGACTCTTGGCAAGATTCTGCAGAGCAGCGTTGGCGCTCGAGGTGCACTTCGCCTTGCAAGCCTTACCCCATGGACGCGACGCAATTTTGTGCGCTGGATGTTTGAGGACGAACCACGCGCCGCCGTGTTCACTCCACGCCGCTGGCACAAGGGTTTCTTGAAGCGTGACGGTGCCTTCAAGAACTACGGTTAGAGCCATGCGCACACGCTTAACCGACATGCTCGACATTGAATTTCCCATCATGCTTGCGGGCATGGGTGGCGTGTCGTATCACCGGTTGGTTGCAGCAGTTTCTGAGGCCGGCGGGCTTGGCACTTTGGGTGCAAGCACTATGCAGGCTGGCGAATTAGAAGACGAAATTGCAGGCGTAAAGAAGCTGACGAACAAAGCATTTGGCGTGGACTTGCTGACCGCACTTCCCCACACGCTTGAGCGTGACGTTGATTTGATCATTAAGAGTGGTGCGCGAGTGTTTGTTGCAGGCTTGGGTGTGCCGCGCGACATTATTGATCGCTTGCATAAGAACGGCGTGCTCGTTGGTTCGATGTGCGGAAAAGTTCGCCACGCAACTGCTGCGTATGAAAGCGGTTGCGACTTTGTGGTTGCACAAGGCACCGAAGGCGGCGGACACACCGGCACAGTTGCCACCATGGCGCTCGTTCCTCAAGTTGTTGATGCAGTTGGCGACAAGATGGTGGTGGTTGCTGCAGGTGGTTTGTTCGACGGTCGCGGACTTGCGGCTTCACTTGCACTTGGCGCCGATGGTGTGTGGGTAGGAACCCGTTTCATTGCAACACACGAAGCGCGCGGCGTAGATGGCTACAAAGAAAAGTTGATTGACACACTTGAAGACGGAACCGTCATTACGCGCAGCTACACCGGCAAAACGTGCCGCGTAGTGCGCAACGACTGGACGAACAAGTTTGAAGAACACCCAGAAACATTGCAAGGGTTTCCGCAACAAGCAATTGCTTCCATGCAAGCCGGCGTTAACCACTTGGGTTATCCAGAAGGAACCAAAGTGGATGTTGAACAAGAGTTCATGCCTGCTGGTCAAGGTGTTGGTGCGATTAAGAGCATCGTGCATGCAGGCGACTTAGTGCGCAGCATGATGGCAGAAGCCGAGCAATCGCTCGATCGCATTCAAGCAATGCGCAGCAAGTAATTACGCATGGGAGTCCTCCGCTCAAACGTCAACGTCCGCAGACTGTTCTTTGCGCAAAACATTTCGGTCATGGGCGATTATTTCACCTATGTCGCCCTCGTTGGATTAATTAAAGACGCAACTGACTCCACCTTCTTGGTTTCGCTGGTGTATGCCGCATACGTATTGCCATCATTTTTCTTCTCACCGCTTGCTGGCCCAATTGTTGACAAGTTTGATCGACGCAAGATCATTGTGTTCGTTTCAGCATTGCAAGCCATCTGCGGAGTTGGATTCTTGCTCTCAAGTGCAGATCGCATTTGGTTGGCACTACTCACGCAGATTGTGATCTCTTCGCTCGCCGTCATCACGCTGCCTGCATTTGGTTCAGGCCTTCCCAACATCACGCGCAGCGATGAAGAACTCCGACAAGCAAACGCCTTGTTTGGCTCTAGCTGGGGTGCTTCGGTGTTCATTGGCTCGGCTGTTGGTGGTTTGTTTGCTGCAACCTTTGGCAGAACTGCAACGTTTGTTGCCGACATTGCCACCTTTGTACTGTGCGCTGCGCTTGTGGCCTTAATCAAGGTTCCATTACAAGAGCGAAACGTGCATGCTGTACGCGAGCCCATTCGGCCAATTGCCGACATGCGCGAAGCTTTGCACTACGCCAAAGAAAACAGTGTGATTTTTGCACTCATGGCATCCAAAACCACACAAGCCGTTGGCGCAGGCGCAGTTGGCCAACTTGCGGTGCTAGCTATTGATGCATTCAACACCGGAGACGGTGGTAGCGGCTTGTTACTTGCTGCGCGAGGCTTTGGTGCCGCAATTGGTCCGTTCATATTCATGCGCTTTGTCCGCAACAACATGCCGCGAATGTTGTTGCTCGTTGGTGTTGGTGGATTGATCTGGAGTTCTTTTTATCTTGTTGCATCTGCAAGCCCGATGTTGTGGATGGCTGTCATTGCGATTGGTGCTGCCCACATTGGTGGTGGCGCAATTTGGACGATGGCAAGTTACGGATTACAGATCAGCACCGAAGACCATATTCGTGGCCGCGTGTTAGCGGGAGACATGGGACTTGCCATGTTGGTGACCGGACTCAGCAGTATTGTCACCGGAATACTGGGCGAGATATTCCCCATTCGTGTTGCCATTGCACTTGTTGCAGGAATTTCAGGGCTTGCTTCGCTCTCCTACTTACTTGGCTCGTTGGGCCTTAGGAAGCGTCTGCGCAGCGAGATGCAGCTTCAATCAACCTGACCGCACGCGGGTCAGTAAACATTGAACTGCGCATTCTGTTCATGATGTAGCTGAAGCCCATCTGTCGGTTTGGGTCTGCAAACGACACCGAGCCACCCATGCCTGCATGGCCATAAGTGCCAGGCGCATCGAACGCCAACTTTTCACTCGGCGTAACGAAGCCCATGGCAAACGAGCGCTTGTTTTGAAGGCACAAATCAATTTCCCCTACAGGAGTTTGTTGCACCGTCATTTTCTTGCGCGTGTCTTCAGTGACTAATCGAACAAGACCATTTGAGGTTTCTGTTTCGGTAAACGTTGCCGAATACATAGACGCCAAACTGCGTGCGTTTGCAATTCCGTTTGCGCCAGGAACTTCGGCCGCATGCATGTCTTGGCGATTGAACACACCCTTCACATCCATTGCGCCTTTCAACGAGAATGCCGAAAGCAATTGTTCGCTTTGCGCTGGCGCTGGTTGCGACGGAGTGCTTGGAACATTTCCCTCTTTGCGTGGCCATCCGGTATTCACTGGTGAAACTCGGTGTTCAAGACGTTCGGGCAAGCCAACATATATTTCGCCACCAAGTGGGTTCGAAATTTCTTCGGCAATAAAGCGACCAATGTTTCGGCCATCAACACGACGCACCAGTTCACCCGCCAACCAACCAAATGTGATGGCGTGGTAGCCGTGCGTTGAACCAATGGGAAACAATGGCGCAGTGTCGGCAAGACGCGCCACCATGGTGTTCCAATTCAGCACATCTTCATAGGTCAATGGGCCATCAACTGTGTATAAACCGGCCTGATGCGACAGCAATTGGGCAACCGTTACGAGCTCTTTGCCATGTGCGGCAAACTCTGGCCAAAACAAGGAGACGGGTTCTTCATACGACAACAAACCGCGCTCTACGCACATTGCAACTGCAGTTGCAACCACGCCTTTCGTGGTGCTGAACACCAACTGCAAGGTGTCCAATGTGTACGGCTGAGTTGCTTCCTTATCGAAAAAACCGCCGGCAATGTCAACGACACATTTACCTTTGTGAAACACCGACACGCCTGCGCCAATGTCTTCGCGGCTGTCAATATTGTGCGCAAAGGCTTCGGCAACACCCGACCATCCGTCGGCAACGAAACCCTCGTATGACACGACTATTTGATGTCGTCCA
>Ga0209770_10000782_pt1 | contig 16907 bp, 15 predicted proteins | sample LauGreSu1BDMLBDD_2_FD_187572 | JGI IMG/M metagenome (GOLD analysis project Ga0209770, IMG submission 187572) | Freshwater lake microbial communities from Lake Michigan, USA - Su13.BD.MLB.DD (SPAdes) (version 2) | ecosystem: Environmental > Aquatic > Freshwater > Lake | place: Lake Michigan, USA...
TTGCGGTTTCGGGGAGATATGATACAAACTCAAAGAGCAGCAGCTTACATACCTGATGAGGCTGCTGCTGCCGTCGCCGCATCTAGAAGAGCAAGAAGAGCACTTGCAAATGATGCTGTGATGCCACCTGATTTCTTTGACATTGCTGCTCCGACTTCAATGCAGAATGTTGCAAATTATGTTCGAGGTTTTGTGGGACGAAGACAACAACAACAACAACAACAGCAACAACAACAACGACAACAACGACCAAAACCATCTTTTTCACAAGAATTACAAAGCCCACCTGGTGTTGCTGCTTCACCTGCGTCCCCTCAATATTCAGTTCCTGCACCTTTTTCTCCATCAATTGATATGATGAATACTCAGCAATTGAAAAAAATGTTGGTGGATATAAATGGTTCTGGTGTATATATTGATGTTAAAAGACGGTTTGGAGGAAACGGTTGGGAAAAAGTAGTTGAGAATATAAAAGATCAATATGCATTGAACCGAGATGCCACAGTAAGTCTTCTAAACACGGAATTCAAATTAAATCTGCCACCTGCAAAAGGACAATCTCAATCTACAAGGAAACAACCAGGTTTGTGGAGCTCACTCTTCAATTTTGCAGCACAGGACCCTGATGATGACTAATCTTTATCACAATTTATTTTTATTTTTCATTTCAAAACACATTATTTTTTTGATTTCGATTGCCAAACAAATAATGTTCTTTTAAAAATTACATTAAGCCTTCGTCTCCTGCCACATTTCCCACATTCACAATGCGATAGGTGCCCGTTTCCTTATTTACGACGACATCCGTCAAGCCATTCACGATTGCCGGTTTTTTGGTTTTATACTCGCCGTATTTGGAATTGAAGAGGCGTATGATGTCGTTGTCAATTTGAGGCAGAATATCCGCCAGATTTGCCATATCCGTTTTGATAAACCCCACCATTTCTTTGGCAGGAATACGCTGTTCGCGTTTCAGTCGCAGCTCAATTTGAATTTTTTTGCTGATTGCGGAGTAGGACAATGCGCCCATACGGTGCTGTGTGGCTCGTTGTGCCAGCTGAAAAAAGCTTTGTATGGATTTTAAAAGACCAACGAAGACGGAGCCCACCCCTAAAATGATGTTCATTTTATCGTATTCAAAGTCAAGTCCGGTTGTAAAACCAATTATGCCTGACAACACGATTACGGGAATGTCCAATGCGTTGCTCCTCATATTGAATTTGTTATAAGCAAGGCTGTGCAAAATGCTTAACGCTTCGCTTTCTTCAGCCTGTTCCTTCAACAATGTTTCAAGGGGTTCGTTGAAATCAATTTGTGCTGTAGTCATATACTAATATGCTTGGTTTTTTTTCTTACTTTAAATGGGTGTAAAAACCAGAATAAAACATCACCTTAATATATATACAGATTTTATTTTTATATGCTAAACTTTGAAAATGAAGGCACGCGAATTTGCAGAATTGCGGACAGTAAAAAATACATCAACAAAACCATCAGCGTGTATGGGGACGATGATGACGGTTTCAAAGAATTGACGCTACCCGAAAACGACGCTTCCTATTTTCAGATAGTTCCCACCAACAAGGAAAGGACCGTGCAATTTGTGTGTGGCTCGTCTGGCAGCGGAAAATCGTATTTTACGGCACAATATGTCAAAGAATATAAAAAAATGTTTCCCGAGAGAAGTGTTTATTTATTCAGTGCAATGCCAAAGGACGACAATTTTGACAAGCTGGGATATGTTAAAAGGTTGAAAATGGACGACACTATAATTAGCGACCCATTTTATGTGGGAGACTTTGAAAAATCATTGGTCATATTCGATGACTGCGACACATTGAACAAGGGTATGCGAGACGCTTTATACATTTTGCGCGATAAAATTACCGAGCTAGGCCGACATTGGATGATAGACTGTTTTTTTTTAAGTCACTTGTGTAGTGGTCTTGAACTGCGCCGCGTTTTGAATGAAAGTATGATTATAACAATGTTTCCAGCAAATTTTAATCGCCAATACAAATACCTGCTTGAAAACTATTTGGGATTAGAAAAGAAACAAATATTGCGTGTTAAAAAAAGCCGAAGTCGAGCTGTGTCGTTTGTAAGAAGTTTTCCCAATGTGGTTATTGAGCACAAAAACATTCGCATAGGAACAACGGATTTGGACTGATTTTTTTTTGTGTGTAAAACAATATAACAACAATGCAACCAGGAACGGACTTTGCAAAAATGGAAGAAAAATCACCCAATCTGGAAATGTCCAATAAAGACAGGAGGCAAAATGTATTTGACCATTTGAAACAATTTTGGACAAGGCAAGATGCTCATCGATGGGGGGAAGACTATGATTTAAACAACAGCCCTCAGGAGTTTGCTCTAGACAATGCATTTTATGAAAATGACGACAGTAATTTGGTCGTCAAATATAAGCACGCAATTGAGTTTTACTTAAATGTTATCAGAGGACCAATTTTGAATGCACAGCCGCGTGATGATGAGGGAAGACCCAAAACCCCACCATTACTTGGGAGAGTAGCGTCAGAACGAGACCAGATACAAGCGGTGTTAAATTATTGGTCTGCAAACAATAATAATGACCCAAAACAATTTCGCGATATTGCAGAATATGATGAGTATTTAGCCTTGAATGAAAAACGAAAAAGGTATCATGAAGAATGGGAAAAGTGGGGGGGGAAACGCGGCATTCATTTTGCAAAATCTCTGCACGATCGTTATTGGGATTTTCGAAAGGGACGAAATCGAGCGTGGAATGGTAGGGGTAGAGGAAACATTTTAAAGGGCTCAGGGTTAATTGATTGGATGAAAAAAAAATATCAAACTTTTACGGCTCCAACGCCACAACCCGTTCAACAACCGCAACCTCCCGTTGTTATTCCCGCAAACCAGCCATTGCCTCCAGAAATTCCTTCTACCAATATTCTTCAGCAAGTTGCGAGCAATGCTTACAAGGGAAACCCTGTGCCTGTTCAAGGTTTTAATTTATTGGAACAAACGCCCACCATAAAATATTATCGCTCGGCAACAAACCCTAAATTGTTTGTTTTTGGTGTTCGAGGAACGGTCTTGCAAGATAAAAATGATAGGAGTGCCGACTTGAGTTTCAACGAGGGAATTGTCGGCAACAATTTGAAAAAATCGGCAAGATACATAAAAGATAAAGCGGACATTGAAAACTTTTTGAGCCGGTATAATTTGGATGGAACCGAATTTATTGTTGGTGCTGCCCATTCACTTTCTGGTGCTCTCTGTGATGAACTTTTACACGACGGTTTGATTGATTACGCAGTTAGTTTCAATCCAGCTGTTCAACCAAAGGATGTTAGTTTCACGCAATTTCACAGAAGAATATACTTGGACAAAGACCCGTTGTATCAATCAATGGCGCGAAACAATGTAAAAAACAACATTGAAGTTCGTCAAACAAAGGCGACGACGGGTTCCAACATATTGGGCGCAATAAATTCTAATTTGGGAACACTTTGGCTAACGAAAGGAGCTCACAGCATAGATAATTTTGTGGGCGGAAATAAGAAGTATGACGAAGAAAGAAATGTATGGGTGGGCAAGGGTGAATGTATGTGCCCGAGAAATTACGAACCCGTCATTGGAAAGGACGGCAAAAAATATAATAATAAATGCGAGGCGAAATGCGCAGAAAAAGAATTTGATGAAATTGAAAACAGATGGGTTGGAGGCGCTCAATATTTTTCGTTTTATAATCCAAACAGCGAAGAATTGATGTTTGCCCAGGAACTACAACCACAGCGGTGTAATTTTAAATTAAAAAACGGAAATCTGTGTAAAAGAAAACAGAATATAGGGACGGAATATTGTTTTCAACATCTGCCGAGTTTTATGAAGCTAAAAATTAAGAAAACAAATGATGGACGAGGTAAAGGAGTGTTTGTTTTAGGGAGCAAAGAACAACCACCTCAACAAATTGTTTTTAAAAGGGGCGATATTATAGCCAAATACAATGGGGAAGAAATTGCCCGTGATGAATTGTTGCGGAGGTATGGCGAATTTACCGCGCCATATACGGTTGAAGCGGAAGAGGATTATGTTGATGCCGCTATTTTGAGAGGCGTTGGAGCAATGATTAACGCAGTAAAACGAGGCGAGCGAAAAAATTGTATTCTTGCTATGGTCAAAGACATTAACGACGATAAAATAGATGAATGGAATGAAATAAATACAAGAGACAAAATTTTACAAAATGATGTGGTTGTTATGGCTACAATGAATATAAAATCAGGAGCGCAGCTTTTACTAAATTATGGAAGCAGTTATGAGTTTGAAAACCATCACACAACAGGCACAAAAAAACCAAAAGCAACGCACGGGACAAATATAAAAGACGGGTTTTACACACAACCGCAAGGTGTTGTGAAACAAACCAGCAGCATAGCAAAGCAAGCAAAGAAAAAAAGAAACTTTAAACGAATAAAATATGATGAAATAAAAACAGCATTCAAGAGCGAAAACGAGGTAAAGAAAACCAGTATTCAATGTTTTTATAAAATTCCAATGAATTTGTGGGTAGCACCCTTTGTTTCTGGCTTACAAAACTATTTTGGTGCATCAAGTGAAGATTTTGCGATTGTCCATACTGGATATTGGGGCGGGTATGAAGATGAAAAAGTTTGGAATGTGGAAGACAATGTCCTCCCAATTATAAATACACTTGACTTGTATATGACCCCAAAGCAGTCAAAGATGAAAACAGATGCTTTTTTGAATGATAAATCTCATATGTTTCATCCAAATCAATCAGGAAACTTGATGAGCTGGGACGAATTAGCAGAACAAATTAAACAAGGCATCGATGATAAAAGGAGAGCAATTTTGTTTTGTGTTAATATACACCCCTTTGACCCAACTAGCATTAAAGGACAAAACCATTCTGGATTGCTTATTTACGACCGCGACGAAAAAATTCTTTCATTTTATGACCCTATGGGCGCAGAAACTAACAATACTGAGCTTAAAAAATATTTCAAAAAAGAGTATTACAACAAGGAGCAACTGGAAAAATATCACGGCATTTTTAAAAAAATTGCTTCCAAATTGAATTGTCGTTTTCGCTCATCGCTTGATACACACAATCAACAGACGATGGGGTTTCAAGTAAATGAATTAAATGACGCCAGTATAAAAAATGGTTGTATGTGGTGGTGCTTTTATATGTATTACACCATTTTAAATGCGGACGCGGGTGGGGTTGTTCAGTCGATGGAAGAAATCATCAACATTCATTACGAAAACATTGATGATGTAGTGCTTTGGTTCAAAGAAGCCGTGTTTAGGATGGTCAATATGATAAACAAAGAAGTTGAAAACCAAAACATCGACGGTGTGTCGGTTCCGTTTATACCGAAGGAAAAAATTACAAAAGAGCGGGATAAGCGGTTGATTGAAGACAGCGTCAAAGTTGCTAAATTTTACGGCACTCTACAGGATTAAAGAAATGGACGACACTCCTATGACCCACCCCTAAAAACACTCAACTTAATAAACCAAACAAGGGTTCTACAAATCGTTGAAAAAAACTGCTACTATACCCAGCCGTTATTTTTTTGTGTGTGTGTATGTGTTTATGAGTGTGATGTCGTGTGATGTCGTGTGATGTCGTGTGTGATGTGTGGGTGCTCAATTGAAAAAGACACAAGCAAAAGAACAAGTGCAGCTAAAATGGCGACTTACGCTCCAAAATCGAAAGCGGCGAAGGAAAAGGAACTTAGTTCCCTTGAAATCAAACTTCTGGAAAAGAAACAGGAAAGGAAACGCGCAGCGAATGAAGAGACGCGTCAGCTTGTTATTCAGGAATATGACGAGCTTGTGAAAGCCGGAAATCAAGAAGAGGCGGATGCTTTGAGAGAAAAATATTCAAAGTATTTTCCGGAAAGAGACCACAAAGGAATGTATCAAAAGTGGAAGGAAGCAATCATCAATCGGTCTCAACGCGAAGAAACGCTGTCCAATGTGATGAAAAAAGTTGAGAAGCTACGACGCGACATTGAAGACAAAGGCCAAGAAGTTGAAACTAATGGAAAATTGATTGCGACCGACAAAAAATCAATGGAATATTGTTCCGTAATGGTTTTTAAAGATCCCTCCAAAAGCATCGCTGAATGCGAGGCGGCTATCGCAAAAGCCGCCGTTGAACACCATCGCAGCCTCAAGGAGAGAAAGAAAAAAATTGAAAAACAAAGACAGGCAGTTCAAAAAGAAAGTCAAGAGCTGGAAATTTCAGCAATGATAAGCGAGACCGATGCTACTGATGACGACGAAGGTATATTGTTTTGTGATTTTAATTTACACAGTCCCAAAAGTGCCTCTTCTCATTAGGTGTGCAAGGTGGCGCAGCCGCTGGTCAAGGTGCTGTGATTGCCTGTGATTAATTTGAGTTTATCAATTTGTGTTCCTGATAATAAAATGTCTCAAATTAGGTATTGTGGGTGATGAAGACGATGAAGATGACGAAGACACCCTGGTTTTCAATGAAAAGCACAATGTATGGGTTGATACAGACAACAACCTGTGCTACACAAACAAGGACACAACTCCAGGGCCTATTGGACAAATTCAGCGAGGAATGTTTTTCAAGTTCCCTGGTTCAAAAACGGACAAGCCCAAACGAACGCCTGAGCAGGAAAGACGCCTGGTTTCATTACAAAATCATCTCGCTAAAATGAACCAAGCCAGAAGTATGGGTATTTTTTTGGACGAAGACCAAAGAGATATGATTGAAGATGAAATCAAAAAGTTGAAAGCAATGAGCTGAGGTCTGCTTTTTTATCTGCATTATTCATTTGAGTTTATCAATTTGTGTTCCTGATAGTAAAATGTCTCAAATCAATATATATAAATACAATGAGCAAACCACAAAATCGTTTGAAGGACGCGAGAAAATTGATAAAAAACAAAGAGATTATCAAAGTGTTCCCAAGACGGCGCGTTGAACAAAGCGGATTAGACCATATCTGGACAATGGACATTGGCGGTCCGCATTTTACATCTAATCAAGCCAAATCGACAACAAATAAACTCACACAAGAAGACACCATTGCCGACAAAATATTGTCTATTTTAAACATTGATACAGAGCAAATTGGTCATAACTACGACCAAGCAAGGCGTAATATACGCGTTAAATTGAATGCTTTTTTTACGGAAATAAACGACATTCAAGAAAATCTTCTAAACAGTTTTAATGATGAGCCCGAATTGCGAGCTATTGCGACAGGTTATTTTAAACCAAATCAAACCAAACCGCAGCTTCTGGAAAGGTTGTCTCAAACGACGGCTAAAATAGTATTTCCCGGTCAAAAAACACAACGAAGACAAACAACCAAAAGCGATTTGGAAAAAAACGAGAACTTTAATTATATTTTATATGTGCTTGATATTTTCAGTCGGTTTTTATGGACACAACCTCTCAAAACAACAAAACCAGATGAAGTCAAGCAAGCGTTTTTGAAAATATTGGAAAAATCGTCTCGGCGACCAAGAGCATACATTTGGACCGACGAAGGCGCTGAATTTGAAAACATTTTACCGGAATTACCAATTGACGATGAAATAAAAAACAGACGCGTTGCTTTGTCGGTAATTAATGATGAAACAGCCGATACCTTTACCACTTTACCATTTCAAACAAAAAACACAGATGGGGAACCCGTTGTTTATGAGCCGTTTGAAGGAAAAAATCATCTTAACAAGAGACCACCGTTTATTGATAAAGTAGCGCAATACCACACCCATTCAAGAAACAAAGCTGTTATGGCGGAGAGAGTTATAAAAACAATACAAGATATGATGGAAGTTATGCCGGAAATATTACAACCTACACGACCAAAATGTTTCAACATTAAGTTAGGGTTAAACGGTGTTAGCCGTGAAAACATAAAAGAATACGAGCAGGCATTAATTGATGAAGGGACTTGTCCATTTTTCAGTGATTGGAGCGTTATTAAAGATATGACGATGTTGGAATACGCAACGCACAGATACAACAATAATTTTCACAGGTCCTTAATAATACATCGCGAGCAACAGCGACCGATAAAATATACTCCCACATCGGCATCAATGCCTGAAAATGAAAACGAATTGATGATGCACTTTTACAAACCATCTTTCGTGCCGCAGGGAAAAAGAGAGTTTGTTATTGGGGATGTGGTTCGTGTGGTATTGGAAGACAAAGTCAAAAACAAAGGGCAACTTGTTTGGAGCCCAGACAAGTATAAGATTGCTCAAATCAAACCAACACAGCCCATAACATATAAAGTAAGACCAGAAAATGGAGGTGCTTTATTGAAGCGCTTGTTTTACACGCAAGAAATATGGAGGTTATAAGTTTTTGGAGAAAATAAGGCTAATAATTGCAATTGTTTTTTATTCTTCATCATCACTAAACACATCAAACATATGGGGATGTGTCTCTCGCTCTACTTTTACAAGGTCGTAAGTTATTTCAGGTCTCCAACCCCTCTTCCCTTCTTTTGGGTGTTTTTCGCGTGGAAACCCAAATTTGTAAAGTATTTCTTGTTCCTGTTCTTCTCGCTCAAAGGCTTCAACCCTTTTGATGTCTTCCTTATCAAATATATCTTTTTTCCTGCCCATACACCTATTGCGAAAAAAATAAAGACGCTCAAACTCTGGTTCTGGTTCCGTTGCTTCTTTTTTCAATCCAATTTCACATCGTTTTTTGGGAACGCGTTGTAGTGATGATATTTTTGGGGGAACGCGTTGTAGTGATGGTATTTCTTCAATCTTTCTTTTTTTCGAGTTTTCATCGCGCGATACTTGGTGTAGATTAGGTGTAGATTGTCCTGATGAAGCTTTATTTACTTTTATCAAATAGTAAAAAGCAGCAATAATAATCACTGACCGCTGCGGGCTCTTTTCTCTCTGGCTTCAGGGTCAGCAGAACCAAGCTTCCTGATTTGTCCTTCAAAACCGACAATGCACTTGACGGAAGTCTTCTTTTCACCTTTGGTGGTCGTATATTCTTCAACCTTGAGTTGTCCAGAAACAAAGACCATATCGCCAGCTTTCAGGTGTTCTTTGGCGAACGAAACACAATGCGCATTGACGACGCTGATGTTGAACCAATCCGCGTGTTTTCCTTTGCTGTCGCTGGAATTGACGCAGATACTGAAGTTTGCAAATTCGTTTTTGTCTTTAGACACAATTTCAGGATCTTTTCCGATATTTCCAATGAGGTTGAGCTGGTTCATTCTGCGAAATGAAAGAAATACTGAAGGCTAGCGCCGCAAGATGTTTTTGTAGCACAGCCGCCACGACACATCACACGACACATCACACGACACATCACACGACACCACACGACACAATAAAAAACGAATGAAATAAAAATCAACCGTAAATGTGTTTATTTTTATTACATATATTTGGTTATTAGACTACCCTAAAATAACGGTCGTTGTTGCCTGGGGAAGCAGGGCGCCGTGTGATGTGCAGATATGGATTGCGTAGAATATAGGCATATAAGAACTTGTTGATGAATAGGATATATATTATCAACAAACAATATAATGAACCCATCATTAATTGAACAAATCAACCGTATTCGTTTGGACGGCGTTTTCAAAGCGCCTTCTGTTAAGTTTAAAACGCGCGTCAGTCAAAAGTTTGACGAGAAAGACATTCAAGATGCGCTCAAGAAATTTTTATGGAGGCGCTATGTTCAGGAGCGATTAGAGTTAGTTAAATACGGCTCAGGCATAAAGCAACAATGGCGAGGAAAAGTTCCTCACTTTCGCGTTGGAAAAATTTTGTTTTTTACCAGAACAGAACATAGACCTGGCGAAACACACAAAAAGAAGCCGTCCAGGCAGACCGTTTATAATTTGGAAACAACACCGCCATCTCCACTTTTACCGACAGAATTACACAAGGAAAAATACTGGCGAATTTGTGAATTGAACAATATTACAGGGAAGTTTTCAAATGCAGCACGAGAAGGCGGCATCGATTATAAATACTGGAATGGGAACTATCGAAGTTTTGTGTCCAATTGTTTGTCTGCTGCCGGTGTCCCGATTGTGTTTCATTTACCAGATTTTTCGTTGGCCAAGCAATCTCCAAACTATGCCGCTCTTTACGGCACCCGTGAAAATATGGACAAGCACGCAGACAGGTTTTATGATGTCGTCAATCTTTTGAAACGCAGTCCCACCTTCTATGAAAAATGGACAACTATTGAAAGTCTTGGGGTTGATGCTATTCATCTTGAAGATGTTTCCGTCGCTGATAAACCGATACAAGCAGCCAAGTGGTTGGGCGTTGATGATGATGAGTATCTCAATCCATTGAGTATGAAACTTTATGGAAAATTTGGAGTTATCAATTCAATCGGACGGTTAAATGATTTGGCTGAAAAAGATAAAATGGATGAAATGTGGTCTTTTAGCACTAATCAAAAAAAGCTTGATGAAAGTTGTGTATTGTCTGTTATCTTGGAGTTGTATGCGCTCAAGTTAAACAGAGAAACCCCTGACGATGAAGAAGACTGTAGCATCTGTTTATCAAGTTTGCTGTATGGCGACAAAGATTGGTGCCGAGGTAAATGTGGGAACTCATTTCATATCGAGTGCCTAAATATTTGGTTGCCGCAAAACAACACTTGTCCCAATTGCCGAGGGGAATGGCTAGCCTGTCCAAGCTCACCAACAAGTTCAACTGGTGAAGCAGCATTAGTCCCTTTTTCCACTCCAAAACAACCAAGGCTATATTTCAGCTTAAAATCGCCCGAACCGCAGGGCGGGAAAGGGAGTTTCTGGCTATCAGGTCAAGCAAAAAACGACCAACGCCTTACCTATGAAAGTTTAAGTCAATTTCTTGGAATTGCTTACAACCCTGATGGACATATGGGAGCAAGTATAGAAACGGCATTTCCTTTTTTTGTAAAGTTCAAAATTGAACTTGAAGTTTATGATATCCAACATCGCCTGATTTTCAAACTGCCGACAGATGAATTAAAGGAACAACATCCCGAGTATGATTACAAGACACCCACTGCCGATTTGCCTAAATGTAGGGTAATGGTTGCGCATCGGCATTTATTTTTACTTGAAGACATCCGTCTTGATTTCGCAAAAAAAGTGTCGGTAATTCAAAAGAAATCATATTTTCAAACTTTAAAGCCAGTTTCAAAACTTTTTCCTTTAACATTGAAGAAGAAAAACACAAAAAAGGCGCAAGAAGAAAGTGTGGAATATGTTCGCGAAAATATGTGTTGCTTTGTTGAAGATGTTGAAGAGATTGTTCGCATTGTTAAAGAAGTCGCAAATGAACGAGATGAAAAAAAAAGGGCGTTTATGGCCGCTAATAAGTTAGTAAGCAAACGAAAGGGAGGAAATACACAAAAAAAACCATTGATTTCTTTACAGCAGTTAGAATACTTCAATGTTAAGATACGATTTATTGTGGGTGATATTTACGATTTGCTTTTAAGTCTTGTCGCGAATGGAATTTGTCCTTCTTTGCGTTTTGATAGTTCTTCTGGAAAAAGTATCAAAGCTATGTATTTTTCATATCATTCAGTTCGCGTGGAAGTCAGCGACGGAGGATTACAAGGACTTGTTTTACCCATATCCCAAGAAAATTTTTCAAATTTTGAAAAGGCACACTTACTTTTCAAAGATGTTATGATACGCAAACAATTCTTGTCCAAATACAATGAAGATGCTTACAAGTTTGAACGGCTCCATCCAATTGGGCCAATAACCAGGAGCTTTGTTGCTGGTAAAGAGCGTGAGCGATATTTTGGAATTGATGTCGCGAAAGCATACACATCCTGTTTGTTTGAAATGCCGCAATTTCCCGTTTTTAACGAATTCGATACCTGGCGAGAATATGACGGGCATCCCATAGAAGATTATACTCAATACTTCGTCAGTGTCCGCCCGGAAACAATCGACGGTATTTTTTTCACTCAACAGAGGTGCCGTGTTTTTGGTTATCATTTAAAACGAATGCCCATTGACCCGTTTCCGTATATTGCCGTGCTTTTTTACAAGCGTCCTTCCCATTTGGCGCCTAGCGACAGTGCATCGGCCATTGATAAGTTGTGGGCAACAAACATTGACCTTCAATTTCCCGAAAATGACGAAAAAATGAAAAAGTTCATTGTTAATCAAACGATTGGGGCAATGGGTAGGGTCAAAAATTACAGCACACATTCACAAGTTTTTGTGGATTATGCCGAAGCAATGTATTACAAAACCCGATACGGCGGCACCATTTTTGCAAAACAACGGTCTCGGCTCGCAAGTTGGGTAGCGCAAGGCGACCCCGAATACGACGAATTGGACGGCGAGGAAGTCAATCATATGAAGAGACATAATAAGTTGGTTCCGTGTCTCTTGGATTGTGTGAATTTGTTTGATGACCACATTTATCAAATTCATTATGAAGCATATTCTTTGCGTGAGATGGTGGAAGCCTTCCAAGAATTACTTGGGCAAGAATTCTGTCCTCCTTTAAATTGTTCAACTCTCTCAAGTATTCAACTTCATTTGTTTTTGAAAAAAACAGAATGGTTCAAAAAAGCAATTACCGCTTACATTGCCGCAAAAAAAGCAGGAGCATTTGAAAGATTTTTTCAACGACATCAAGAAGACCCGTCTCCTTCTCTTGATGTTTTTAAAAAGTTGCTGAAATCCGCCAAGTTTAACTCACTCAGGGACCAATTTTTTGAGCCACAAGATGACTGTGTTCCATTAAGTTGCCCGCTTACTGGTGAAATTATAAACGAGCCTTGGCGAAACAAGTATGGACGGGTTTTTCAAAAATCTCAACAACTTTTGGATTATGTTGAACAGCAAGGACAGTGTCCCATCGATGGAATACCTTTGACGCTGGAGGATTTTCAGCCGATACCAGAAGACAAAATTCCACAGCGGGTTTTTATTTGGAAGCAAGAGGATGACGCAGAATTAACCGAAGGATTTGTGGCTATCAAAGAGTTCGTTTATCTTTCTTGTAGGTTAAAACTTTTCAAAATAATGAAGCTACTTCAAAGCAAATTTGGTCAAGATTGTGTTGTTGCCGTAAGGACAGATTGCTTATTGCTCGACAATACTTTGAAAATGATTGAAATGGTCGAAAAAGAGCAAAAGACACAACCACCAAAATTATCACAAAAGCCGCCAAATCAACATGATATTCGGCAATGGATTGGAGGAGGAGCGCAGGCACCATCAAATGATACCGTTCAGCAGTCAAGAAAAAAAGAAACTACAAAATCAGCCACAGTGAATGATGTAAGAGATTTTTTGGGCGCAAGTGGGTATTCTTTCGGCAATTTACACGGTCAATTACGCGTCGTTGAAAATCAGGCAATACCAGACTTTAGATGTGTTGATGAAAAAGTTGGAAAAATTGAACCGACATTATTTGAACAACAATCCCATCAAGAATTTGACGATGAAACAAATATTCCGCCAGAGAGCGTTGTTCCAAATACTCAAATCTTGGGCTTGTATCCCGGCGTCGGAAAAACAACCCTCGCTGCAAAGCTTTTTCCCGATAAGCCGCATGTCTATGCGACACCGTTTAATCGATTATCTCAAGAATTGCGCCGAGATATGAATTGTGAAGCACTGACCGTTCATAAGCTGATCGGAAAAGGAATGGCTGACGAAACAAAAGACGACCAAGACGACGGTGATAAGAAAAGAAAAAAGAAAGACAATTCCAAAAAATATGCTGAAGGGACTGTGATTGTGTTTGATGAAATTTATCTCAATTCAGTCAAAATGCTTGCGGATATGTGGTCTTATATGAAACAAAATCCGCACCTGATTTTTGTTGCGACGGGAGATGTGTATCAGTTGCCTCCTATTGACCAAAGTTTGAATAATTTGGGAGGCGAAGACGATGACCCCCAATTGAAAAAAGAATATTACAAACGAGCCATTGCGCAAATGTTTCCGTCATCTATTTTACTCAAGCAAATCAAAAGACTAACTGACGCTGAACAAAAACAGCGTATTCACAAGTTAAAATTTGAATTGTTTGATGCTCAGCCTCTCCGTCCAACAGACCAAATTTTGAAGGATTTGTTTGGCGCTGATGCGTTCGTTAATCAAAAAGATATCAGCAGGCGTAGCATTTGTTATTTTTCAAAAAAAACAGTTCCAAATTCAACCCAAGAAATCAATGAACTTCAACAATTACTCGTTGTTGCTGCAAGAAAAATAGCAGGGCAACCAGTTGAAGAAGTTATCCGCTACGACACACAAGAAGACGGCGGTCAAGAAAGCATATTTTATTTGTGGAATGGTATGACCATCATTTGTTCAAAATCTTTTGTAGCAGACAAGGACAAGTGTTATACGAATTTTCAATACACTGTTCATCACATCGACAAAGCACGGGTGTATTTTTTTGACGCAGTTGAAGGCGAAGCCATTGTCATGAGCGTATTAAAGACCGAAATTCACAAGCATTTTCAATACAGTTTTGCGGGAACTGCGCACAGTTATCAAGGGTTAAGTCTCGGCGCTGGAGAGAAAACTACAATTTTACACGCCAATCACGCTTTTTCTTCTCGGGAATGGCTGTATGTAGCAATCACTCGTGCGAGAGATTTAAATGACCTTCAATTTGTTCTGCTGAACGAGAACGAAGTGAAAGACAGTCAAAAATGGAGGAAACATCAATATTGGTCATTTAAAATTGACCAATACAAGGAACAGGACAGAAGGGCTGGCCGCTCTATTGAAGAAACAGACACCCTGAAATACATTAATGAAGATTGGTTTAAACAAAAAATCCGCGGCAAAACTTCTTGTAAATGTGGTGCGGTATTTGAAGTCGTATATATGCCTGAAACAGCGTCGGTCAAATCAAATTTGACCGCAAATCGAATTGATAATCGGTTGTCTCACTTTATACAAAATATACAGGCAATGTGTTTGGACTGCAATAGAAGATTAGGCAACAGGCCCAACAGGTATGGTTGCACAATTGTGTCCAAGCATTTTTAACTGATTTAACAGAGACGAATAACGGGCTTCTCCTTGCTTTTCCAGAACGCGAGATAACCCGTTTTCTATTTCGTCCCCATTTTTTGTTTTAATAAAATATCGCGCCTGTTTTAAAATCAATTTCTTGAGATAATCTTCTTTTCTTTCATTTTTAAGTTTATTGTATGACTTGCGATTAAGTTCGCACATTTGGGTTCTATATTTTTCTGTGTTTTTTATGATTGCAAATGTTTGCGCGCAATACGGCATCTTTGTAAGTTTATAATAATATATATTCGTGTTTATATTCTTATATACTTTTGTTATGTTTCTTGAATTGTATTTGTATTTATTTTATCCTTATTTTATTCTCATCATTGAATTGTAATGGTCTTCATTCCATTCATTCATACATTTGAAACATACGCATTCATCAACCTGATAAAAACTACCATTATCTGCCTTACTTATTGGAAAAGAAACTTCAGGTCTTTTAAAAAAATTAAAGCTGTCCGGGTCTTCTTTGGGTTTGACCTTTTCTTCAGTGTTATCACCATACAATATGTAAAGAGTATCCCACTTTACATTATAATTTTTAACAATCTCGTGATTTTGAAAATCGCACAAAGTCATACCCTCAGGCAAAGGGTAATAATGACTAACTTTGAAGTCCGCTTGAATAAAATATTCCATTCTATATTGTATTCAATCAGCTTTGTTTTTATATCCTTTTTATTTATGCAATCAAATTTTTTTGCATATTAATCACTTGCTAAAATCTACAACTCGTGGTGCATTAACTATTTCAGCCTTATTTATACCATTTCTAATATTTTCGAATACATCTTTTGATATTTTTCCATAATTACGCGGAGTATTACGGTCTATATGATTTTCTACTCTGTCGATAGCTAACCTTAGACGATTATCGCGATTATATATATCCTCCTTGTGAAATAGTTCCATTAATTTATTCATTAATTTGTTTAAGTCTTCTAAGTTTTCTAACTCTGCTCCCATATCTTCCCAATTATCAAGATTAACTTCCATTTGATTTTTTACTTCATTCTTTATTATCAAAAAATGTAATCAATTTTTTTTTGGTATTAATCGTCATCATCAATGTCTTCAAAATCTTTATATGATGGGACTGCTTCGTTTAGTAATATACAGTTTTTCATAATTTCGCTATATAATTTATGGTTTAACCAATCCATAAACCAACAACCACTTAAATTTTCATACATAAAATCTATTTCTTTCATTATTTCACAATTAATAAACAAAGTTGTTCCATAAGCTTTTAAAACATGATTTATACAGTTTATGAACTCAGGTGTTTCCTTTTTTTCTTCTTCTGGATATTTTTCTTGTGTCTTGGAGGTTTGATTACAAATTGAACAATTCATTGCTATTGTCTATCTTTATTTTAATATGCGGCTTGTTCTTATATCCTTTTTTGCGACGCGTTTTAAAAAAAAACGCACTCAACTTTTTGGCGTTGCTTTGTGGGTAAATAATTAATTTAGTAGTTTCTACATCTTCAATATGTAGCCCCATCCCTTTTTTTCCAACTTATTCTTTCTCACTATTGATTTGATTTGGTCTTTTTTATAACCATAAGTTGTCTCCAAAATGTTCAAGTTAAGTCCAATAATATTGTGAGCATAAGGGGCTTTATCAACCAGCGGGGCATTCCTCGCAATATCCGCTTCGATTTCGAGTGCGGTTCTCGTCGTCATATTGTTTTGTATAGTCTGCTTATATCCTTTTCAAGAAATGACAATCAAATTTTTTTACACATTAATCGCTCGCTAAACATTGTATGTTTATTAAAATTAGGGGTTAAAAAAGTTTTATGGTTATTGCTGCAAATAAACTGATTTT
>Ga0209770_10000787_pt1 | contig 16861 bp, 8 predicted proteins | sample LauGreSu1BDMLBDD_2_FD_187572 | JGI IMG/M metagenome (GOLD analysis project Ga0209770, IMG submission 187572) | Freshwater lake microbial communities from Lake Michigan, USA - Su13.BD.MLB.DD (SPAdes) (version 2) | ecosystem: Environmental > Aquatic > Freshwater > Lake | place: Lake Michigan, USA...
GCCCCGCCACCGCCGGGATGAAGCGCCTCTGGCTCAACATCGGGCGCATGGACCGCATCCAGCCCCGCGACATCGTGGGATGCATCCTCGGCGAGACCGGCCTGCCCGCGGCGACCGTCGGACGCGTCCAACTCTTCGAGCGCCACAGCCTCGTCGATGTCTCGGCCACCTTCGAGAGCCAGATCCTGGAGTCCCTCAACAGTGCGGCCGTCAAGGGACGCAAGCTCAAGGCGAAGATCGCCGCCTACTGAGCCCCCCATCGGGCTCCACCACTTCAAAACGCGACGACCCACGACCAATTCCCGGTCGTGGGTCGTTCTGCACATCCCCGAGGCGGTCATCCGCCGGGGAGACCTATCCCTTCCGGGTCGACGCAGCCCCGAGGCGGAGTGTCAGGATCGCTGGCAACACGGTGAGACCGGCGACCATGCAGGTCGTGGTGCCCAGGGCCATCACGACGCCCAGGCTCCGGATTCCGTGATGCTCGGCGAGCACGAGGCTCCCGAAGCCGACGATGGTCGTCAGAGCCGAGACGAACACGGCCTTGCCCGTGCTCTTGGCCAGGATGGACGGGTTCCTCTCCTCGGCAAACCGGTTGAGAATGTGGATGCCGTTCGTGATGCCGATGCCGATCACGAGGGGCAGCATCATGATGTTGGCGGGATTGAATGGCACCCCGCACCAGCCCATCAGACCCGCCACCCAGAGCGTTCCCAAGCCCACCGGCAGCAGCGACAACACCACGCCGGACACGGAACGGAAGTGGTAGCCGACGAGGAGTACACAGGCGCCCAGGGCCCACCAGGCCGCCTCCACATAGGACTGCTTCAGAAGCTCCGTGTAGTAGTACATCTGCACCGGATCCCCTGTCGCTCCGGGATCCACCGTCTGCATCTCCTCGACGAAGATCCGCTGCGGTTCGCGATCCCAGACATTGGTCCTGGGATAGACCTGGAGCAGCAGTTCACCACCCAGACCCACGAAGCGGTTCCGAAGCGGTCGCGGAAGATCATCCACCTGAAGACCACCCTCACCCCTCTGGATCCGCAATGTCTCGACGGTGTCCCGGAGGTCCGTCAGGAGGGCACGCTGGAACCCGCCCAGCTTCGCAGCACGCTGCTCACGGTCCATCGGGGATCCCCGGAACAGGTCGGCCCGGAAACTCCCGAGGGCCTCCCTCAAGGAGAGGATCTGGTTCAGGATGTTCGTCTCACCCCGGAGACGGACCTCATCCGCCGCCAACCCCAGATACCCCTGGAGACTCCAGAGCGTCTGGCTGAGGTCATGGAGATCCACTGGCCGGGTATCGGCCGGGGCAAACCGGATGGCCTCGGTCGTCTGACGGACACTCTCGATCAGGCGCACCTTCTCAGCGGATTCGTCCGACAGGAAGGATGCCATGGATTCCACCGAGCCGACCGAGGGCAGTTGCAGGAGCTTGGCCTCGATGGCCTTGGCCTGCGGTATGTTCGTCGCGATCAGGGCCCCGAAGACCACGGACTTGTCGGCCGAATCCACCAGCTTGTGTTCGAACTGCACGGACGCCAGGGACGGCGTCTGCATGTTCAGCAGGTTGTAGTCGAACCACGCCCGCTGCAGTCCCACACCACTCACCAGCGTCACCACCGAGGCGATGCCGATCACGGTCCAAGGCCGCTCCAGCCAGATCTTCTCCAGGCGAGCCCGGACATCGAGGGCCTCCGTGGCGGCAGGAGCCGCAACCGGGACGGATCGGGACATACCGACAGGAACGCTGCCCTGGACTCGGTTACGGGTCAGCAACAGGGCTGGGAGCAGGGTGATCATCGGCACCAGACAGATCACCAACCCACCGCCGCAGATGATCCCCATCTCACGAATGCCCCGGAAATCCGTCAGGGTCATCGCTGCAAACGCGCCAGCAGTCGTGAGACAGCCAGTGAAGATCCCCTTGCCGGTATTCACCATCGCCAGCGTCATGGCCTCGTCCTCGGTCCTGCCCATACCCAGTTCCTCCTCGAAGCGGGTGATGAGGTGCACGCCGAAGTCGATCGCCAGACCAATGAGCATCGGGACGAAGGTGACCGTCAGAATGTTGAGGTAGCCCACGGTCAGGGTCGTGAACGCCATGGTGTAGGCGAGACCAAACACGAGGCATCCCGTTGCGAGGAGGGGGCGCTTGGCGTTGCGGTATCCCACCACGAAGATGATCGCCACCAGGCTCAGCGACACGATCGTGGCCATCGTCGAGTCCTTCTGGCTCTGGACCATCTCATCGTAGTCCAAAACCCCCATGCCGGTGACCCCGGCGTTGACCCCCCCAACCTCGGTGCTGACCTGGCCGACCAGCTCGCGGAACCGGAGGATCGACCGCTCCGTGATCCCCTCCTGGAGCACCCTCCGACGTTTCTCGATCGCGGCGGGCGAGTTGTCTCCCTTGCCGAGCAGTGAACCCCAGAATCCGGAGGGTGGGCTGACCAACTCCTCGGGAAGCGGCGCCCGGGGACGCGCTGTGGCGAGATAGATCCGTCCCTTTCCAAACGTCACATACTTCTTCCCCTCCGCCTCGGCCTCACCCCCGGCGAAGAGCGCCTCGACCCCGGGAGACGGCGGGCTGCCGGGCCGGCTGAGGCTCTCCTGTCCCCGTCGGATGATCCGCTCCAGGGCGGGCAGCGCATTCACCAAGGATTCGGTATTCTGGTTGGTCTGCTGGGGCGCGGTCCGGATGAGGGTGTTGATCCGACCGAACAGGGAACTGAGGTTGGAGGCCCCAGCAAACTGCATCAGGAAGGGGCGGTAGTCCTTCAGCACCTTCTCCAGCTCGACGAGGTTCGTCCCGGGCACGAACAGCAGGGCCTTCTTGCCCAGCAGGGGCAGATCCCCCTTGAAGAACACGTCGGTGAAGAGATTCGTCGGCGAGACGGAGGTGGACTCCAGATCCAGACGCGCCGCGAGGCGCTCGACGAACTGCCGATTCTTCTCGGGATTCTCCGACTCGACCACCGCCACGAGGTCGGGTTCGGACGGGAACGTCTGCCGCAGCCGGACGTAGTGCTGGTTGTAGGTGAGATCGGTGTCCAACAGGGCATTCCGATCCATCACGAAGTCGAGGCTGGAGACCGTGTACCCGACGCAGATGAGGAACAGGACAACCTGCGGCCAGATGAAGCGGGAGGGGCTGGCCAACACCGCCTCGGCAAGACGACGCAGCTGACACTCGATCCGGGAATCGTGATCCCCGCCCCCCCCAGAAGGCGCAGGAGGGACCTCCGGGCCATCAGCCGGCTTCTTCCCGGGGGACGGTGTGGGGGAGGGTTCCACGATGTCTGGGCCTAATGGGTGGGCCTGAATCGCTTCGCCCGCAACCCTAGCGGCCGCAGCAGCCCTTGTACTTCTTCCCACTGCCGCAGGGGCAGGGGTCGTTGCGTCCGACCCGGGGCAGCGACCGGGCCGGCTTCACCTTTGCGAGGGTCTCGTTGGCCTCGGACACCACGGCCCCGGCGTTCTCCGGCACATCGCCGAAGGCCGGCGCGGTCGGATGCGACGTGACCTGCGGGAGGTTGTGCAGGAACTGCTCGAAGGCGAAGAGGCTGGTCGCGCTGCGGAAGATGTTGTGGCAGACCTCGGTCTTGATGTTGACCATGAGCTCATCGAAGAGCTTGAAGGCCTCAGCCTTGTACTCGATCAGCGGGTCCCGCTGGGCGTAGGCCCGCAGCCCGATCGAGCTCCGGAGGGAGTCCATCGAGTACAGGTGCTCCTGCCAGAGGCGATCGATCGCCGTGAGGATCGTGTACCGCTCGATGCTCGCGAGCATCTCGGGCTTCTCGAGGCTCACCTTGAGCTCGTAGGCCTCGCGGATGGTGTGCCCGATGTACTGCAGCAGGCTGAACTGGGCCTCGGAGAGGCCGTCGAACAGCGATCCACTGACCGGCAGCATCTTCCCGGACCGAGCCGCCCTGAGGAACTCCTCCTCCTTCAGGCCCAGCGGGAAGTTCATGTTCACCCAGTCCGACAATCCCCGGATGTTCCACTCGGCGGGATCCGTGTCGCTGCCCGTGAACTCCTCCACCTTGAGGAGCACGATCTCCTCCATGATGTCCATCAGCCGGTCCCGGACGTCCGTCGCCTGGATCACCTCGTTGCGGAAGCCGTAGATGACCTCGCGCTGCTTGTTCATCACGTCGTCGTACTCGAGGGTCCGTTTCCGCTGCTGGAAGTGATGGCCCTCGACCCGCTTCTGGGCCTGTTCGATCGAGCGGTTCAGGAGCGGATGCTCCAGCTCCTGCCCCTCCTCGAGCCCCATGCGTTCCATGATGCGCGTGATCCGGTCGGACCCGAACAGCCGCATCAGATCGTCCTCGAGCGAGATGAAGAAGTGCGAGGAACCGGGATCCCCCTGACGGGAGCAGCGGCCGCGGAGCTGGCGGTCGATCCGGCGCGATTCATGGCGCTCGGTGCCCAGCACGTGCAGGCCGCCCAGCTCGGAGACGCCGGGGCCGAGTTTGATGTCGGTCCCACGGCCGGCCATGTTGGTGGCGATCGTCACAGCGCCCTTCTGACCCGCCCTCGACACGATCTCAGCCTCCTGCTCGTGGTACTTGGCGTTCAGCACGGAATGGACAATCCCCTCGCGCTTCAGGAGTCGGCTCAGCATCTCGGAGGTCTCGACGGAGATGGTCCCGACCAGGATCGGCCGGCCCTGACCGTGCAGCTCCTTGATCTCACGGGCCACCGCCTCGAACTTCTCTCGCCGGGTCTTGTAGACCGAGTCGTTGCGGTCCTTCCGGATGTTCTGCCGATGCGTCGGGATGGTCATCACCCCGAGCTTGTAGATGTCGTGGAACTCCTGGGCCTCGGTCTCCGCGGTGCCGGTCATGCCCGCGAGCTTCATATAGAGCCGGAAGTAGTTCTGGATCGTGATCGTCGCGAGCGTCTGGGTCTCCCGCTCGATGGACACGCCTTCCTTGGCCTCGACCGCCTGGTGGAGTCCATCCGACCAGCGACGACCCGACATGAGGCGGCCGGTGTGCTCGTCGACGATGATCACCTTGTTGTCCTGGACCACGTACTGGACATCGCGGTCGTAGAGGCAATAGGCCTTCAGGAGCTGGGCGATGGCATGGATGACCTGCGCGCGCTCCTCGAACTCCTGCTGGAGCTTGCCCTTCTTCTCGAGACGCGCCTGGAGGGCGAGTTCCGGGTCGGTGTCGATCTGGCTGTAGAGTGTCGGAAGATCCGGGAGCATGAACCCGTCCGGATTGTTGGGGGACATGAACTCCCGCCCCTTCTCGGTGAGGTCGGCCTCGTGGGACTTCTCCTCGATCGCGAAGAACAGCTGTTCCTTCTCGGCATACAGCTGTTTCTTGGACTGGTCCGAATGCAGTTCCGCCTCGTACGCCTGCACCAGCTTCTGGTTGGCGGGCTCCTCAAAGATCCGCAGGAGCCCTTCGGATCGGGGCTGGCCCAGCTTCACCTTGTGGAGGAGCGAGGCCACCTCGCGTTCGATCGAGGCGGCGTCCCTCACGTTGGAACCGTCCGACGGGCGGAGTTTCTTGAGCAGCTCCCCGGCCTCCCGGAGATACCGGGCGCAGAGATCGCGCTGGGCCTGCACCAGGCGCTCGATGGCAGGCTTCCACTCCACATAGCGGTGCTCGACCGAGACCACGGCCGGACCACTGATGATCAGCGGCGTGCGGGCCTCGTCGATCAGGATGGAGTCCACCTCGTCGATGATCGCGAAATAGTGCCCCCGTTGGACCTGCTCCTCCCGGGTGCTGGCCATGCCGTTGTCCCGGAGGTAATCGAAGCCGAACTCGGAATTCGTGCCGTAGGTGATGTCGCAGGCGTACATCTCCCGGCGGACCGAGGGCGGCTGGCTGTTCATGATGCAGCCGACCGTCAGGCCGAGGAACCGGTAGACCGCCCCCATCCACTCCGAGTCACGGGCAGCGAGGTAGTCGTTGACCGTGACGACATGGACACCCCGTCCCGTGAGGGCATTGAGGTAGACCGGCAGGGTGGCGACGAGGGTCTTTCCCTCACCGGTCGCCATCTCGGAGATGTAACCCCGGTGGAGGGCCATGCCGCCGATCAGCTGGACGTCGAAGTGGACCATCTCCCAGCGGATCGGATGGCCACGGACCTCGATGTCTCTCCCGCAAAGCCGGCGACAGGCGTTCTTCACCACGGCGAAGGCCTCGGGAAGGATGGTCTCCAGCTCCCGCTTGAGCTCCTCGGGGTCGGAGATGCCGGAGAGCTTCGCCTTCCAGTCGGCGGTCTTCTGCCGCAACACCTCCTCGGGCTGGGACTGGAGCTGCTGCTCCAGTTCATTGATGCGGGCCACAATGGGCCGGAGCTTGCGGACCTCCCGCTCATTGCGGGAACCGAGGATTTTGCGGAACAGATAGCCGATCATGACACACCGTCTGGGACGGACCCCGGAGGCTAGGAGGGGGCCAGACTGAGGTCAAAGACAGAAGCCATCCCAAAACAGCACCCTGGGAGGCACCACCGCGCCCTACTCCGAGACGGCCTTGCGCTCGGCACGATCCCACCACTTGGCGATGAGGACGCTCAGCTCATAGAGGATGTGCAGGGGAATGAACATCAGTAGCATCGTCATCGGGTTCCCATCGGGCGTGATGAAGGCCGACACCACCAGCCCCGCGACCACCCAATACATGCGCAATCCCGCCAGGCGTTCGGCGTCCAGGATGCCGATCTTCACCAGGGTCAGGAGGACCAGGGGCAGCTCGAAGGCCACCCCCATGCCAATCATGAACCAGCAGACGAAGCTGATGTACTCCGAGGCCCGCCATTCGTCGGCCCCAAACCCCATCCAGTTGGAGAAGGTCACGGTCGAACTCAAGGCCACCACGGTCACGATGAAGTAGCAGAACGCCACCCCCATGAAGAAGAGGAGGGTCCCGAAACCGGCGATCCGATACACGAGACGCTTCTCATGGACGTGGAGTGCCGGAAGGATGAACTGCCCCAGGAAGAACAGGACGAATGGCGCCGCGATCGCTGCGCCCCCATAGAGGGCAATCTTGACCGCCACCACGAAGGGCTCGGTCGGCCCAAGCGTCTTGAGACCGACCTGGATCCCGTACTTGGCCACCTCGGGTGGGTTGGGGTCGGGGACCATGCCCAGCACCAGATTGGTCCCGACGGCAATGGGAGCGACCCTGAAGTAGTGGTCCTGGTTGGTGGAGGTGTCCTGAACCGGAAAATCCTTCGCCAACATCCGTGCCAAGACATTGGTGCCCAGAGTGATGACCACCCGGGGTTGGTCCGTGACCCGGACCCGTTGGGCCAACACCAGCGGCCACTCCAGGAACTTCACGATGTAGGGGCTGCCGCTGAGGCTCACCAGGATGCCCAGGGCGACCGCGATCGCACACTTCACGAAGGTCCAACGGAGATCCTCGAGGTGCTCGAGGAAGCTCTTGATCGGACCTCCCCCCTCTTCGTCCACGTGCTCCGGGGGCAGCACCTCGAGATCGTCGGCCATGCCAGGTCTCTGGGGATCGGTCCCCGATCAGGCTTTGGGCGACAGGTCCGTCCGCTGGGAGGACTGCGAGAGGGATTCCTGCGGGGTCTTCGGGGTCGGCGCAGGGGGCGTGCGCTCCACCTCGTCCATGGCCCGATGGAGCTCCTCCTGGACGTCGCGCGAGGCCTTCTTGAACTCCTTGATGCCCGTGCCCACGCCCTTCATCAGCTCTGGCACCTTCTTGGCACCAAACAGGATGAGGACAATCACGGCGATCACCAGGATCTCCGTGGAGCCAATCATGCCGAGGACGAGGGAATTCATCGGGTGCGGTTCTGTACGATCGATCCACTCAGGCCGACTTCGGCCCGGAGCCTCCCGGAGGGTCCGAGAGGTCGTTCGTGACCTCCTTGGAGGCCTTCTTGAACTCCTTGATGCCCGTGCCGACGCCCTTCATCAGCTCGGGGATCTTCCGGGCGCCGAACATGAGGACCACGATCCCGAGGATGACGAAGATCTCCGTCGTCCCGAGGAACGCGATGGGTGAAGGCAAGGACATGGAACTCACGTCCGCAGGCTAGGATCGTCGCCTCCGACGGTAAAGGGACAAAACGCGTCGGGAAGTCGGCGGCAACGCCCCATCGGTTGCGCGGCCGCGGCGATCTGGACTTCCGGGGGGGCGACACGAAAAGGCCGGGCCCGAAGGCCCGGCCATGCTGCGCTGCCGAATACAGGTTCCAGCCCCGACCTATTGGTAGCGGATCAAGAGATTGCCTCCGGACAAGGACACCCCGGTGATGGTGATGGCAGAGCCGGAGGAGAGGCGCAGGAACTGGGACGACGCGCCGGCGGGGACCGTGACAGTCTTGTTCTGGGCATCCACGACTGCGCCAGGAACCGCCGTGTAGACACCGCTCAGGGTTGCAGACGCCAGGGCCTCGACGGATGCCGCGGCCACCGCGGAGGTGAATGCCCGGACGCCGCCGCTGGCATTCACCAGCGTTCGCACCCCGCTGGATCGGTCGACCGTGAACAACTCCACGTTGGCCCCGCCGGTCCGCTCGTACCAGACGAAGCGGATGCCGTAGACACCCGCCGCCTGCACCACCACGTCGAAGGTCTCATCCGCCGGACCTCCATTGTGGAAGGCCAGCGGGACCGAGGCCGCGTTGAGGTTCAGGCCCGCCGCCAGCTTGTAGCCGTCGTCCGAGCGGACGCCGAACCGCGTGACACCCGCAGGGAGGTCCAGGAACGCCACCACCTCCATCGCATAGTTGTCGGTGCCGAGGGCATCGTCCTGACCCGGGATGGGCTCATCGCCCTCGAAGTAGCCATCGGATCCGCCACTGGTCGCGTTCTGGGAGAAGTTGATGAGCGGGGACACCACCGAGGTTTCGTATGACTTCGCGATCGAGGAATTGGCCGCCAGCTGGGCCTCCGCGCGGTCCAGGCTGTTCTCACCCGATTCCTGGGCCTGGGTGACCCGCACCCTGAAGCCGCGCTCGGACCCAGGCCCCGCCATGCGGGTCGATGGATCCAGCTCGCGATAGGTCACCGTGAACGACCAGGCATTGGTCTGCTGGACCCCTTCGTTGTCGGCGAAGACGAGCTGGACCTTCTGGACCACTCCCTTGGCGGGCAGCGGGGTGATCGGATAGGCCACCAGGGCACCATCGGCAGTGGAGACCACCCCGGGATTGACGGGTGCGCCATTGATCGACATCTGGATCGAGGAGGTCTTCACCTGGGTGTCCCGATTCTGGATCGCCACCTCGATCCTCGGCTCGGTGGTCTCGACGACCGCACCATCCGTGGGCGACAGGGATGTGACGGCGGCGCGCTGGACCCCGGCATCCGCCACGGGGACAAACACGAGATAGTTCAGGTACCGGGATCCGGTGTCGCTATCCGGGGTCAGGTGACGAAGGCGGAGGGTCTTCCGGCCGGACAGACGGAGGACGACCCGGTTCTTTCCAGTGCCATCGGTCAACGCCACGTTCCGGGCCGTGAAGCCGGACTGCACCCCGAGGAAGGTGCCAAGCAGCTTCGGGGCGGTCCCTGGCACGGCCGAGATCTCCTCCAGCACGCTGTCCGCCTTCTCGAGGTTGACCACGGACTCGCGGAGATAGACCTCATAGGAGCCCGCCGCGAAATCCCGGGTGTAGTTCATCCAGTCGTCGACCGCGAGGTCGCCGACCTCGTAGTCGTAGACCCCCTGGTCGTTGTTGAAGAGGCCGCTCCGGCGATTGTCGAGCGACCGCTGCATCCGGACCGCATCCTGGGTGCGGTAGGGGGAGTCGTCGCCACTCGGGCCGGACCGGGTGTCCTGATAATCGGTGCCGGCGACCCCGACTCGGTCCGTGTAGGAGTTCTCGAACACCCCACCGCCCTCGGCACTCCGAACCGGGCTGTCGAGGAACTGGCCCCCGTCGAAGTCGTAGTCCTCCGCCTCGACCGTGCGGGTGTTGGACGAGAAGGTGTCGAAGGCGATGATCGCAGAACGGGAGGTCCCGCCGGAGTCCGTCACGGTGAGTTGCCCCAGATAAGAGCGGTTCTTCTCGAATCCACTCAGACTCCCTGTCCGGGTTGTCCCGACCGCCCCGAGCTTCAGACCGTTGGCCGTCGTGTAGTCGACCCCGTTGAGGGTGACCTTGAAGCCCGAGTCCGGGAGGTTCCGGTCATCGACCACCGTGAACGCCACCTGGGTGTCGACAGGCAGGAATACTGCACCCTCGGCGGGGGACACCGTCTCGATGCGCGGAGCCTCGTCGACGGCTGACGGCGGGGCGGCGGCGTTGAGGTTCCTGTAGACCACCTGATAGCCGTTCGGGTCCTTGCCGCCATCGGCGTAGAGGTAGAGCACCACGTTCCCGACGAGGTTCACGAACGGTGCCGGTGGGCTGTCCGTGCCGTCGGCCAACACATCCGCCTGAGGTGTGTCGACGAACGTCCGGTCGAACAGGACCGCCCCACCGGCATCGAGATCGAGGACCCGGCCCCGGATGACGACACTGCCGTCGACCGTGGTCAGGGTGAGCACCAGTCGGACGTTTGTGTTCTTGATCGCCGGACTGACGTTCTCGTCGAAGAAGTACTTGTTGATTCCCTTGGTGATGAGCAGGTCCGTCTCGGACTTTGCGATTCCGTAACCGCCCAGCGAATTGGCACCCGTCTTCTGCGGGATGAAGGCGAGGACCGCGAACGAATCAGGGCCCTGTCCTGAAGCGAGGTCGACCGAGAACTCGTGTAGGGTCCCCTCGGTCAGCTCATAGGTCTTGGTCGTCTTGGTGCTGCTGATGAAGAACGGCTGCCCAAGCGCTGGCAGGTCGAACGTGAACGACCCGCCGGCCTGCTTGCCCCCGGGCAGTGGCTGGCCTGCAGGATTGGCATCTTTCCATCCCGACCGTTCGGCCGCCTTGAAGTCATCCAGCACGGCCCCGTCCGCAACGAACACCTGGGCGTTGTCGAAGACGACCTGGTAGCCATCCGGGTTCTTGCCGCCGTCGGCATAGAGGTAGAGGACGAAATTGCCGACCATGTTGATGAACGGTGCGGGCGGGCTGTCCGTCCCATCGGCGAGGACGTCCGCCGCCGGGGTGTCGATGAAGGTCTTCTCCCAGAGCACCGCGTTCCCCGCGTCGCGGTCCAGGACCTGGCCCCGGATGATCACGTTCCCGGATCGCACCTCCAGGTTCAGCACGAGCGTCACGTTCTGGTTCTTCACCGGAGGGGTGACGTTCTCGTTGAAGAAGTACTTGCTGATTCCCTTCGTGATCAGCAGGTCGGTCTCGGATTTCGCGATCCCATAACCAGCGAGGGAATTGGCGCCGGTCGCCTGCGGGATGAAGGCGAGCACGGCGAAGGAGTCCGCGCCCTGGCCTGAGACGAGGTCGACCCGGTACTCGAGGGTGCGGCCCTCGACCAGCTCGAACGTCTCCGAGGTCTTGGTGCTGCTCACGAAGAAGGACTGTCCGATCGGGGGCAGGTTGAACGTGAACACCCCGCCGGCCTGCTTGCCGCCCGGGAGGGGTTGGCCTGCCGGATTGGCATCCTTCCAACCGGAACGCTCGGCGGCCTTGAAGTCGTCGAGGATGCGTGCGTTCAGCACGGATGAGGTCAGCGACAGCAACGCCGCGAACGCGGCGAGGCGGTGGAGGAATGACGATGGATTCATGGGTGGTTCAAACTGGGGTTGCAAAGCACAGGACCTGCGGTTTCTCGCTTTTGGGGATGCCTCCAATGCACCCAAAACACATCCGAAGATCAAGGATGCGTTGGAAGGGGGGAGCCCTGTCGCGATTTGAGAACCGTCCCGGAGGGTCGCTCGACCGGGAGCCATCCCGCCCCCGAAACAACCTGGGGGGAGATTCGTCGTAAGCCCATCCACCAGGCCCGCGTTCCATTCGGTTGCGGGGGAACCCAGACCCTCGGAAGAAACTGAATCCTGCCGTTCCGCACAACGGCCAGCACGGCAGAGCCCATCTCCCAGGAAGGTCCCATTTCCCGAAATGACCTCTGCCGCACCGCATCACGGACCATGCCCCATTATCCATCGCTCGACGGCATCCGGGGGATCGCAATCGTCGCGGTCCTTATCTTCCACGTCCTGCCCCAGCGCCTCCCTGGAGGCTTTGCGGGGGTGGACGTCTTCTTCGTTCTCTCCGGCTTCCTGCTCACGAAACGCATCCTGTCCGAGATCCGAAGCGGCAATTTTCAGATCGGGACCTTCCTTCTACGACGGGCGATGCGGATCCTGCCCAACCTGACCCTCATGGTCGTCTCGGTGGTCCTTCTCTGGGCCTGGAACTTCCCCCCCGGGGTAACCCGGGAGGTGGCCCAGCAGGGACTCTGGACCCTCTATGGCATCCCGAACCTCTACCTCTGGACCCACCTCGGGACTTACTGGGGTTCGGCCGCAGACTGGTCACCCCTGACCCACACCTGGTCGCTCGGGATCGAAGAACAGTTCTACGCCCTGCTGCCCATGTTCCTCGTGGCCACCCTCCGCTGGCGAGTCCCGGGGATGACCGCGTCGATCACAGCTCTCATGCTGGTGAGCCTCGGCATCTGGTGGTTCGGTGTGGTCCGGTACCCGGTTGCCGCCTTCTATCTTCTACCGCCGCGCGCGTGGGAACTCCTGCTGGGCTGCCTGATCGCGAGCATCCGGGTCCAGACCCCACCCATTGGAGGTCGACCAGACTGGATGTCGGGGAATGCCACAGGCTGGTTCGGGATCGTCCTCGTGATGTCGTCCCTGGTGTTCCCGGTCGAAGGGGCTTCCAGTTCCTTCTGCAACTCGGTTCCGGCAGCGATCGGCTGCGCCTTGCTCCTGGGCCATCTCACATCCTCCGCCCGCCCCTCCTCCAGACTGGCATGGGCCCTGGGCGGACGATGCCTCGGGGCCATCGGGAGGCTCTCCTATTCCCTCTACCTGTGGCATTGGCCACTCCTCACCCTGGGCAGCTATCTCGCCGAGCGATGGGATCTGAACCTCACACTCGGAAAGGCGGTGGGGACTCTGGCCAGCTTTCTCCCCGCGGTATTGGCCTACCGCCACGTCGAACTGCCCTGCCGCCGGAGTGGCACCCTCGGGCTTCGCAAGCCCGCCCTCGTCGCCACCGCGCTCCTCACGACCTCGGCGACCTGCGGGTGGATGACACGGACGCAGCTGGCAGACTCCGCGGGACCGTTCGACCCGCCCCACTACTCGGGCAGATCCTATGATGCCGGCAGGCTCTTCATCTACGACTGGTCGGAGATGGCCCGCTACCAGGGACTCCGAACCCCTCCACTCCCAGACCGTAGACGGGATTCCTGGCGGACCGGCGGCATCATCCATCCCCACGGCGGCGGCAATCCGAGGGTTGTCGTCCTCGGCAGCTCCCATGCATTGATGTACGCCTCCATGATCGACAGTCTCTGCGCCGAAATGGGGCTGTCCGTCGCATTTCTCTGCGTGGACGGCGGAGCCTCTCCATTCTTCGACAACCAACAGGGACACAGCTTCGATTCGGACTCCCTCGCCGCACAGTTCGACAGGGTGCGCATGGGATGGATCCAGGCCTGGAAACCTGAGACCCTGATCATCCTGGATCGGTGGGAGGTCCGAGCCGGGGATCCGTCGGAATTCGACGGCAAGGTTCGGGCATTCCTTCGTCAGGTCGCGCCCTTTTCACAACACCAGATCCTCGCGGCCCAAATCCCCGTTTTGAGTGGGATCCGGGACTACAACCTTCTCGAACTGGTCCAATGGGAATCGAGGGACCATTCGAATCCGGCCGTCTTGAAGGCAGATCGGCAACAGGGAATGCGGGACCAGTTTGCGCAGGTGCTGGAAAAGGCCGGGGAGGAATTCGACGGGGTCTGCGTGCTCCGCCCGGACATCGCACTCCTGATGACGGACAACCGGGTCCGGTACCTCTCGTCCAGAAAGCTCCTGTACATCGACGACAACCATCTGAGCGACGAGGGAGCCGAACTCTTCCGTCCCCTGTTCCGGAAGGCACTCACCGACACGATCCAACGTTCAAAGGCCTGCACCTCTGGAACGGAATGGAATGCTCCGGATGGAAGACCAGGCACCGCAGGCCACCCTCACTCCAGCCACGAGCGGTCATGGACCACGAACTGGAGTCGTCCGCGATAGGTCCCCAGTTCACCCACCAGTCGGACCGGGGCTCCCTTGGGAATCCGACGCAACGCACGCTTCAGGGCAGGGTCAAAGGAATGCAGTTGGAAGGCCCTCCCCGCAACTTCCACCTCCGCAGAACGTCCCCGGGATGCCATCCCTTCGACCACGAAGATCTCTCCCATCGCCCGGGACAGGGCCTCCTTCCCCGCCCCCCTGAGGACCACGGCATTTCTCAGCCCCGCCCGATCAATCCGGTCATACCCGACCGGCACTGCAGTCGCAGGCGTGACCGCCAGCCCGGGATCCTGTCGCAGCACCCGGCTCCCGCTGACGACCCCCGACCGGAACCGGGCGAGCAGCGGGAAATGATCGCTCGTGCCGGCACCCGGACCATAGCCGGTCCAGCGCCAGGGTAGACCCAGAGGCGGCTGGGCATTGACGCCCAGGACCCGCACTGGGCCAAAACCCCCGTCGACATACTCGATCCCTACTCCATCGAGCAGCCCCCGGGACACCAGGATGTGCATGAGCGTGCCCCAGTCTCCGGAGAACACGTCGGACCCGCGCTCACCCACGGGAACCTCGTACCAGAGGTTGTACAGCACCGGACCTCCCGGTCTTCCCATGGCCACCTTGTCGCCCTGGGAGCCCAGGATGTCCTGGAGGGCCGATCCATCGAACTGCGGATACCTCTGGCTCTGGTTGTAGTGCGAGTTGAAGTCCCCACCAAGGATCACCTCCGCCCTGGGGTTCGCGGCCAGGATCTGGTCCAACCGCCGACGGGCCACCTCGGCATTGCCCCGACGGATCGTCTCCGACTTCGCATCCGAGGCCCCGCTCTTCCAATGGTTCACCAGGAGGTACAGGTCCCGCCCACCCACACGGAGCACGACCTCGAGGATGCCACGGGCTCCCTGCGTCGGATGGGTCTGCACGAATGAGATCGGGAACCGGCTCAGGACCACGTTCTTCTGGGTCATGATCCCCGTCACCCCCGCCGTGGCCTCGACAGAGTCGACCGCCATGGCGTATCCGCGCAGTCCGGTGTCTTCGAGGTGCTTCAGGAGCCACACCTCCGCCGGCAGTCCCCGCCAGGCCTCGGTAAGGCGTCCACTCAGGATCTCCGAAACCTTCTCGTCCCGGTGCTCCTCCAGGAACCGCCTGGGATCCGACACAGACGTCTCCGGAGTCGCATCCACTTCCAGTTCGTTGAGGAGCAGGATGTCCGGCCCCTTCCCCCCGTCGACCGCCCCCAGGACCCGACGGACGCCCTCCAGCTTCCGGAGCAGCTTGCCTGGACCATAGCCCTCCGAGTCGGTCGGATTCTCCACGTAGTCCTCGAATCGGGAGACCCGGTCGATGTCGAACAGGTTCTCCACGTTGTAGACCATGACCGTGAAATCCCGGGTCTCCGCGGAGGAGAATCCGCTGCAGCACCCGAGGACCCAGAACACGAGGAACCCCCTCCAGACCCAGTTCATGGACCCAATAGACAGCCGATCCCCCGCTCCATCACCCGAAAAGGTGCGACCGGACCGGGCCGGGGAAGGAATGAACGGTCGGCGGATCCCGCCTGTATGAGCGGTTGACGGTGGGAAGGTCGATCAGCACGTTCCGGTTTGATCCGGATCCAAACGCCCTCGCTGCCCCGCCCAAGTCTGTCCGCACTCCACATGTCAACATCCGCAAAGATCCTGTCCGTGGTCCTCGTCCTCGTCGCGATCGGCATCGGAACCCAGACCCGGCATCGGACGGTCACAGAAAGTCCTTCCCGGACCCTCTCCTCTTCGATTCCAGACACGACCAGGATCCCAGCGACCCTCCAGAGCGGCCCGGGAAATCCCTCATCCACCGCAGCCGGGAACCGGGCCCCGAGCGGCTCTCTTCCATCGCAGCAGTCCGCCTCCACCCCGAAACCGCCACTTCCGCCGTGGGTCCGGACCCCGGAACGACGCGCCTGGGATTCGTCCTGGCTGGACCAGTTTGCCGGAAAATCCGCCCCGATGTCCGTCCGTTTCGAACTCACCGGTGGCCGGATCGCGGAGGGGGATGTGGCGCACATCCGGGAGGAGGCGGGTGAGGTGGTGTTCGTGGGGGGGCGACTCCGGGCTCCCGAGGAGGGGACATTCTTCTTCCGGAAACAGAGCCTCACCGGCGCTGCAGGATCACACGTCGGAGTGGTCCAACTACCGGCAAGCCATCAGGCGTTTCGACTGGAACCCGCCCAGGACGGCTCCGTCGACCTCGTCGCCCGCAGCCTCGACGAAGTGGTCTGCGTCTCCTTCCGGAAGGCTGGGGAATCCGCGGCCGCCCAGAAGTCCGAGGATTCGACGACCGCAGAGGCGCCACCGATCGACATGAACCAGCATCCGTCGATGCCGATTCCCGAGTACCAGAACGGGGTTCCCATGTACCAGAGCCTGCCAGCCGCGAAGGGTGTGCTCTATATGGACTTCGATGGTGAGACGACCACGGAGTGGAACGGGGAACTCATCGTCGCCAAGAGACCCAGCCTCACCACGACCCAGATCCGGGACACGTGGCGGATCGTCGCCGCGGACTTCCTGCCGTTCAACGTCAACGTCACGACGGACCTCCAGGTGTTCCAGAAGGCGGCCCAGAACAGCAGGATCCGGGTCATCGTCACGCCGACCGACGCCGCGCAGCCCGGAGCTGGCGGGGTGTCGTTCATTGGGGCCTGGAACTGGACCGGCGACACCCCCAGCTGGGCCTTCAACCTGGGATCCCCCAAGGAATTG
>Ga0209770_10000788_pt1 | contig 16855 bp, 20 predicted proteins | sample LauGreSu1BDMLBDD_2_FD_187572 | JGI IMG/M metagenome (GOLD analysis project Ga0209770, IMG submission 187572) | Freshwater lake microbial communities from Lake Michigan, USA - Su13.BD.MLB.DD (SPAdes) (version 2) | ecosystem: Environmental > Aquatic > Freshwater > Lake | place: Lake Michigan, USA...
ATTTGCAAAAGCAGGTTATTTCTGTTCTTACCGGACAGCCAGTCAATGGCGTGGTGATGACCAAGGACAGTTTTGAAAACGCAGCCAAGCAACAAGCTATTGGCATGTATGGGCACCTGCGCGAAAGGATCGAAGCAGGATCAAGTCTGGAGGACATTTTTAGTGGCTATAGAAACCGTATTGCTTCAGTACTTGAGTTGGACCCGAAAGCGGTGCAGCTAAGCAACCCTCTTTACGCCAAAGTTCTTGGCAGCGCAGAGACTGGTCAAATGAGTCTTGCTGATGTTGAGACAATGATTAAGACAGACGAGAGGTACAAGTACCACATGACAAAGAAAGCCAACAGGGACGCAACTTCAATTGGCAGCGCTTTGCTCAGGATGTTTGGCGAGGTTAAATAATGGCAACTACTTTTGACAGTCAGGGTCTTGGCGGATTTGACCCCGGGTTTATGGACCAGGTAAATGCTGAATTAACAGCCTGGACCAGCACGCCTGAAGGCCAACAGTGGATGAAGGACATGGGCTATGACACTATGTTCGGTGGAGAAACAGTAACACCCCCAGAACCACCATTAGGCCCATCCGGCGATAATGGCGAAGGCCCATCCGGGGGCGGCAGTGTTGTAACTGATCCTTGGGGCCGCACTCCAGACAATCCAAATTACGGCGTTGACATGGAAGCAAAGAGGCAAGACGCTCGTGTCTCGATCAAAGCTTTGCTGGCTAAGTACAAGCTTGATTCTTTGTTTGACACGGTGTGGGGGAACTACACATCAGACATGGTCGATTACACAGACACAGATGCTTTGGCTATGTCCATTAGGGAAACAGATGCTTACAAGCAAAGGTTTGCTGGCAACGAGGCTCGTCGATCCAAGGGTCTTGGTGATTTAAGTCCATCAACATACATTGCTCTTGAGGACTCATTCAAGCAGACAATGCGTTCTAACGGTATCCCTGACAAGTTCTATGATGACCCTGCTGACTTTGCCCAGTTAATTGCCAATGATGTGAGTGTCGGAGAATTCAATGACCGTATTGAGTATGCCCGTAGTTTGGTCCAGGATGCCCCAGCGTCTGTAAGAAATGAAATGTCAAGGTTGTTTAGCGTCAGCGAAGGCCAGCTAATTGCCTACTTTATTGACCCAGAAAAAGCCCTGCCAATTCTAAAAGAGCAGGAGCGCTCGGCACGTATCGCCGCTGCAGCGGTTGAAAATGCTGGCATGCAGTTGACAGTAGACATGGCTGGAGACCTGGCTAAGCGTGGCTTCACGGAAGCAGAAGCGCAAAAAGGCTTTGGAAATATCTCAAGACTTGGTGAGTTGACCCAGCAGTTTGCCGGAGAAACGGCTATCAGTCAGCAGGATGTAATTGCTTCTCAGTTTGGGTTTAATACAGAAGCAGAAAAAGAAATTAAGAAGCGTCAAGCTCGACGAGTTGGAGAGTTTAAGGGCGGTGGGTCGTTTGCCAAATCAGCAGGTGACGTTTCGGGTTCTGTTGTTACCGGAGTTGGCAAAGCTCAATAGGTCCTTGACACGTTCTAATATGCGTGTGATATATTAAGCACATCTCGTTTGAGATACCTGTTGGAGAGTCCCTCGACTTCAACACGCAAAAAGAGGTGAGATTTGCAGCCGGTCTGGAACCTCCAACCAGAACGTGGGCAGAAGGAGTGGGTCATGTCAGATTCGATGCAAGAGTTCGAGGACGAAATTCAGACCGAAGTTACACGAGATCCAGTGCGCGCACAATTGCGCAAAGTGGAACAGCAGTTGAAGGCAGCCGAGGCGAAAGCCAAGGAACTTGAAACCGCAGCACGAGAGTTGGCCTTTGTGAAGGCGGGCGTTGATCTTAACGCTCCAGTCGCAAAGTACTTCGTCAAGGGCTACGACGGAGAGTTGTCAGCAGATGCAATTCGTGCAGCAGCTCAAGAAGCAAATCTCATCCAACCTGCTCCCCAGCAGGATAAAGTCCAGGCAGCTGAACAGCAGGCGTGGGCACGGGTGAATAGTGCATCTCAAGCAGGCGAGAAGTTCGAGCCAGTCACAGACTGGGCCGCCAGAATGGCGAGCGCCAAGAGCCCGGGCGAGTTGGATCAACTCATGGCACAGTACAACGCCGAACAGGCAAAATCCAAATTCTAAATTCCCCAGCCGGGCGCACTACCCACTGGGCTATCAATTAAGGAAATACAGTGGCTTATACCCAACAGTCGTCACTCAGTGTTGACCAGGCAGCGTATGATCGGATGGCGTATTTCGCCCTTCGTTCAGAACTCTTGTTCGATCAGGCAGCTGACGTTCAAGCAAGCAACCAGACAATGCCAGGATCCTCGGTCGTCTTCACGATCTTCTCGGAACTTGCAACCGCAACAACCCCGCTCACGGAAACAGATGATGTTACTCCAGTAGCAATGGGCGACAGTCAAGTGACTGTAACCCTTACTGAATACGGTAACACCGTGAACACGACCGCTAAGTTGCGCGGAACCGCGTTCTTGGATGTTGACGCAGCAGCAGCCAACCTGATTGGCTACAACGCAGGTAACAGCATGGACGTAATCGTTCGTGAAGTTCTTGCAGGCGGCGACAACGTAATCTATGGTGGCGGCGGATCAAGCGATGAAACCTCACGCACAGCTATCGAAGCTGAAGACATCATCGAAGCGAACGACGTTCGCAAGGTGACAGCAGCTCTCCGTGGCGCAAGCGTTAGCCCATGGTCTGGTTACTACATCGGATTTATCCACCCAGACGTGTCCTACGACCTCCGTCGTGAGACCGGCAACGCATCGTGGAACGCTCCACACGTACAAGTTGATACCGCCAACATCTACATGGGTGAAATTGGTACCTTCGAGTCGGTGCGCTTTATCGAGACCCCACGTACCAAGGTGCGCGCAAACGCATCAAACGGTGCAGGTTCAACCGGAACAATTGACGTTTATGACACCTACATCATGGGTCGTCAGGCATTGGCAAAGGCTTACTCCTTTGTTGATGGCAACGGTCCTGTACCACAGATTCGTCGTGGTCCAGTGGTTGACTCGCTCATGCGCTTCAATCCAATTGGTTGGTACTGGCTTGGTGGCTACGGCCTCTTCCGTCAGGCATCACTACGTCGTATTGAGTCGTCATCCTCAATCGGAGTAAACGCCTAAGCAGCTAAGTACATTGCTGTAAGGTAAGCAGAGCCCCTCCGTATTTCCTGCGGGGGGGCTTTTGCTATAATCGCCTAAGAACGAAAGGTCACTATGTCAATTTCAAACTACGCAGAACTTAAGTTGCTTGAGCATGTCACAGGCAAAACTTCATTTACCCTTCCAACCAATGTGTACTTGAAACTGCACACTGGTGACCCAGGCGAAGACTGCACATCGAACGCAGCAACAGAAGCAACACGCAAGGTCACGGCTTGGGCTACTGCAGCTTCTGGTGCAATTGCAACCAGCGCAACTGTCGAATGGACAAACGTTTCAACAACAGAGACTTACAGTCACTGGTCGATGTGGGATGCATCAACATCTGGCAACCCATTGTGGTCTGGAGCTTTGTCAGCATCCGCAGCAGTAACCGCTGGTGACACCTTTCAAATCACTTCACTAACTCTTTCACTCGACTAGTAGGTAGGGGAATCCCCTATGGCTGCTTTTCAGAGCACGCTCACAGATTTTTCATCTGCATATAGGCCAGCAACTGGTCTTTACTTTGGCGCACCAATCTGGCAGCTAACTGCTACTGGATCTGGTTCGTCTTCTTCTGTTTCTATCGCGTTTGCAACTAAAGCAAAACAGGGAACAGGTTCTGGAGCTGGATCCGCAGTAGCGGTAGGTGTGCGTGTTGTGGGCAGAACCGCAACAGGATCAGCTGTTGGTGTACATACTGCTGTAATTTCTGGGCCAACACAACTGAGGCTCGGCGCAGTAACCGACTTCTCATTCCCATATCTAACTGGCGGACGCTTCTACCTTGGTCCTGCTTACTACCTAAGAACCGCATCAGCAAGCGGAGCTGGATCACAGTCGACAGTCTCATTGCATATTGTTATTCGATCTGCTACAGGAACTGGTTCTGCCGGAGCTTCGACCAGTACCGACCTTGAGATTTTATTTAGGTTTGCAACTGGATCTGCAACATCGTCCAGCGAAGCCGACCCATTCTTGTTTGTTGTTAGACAGGGTACTGGATCTGGATCTGGAACTTCTTCTGCAGTTTTCAGACGCGAACGTCTACGCGCAGCTACCGGAACAGGGACTGGAACATCAAGTGCAGCAAGACTTGTAAAGAACCTCAGGTCCGCAACTGGGTCCGGTGCCGGGTCCGCAGTCGCTATACGCCTTGTGTCTACTATCAGAACAGCTACTGCTTCTGGGGTTGGAACTGCATCTTCAACATCAATAGAACTTTTGCCAAGAACTGCATCTGGTTCTGGGGCCGGGGCTACTAGCGGAAATGCCGTTGGCTATAAGTTCCACATGTTCCGCCCTCCGACACAAAACGATGTACCAACTCAGCTTGTTGGCGGGGACAGAATTGCTAATCGCTTGGCTCGTTTCTACGCTCCTGGACGCCGCGGCAAAAATGTGTACAAACTTAATGACCTAACCTACACAGAAATAGACCAGCACGACTACAGCATTGTCGCAAAGGTTTACCATGGTGGACACGTACATCAACTTACAGAGGAGGAATACACGGATCTACTCGCAGCTGGGTATTCCGAATATCTGACATGATTCACACAAAGACACATCCGAACCTCGATGTTGAAGGTTGTTTTGCTTGCAAAATTTCAGGCGTAAAGCTTGGAGTTAGCGAGCACACCTCCTCAGAAAAGCAACGAGAGACGACGCTTTCAAAAGACCTAGACGCGTATAAGCGAATGAGAATGAATGGCCAGCAGCCAAAACAAATTGACGGTTCAGCAAACGTGGAAGCACGAGCTTCAGAAAGCTGGCAAGTCCAAACTGGTATACTACCCAACAAGAGCCATTACAAAACAGTGGCTATCTAGGAGATAGTTATGCCAAAAGTAGGAAAAAAAGAGTACGCATACACGGAGGCGGGAATGAAAAAGGCAAAGAAAGAATCAAAGAAGACTGGCAAGCCAATGATGATGAAGAAGGGCGCTAAGTAACGTGTCCAAAAAGGGCGAGAGTTACAAGTCAAAAGCAGGCAAGAAGAAGCATGAAGCTTCTGAAGGCAAAAAAGAGCGAATGAAGGAATACGGTAAAAAATAAAACGTGGCTAAAACTGCAGCATGGCAGCGTAAGGAAGGCAAAGACCCCAAGGGTGGCCTGAATGCTAAAGGTCGTGCCTCCGCGAAAGCGCAGGGCATGAACCTTAAACCTCCCGTGTCTGCAAAGCAAGCCGCAAAGAGTCCAAAGGCTGCCGCTCGTCGCAAATCTTTTTGTGCGCGTATGGGCGGCATGCCTGGGCCAATGAAGGATTCTAAAGGTCGTCCTACTCGCAAAGCACTTGCGTTAAGAAAATGGGACTGCTAGATGTCTACAGCTAATACTTTACTTGAAAGAGTCAATAGGCAACTACTCAGTGGCACAGTAGAAGAGCAGAATAAACTTTCTATTTCCATTGATTCAAGTGCTACTTCTGTTGAGTTGACATATGACCTGTCTGGTCTTAGGCAGGGGGCAACATTTGAGATTGACTCCGAACTTTTCTACATTTGGGAGACACCTAGCGGTGGCAAGTCTGTAACAGTTCAGCGTGGATATGCAGGAACAACCCCAGCCTCACACGCTGCTGGAAGCATTGTAAAGCTAAACCCACGTTTCCCCAAGGCACAAATGCTTGAGGCTTTGAATCAGGACATCGACGATCTTTCAAGTCCACTAAATGGTCTTTTCTATGTAAACACTTTGAACCTGCAATACAACGGATCAGACCGTCAGGTAGACATCACTGGAGCTACATCAATAATTGACTTGGTTGATGTTCGTTTGCGTTATCTAAATGATGATTTCCCGGTTCTCAGAAAGGTTCGTTTGCAGCGAGACTTGCCTACGTCTGACTTCCCTTCCGGATTCTCTTTAGTGTTTGACGAACTTGTCATGTCCGGAACTCTACGTGTGCGCTACAAGTCCCCATTTCAAAGAGTGTCAACTGTGTCAGACGACATTCAGAGTGTGGCCAAAGTCCCGGCAAGCATGGAAGATATTTTGGAACTTGGCGTAATGTCAAGAATGCTTTCTGTAAGGGAAGTTAAGAGAAACTTTATTGAGTCGCAAGGCGACACCCGCCGTTCGGACGAAGTTCCACCAGGAGCAATGCGTGATTCTTTCGGGAACATCTTGCGCCTTCGTCGCGACAGAATTATTGCTGAAGCTGCAAAACTGGCAAGGCTGTATCCTGCAAACTTGAGGAAGTAGCGTGGCTACGCTTATAAAATTCACCACTCCGTATTTGGGTGGGGCTTCGTTCTTCACTGGAACTGGATCCACTCAGCTCGTCCCGTACGCTTTCCCCGTTGCCATCAACGGCAGACCGTACATGATTGATACTAAGTCAAACGACTTTGGTCGTCAGTTTGATGCTCGTGTTCGTGACTCTGTTGACCAATCTGCTGAACCTGGTGAGTCAGCTATTAACCCACAGGGTTTGTGGCGTAGGTCGCAGTCGTCTTGGCACTACGGTGCAGGTCAAGATTACTCGGATACTGCTGACGCTGAGGCGTACCGTTTCAGATCTAGCAAAGGTATCAACGTGTGGGATAGAGGTAGATTGTCACTACTTCAAGCGACCACACAGGCTTACTCATCTGCTTCAAGCAACCTATATATGGCTACTGCTGATGGCCGAATTTATGGTACTGAAGGGCAAAACGTTCGTTACACATCAGACTGGACAACCTTCACTACTGTGACTGGCACTAATGCGTCAAACCTTTACAGCATCACCTCAGACGGTTACAACGTGTTCTTTTCTTACGCTGACGGTGACATAGACCAAACGAACGCTGGTACTTCTGCAGCATCCAATTACATCACCGGTATTGAGGCTGGCGTATTGGCGTATGTCCGTGGCCGTCTGATGGTCGCAGGGCAAGGTACAGATAAGCAAAAGATTTGGAACATCACCACTACCCCAGGTTCTTCGGCTAACAACCCGACATCGTTGTACACGCACCCGAACACGAACTTCAACTGGGTTGGTTTCGCTGGTGGACAAAACCAAATCTATTGCGCGGGTTATGCTGGCAACAAGTCTTTAATTTATAAGACTGCGGTTAAGCCTGACGGCACGTCTTTGGACATTCCTACTGTTGCAGCCGAGTTGCCTTTAGGAGAAATAGTCACTAACATTCAAGCGTACCTCGGGTACGTGGTTATTGGGTTAACGACAGGGTTGCGGTTCTGCTCGTCGGACAGCGACGGCAACCTTGTCGTTGGTCCATTAATTGAGATTGGCACATCCGTCAATGCGTTTGCTGCTGTCGGACAGTACCTGTACTTTGGGTGGACAAACTATGACGCAACATCGACCGGTGTTGGCCGACTTGACATTAGTACTCAAGTAAGCACAAATCAGCCAGCTTACGCATCTGATTTAATGGCAGATGTCCAGGGAACAATTGTCGACATACATGAGTTTGATGGGGACATTGTGTTCACGGTCGCTGGTTACGGCGCGTACCGTCCTCACCCAACAAACCTTGTTGCTTCGGGTACTTTGGATTCAGGTATCTACCGTTGGGGTATACCAGACACAAAGTTTATTCCTAAGTGGGATTTGCGTACTGAACCATTAAACGGAACCGTAGCTATTGCTGTGTCGTCTGATACAGGAGAGTTCCAAACAATTGGAACACAGCAAAAATTAAACTCTCTTGAGTCAACATTTGACGGATTTGAAGGCAAGGTATTTGAAGCTGAGGCTCGTCTGACTTTAACTCGTTCTTCTACTGATTCCACAAAGGGTCCTGCTGTGACTCGTTGGATGGGTCGGGCATACGCCGCACCTCTTCGATCTCAGATTTTCTCCGTTCCACTCTTGTTGCACCACAAGATAAATATTCGTGGTGTTGAGTACTCGGTAGATGTGGACGAGGAGCTAGAAAGACTAAGAGAGTTGGTCGAAAACCCCAGGGTTGTTGTATACCAGGAAAACGAGTACTCCTACCCTGTTATTATCGAAGATATTAGGTGGATGCCAGTGGACTCAGCCTCGAACCACAACAGCTGGGATTGGAACGGCACCTGTACCGTAATCATGCGTAGTGTAAGATAGTGTATATTTGCTCGTTAGGAGAATAAATGGCATACGCAACTAGGAGATCATATTCAGGAGCATCAGCTGCCTGCACCCTCACGTCCACCATTACATCTGGTGACACAACTGCTGACCTGACGGGAACCGTTAGTGCGTGGCCAACCACATCGGGCGGATCTTTTTACATGGTGATTGATCCGGGCTTAAGCACGGAAGAAAAAGTTCTTGTTGGAGCGCGCTCAACCAACTCGTTGTCTTCCATTACCCGTGGTGTCGACGGAACTTCAGCTGCGGCCCACTCCGCCGGTGCAACTTGCTACCCAGTATTTACGGCTGTTGACGCAGACCAAGCTAACAAAGTAGCTTCGACCCTGACAACCAAGGGAGACATTCTTGCAACAGATGGTTCTGCTCTTAACCGTTTGGCTGTAGGAACAAACGATTACGCTCTTCTTGCAGACTCGGCAGCTACTAACGGCGTTGCATGGAAGCAAATTCCTGCTGCAGGTCTTGCATCTGACTCGGTTACTACAGCAAAGATTCTTAACTCCAACGTAACCGCAGCAAAGCTTGCAACCGACTCTGTCGAAACTGCAAAAATTGTTGACGCAAACGTTACTACCGCGAAGCTTGCCAACAAGTCTGTTACTTCAGCAAAGCTTGGTCCACTAACCACTTCTGGCACTGGTACGGCGTGGACGTTTGCTCTTTCTGATGCAGAAACAGTTATTAGTTACACCGGAGCATCAGCCGCAAACGCAACAATCCCTCCAGAGTCTTCTGTTGCTTGGCCAAATGGAACGCAACTTAACGTGATTCAGTACGGCGGTGGGCAGGTAACCATTACTGCTGGATCCGGTGTTACGATTCAAAGTGAAGGTGCTAAGTTCAAAACAAAAGCACAGTGGGCAATCGTTACTGCTATAAAAATAGATACAAACTTTTGGGTTGTAGTCGGCAACTTGGCGGCTTAACATGCAAGTAGTCGCTGGAATTGCTGGTGGAGTTGAAGTTGTAGCAGATGTATTGGTTCTTGGCGGCGGCGGCGGTGGCGGCTCAGGAACCCATGGCGCGACTTCCGGAGGTGGCGGTGGTGGTGGTGGTCAGTCATACGTAACTGGAACCGTAATACCACCTGGAACATACACGGTCACAGTTGGCGGAGCTGTTGGGCAAAACTCAAATGGTTCCACCTCAACATTCCGTACTCTTTCTCCAACCGCTGCGCAAAACGGAAACCAAAGTTGGTATGGATGCTGTGGCGGAGCTGGTGGTGTTGGTGCTTGGGCCAACGGCGGAGCTGGAGGTAATTCGAACTGCGGATCTGGTGGAAGCGGAACGGCGAACTCAATCACTGGTTCATCTGTAACTCGTGGAGGCGGAGGAGCGGGCGGAGGCGTATACGGTTGCACCGGAGCTGGAGGAGCTGGAGGTGGAGCAAACAGTTCTCCATGGCCATACCCTAACGGTCTTTCAGGAACCAATGGACTTGGTGGTGGTGGTTCGGGTGCGGACAACCAGTGGCAACAGTCCGCTGGGGGCGGAGGCGGAAGTGGCCTTGTGGTTATTAAGTTCTTGACAGCAGTGGCTCCTCTTGTTTCTAGTTCTGGAGCCTCATCAACAACAACTGGAAGCTATACGGTCCTTACGTGGACTGGCACTGGAAGCATAACGGTATCTGCATAATGGCTAACTTTGCTGAACTAAACGAAAACAATGTTGTTGTTAATGTCCTGTACGTAAACAACTCTGATTGCCTTGACGAGAACGGTGTTGAACAAGAGTCAATTGGGGTTTCTTATTTGAAAAACCTTTTTGGTCAAGACATGAGATACGTGCAAACATATTTTACTGGAAGTTCAAGAAAGATGCTGGCCGGAATTGGCTACATCTACAACGAACAGGCAGATGTGTTCCATGAGCAACAACCATATCCATCTTGGTCAATCGATTCAAATTTTGATTGGCAGCCCCCAACACCTATGCCAGTTGATGAAAATAAATACATCTGGAACGAACAATCGTTGTCTTGGGATATATACACTGGCCTAGATGAAGAGCCAGCAGAACAATTCATTAACCCCTAAGCAAAGATATTTAATTTGCCAAGGGTGCGAATTCTTTTTTGCTCCTACAAAATCATGTACTAAATGTAAGTGCTTTATGTGGGTAAAGGTGAGGTTCAAAGAGTCTTACTGCCCTGAAGGGAAATGGTAGTTATGTCAATGAAGATAAAATGGATTCCAAGATCTAAAGACGCTGAGCTTTTAGTCCCAACTCCACAACCAGCAAGAAACTATGTTCCGGAGTGGTACAAAAACATTCCTCCAAGCATCCTGAAGAATGCTACTTATGAACAAGGAGAAAACAAAAGCTTAAACCTAAAGAGCTGTATGCCATTCCTTGACTCTCTTAGTATTGGTTATATACAAGAGACGTGGGCTGATGTTGTTGTAAAAATAGAAAACACAAGCTCAGGTTACAGATATCAATTCAATCAACGCAGCGGTCCACAAGTGCTTGCTGTTAGAGAAAACCATCAGTACCCAATCAAGAACGGTTACGTTCCGTTTGAGTTTGTATGGCAAGTTCAGTGGTTGCCAATACTTCCCAAGGGTTACAGCGCTTTATTTTTGCCGGTGCTAAACAGGCCAGAAGGAATCGTAAATACGGTTTCAGGAGTAATGGACTCTGACTCCTACTTTCATAATCACGGGAACCTACCGTTCCACCTTGAATTTACTGGTGATGAAATTGTTATTCCGTGTGGCACACCCATGTATCAAATAGTTCCACTACACAGAGACAATTGGGTTTCTGAGATAGAAAAATTTGATGACGATAGATCAAAGGTTCTATCACATCAGTACATCAAAACGTATGCATCTCAATACGTAAGAAAGTACTGGACAAAGAAAAAATATGATTGAACATGTGTTGTCTCCGCTGTCTTTTCAGCAGGCAAATTACTTAGAAAAAATTGTGTCCGACAACTTTTTTCCTTGGTTTTATTTCCCTAACACGCACACATTTGACAGAACTGATTACGTTAGTTATGGGTTCCAACACACAGCCATGCAGAACGGTACTGAGAATAGTCAGTTTTGCGAGATAGCAAAAATAGTCACACTTGCAGTTGCCAACACTGCTGGGATATTTGTTGACTCAATAGTCCACCTAAGGTTCAACCTGTTGACAATACAGTCCCAGGATATACCGCCCCACTACCACACTGATATACCGGAGAGTTTTTTTGTAGAGCATCCGGAGTTTGGTAAACACTATTCAGCCTTGTATTACATAAATAACTCAGACGGCTGCACCATATTTGAGGAGAACAAAAGGCAGATAGAACCCGTAAAGAACACCGGAGTGGTGTTTGATGGTTCATTAAGACATTCTTCTACATACCCAAAAAGGAATACGACTAGACTTGTTCTTAATATGAACTTTTTTAGCGATGAAAAATAAGTGGCTGATATTTGTCCCGGCCGTTTGGTTTGCGCTGTTTGCTCAATCAGCTGAAGCCGATGTCCTGGGGGAGTGGACATACAGCCAGTCTTGTCCAACGTCCGGATCAGTCGAGGTAATTGAAGACACGATTATTCTGCACGGACCCGACCAGGGTGGGTGTGCGGGTCAACCGCATTGGGTGAAGATTGAGACCACAATCCCAGCTGATGTGGACACAATAGATTTTACTTGGTCATACCAGACGACTGATGGGTGGGTGTATGACCCACCGCAGTACGGGGTCAACGGCGTGTACACCTTGCTTACACAACAAAACAATGCAACAGGCGAGTTGTCTGTACCCGTTAAAGAAGGTGACATTTTTGTGTTCCGGCAGTATTCGATAGATACCTGTTGCGCTCCTGGGCACTTGACTATTGCTAACCTATCTTTATGGGCATCTATAACCACATCCACGACGTCGACGACGACAAGTACTACTACTGTCCCGCCAACGACTGTCCTTGCCACAGTCCCGACTACTACGACAGTTCCAGAAACCTCAACGAGTTCACCGGATACCTCAACTAGTTCTACTTCTTCCGTACCCCAAACAACATCGACAGTATTAGTGCCGACCACGACGCTACCGCCAGAAACGTCAGCACCTATACCGCCTCAAATAGTTGAGCCAGAACCTTCTGAGCCTTACGTTCCTGAAGAGCCTGAGATAACCGAGACAGGCACCACAACGACAGTAGTAGAGGAGCCCATCCAAGAGGAGACGCTTCCCGAAGAAACAACCACGACAACTGAAGTAAGTCCAGAAACATACCCTGAGGATATCGAGGAAACGACCACTTCCACCATCGCTCCAGATTTAGAGCCAAATTTAGAGCCAGACGTTCCTTTGACGGATGAGCAAGTCACCTCCTTAATTGAAGAAGCCGAGAGCGTAGAAGAGTTGGTCGAAGCTTTGGCCGAGCTAGAGCCGGAACAGGTATCGCAAGTTGTTGACGCAATCCTTGCTGACGAGCCAACACAAGAGCAGGCAGCGGCGCTTGCTACATCTCCCGAAGTGCTTGCTGCAGTTAGCAGCGAACAGGCAGCTGAGATATTCCAGGCTCTAGACGTGGAAGAACTTAGCGACGCACAGACAGAAGAGTTGGTTGCAGCCGTTCAGGAAGCTCCTACTGAAGTGCGTGAAGCTTTTGAGAATGAAATCGACATCTTTAAGTCTGGATTGGATAGCTACGTGCCAGTTGGATCTAATGTGCCGGTTGGCACACGACGCACACTGGTGGCTATTACAGCGGGGATAACCCTTGCGGCAGCTGGTGTTAGAATCAAGCAATAGTGAAAAAGATCCTTGACTACCTAGCAGACAACTCCTGGACTTGGGCCGGGACCGGCATGGTCCTTATTACCTTGTCCGGACCCACGCTTCGTCAGGCAGCCCTCATTACAGGCATAGCCGTTTTGGTACACTCTTCATTAACCCTATCAAAGAAAGACTGACATGGCAAAACTCCAGAACATCGCGTTCCGCATCTTCGCACTATTTGGATCTTCGGCACTCGCAGCTGTAGCTGGTGGTGCCCTTATTGGGGTTCAACTTTGGAAGTCAGCAGCACTTGCTGGCATCATGGCATGTGCACAAGTAATTGAAAAGCTCTTGCGCTTTAGCGTTGACGGATCACTCACCAAGGAAGAGATTGAAATCGCATTCTCTGGTGCCGCAGCTCCAAAGCCTAAGGCTGAATAATGCCAAAGCCTAACTGGCCTGTAAAGCCGATCCGTTGGTGTGAACATCTTAAAGGCAAGAAACCTTCTGAGATTACACCAGATATGGTCGCCCCCATCACAGGCGGAGGCAAGCTCGAAAAGTGTGCAGCAGCAGCGTGGGAAGAGATGGTTGCGGCAGCAAAAGCCGAAGGCGTAGTTCTTAAACCCACTTCAGCCGGAGACACACTCCGCTCGGTGGCGCAGCAAAAGGCAGGGTTTCTCCAGCGCTACCAAAAGGAACCTATTGCCGGAGCTTCGACAAAGACTTGGAATGGTGAGAAATGGTACCTGAAACCAGGCATGGCAATCCTTGCCACTCCTTATGATGACCCAGCAAACGACAAGGCGCGTGGCTCGAAGCACTTATACGGCATTGCGGTCGACGTGGCGAACGCTAACGGCAAGGTACTTGCTTGGCTACTGGCGAATGAAGAGCGCTTTGGGTTCTCGCATGAAGTCCTAGGGGACGCAAATGGTAAAGGCGCAGAGCCTTGGCATATCCGCTTCGTAGGGAAGCCTGCTTGATGTGGATGCTGGTATCGCCTCTATTTGGGTTGCTTGTATTGGCGGCAGTTTTTCTCTTATTGCTGTAGTCCTACAAAAATTTAGGACCGAGAACAAGAAGGACCATGACACAGTCATGGCTATGTTGCGTTTAATGCGCCGGGCTCAAGACCGGACGGAAGACAAAGTTGATGGTGTCTCAGAGCGCTTGACCAACCACATCGAGCAGCATAAAAAATAAAGTTGCAATTCAAAAAATTTGATGATTGACTGAAGGCCGGGGGGTGGGGCGGAGGAAGCACACACACTCAATAGTTCAATAAATCCAGTGTGAATGTAACCCCAAGCACCAGCTGAGCTAAACCCGTTCGAAGGCTTAAGCACCAGTCTGTGCTAAATTAAAAGTGCGCACAAGGTTTTCCTCCCTTGTTTCCCTTGTGTGTGGGTTGAGGTGGCCCTAGTGGTCGGACTAGGGCTCACCTCCCCAATGCTTGCATATTGTTAAATCGTGGTGTAACGTGTCTGAACAGGAGGAAAGCACATGAGCAAATTCAAAGAAGCACTATCAGTCAAAAGAACACTTTCAGCACAGGACAAAATCAAAGCAACATTAGATCCAGATTCATACAAAGACTTTATGTCTGCAATGGATGATCCGGGCCTATCAGCTGGAGCTATACACAGGGCACTCAAAGACCTTGGCATAGAAATTTCTGTAATGACTATTCAACGATGGAGGCAAAAATGAGTAGTAAGTTCCAAGAGTCTGTAGAGTTGCAGAATGAAATTACAGAACTTAGGCGCGCTCTTAAAACAAGCCAGCTTGCTGAATCAAGATCCAAGATCAAGTCGCAAGGTATCATTGATGCGGTTTATCGTGCTGCGAAGGATGCAGCTTTGGCTACTGGTAATGCGAAAGCAGCACAAGCGCTACCAAAAAAGGATACTCGTAAAGCAAAGGCTGAGGTAGCTCTTGTTCATGCAACCGATTGGCAGTGTGGAAAGAAGACTCAGTCATACGACATCGCAACTCTCTCAAAAAGAATGGAAGAGTTTGCACTCAAAGTTACTGAACTTACTGATATCCAGCGTGCGCATCACCCTGTAAAAGAGTGTGTGCTTATGTTCGGCGGCGACATGGTAGAGGGAGTTTCAATCTTCCCCGGCCAAGCTTACGAAATCGAAGCACATCTTTTCGAACAGCTGTTCGAGGTAACTCGAATCATGGAAACAATGGTCCGCACGTTCTCTGCATACTTTGAGAAGGTTCATGTTGTATGTGAGTACGGCAATCATGGTCGACTGGGTCGCAAAGGCGACATGCCTGGTGGCGACAACATCGACCGTGTTGCTTACAAGATCACAAGCGAGCGCACAGCTGATCTGAAAAACGTGACTTGGCAGCAGTCTGGCGACTGGCACCAGATAGTCACGGTTGGAAAGTATCGTGCGTTACTTGTACACGGCGACGAGATCAACAGCTTTGGTGGCAACACACCGGCATTTGGAATCTTGCGCAAGTGCAACGCTTGGTCAACCGGAGTAGTTGACGAATTCAAAGATGTGTATATGGGGCACTTCCATACACCAATGACACTTACGATGGCAAACGCCGGTCGTATCTTTGTGTCTGGCTCACCAGAGTCACACAACGAATACGCTCGTGCGTTTATTGCTGCAGTAGGTCAACCGTCGCAAAGACTCCACTTCGTAGACCCAGAGAAAGGACGTGTAACTTCCGAGTACACGTGTTGGTTGGACTAATGAGAATCAAATCAATAGACAAACAAGTAGAGTCACTTGAACCATGGTCGCTTGTAGAGGTGACCTGGCGTGACGCTTACGACGCATCTAATGGTTGGACGGAAACAGAAACATACAAGCCGGAGGATCAGATAGCTGTTACCGTCGGTTACGTGTGGGTTGATTGCCAAAAGCACTACATAACTTTGTGTGGCACATTCTTTTTACAAGAGTTGCCAAAGGTACACACAATCGGTAACGTGACTCACGTTCCAATCGCAATGATCCAGTCGTTAAGAGTAATTAACAAACAACAAAAGGGAGAAAAGAATGGACGGATTCAGGTACACAGTAGAGAAACCAGAGCACGGAAGCCAAGAGTGGCTGACAGCACGGTGGAAAGATGAAGAGGGTTTCTCACGCATAACCGCTTCGGTCGCTTCGGCCGTTCACGGGCAAAACCCGTATATGACGACAGCCGATCTCGCAATTGAATTGTTGGCGGAAACCCCGCCAGCACCGAAGAAAGCGAACGCGGCGATGGAACGCGGAAACCGATTCGAGCCGACACTATTAAAGTGGTACGCCGACATGGAGGGAGTCGAAGTTCTGACACCCGAAATTTTGTACGCATTTAATACGAACGACAACTCGGTTCGCTTGCTTGCCACTCTTGACGGGATCACGCCTGACGGCATCCCAGTTGAGATTAAAACATCAAACAAAATGTGGACAGGTCAACTGTCAGACATGTGGTACTGGCAAGGAATACATCAGGCAATCTGTGCTGACTCTGATCGTGTTGAGTGGGGAATCTTGGATAGCTCGCTTGAGTTTCATCGTTACACTCAGATTGTTACATCAGATGAGAAGCAAAATCACATTCAAGCTTGCCGTGAGTTCTTGGGGTACATCGACCAAGGTGTTGTGCCACCAAACGCTCAGATGAGCTACGAGAATGCAAGTGCGTTAAACCCAGCAAGCTCAGCTACGAAAGAGTTGCCTGAAAGTTTCAACGAAGTGTTGGAGCAACTAGAGACAGCACGTAAGATGAAAGCCGAAGCGACTTCTATGGAGGAAGAAGCCAAGACAGCCATCGCAATGGCGCTTGAGGGTTGCGAGGTTGGCTCCATCAACGGA
>Ga0209770_10000792_pt1 | contig 16807 bp, 17 predicted proteins | sample LauGreSu1BDMLBDD_2_FD_187572 | JGI IMG/M metagenome (GOLD analysis project Ga0209770, IMG submission 187572) | Freshwater lake microbial communities from Lake Michigan, USA - Su13.BD.MLB.DD (SPAdes) (version 2) | ecosystem: Environmental > Aquatic > Freshwater > Lake | place: Lake Michigan, USA...
TAAGCCTCTAAAATTTAGGTAGGTTCCGCCGGCGGTCTGCAGGGTATTTGATGGTGGGTTCGTGTTGAAGATTAGCGGATGCAGCGTCCAGGTCTGACCGTAATCAGTAGACGTCGCCATCGTTGATCCGGCTGTGTCTCCGGAAGCCGTCCCGATCATGTACATGATCAATGTATTTCCGTCTCGCATGAGTCGCGGAGCCATACCGGACGATCCCCAGAAATAATTTCGGAGGTGTGGGTTGGCAGCTGCTGCGTTCAAAAGGGTGTAGTTGATACCGTCTGTAGTCTTTAGAAAAAGCAGACTGTTTGAATCGCCGCTATCAATCGCGATGATGGTGCCCTGAGTAGGGTGATCGACGCAAAACTTGTACCCGGATGAACCAAAGAGCATGGAATGGCTAATGCTAGTTGGGAAACCAGCCGGAGCAGTGCGTTGAGTCCACGTCGCACCATCAGTGGTCGTCATGATTCGACCGTCCCACATCACCATGATCCAGCAGTTGCCCATAGTTGACCAGGTGAACCGAGCTGGATATCTCAAATTTGCGTTGACATTCATCCCGGTATAATTGACGCCATCCGTCGTCTTAAATGCAGGGGTCGTAAATTGAGGCTGTGCGTACTCGTAAACAGTCCACAAAAGCGTAGACGTTGGATTTTCTGCTGGGATTAGCGTGTAACCCCAGTTCCAGTTGGTCTGATAGTTACGAGTAACATTCTGCGTAGGACTATTAGCGCCCGTCGACCAAAACATACTGCAGCCGTTGGCCTCAGTATCCATTGAGGAGCGGAAGCCACTAAAGACGAGCCGGTTATTGAACAAAAAAACCGAATGAACTCCGCCACCGTCGTCGTCCTGCTGAGCGGTCACGGTGTTTGCAAAGTTGACGCCGTACTTGTGCTTGAACCAAGTAGAAGCCGCACCTGCGTAGTTGCTGCCAATTAGGCAGATATGCTTGTACGGAAGTCCGCTTGCTTGATCTGTTCCTAGCTGAAAAAATTTGGCGCCAGCGTGACTAGATGTCTGGTTCCACCAGTTTGAAAAGGACAAAAATGACCAGTCTTTATGCAGCGGATCGCTAGGCACGCTGATTCCACACAGCGTGTTGGATGCAACAAGAGGCGCGTATTCAGACGAATAGTCTTTGATAACGCCAGTTTGCATATATTCGCGAGTGCCGTCGGTAAAGCTGAAGCCTTTTGTTCTTACATTGAATTCGACGACTTCTCCGAGTATCGAATCGCCGCCGCCAGTGAATTGAGTGAGCGTACTCATGTGAAAATCCATCCTCGAGTTGCGTCTGCATAACGGAGCTGCACGGCCGCATAGGCCGCATTGATAGTCAAATTCTCTGCGAGCGACTGGATGTTCGATCCGTTGCGCGCGATGACGTTATCCGTGCGTCCATTCGCCACCGTGACCCAGACAACGGCGCCAGCTAAAGGAGCTGCTGGTAGCGTTACTGTCGTCGCAGCCGCGTTTGTCAGGACGTAGTGCTTCAGCGCGCTGGCGGTCTGCGACGTGCCAGTGACAACCACCATTTCAGGCAATCCGCTCGGAGGCGTACTCGTCCAATTCGTTCCGTCAGAGGTCAGCACGTTACCGGCTGCGCCTGGCGAGGTCAGGCCAGTGCCACCGCTCGCCGCGTTAAGCGTTCCGCCGAGCGTTAGCGTGCCACTAGTGGTGATTGGACTGCCCGACACCGTGAGTCCAGTCGCGCCCCCATTGAGAGCGACGCTCTGCACCGTTCCAGAGATACCGACCCAGCGCGTCGCGTCTGCGCTCGGGTCTGTCGTGCTCGCGCCCGGACTGCTCGCGAGGCGCCGGTAGGTCAGATAATTGATCGGCGAATAGACAGAGGTGCCCGTCGCGTACGTCTGCCCACTCACCCAGGCCGACACATTCGAGGCGATCGTCGCCGCCTGGGCGCTCGCGCTCGCAGCTGCGGCACTATTGGCAGCCGACTGCGCGGAGGCAGCCGCCGAGGTCGCATCTGCGTCGGCCTCCACTGCGTTGTTGTAGACGTTGGTGGCGACCGCGTTGGTTTCGGTGCGGAACGTCGGAAGTGCGCCCAGGAAGGCATCACCTCGAGCGGCAAAATTTGCTGAGTCCGCGCGACTTGGCGGAGTCGGCAGCGAGCTGATCGGTGTCGGTGTCACGGGCATTAGGTCATCCCCTCAATTTCAAGCGAATAGAAGCTCGAGGTCGGATAGGCCACATCGAGCTCGAAATCACGGTAAAAGCCGAAGACGGTCAGCGCGTCATTCGATCCAGTGTCATCGCCGATCCACACCACCGGAACAGCTCGCAATCCGTAGAGCAGCGTCTGGATCGGGCCGACCGCGGTAGATTCGACCTGAAGCCTGGCGCGCAATTTCTTTGAGAAGCGACCAGGGACTAGCGTGACAATGCCGGTGTCGGAGTCGGTCTCCTTTTTGGAGTAGTCGCGGATTCCAGCCGAGGCGCCGTACTGCGTCCCGCCCAGGCTGTAGAGCGTGCCGACTATGAAGCCGCCACACTTGACAGTGCCCGTGCCACTGACTGAGATCGTGATGCGCGCATTCGGATAAGGCGGCAAGTCGGTCAGCACCAGCGTGCCGCGCTGCGAATACGGCTCAAAAAAGTATTGATACCAGTCGGTGACCAGGCTCTGCTCAAGGCCGATGGTTAGCGAGTAGACAGTCGGACCAGCCGCACCGTCGGTCACCGTTACGGATACTGACGAGCCAACAAGCTCGATCAGCGCGAGGCCGTTGCAGAGGCCCGGAGCGATCGTCACCGTCAGTGGCGAGCTGCCCGAGGTCTGCGTGTTGACCTCGTTGTCGAACATCGCCCACCGCAGCGTCGGACCGATGTCCTCCCAGTTGGTCGTATCATTCTCGGGAGCTGTTGCGGATGTTCCGGCGACCAGGCGCTTATATTTGCGGTGCGTCTGCGTGCGAATCACCACATTGCCAAGGTTGTAGTTCGGGATTGCGCTCCACACCGTCTCGCCAGCAGCAGGCTCAGCTACCGTTGAGCTGACGAATTTTTCGTCGTCGATTGTGACTGGTCTGATCAATCTCATGGTGTCACCGGAGTGGTGGCAATCGAGCCGTTGTCATCCCAGCTCTCAAGCAGTCGGCTGGTGGCGAGCGTGTTGGCCGCGACCGTTGCAAGGCCTGCCTCGAGCGAGGCGCGCAGCGCTTCGATTGCTGCCGTCGATCCTGAGATCTGAGTCGTGAAGATGTCGCCGAGAGCAGTGATTCCGTCATAGACCCGATCGGTCGCTGCGGCTTGCTTCTCAGCCCACTCGGTCTGCGCTTCTGCGTCCTCGAGGATCGACTTAAGGACCGCGACTTGCGGCGCCGCCTCGGCGACTTCCTCGAGCGTCTTGCCCTGCTCCTCGAGATACGAGCCGAGCGGTGCAAAGGCCTGCGCCAGCGTGAGTAGCGCATCCAGCTGCTTACGGCCTTCGCTGGTCGTGACGTCGACCGCCTCGACAATCTTTCGGAATTCTTCGCGCGTCGAGACGTTGGCAGTGATGCCGATCGACTCGAGCGCCGCTTTGATCTGCTTCGCCTGGAGTCCGAACTGCTCCTCTTGCGAGTAGTAATTTTGGACGAAGGCCTGCGTCTTCGCGAGGAAGGCCTCGATGCCGCCAGCGAAGCCGATCAGCTCCTCTTTCGCGGACACTGAAAGCTGCGCGATCTGCGAGAAGATCCCGCCGAGCTGGTTGATGTCGTTAGAGAAGCTCGAGAGCTGCGCGAGTCGCTCAAGCGTCTCGGCCAGTGTCTCGCCCGCCTTCTGGAACGGGATCAGCGCCTCTCCAAGGCTGCCGGCCAGCGCTTCGCGGTACTGCGCAAAGGCCTCCGCGATCGCCTTCTCGTTTGCCTCCTCATCCTGGCCCAGCTGTACGCGGATGCGCGTCTGCACGTCTCGCAGTGAATCGGCGGAGAGACCGATCGCATCGGCATAGGCGCGCGCCTGGTTGAAGACGGCCGCAGCCGTCTGGTCGAGCGCTGCCGCCGTCTCGGCTGAGATCGAGCTGTAGTCGGTGCCGCGCTTGTCGGAGCGGAACCAGCCGCCCTTCTTGATCCAGTCGGCGAACTGCCGCGCGTCGACATCACCGCCGCCGATCGTGCCTTCGATGCCGGTGGCGGTCGTCTGCTTCGGCCCGCGGCTGAATCCTTTGACCAGGAGGCCAATACCGAGCGCAATCGGGCCGAGCGTGCCGATCAGAGTGCCGAGAGATGCGGCGATGCCGCTCAGGCTGCCAGCCGCGAGGCTGCTACCCAGTGCCGAGAATCCGCCGGATGCGAGGCCTGCGACGCTCGAAGCTCCGCCCAGGTAGGACGCGAGGCCGCCAGTGATGCCGGCGCCGAAGACGCCACCGACACCGGCAATCGAGCCGATCGAGCCCAGGAGACCAGATCCGCCGCCTGTCGAGGCACCAGCGACGCCCGGAGCGCTGCCCATAATCGCGCCCATAGCGCCAGAGATCGGCGACATCACCGCGCGGATGGTCGGCTCGAGGATCAGCGTCTTGAAGGCGTTTTTGAGCGTGTCGCGGAAGGCCGCCATGAAGCCCTTGCCTGACTCAAAGGCGCGCATGAGCGCATCAGTCAGGCCGTCATAGATCGACTTGGTGGTCTCCGCCCAGGCATCGCGAGCTTGAATGGCCGCCTGGACGTGGATGCCCTTTTCCTTCTCGTCGGCGAGCTTGCGGAGGTTGTCCGCCTGCTCTTGGTATTCTTTGGTCACCTCGTCGTTGATGCCCGACTGGATGCGCAGCTGCGCATTCTGCGAAGCCGTCGCAGCTGCATCACGCAAGCGCTGAATCTCGAGGCGCGCGATCTGCTCGGTCGAGAGACCGGCCTCCTCGTTCGACTTGCGCTGCGTCTCGATCTGCTTGAGCAGATCCTCGTTTTGCTTACCGATCGTTTCGGCGAGCTTCTTGCGCGCCTCCTCGGCGGCCTTCTGCGCATCGCGATCGTTCAGCGCGGCTTGAGCCGCGGCCAGCTTGGTCTCGATCTCCTGGCGCTGCGCCGCGATGAGCTTCAGCGTCTGATCGTTGAGCTTCGCGCGGACATCGAGCTCGAGCTTCTTGGCATCGGTGAGCTTGCCACCCGCATCGAGCTCGGCTTGCGCCGTGATGAGATGCTTGTCGAGCGTGTCGGTCAGCTTGTTGTATTCGTCGGCCGACTTCTTCGCGGCCTTCGCATTCTCCTCAGCCGCCAGAGCTGCGGCAGCTGCCGCGTCAGCGTTGCGGCGCTGAGCGCCGACGATGGTCGCCGTGGCGACGAGCGCGCTGTCCGACTGATTCGACCAGGCCTTGCTCACTGCTTCGCTGGTCGTTTTCCAGCCGGCCGCGACGTCGGAGCCCGCCTGCTTGATGATGTCGGCGGCCTTCGAGAAGTCGCCGTTGGTGGCGGCCATGAAGGCCCGCCAGGTCGCCGATGCGGTGATCGCGACCGTGTTCAAAGATTCGGCTACGGCCATCACGGCCGTGAATAGCGTCTTCAGCACGACGCCGAGCGCCTGGGCGGCTGTCTTCAGCGAGTCGCCCTCGGTCATCGCCTTGAGCATCCCGGCGGCCATGTTGGTGAGCGCCGGCATGATCTCGGCGACGGCTTGACGCGCGACTCCCGAGACCGCCTTGCCCATGAGGTCGAGCGTGTCGTTGAACTGCTCGGCCGCGCGTGCGGTGTTCTCGTCGATCTGCAGCCCGAGCTTGCGGGCCATCTCGTCCATCTCCGCCAGGCCCTTCGAGCCGGCATTGAGGAGTGGGATCATCTCGGCGCCCGACTTGCCGAACAGCTGCACCGCGAGCGCCGTCTTTTGCGCGCCGTCCTGCATGTTCGCGAACTTGTCGGCGACATCCTTCAGCACCGCGCTGGTGCTGCGGATCGAGCCGTCCGCGTTCTTCGTCTCGATGCCAAAGGCCTGCAGCGTCTTCGAGTTGTTGGCGACCTGGACAGAGAGCTTCACGAGCCCCTTCTCCATCGCCTCGCTCGAGACGCCGGCCAATTCAAAGGCGAGCTGAAGCCCGGCGACGTCCTTAGTGGAGACGCCGAGCTTTTGGCTCATCTTCAGCGCTTCATCGCCCGCGTCGATCGCGCTCTTGATCCAAGCGCCGAAGGAAGCGACACCGGCCGCAGCGGCCAGCGCACCAAAGGCCTTCTTTGCCACACCGACTGCGCCCTCGATGCCCTTCATCGAGTCGCCCACCACCTTCTGCGCGTTGTTCATGTCGGTGCGCAGTCGAGCGATGTCAGCGAGGAGCTGGATTTCTAATTTTCCGATTTCCATGCTTTAGCTCGCCTTCGGTTTATTGGCCGCCGCAAGCGCGACCTGATCAATGAGCAGAATCGTCTCGAGCTCCCAGCTCGTCAGCGTCACTTGCGTGAGCCGACACCAGGCCTCGATGTCAGTCAGCGTGAGCGGTGAGACGCCCATTCCGGAGCGCCTCGAGCCGGCCAGCGTGACGAAGACTTCCCACAGCGCACGACCAGTCGCCGGGATCGGCTTTTCCTCAAGACGAGGATCGAGCTTCCCGGTCGACTTGAAGTAGCGCTGCAGGTGAGTGCGAAGGGAAGCGCCGTCTTCGAGGCGCTGCCCTAATTCCATTTCTCGCTCAGCGGCCTCGATCAGAGAGCGCCTGAGCGCTGAATAAAATTCTCGACGTCCTCATAGGCCTCCTTCACCGCGCGGCGAAACCAGCCCTTTGAGTCGTCTTTCAAAAGTGCGAGCACGTTTTCGCGCGTGCAGGCGATCGCCTGGCCGCCGCGGCCGATGCCGCGCCAGTCGAGGACACATGCCGCCAGGTGCGCGGTCTCGTCCTCTTGCTCGTCGACCGGATCGTCGAGCTCGAGCTTGCCCGTGCGGGCCAGTTGTTTACGCATCCGTCGCGCCTTGTCGAGCGCGTACTGCTTCCGCACCTGGTGCTCGGGACCCGCAAGGGTCACAAACACACCAGGCAGCGGCTGCCCGTTGACCTTCAGGTTGACTTCGGCGGTGCCGATGTCAGCGATCGAGTCGACGTCAAATAAAACGGATTCAGGAGCTTGCTTCTTCATGTCTTCCTCGCAGGTGGAACAAAAAAGCCGGACACCGACCGGCCGCCCCTGCGAGGAGGCGAACCGGCCGGCGCCGGGTAATCGGACTAACTAACTTAGGCAGCCGAGTCCTGGACCGAGATGGTCGTGGCCTCGGTGGCGACGCCCGAGCCGCCAGCGGTGTTGAGCAGCGCCTGGAAAGGAATGGTCTGCACCAGGCCGCCCTCGCCGTCCGACTTGGCTGCGCCGCCGAGCTTGATGCGCGGCAGGACGAAGGTCATGAAGTCGGAATTCGCTTCACCGCCAGCCGTGAAGGCCGCGATGAGATCCAGCTCGGTCTCGTTCAGGAAGGCATCGCGCAGCGTCACCGAGTCGAAGTAGGCCGTGGCCTGGCCGGCGACGAGCACGCGACCAGGGAACAGGAACGGCACTGTGTTCGAGCCGACCACGGGGTCGCCGGAATAGTTGCTGGTGATGTCGAGCGAAAGGCCCGTCAGCGTTGCGACCGTCGCACCACCGACGCGCAGCACGCCGTTCACCGCAGCCAGGCAGCCCGTCGAGGTGGCGGCCGTCGGATTGGTGAAATACTGCGAGGCGGCCGTCGTGACATTCTGGCCCATGACGTCAGCGTCAAAGGTCACCATGCCCGAAGGCGGCATCGCGATCGCGATCTTCGAGGCCTTGCAGCCAGAGAAGACTTCCGACTGCGTGAGGTCGGAATAGAAGTGCTCGATCGAGAAGCTCTTGTCGGTGTGGCCGGTGAGCGGGACATAGGTCTTCTTGCCGGTGGCTGCGACCGTGCAGCTTCCGATCGAGCTCTGCGCCGTCATCGACGAGCCGTTGAGCACGATCACCGTCATCACCGTCGAGGTGAGAGCGGTGACGAGCAGATTCTTTGCGACGTTAGCGGCCACGAGCGCCGGCGATCCGGAGCTCGAGAGGCGCACGACATCGCCGACCTTGAAGCCGTCGGTGAGATACGAGCCCGAGCTGCGCGTCACTGTGTAGGGACCTGCGCCCGCGATCGTCAGCGTGAGCGAGCTCGCCGAGACACCGGCGACGAAATCCTTGCGCAGCGCCTGCGCGAAGAAATCTTTGTAGGTGAGCGGCGAGAGCTCGCCGGTGATCTTGCCGGAGACGCGGCGCACGCCGTGACGGTAGTCGGCGATCTGCTGATCGACGCGGATCTCGTTGGACTGATAGGCGTCCTTCGTCAGGTCAAGCGTCGACTGCACGCGGCGCAGCACCTGGGCGCCCGAGGCGCTCGGCACCGTGCCATAGGTCGACTCGACCTTATAGGCGAGCTGCTTAAATACACCCGAGGCTGGATTCGGCATGGTCAATATCTCCTAAAGAAAAATGCCGCACCAGCGGCCGATAGGTTTGGGACTAGATCTCTTTCAGCGTCACCAAAAAATCGACGGCTTGCGTATAGAGCTGCATGTCGTCGTCCCGGATGTCCGGGCCCGTACTGCCGCGAATGATCGAGGTGACTTCGATCCCCGCGATTGTTCCGCGCTGGTAGTCGAGCGCCTGGCGAATGGCCTCGACGAGGTTCTTCTGGTCGCCGTAGGTTTTAGCGAGCGCCGTCACTTCGATGCGTGACTGCACCAGGTTGTAGCCGGCAGCTGCGTCCAGCGTTCGCAGCGCCACGGTCGAGATGTGCTCGTAGCTGATTGCCGGCAGCGTCGTGCCCTGCGGAGCTGCGCCTGGATAGACGCGCGTCCCGACGAGCGCAGTGATGCCAGGCGCCGCCGAGAGCAGCGCCTTGATAACTTTTTCGGCTCTCATTCGTTGTCCTCGGGCACCGGGTCCGGGATCTCGATGCCTTCCTTGGTGAGCCGGCCGCGCAGGTATTCAGCGAAGCGCTGCACCGCAGCTCCTGCTCGAGCATCGGAAGCCGGTCGCATGAATGGCTTTTTCTGCGAGCCCGGATGCTGGACCTCGAACACCTTCACGCCGTTGAAGCGCAGCGCGTTGCCGTCGCGACCGCGGATGATGTGAGCGGAGGTCCCGAATTCGATCATCGGCGCGTAGAAGGCGCCTTTGCGCTTGCCCTTCGAGGCGCCGCCTGCGACCACTTTCGCGGTCGGCACGCCTTTGATGTTCCTCGAGGTGACGCGGATCGTGTCGCGCAGGCGGCCCGTCTTCACCGGCACCAGGCGCTTCGCTTCCTCGGCGATCTCTTTTGATCCAGCTCGAAGCGCAGCTCGCAGCACGTTGCGCGCGAGCTTGTCCGAGAGCTGCTTCATCGCCTCATCGAGCTGCTTGAGCCCAGCGACGTTGACCTCGAGCTCAGGCACTGTATTGCTCGCAGGCGATCGTCCAGCCAACCTTGCGGCCGATCTCCGCCAGCGAAGTGATCGCCAGGATGCGACCGTCCTGGTCGACCCGGATGCGCATGTCTGTCGTGACGCCAGGCACCCAGCGGATCGTCACCATCGTGAGCCGCGACATCGTGCGCAGCTGGTCGATGACCTTCTCGACGGAGTTGACCTCGCGGACCTCGGCCCACACCTGAGCGAACGTCGACCAGGCGATGATCTCGGCGCCGTAGTCGTCGCGCGTCACCGTCTTGCGTTCGATCGTCACTCGACGATCGAGGCGACCGGCGCGCATTAGAAGCCGTACACCTTGAACGGCTGCAGGAGCGCGTCCATGCCGAGCGGCAGCTGAGTCGCCGTGAGACCGGCGCCGAGCGTTACCTGCTCGCGGTTGGCATACCAGTGACCGACCAGGAGAAGCATCGCCTGGCGGATCGGCTCCGGCACCGAAGCCGCGGTCGCGCCGTAGCCGGCGACGAAGCGGATCGTGATGGCGGCCTGCTTGTCGTAGATGTCCGGCCAGTCGCTTCCATCGGTCAGCGTGATGAAGGCCGGAGTGCGCGTGACGTCGATCTCATAGACCGAGCTCGCGAGCGTCTGCGTCGCGTTCGCCGTGTCTGCGTAGGTGATCGAGGTGATCGACTGCACCGGCTGCTTCGGCAGGACGATCGGCTTCGTGCCGAACGGCCAATCGTGCAGCGTCATCTCCCAGGTCTGCGTGTTGAGCGCGAGCCCGGTGGTCGACTCGACATAGGCCCGCGCTGCCGCGATGTAGCTCGTCAGGAGCGTATCGTCCGCCGTGCCGTCAATGCGCAGCTGCGCCTTGACTTCATTCAGCGAGATCGGCTCGACCGACGGGCCGGTGATCAGGCGCAGACCGTAGTGCATGAAGACTCCCTCAGACCGACCAGCCGACATCTCGAGGACGCGGCTGCCCGTGGAAACACACGACGCGCTCGAGGCCAGGCCAGCGCGGTCCAAACTTGCGAGACACGATGTGTCTCGGGAAAAGCTCCTGCAGCCGCTCCGGTGCGATCCCGACGCGCTCGGCGATCCAGGCCTGATCTCCCCAGCGATCGCTCGCTTGGTAGTCAGCGGCACGCTCGAGGTCGAAGCCGGCCGTGATGTGCGACCAGTCGCCCGACCAGGCCATCACGCCAGAGGCGCAGCTGCCTGGCCGTCCGAAGTCGGAGAGCATCGAGAAGCGGTGCGGATAGTCGGCGAGCTCGTCGATCGAGCCGACGATCACCGTGTCCAGGTCGAAATAGAGCGTCGGTCCAGTGAGCTGCTCGAACAGCTCGAGCTTCGACCACCAGCCCGGCCATTCGCGCCTGAGCGGCAGCCGTTCGACCGGCAGCTGCTCGAGGTCGGACAAACACACAAACCGGTGAGGCAGCGTCAGGTGACGCGCCACGCCGTCGCGCAGCTGCTCGACGTAATCGGTGCCAAAGTCCCCGCCGGAGCGCAGGACACAGGCGACCGTCAGATCACGTCGCGCAGCTCGACCCGCGGCCAGCATTCGAGAGCTGTGTCCCGCGTTGCGTTGCATATCGGCAGATCTGGGTGGCGGAAGGCCGCCTCATTGAAGGCCGCCGCAAAGTGCTGATAAGGCGATGCCTTGTTCAGCGCGCCTGGGTGATCACCGAACCAGTGGCGCTTGGTGCCCGACATCTTCATGTCGAAGCCCAGCAGCACGATCGGCGAGCACGCGGCCAGCACGGCCAGGTTCAGCGCCTGGAAGCCTGAGTTGTCGCCTCGATGGACGACACCCTGCTCGAGCGAGAAGCCTGGCGCCTGGCGGCTCTCGATGTAGTGCAGTCGCCAGCGCATCGCAGCGCCAGCGTCCTGCGTCACCCGAAATCCTTGGAAGCTCGGAGCGCCCTGGTGCCGATCCCACCACTCGGGATCGGCCGCATACATGACCTCGGCCCAGGGAGCGAGCTTGTAGTTGTCATTGACGACGATCACCGCAGCTCTGCCGCGGCAATAGTCGAGATCCTCAGCGGTCAGACTCGGGCCGCTCGCGACGACGACGCACGGGCGCCTTCGTAGGTTCGCGAAACGGCTCAGGCGCACCGCCGAGCGCCTGGGTCTCTGTCGGTCCAGGAGCGACCTGGGCCTTGCTCTCGGCGACGGCCATGCCGCCTCCGATAGCGGCCAGCGCAAGCTCGCCTTCGAGCACCTCGCCGACCTGAAAAAAACGGACGTGATGCTCCCCATCGGGAACACCGCGGAACGGAATTCTTACGGTTGCTTTCATAAGTCACCGAGGCGGGAGGTTGCCCTCCCGCCCCGGATCTCCTGGATCAGTCAGATCAGGTCGTCGCGCACTTGAGGACCTTGACCGCCTGGTTGTCGAGCAGCTTGCCGCCGACGCGCTTGCGGAAGATCCACTTCACCTGGCCCGGAGTCGTGATCTCGTCCATCGTGACGCGCAGACCAACCAGGTCCACGATCAGATAGGCGGCACGGAAATCGCCGAAGGCGATCGGGAAGGCGTTGGCGCCGATGTCAGCCATGTCCTCGTTCTCCGCGACCGCAAAGCCGAGAAGCGTCGAAGGCACGCCAGCAGCCAAGCCAGGCTGCCAGAGATAGTTGCCATCGACGTCCTTGAACTTGCGGACGACGGCGAGCGTCGACTTGTTCATCATCCATCGAGCGTTGGCGCGATAGCCGGCTTTGAGCTTGTGGACGAGATCCACGAGCTTGTCGGCCGGATAGGCGACCGGCGAGGTCACCGAGAGCGCCGGGAAGCCAGCGGCCGCACCGGTCGGAACGTACTGCACCGAGCCGAAGGCCAGGGAAGCGTCGTCCGAGGTGCTCTTGGTCGCAGCCATGATGCCGGTCGGCTTGTTCGAGCCGTTGCCGGTGGTGAAGGCGACGCTCTCAGCCGCGGCAAAAGCCACCGAGACCGAGTTGGTCAGCCAGTTGGCGACATCGAAGAAAATGTCGTTGAGCGACTCCTCGGAGGCCTTCGGGTAGGCGTAGAGCGTGCCGAAGGTCGGAGCGACTTCGCCGAGTTGCGGAGTGTTGGTCTCCGAGCGCGCGCCGTTCTCGCCCGCCCAGGCGGTGCCGGTGCCGAGCGTGTCGACCATCACCTTGAAGTCCGGGCTCGAGGCCGTCTCGACGCGAGCCAGCTGGCGCATCGGCGAGATGTTGGTCACCTGGGTGATGATGGCGCGCGAGATCTCCTCGGGCACCGCGTAGCCGCCAGCAGCCGAGCCGCCGGTGCCCGTCGTGTAGACGGCCTTGCGCTCGACGTCCTGCAGAGCAGCGATCGCCTTCTGGTCGCGCGGGTTGCGCATGTAGTTGAGGAAGGCGGACTTGTGCTCGTCGTCCTTCTTGCCTTCGCTGCCACCGACCAGAATGCGGGCCGCCTTCTTCGCGGCTTCGTCAGCGGCTGCCTTAGCGTCAGACGCCGCAGCAAACACCTTGTCCAGCTTCTCATCGAGCTCGCGGCGCTCGCTCTGCGAGCGGGTCTTGAACTCGTCGAGCGCGACGCGCTCGTCATGGACTACCTTGGCAAGTGCGTCCACGGCATTCTTCACTTCAATGCTCATGTCTGATTCCCTCAAAAAAATGGATGGTTAATTCTTTGCTCACTTGCGCGTGAGCTGAGTGATCGTCTGCTTGAGCAGCTCGAGCACCTCGTCGTCACTAGTGGCTTCGGGCTCTGCGTCACACAGATCCGAATCACCGAAGCCGTGAGCAGTGATCTGCTTAGCTTCTTTTCTCGAGAATCCTGCGTCCCGCAGGAATCCCTCAAAATCCCGAACAGTTTGGATGCCGGCGCGCTTGGCCGACGTGATGCGTGCTTTATCGTTGGCCGGGAACGTCACCGGCGAGACCTCCCAAAGATCGAGGTCAGTGAGCACGCGGATTTCTTTGCTCGTGTCGTAGTCCGACGCGACGGTCGAGTAACCGATCGAGAGACCGGAGAGCGCGCCCATCTTGATGAGCTCGAGCGCTTCGCGTCCGCGCTGCGTCTGCGCGATCTGGCCCTTCACATAGAGGCCCTTCTCGTCCTCGCGCATTTCGGTCCACACACCGATCGGCTCGTCCTGGTTGTGCTGCCAGAGCATCGCGGGCATCCGGCCGGAGGCCTTCGCATCGACGAGCGTGCGCGTGAAAGCGCCGTGCGCCACGACGTCGCCGTAGCTGTCGACGTTGCCAAAGATTGAGCCGTAGCCCTCGATGGTTCCCTTCTCGTCCGCCTTGATCTCGGCGACGATTCGCATCTGCTTCAATTCCATGCGCTCATTCACTCCTGCGGCGACTCGTCGCCTGCGCGCCGCATGTTCAGCGGCTCCAGGTAGACGTCCCCGCCTTGAATCGGGTTTAGGTTTTCGAGAGATCGGATGTCGTTGACCGACAACCATCCCCAGTTGCGGCCGACTGCGTAGGCGTCATAACGGCTCTTGATGTCGCCGCGCGTGAGTGCGTCGAGGTTGAACTCGGCGAAGTAAAGCCACGGCGCCGTAAAGAGCGCGCGCGAGAGCGCCTGCTCCCAGTTGACCGCCCAGGGTCTGATGCAGTGGGTCGCGAACTCGATGCCCTGGTGCTCGATGTTCGAGAAGGTCGCGCGATCCATGTCGCCGATCATGTGAGCCGGCACACCGAACAGACCCGCGATCTCCGAGCGCGACATCTTTCGCGTCTCGAGGAACTGCGAATCGTCGGCCGTCATCGAGATGCGCTCGATGGTGAGACCGTCCTCGAGCACCGCGGTGCGTCGTGCGTTGCCGGCGCCCGAAAAGGCCTGATTCCAGCTCTCGCGCAGACGATTGGCGGCTTCTTTGCCGAGCGGCTTCGGTGACTTGATCACGACGCCAGGCGTCGCGTCATTCTTGAACAGGCGGCCAGCGTATTCCTGGGTGGCCTGCGCCACGCCCAGGACATCCCGCGCGTCCTCGAGCACGCTCCGGCCGACGATGCCGTCGGAGCTCATGCCGCGGATGTGCAGGATCTCCTCGGCCTCGAACTGGATGCGCGTTCCGTTGGGTCGCTGGTACTCGTAGACCAGGGAGAGATCATCGCGCTGCGTCACCGTCATCCGATCCGGATGCAGCGGGAGCAGCTCCTGGACGCGATCGCGACCGGCCCAGGAGATCAATGCGTAGGCGTTGCCGCGCAGGCAGAGGTTCCACTGCATCTGCGAGCGGAACTCGAAGGAGGTCTGCCAGCTATTCGGCTTCGAGTGCAGCAGCTCATAAAGCGGATGCGTCGAGGCGCGCGTCTTGCCGTTGCCCACTCGCTCGTAGACGTGCAGAGGCAAGCTCGCCATCGTCTTCGCGATGACATTCACGGCCGCGTGAACTGCGGCCACGCGCATCGCGGAGTCGGCCGTCACCATCGCGCCCGTGACGGAGGTCGTGCCGTAGAGCGAGCGCCAGAAGTATTCGTCGGCCGCCGACTTACGGTTGAACAGGCGCGAGAAGAGCGACATTAGATCACCGTCAATCCTTGCGACTCATAGACCGACGGCCGCGTGTCGTCGATCGTCACGCGCGCCATTGCCATGAGCAGGCACACCATGCCGTCGATCTTGTCGGCGCTGCGCTTTTTGTCCGGCTTCAAATTCATGTTGTCGTCCCTTCGCGGCACCAGGTTCGAGGCATTCCACGTCAGCACCGGATCTCCACCGTGGCGTAGCTTTCCGGATACATAGGCGCGCTCGAGTGCCTGGAAGCCAGGCTGAAAGGAGCGCGCGCCCTGGATGAACTGCACGAGCGGAAGCCCGGCAGCCGATAGGCGATTCACCAGGTCCGTCGCGTTCCAGGCGTCATAGGCGACCTCGAGCGGACGGAAGCGCTCGCAGTCGGCGAGGATGTCGCGCTCGACCACCGAGTAATCAGTGACGTCGCCCTCGGTCACTTGGATGAGGCCCTGATCCACCCAGGAGCGATACGGCACCGATCCACGCTCGGTGCGTTGATGCACGGCGCTCTCGGGCACCCAGTAGCGGCCCCAGGTAAAGAATTCCCCGTCACGCTCCCAGACGAGCCGCCAGGCCGTCATGTCGCGCGTCGAGGCCAGATCGAGCGCCGCCCAGCATCGAGCCCCCTCGAGCTCCTCGAGCACGACGGGACCGGAGCAGCGCTTCCACTTGCGCATGTCCACCCAGGCGGTCGCTGCCGCAGCTGGCCGGTTCAGGCGCTTGATTCGGAATTCAGACATCACGCCAGGCAGCTGCTTCGCCTCGGTGGCGTATTCGCGCAGCTTCTCGAGCGAGACGGAGACACCCAGCAGTGGGTTGGCCTTGATCCACTTCGACTCGTCGAAGTCGTCGTCCGTATCGTCGAGCGCGTAATAGACGGCCAGGAAGTGATCGGCCTCGACGATTCCGTCCAGGACCTGCCAGGCGAACTGGCGTACCTCCGACCAGGGACCAGGGTTCTCGTAGCCCTCGGTCGTCGTGTAGAGGAAAAGCGGATTCTTTCGCGCGCCCGTTGCGGATCTCAGCACGTCGAACAGATCGCGCGTCTTGTGCGCGTGCAGCTCGTCGAAACAGAGCGCGCTCGGGTTGAGTCCGTCCTGCGTCGATGCCTTCGCATTGATCGGCTTGAACGTGCCGCCGACCTCATAGCGTGCGATCGCATTGGCGAACGGCTCGAGCGTGAAGGCCTCGCGCAGATCCGGCATCTTCTCGACCATGCGCTTCGCGACGCCCCAGACGATCCTCGCCTGGTCGCCGGTCGTCGCTGCCGAGATCACCTGCGGCCCGACCTCCGGCTCAGTGCAGAAGACGTAGAGCAGGATGGCTGCGGCCAGCGCAGACTTCGCATTCTTGCGAGCGACTGCGTAGAGCGCGGTCGTGAAGCGGCGCGTTCCGTCCTGGTTGCGAAAGCCGAACAGGTTGCAGATGAAAAACACCTGCGACGGCTCGAGCTTGATCGTCGGAGAATTCCAAACACCTTCGACGTGCGGGAGCTGTTCGATGAACCAGCAAGCCTGGTTTGCTTGCTCCGCGCTCCAGTTGAAGGTGCAGGAACTTTTCTGTGCTCGACGTAAATCATCGAGGAAGCGCTTGGCAGCCAGGCGGACCCACTTGCCAACCATCTTGCCCTTGCGATCCCCAGCGGCTTCTTCCGCGTAGGCGATCGCGACGGCGACGTAATCACCCGGCTGAGTTGGCCGGCTTGAGCTTCGCGAACTTGTTGCCTTCGTCCTTGTTTCCAATCGGCTTCACCTTCGTTCGCCAGGCGGGTGAGAGCCCGAAGGCCGCAGCGAGCGAGTTGTATTGGCTGACCATGTGGCCGGTCGGTGTCTCGCCCGCGGTCCAGAGCTGGACCATCTTTCCGTGGACCGAGCACATATGAGCGAAGGCCGAGAGATCCGCCTCGCCGAGCAGCTTGTTGGCGACCAGGAGCGGCGCCAGGCGGTTCCATTCGTTCACCGCGTGCGCATTCGGCAGCCAATCCGGCGCCGCAGGCACCTGCTCGA
>Ga0209770_10000793_pt1 | contig 16805 bp, 10 predicted proteins | sample LauGreSu1BDMLBDD_2_FD_187572 | JGI IMG/M metagenome (GOLD analysis project Ga0209770, IMG submission 187572) | Freshwater lake microbial communities from Lake Michigan, USA - Su13.BD.MLB.DD (SPAdes) (version 2) | ecosystem: Environmental > Aquatic > Freshwater > Lake | place: Lake Michigan, USA...
GGGGGGGGGCAGAAAAGGCGGGCTCGGTCAACTGCTCGGCGTCGTGCTCGGGGGGGTGTTTGCGATCCCTGTCACGCTCGCGATCCTCCTGTACGGATTCCAACGCGATCCATTCCAGATCGCTTCCCATGTGCCCGATGGCCTACGGTTTCTTCTCCCATCGCGCTTCCGTCCCGTCGACATCGATCGTCGAGTGGCCTCCTCTCCCGCCGTTGCCGGGCCATCGACGCTCGACCAACTGCCCGCTTCCAGGCTGCCCGCCGACGAGCCAGTCGAGGCCGGAGGGGAAGGGGGCGTTGTAACGGACGTCGCTCCCTTGATTGCCGGTCCGACTGAGCCGGAGGTCGCGGTGGTCGAGCCGTCCGACGGGGGAGGGGAAGGAACTACCGGACTTACCGTCGAAGCCCCGCTCGACGACGTCCAGATCGTCGTCGAACCGGTGCGGCCGGAGCATGCCGGCACGATCGCCGATCCGGTGCGCTCGGAAGCGGGGATCGACTACTCGGACGTCGAAAGTGCCGTCGCCGCGGCGATCTCCGCCACGGAGAATCTCGCGGTCCCCGCTGACGGCGATTCCTCGGCCCACGACCAGGCGCTCGTGGGATGGTATCGGCGGTTGAGCGTCGTGGCCGACGAGTCGGCCACGGTGGAACGCAGTGCGATCGAAGCCGCTCGACCGGCTTCCGAGGTGGTCGAGAAGTTCGCCGAGCTTTCGCGGAGGCTTTCGGGGCCGCGGCTCGACGACCTCGAGTTGCTCGGTGCGATGTGGTTGGCAAGCGAGAAGCGCCCCTCGGACGGTGCGATGCTCGTCGCCACGCTCGAGGCGGCTCACCCCGTCGGTCCGTGGTGGGGAGGACGGCTCACCGTCGCGGGTGACACCCCGCGGACACTCTCGTTCCTGGCCCGCAGCGAACCGCGGGCCGAGCCCGGCCAGCGGGTGATCGTGGTCGGCGTGCTGGGAGACTCGGGCACGATCTGGGCCGTCGACGTCGGCCCACTGCCCGCAGCCCAGGAGACGGCGCGGGATGGCGGCGATGCCGGTCAGTTGTGATCGGGGCTCCGTTGCGGCAGGACGAGAGGGAGAACGTATGGATGCGTCACCTGGCCGGGCCGCTGTGGAGGGGATCATCGCCGATGTCACCGGGGGTCGCGTCGATCCGGTGGATGTGACGACGGAATCGCTCGACCGTTGTCGTGCTTCCCACGCGAGCCTCAATGCCCTCGTGCAGCAGCGCGGTGCCGAGGCGATCGCCGAAGCCTCCGTGGTCGGCCGTGCCCCATCCGGGCCCCTCGCCGGCGTGCCGGTGAGTGTCAAGGAGTGCTTCGCCGTCCGAGGGTTGCGAACCACGCTCGGCATACCCGCGAGGGCTTCGATTCTCGACCGGCATGACTCCGGAATCGTGACACGCCTCCGTGCTGCCGGAGCGGTCATTATCGGGAAGGGGAACGTCCCTCAGGCGATGTACCTTCATGAGACCGACAATCCGGTCTGGGGTCGCACGTTCCATCCCACGCATGTCGACCGGGGACCGGGGGGGAGCAGTGGGGGCGACGCCGCCCTGGTCGCGGCCGGGTGCGTGCCGCTCGCTGTGGGAAGTGATCTCGCCGGGAGCATCCGCCAACCGGCCCACGCCTGCGGCATCGTCGGCATCCTCCCCCGTGCCGAGACGCTCGGCAGCGGCGGGGGATTCGAGACGATGCCGGGGCTCGTGGGCCAACGATCGCGGGTCGGGTTGCTCGCGCGGACCGTCGCCGACGCCGCGACCGGATTGCACGGCCTGTGCGGCGCTCCGGCCGTTGCCGCGCCGGCCATCGATCGACTCCGCGTGGCGTGGTGGGATGAGGCGGGCCCTTTGTGTCCGTCGCCGGCGATCCGCCGGGCCGTGGCCGTGGCGGTTGAGCGACTCGCGGCTGCCGGCGCGGCCGTCGAGCGACTCGATGGAGAGGTGGCCGCTGAGGCCGCATGGGTCCATCTCGGCCTGATCTCCGCCGATGGGGGGGGCGACATCCGCCGGCTGTTCACAGGGTCACGACCGACCGCGCAGGTGCGACGATTGCTCTCCTTGGCGAGGATCCCCCCATGGGCCCGCGGCCTCGTCGCCGGGGCGTGCGTCTGGGGGGGCCGCAGACTCGAGGCGAAGGCCCTGCGGTACACCGGACCGCGTCGCGGGGCCGCGCTCGGGACGCTGCTGTCGCGGCGCGAGGCGATCGACGAGGCCGTCGGGCGGTGGGCCGGGGCCTATGACTGCATCGTCTGCCCTGTGTCCGCGCTCCCCGCACTCCGCCACGGCACGGCCGCGCGGCTGTTGCTGGCGGCGTCTCCCTGCCTTGCGGCCAATCTCCTCGATCTCGCCGCGGGAACCGTGCCGGTCTCCAGGGTGCGTGCCGACGAGGAATCGGGGCGGCCCCGGTCTTCCGATCCGGTGGAGATCGCCGCCCTCGAGGGGGATCGCGGCAGCGTTGGACTGCCGGTCGGCGTCCAAGTGATCGCGCTCGATCGACGCCCGGGCACGGCGGAGGCAATCGTGCTCGAGGCGATGCGCGCCATCGCCGCGGTCGAATCGGAGCGGGTCATTTCCCCAATCGCTGGCTGATCGCTTCCGACATCTTGCCGATCGGAAGCACTTCACACGCGGCGTTGAGTTCGATGGCCGCCTTCGGCATGCTCCACACGACGCTGCTCGATTGGTCCTGTGCGATCGTGTGCCAGCCGCGGGCTCGGAGGGCCAGCAGTCCTTTGGCGCCGTCGGTGCCCATGCCCGTCAGAAGGATCGCCGTGCCGGCCTGCGACCAATACTCGGCGACGCTCCAGAAGAAGACATCGACACTCGGCCGGAAGAACAGGTGCTTCGGCTCTTCCCTATAGGAGAGGGTCCGCTCCTTGGTGAACACGAGGTGATCGTTCGTGCCGGCCACGAGCACCTCACCGGCGAGGGGGTGCTGTCCCTCCTCGGCCACCCGAACGGGACGGCCGGTCCTGTCGCCGAGCCACTTCGCCAGCCCCGGCGCGAACGCCATGTCGACATGCTGCACGACCACGACGGCGACGTTCCAGTCGACAGGCAACGGCTGAAGGATCTCGGATATCGCCTTCGGCCCGCCCGTGGAAGCGCCGATGACCAGCAACTTCGGGGGGCCCGATGCCGCGGCGACGCGGCCGGAACGGCGGGAGTCGGGAGACGCCCCGACCAACTTCCCGATCGTGGCGATCTTGTCGACGAGCGCCTGCGCACCCTGCACCTCGCCCGCGGGCCCGAGAACCGGCGTGTCGACGGCATCGAGCGCGCCGTGTCCCATCGCTTCGTAGACCAGAGAGATGTTGCCACTTACCGTCGCCGTGACGACGAGGATCGCGCAGGGGGACGAGAGCATGATCTGGCGGGTGGCTTGCACGCCGTCCATGTGTGGCATGAGCAGATCCATGAGGATCAGGTCGGGCCGGTCCCGTTTGGCGGCCGCCACCGCCTCCACGCCGTCGCCCGCCGTCCAGGCGATCTCATGGTCCGTCAGTCCGGTGACGATCCGCCGGAGGGCCTCGCTCGCCGCCCGCACGTCATTGACGATTCCGATTCGCACTCTGCCCCCTCGCCACGGCGTCCGCCCGCGTGTCACGCGTTCGGCTCGCCGATCAGGTCGATGATCGTGGAAATGAAAGTCTGGTCGTGAAAACTGGTCTTCGTCAGGTAACGGTTGGCGCCGGCATCGAGACCGCGGATCCGGTCGCTCTCGCGGTCCTTGTAGGACACGATCACCACCGGCAGGTCCTTGCGGAGCGGATCCCCTTTGATCAGGGACACCAGTCCGATCCCATCGAGCCGTGGCATGTCGACGTCGCTCACCACCAGATCGTAGTCGCCACCACGGATTGCATTCCAGCCGTCCATGCCATCCACGGCAACGTCCACCTCGAATCCCCGCGAATGGAGCAATTGACGCTCCAGTTCCCGGACGGTGACCGAGTCATCGACGACGAGGACCCGCTTCGTCCGCCGCGCCCGGCGGACGAGGTGCTCGAAGTCGACGCGCGACAGCCGCCTTCCCATGAGCATGTTGTCGATCGACAGCACGAGATCCTCGACGTCGATGATCAGCACCGGGTCACCGTTCTCGAGAAGCGAGGCGCTGTTGATGTCGGCCACCTTCCCGAGCCGCCGGTCCAGGGGGCGGACCTCCAGATCACGCTCCCCGAGGAAGGCGTCGACGATCACGCCGAACTGCTGGCCACGGTCGCTGACGACGACCACGGGCATCGGGGCTGGTGGTGAACTACCGCTGCCGGTGCCGAGGATCTGCTCCGCCATCACCAGCCCGATCGACTCCTCGTCACGGCGGAAGAACTGCCGCCCTTCGACGGTACGCACGTCGGAGTGATCGACGAGCTGGATGTGATCGATACGTGTCAGCGGGAAGGCGTACGGCTCACCGGCCACCTCGACGAGCAACGCACGGACGACCGACATCGTGATCGGCAGTTGGAGCGTGAACACCGTCTGGCGACCGGGTTGACTGGAGACGCGGACCCCTCCCCCTACCGCCTTCACCATGCTCTGGACGACGTCGAGTCCGACGCCGCGTCCGGAGATCTCCGTCACCCTTTCGCGTGTGGAGAAGCCGGGCAGGAACATGAACTCGAGTACCTCCGACTCCGTCAGTCGTTCACCGACGTGGCGGGGGACCAGATCGCGTTCGATGGCACGGGCACGGAGTCTTTCCACGTCGATTCCTCTGCCGTCATCGCTGATCAGGATCTGCAGCATGCCGGCCCGGTGTCGGGCCTCGAGCACGATCGTCCCGAAGGGTGGCTTGCCGGCGGCGATCCGTTCGTCGGGTGGCTCGATACCGTGGTCGATCGCATTGCGGATCAGATGGGAAAGCGGAGCCTCGAGTTTGTCGAGGATGTCGCGGTCGACGCCGGTCTGCTCGCCACGGACCTCGAAACGCACCTGCCGCTCGAGCGAGCGGGCCAGATCGCGGACGAGTCTGGGGAAGGCCCTGATCCCGTCGGCCAGCGGGCGCATCCGGCTGACGATGACCTCGTGATGGAGCCTCCCCGAGAGATCCTCGTTGCGCCGGGCGAAATGCTCGAAGTCTTCGACGTGCTTCATGAGCGTCGCGAGCGACGAGTCGGCCCGTGCTCTGGCCCGCTCGAAGGCCATCGACACTGATGCGGGGAGGGCGATCCCGTCACCCGCGACGCGGTCCTCGAGTGCCGCCAGGGCGTCGCAGAGTTCGATCTGCGAGGCGCGCAGACCGAGTAGACCTTCGATGAAAGGGCGGAGTTGCCTGGTCTCCACGAGCGCTTCCCCGGCGAGGCCGACAAGCCGAGTCAGGCTGTCGGCCGACACCCGTACGACGCGGTCGGTGGACTCGATCGCCGCATCCACTGTGGAAGAGGCCTGAGGATCATCCGACGCTCGAGGCCCTGCGTCGGCCTCATGTGTGGCCGCAGGGGCTCCGTGAGCGGCCGGCGACCGTGTCTCCGGCGCCGGCGTCGGAGGCGGCGGCTCGGGGACTGCGGGCGCCGGGAGCGGCGGCTGCGCGTCGACGTCGATCCCGACGCCGTCATGGAAGCCAGCGGACGGCCCGCTCACTGTGGCGGGAGCCGGAGGGGCGAGTGCGAGGTCGTCGGGGATCGAGTGCATCCTGCCGAGGGCCGCCACGAGCGCCATCGCCCGCCCGGCCCATGGCCCGTCCGGCAGGAGGGCATCATCTGCACGGCCGATCGACGCGAGAAAATCGACGCACTCGAGGAGCAGATCGGCATGGGTGGGACGCACCTGGATCTCGCCGCGTCCGGCAGCGACGAAACAATCCTCGAGCGCGTGGGCGACCTCCACGGCAGGCTCGACGCCGACGATCCGCGCGGCGCCTTTGAGCGAGTGGGCCGCACGCATCATCGCTTCGATCGTCTGGGGAGACTGTTCGAGGCGTTCGACGGCAAGAATGCCGGACGACAACACGGCCGTCTGCGTGTCGGCCTCGAGCCGGAACAACTCGAGCATCGAAAAACCGCTCAGGTCCTCTGCCACGGCATGCTCCTTTCCGTCGCGCTCGGTCGGGGCCCGGGAGTGGTCATCGTCAGCTCGTGCGGATCTGGTTGTTGAGGGCGTCGATGAACCGCGTCTCGTCGAGGATCCCCACGATCACCCCCTGCCAGTCGAATAGCGCCAGGCAGTACCGCGCTCCGGACTGGCTGACGGTCGCGGGAACCGCACGGAGCATCGCCCGACCGACACGGATCACCCCCGCGACCTGATCGACGGGAAAAACCCACCGGTCTGGACCGAGGCGTCCTTGACGCTCGATGACGAGCAGACGGCGGAGTTCCGGGGAGTCGATGCGGATGGAATCGGTCGCCGGGGAGGGGGGAGAGGATGGGGCGGCCTCGATTCCCAGCAATCGCTGGGCGGAGACGCACACCTGTAACTGGCCGCGGATGTTGACGAGGCCTTCGAGGACGCCGCCTGTGCGGTGGGGAACGCGATGGCAACGGCGTTCCTTCGTGACCTCCACGAGCACGCTTGCGGGGAGGGCGAGCCACTCGTCGGCAAGCCTGAACACGAGGACGCTGAGGACATCGAGGTCGGTGCCGCCTCCGCGTTCCTCGAGGATCCCCGACCATGATTCGAGATAGCCGATCGGTGCCAGGCGATCGAAGAACGCGCGGGCCGCCTCGGCCATCACCGGGCAGTTGCGGCAGTGAATGTAGGTCTTGAGTTCCGGACAACTGCGGTCACCGGTGACGCCGATCGTCCTCCAGCAGTCGCTCCGCTCGCCCGGCGAGGGCTCGGGACGGTGCTGGGGCGGCGTCCGATCCTGGGACGCCGACGTCGGATCGCCGGGGTGGGAAGGGGGCAGGAGATGGAGCGGGAGGTCGGAAGCAGCGTCGTTCACGGCGACTCCTTCCTGGCAATGGCACGCAACGCCGAGCGACGGTATTGATCGGCCTGGTCTCGCTCACCGCGCTGGTCTGACAGAATCGAGAGCGCGAGGAGGGCATCCTCGTGGCTCCCGTCGAGATAGAGCGTTTTGTGGAAGCAGTCCTCGGCGAGTGCCGCGTTGCCGGACGATTGGTGCATGATCCCCGCGAGAAAGTAGAGCTCCGCCGACGGCCCCAGCTCCCGTTGGGCCTCCTCGCACAGGGCGATCGCCTCTGCGAAACGCATCGCATTGGCCAGGGCATTGACCTCGGCGAGCGTCCGGGGAATGGTTCGGCGGGGAATCTCCGCGCTTGCCGCGGGGGCGGGGACAGGGGCTTGCGCCGATGGCGTCGGCACGGGCCCTCTGGCGGACGGTTCCGGATCGACCGGTGGTTTAGGGATGGTCGAACGAACGGTCGTGTCCGCAGGCCGTGGTCTGACGAACGTGGAGACGGCCGGCACGGAGCGGCGCCCCGGCGTGGCAGGGGATCGGCTCGAGACCGCCGGCCATCGGGCGCTGTCCCGGGAAGTGCCTCGTCTGAGGGTGAAGGTCGATCCCGCGGAATCCGCCACCCAATGTCCCTGAAGGATTGCCGGCTCGGCGGCCCCGAGAACCACCACCCCGTCGGGCTTGAGGAGACGGTCGATCGATCGCTCCACGGCGGCTCGGGCATCAGGGGTGAGATAGATGAGGAGATTCCGGCAGAAGACGACGTCGTAGGGCGCCCGGCCGGAATCGATCGCTCCGGTCACGAAGGAATCCTCGAGGATGTTCGCCCAGGCGAAGCGGATGCAGCGAGACACCGTCGGTGCGAGCACGGCGGTGCTCCCGTCCATGCGGAACCACCGATCGCGGAAGCCGTTGTCCGCATTGCGGAAGGCGTTCGGTGAATAGCGGGCTGCCTGGGCCTTGGAGAGGGCGACGTGGCTGATGTCGATGGCGTCGACGCGGAACTGCTCCGGTGCCAGGCCCGCATCGAGGAGCGTCATTGCGATCGAGTATGGTTCCTCGCCGGCCGCGCACGGGGCGCTGAGAATCCTCACCGGATCGCCGGGGCGGGCGGCGAGCCGTGCCGAAACGAACCGGCGGAGGTGGTCATAGACCTGTTGGTCGCGGAAGAACCAACTCTCCGCGACGACGACCTCCTCCACGAGACGGTCGAGTTCGGTGCGGTCCGCTTCGACGAGGAGCACGAACGAGGGGACATCGTCGATTCCCAGCGCGAGCATCCGGAGGCGGACGGCGCGGCGGATGGCCGCTTCCCCGATGCTGTGCGGATCGAGGCCGATCCAGCGTCGCAGGACCTCCTCGGCAGCTCTGGAACGGAGCGCAGGAGAGTCGTTCATGGCGATGACGGCTCCGGGGCACCCGAGAACAAGCCAGCGGCGAGGTCCGCCGGGAGGAGGTTCTCCACGATGAGCATGTGGACCGTCTGTCCGTTGAGCCGGAGAATTCTCCCCAAATAGGCGGAATTTTCCAGATGCATGGCGGGAAACACGGTGTCGACGTCGTCCGATCGGAGGGTCGACACCATGTTCTCGGCGACGATCCCCAGCCGCGGTGGCGGCGTCGACCGGGAGGCATCGGGGGACGCTTTCCAGGCGACGTCGACCACCAGCAGCCTCGTGCTCAGCCTCGGCGTCGAGAACTCGTCCACGAGTCGCTTGGCGAGATCGATGACCGGGATCAGTTTCCCCCGGTAATCGACGACCCCGAGGACGTACTGCGGCAACCTCGGGACGGAGCGGACCGGCACGGCCGGAAGGACTTCCACGACCGACCGGGCCTCGATGGCGTAGGTCTGACCACCGGCGGTGAAGGTGAGGAGTTGCATGAGACGTGGCCGGTGATCGCGGATGACGATCGGAGGATCAGATCGTGAACCGGGACACCTCCTCTTTGAGGTCGCCGACCGCCTCGCGGAGGTGGATCGTGGCACCGTTGAAATCGTTGAGCGATTCGGCCGTTCGCGCCGCCCCCTCGGCGAGCCGGACCATCGCTTCACGGATCTGCTCCGCGCCCTGCGACTGCGCCCGCATCCCCTCCGTGACCTGGCCGAACCGTCCCGAGATTCCCTGGACAGCGGAGATGATGTCCCCCAGTCGAGCCGAGATCTCGCCGATCTCGCTGACACCACCGCGCACCTGATCGGCGAACTTGTCCATCTCCATGACGCCAGCCGACACGGCGTTTTGCATCTCCTTGACCATCCGCTCGATGTCGAGAGAGGCGACGGCCGTCTGGTCCGCGAGGCGGCGGATCTCCCGGGCGACCACGAGGAAGCCCAGGCCGTACTCGCCTGCCTTCTCGGCCTCGATGGCGGCGTTGATCGACAGCAGGTTCGTCTGATCGGCCACCTTGGCGATCGTGGTCACCGCCAGATTGATGTTGGCGGCGCGCTCGCTGATCACGGCCAGCTTGGCGCTGAAGGATGTCGTGCTGTCGGCGAGTTGCCGCATCGTCCCGTCCATGCTGCCGAGACTCACCCGTCCCCCGGTGGCCATGTCGCCGGTGTGCGCCGCCATGTCGTTGACTTCCGTCATCGTCCGCACCAACTCCTGGCTGGTGACGGTGATCTGCTTGACCGCCGCCACGGCCTGGCTCGTCGAGGCGCCGTAATCGGCGATCACCTGCTGCTGCTCGGCGCTCGTGGCCTGCATCGCCGTCGCGGTGGAGATCAGGGCAACCGACGACTTCTGGATCCGGCCGATGAGTCCGCGGAGGTCGTTGGTCATCGTCTGGATCGCCGACAGCAGCGCGCCGGTCTCGTCATCGGAGTGGCCGACGACGTTGCCGCGCAGGTCCCCCGCAGCGACCTGCCTGGCGATGTCCACGGCGGTGCGGATCGGGTTGGAGATCGTCCTGGCGACCACGAATGCCGCGAGCGTCACGCCGGCGATGGTGGCCAGCGACAGCCCGATCACCAGGGACTTCTGGAAGTCGACCAACGCGTACGCCTCACTGACATCCTGTTTGACCGTCAGGCCCCAACGGTAGCTGGGGAGATGGCACCAGGCGGCCACGACCTTGTGGCCACGGTAGTCGGTAATCACTCCCTCGCCCCCTTCCCCCGAGGTGGCGGCGGGGAGGGCCGTGCCCTGTTGGATCGTGGCGGGAATCCGCATCCGGAAGGCGGCGTCGGGAACGTGGCGCATCGGGGCGGTGACGAGGATGTCGTCACCGGTACGCAGGCCGACGACGATCTCGCCGGTGGTGCCTAGTCCCGCATAGGCGTCGAGCGCCGAGAAGATCTTCTCGGTTCCGAAGGCGAGGGCCAGCACGCCCACGAGCCGCCCTTCGTCGAGGATCGGGCCGACGGCGAAAGCGAACGTTCGCTGCGAGGATCCGTAGGCTTGAAAGCCGGTCAGATCGGCTTGCAGGAGGGATCGGGCCCGGCTGTAGCCGGAAGCGAGTTCCGACGTCGCCAAGCCCCCCGTGAGGAGCGATGCACCGACCGGCAGCGTGTCGTCGCCGGATCGAACGATGCGTCCGTCGGCATCGATGAGGACGGCGTGGGAAAATCCCAGGGACGAGGCGAGCCTGTCGAGGGAGTCGTTGCCCGCGGTGGACCGATCGTCCCTCGCCCGCAGAACCTGCACGAGGTCCGGTGAAAGACACAGCGCGGCTACCGAGCGAATCCTCACGCCGGCATCACTTTCGAGTTCCGCGGCCTTCGTCGTGGCGATTCGGGCGAGATTGACCCCGACGGAGCTCTCCATCGTCCTGGTCGCCATCCGTGCCGTCGTGACCGTGAGGATCGCACACGGCACCAGCGCGATGATCAAAAACCAGAAAAGCAACCTGCCGACGATGGACCGCCGCGCGGTGATCGGCGAATTGGCGGTCTGTCCGAGACTCATGGCGTGGCTCCCGGCCGGGCCTCGGGGGCGGTGACGGTACGCCGGGCGGCTTTTTCACGCTGCACGAGGGCGAGGAACTTCGTCCACTCGCCGTGGGAACGCGTCGACGGGAAAGGCGTGGGACGCGTCGGTCCGCGCGTCGACCACAAAGTCTCCACCTGACCGTCGCCGCGGACCCTGCCCACGGCGAGGTTACGCCAGGCGTGGCGGCTCGCCGGATCGATGGCGATGACCCCTTCCGCAGTGGGCAGCGTCTGATGGTCGATGGTCGAACGGACGGTGCCGACATTCGCCGTGCCCGCTTCCCTGACGGCGTTCGCCCACAGTCGAACGGCCTCGTAGGCCGCCATCGCCTGCTCCGACGTCGGCCGGTCGTTGCCATAGCGGGTGCGAAAGGCAGCGAAGAACGACTGGGACGATGCCCGGTCCCCCCCCGGGAAATGTCCGGAAACGACGTAGTTTCCCGAGACATCCTCTCTGGGGATGGCCCGCAGTTCGTCCTCGTCGACGCCGAACATCATCACGGGCACGTCAGCGGGCCGGACGCCGGACTCACGCAGTTGACGGAGGAGCGCCGCGCTCGCCTCGCCGCCGAGCAGGCTGAACACGACGTCCGGTTTCGCGGCGGTGATCCCCTCGATGCCCGGAGCCACATCGAGAGTCCCGGAAGGCAAATACTCCTCGCCGACGAGCGTCGCGCCGATCGCGGAGAGTTGGTCGCCGAGGAAAGCTCCCGCGGCTCGCGACCAGGCGTCGTCGGTTCCAACGAGGAAAAACCGCCGGGCAGACATCGCTTCGCGGCACCAGGCCACGGCCGGAGCGATCTGCTGATTGGGAAGGGGACCGATCGAGACGACGTTCGCCGACTCCTCGAAGCCCTCGTGACGGCTGGGGTGAACGAGGAGGTGGTTGTTGGCTTCGACGACCGGCACCACGGCCCGCCGGCTCGCCATCGACCAGCATCCGACGATCACGTCGGCCCGTTCATCACGGATGAGCCGTTCGGCATGACGGGCGAACGTCGTGCCGTCCGTGCCGCCGTCGACGATCACCCACCGCAGTTGCCGACCCAACAGGCCGCCGTTGCGATTGATCTCCTCGATGGCAAGGACTTCGGCATCGACAAGCGGCCTTTCCTGCGGTGCTGTGGGGCCCGACCTCGAATGGAGGATTCCGACGACGATCGGCGCACGTTCACCGAGCCATCGGCTGAAGAGCCACCCGGCCAACGCCGCGAGGATCGCAGCGGCGAGAATCCACGGCCAACCGCCGGCGCCGGACGAGGGTGCGGATGCACCGAGCGGGGCTTTCGCTGGAACGATTTGCCGTCGGGACATGGTGACCGTGGGCGCATGCGGGGCTGGCAACGGCGCGGAACCGCCTCCGTCAATCTTTGCCCATCTTTTCCAACTCCGCGACCAGAGGGGGCGGAATTTCAAGGAAACGCCGTTTCCTGCCCGAAAAAGGCGGGTCCGATCGCCCGCGTTTCTGGCAGTCGGGCATTCCCCGTCCTCACCACCGTACCAGTGGCGCGAAGTGCTCGCTCCGGAGCGGTCAGGCCGGAACTGCCGAAACGCTTCGCCGGCCGAGGGCCACCGGCGTGTCGACGGGCGTCAGCCAGCCTTCGAGCGGAGCGTCGGGGTGGCGACAGGGGGCTCGTCGGCGACGCGGAGGCGGAGCGTTGCGTTCGGCGGGGCACGACGCTCCTGGGTGAAGCCACGTTTTCCGGAACCGAGGAAGTCCCGGAGATGGAGCACGGGGCCGGCCCGGAACTCGGTTCGCAGTCCCTCGAGGACCTCCTGCCAAGACAGGCCGCGGCGGTAGATCATCCGATAGGCGTTTTTGAGGTCGGCGATGTCCTCGCCGGTGTATCCGCTCCGCCGCAGTCCGACGACGTTCAGTCCCACGATGCAGCCACTCTGACCGTCGACGAGCATGTACGGCGGGACATCCTGAGTAACCCGTGCATGACCTCCGACCATGGCCAGCCGCCCGATCCGGCAGAATTGGTGAACCGCCACCGCACCGGAAACGAACGCTTTGTCCTCGATGTGGACGTGGCCACCGAGCATGCTGCCGTTGGCGAAGATGCAGCTGTTGCCGACGACGCTGTCATGGCCGAAATGCGTTCCCGCCATGACGTAGTTACCGCTTCCCACGATTGTGTCGCACCCCGGCTTGAGACCACGGTGGATGGTGACGTGCTCACGGAACACGTTTTGATCGCCGAGGATCACGCGACCGATGTCGGTGGGACGCGCCACGTGTTGAGGAGCACCGCCGACGACGGCGTGCTCGCAGAACTCGTTGTGGCAGCCGGCCGTCACGCCGGCCTTGATCACAGCCCCCGACGCCACCACGCAGTAGTCCCCGAGATCCACCCCGGCCTCCACAGAGGCGAAGGCACCGATCTTCACACCCGTGCCCAGACGGGCCTCGGGACTCACGGCTGCCAGCGGATGAATGCTCACGGCGTGCCTTCCAGATCGAGAGCAGCTCGGGACGGTAAGTCGGGATCGGCCTGACGAGGCGCTCGATCCCGTTGGTGTTCGGACACTCGTTCGCCCGGCGGCTTTCGCTTGGGCAGAGACGCGAGCCGGACAAGAACCGGAGGGTTATCGTCTTCCCGGCTCGGAGGATTCAATGGCATTTCCACCCGCGGATGCGCGGCTTCCCATGTCTTCCAGGCTGCCCCGGCACCCCTCCCGACGGCAACCCCCCGGTTCGCCTGACCGTCCGGGGAACGGGTGCCTCACGACCCCTTTTTCAGTCGGGAAAGCATGGACCGCGCGGGTGCCCGGTCGCGCGGCGGGACATCGAAGCGTGATGAGCGGGGCTCCGCTTTCCGGGGGCTTGAGAACGGGTATGATCCGACCGACGGTGCGGAGCCCATCGCCGGCTGGGTGTTTGGGTGGCCCGCGAGGTTCGGGCGAACAGAGGAGGACCGGATGATGGGCACCCGCGACGACCGATACGATGCCGCTCATGCCACGAAGGATGCAGGGCGTCTGGAGGAGGCGGTGACGGAACTGGAGGCGGTCGTGGTCGACCACCCCGATTTCGCTCTGGCACATTCCGCGTTGGCGGCCTGGTGCACGCGTCTGGAGCGGCACGACGACGCCGTGAAGCACGCACGCCGTGTCTGCGAACTCGAGCCCCAAGATCCCTTCAGCTACACCGCGTTGAGCGTGGCCTGCATGCGGGCAGGAAGGATCGCCGAAGCCGAGGATGCACTCGCTCGGTCCCGAAGCCTGCAAGGGCGCTGATCGGAGTGCTTGTAGGGTCGATGGGGCGCCGCGGCCCGTCTGTGTGCCGGGCAGTCCGCCTGATCAGCGATCGACCTGCTCGGCCAGCGCCTTTTCCAACTTCGCGAGTCGATCGCGGTCGGCGATGGAAAGTCGTTGTGTCCGTAGACCCTTCTTCTCGGCATTGATCAGGGCTGCCCGGCATTCCGACGTCAGCCGTGAGTCATAGGCAGCCACGGCCATGTGGAGGTACACCGAGGCCGAGGGTGTCAGGACCGCCTGTTTGAAGTCTTCCAGGGCACGTGTCGCGTCACCCCGCGCGAGCCAGACGAGCCCCCGCGTGTCGAGAATCGCCGGATGGGGGCCCAATTCGGTGACGGCGGAGTCGATCAGTTCCCGGGCTTCCGCGATATCCGGACCGCTGACCAGGATGGCGGCGAGATTGTTCGAGACGCGTGCCGCGACGACGGGGTCGAGGTCGGGTCTCGAGAGCATGTCGCGGTACAGGGCGATCGCTTGCTCCTGCCGGCCGATCATTTCCAGAACCACGCCCTGCAAGAGGGTGATCATCTTGGAATCCGGATCGAGCTTGAGTGCCCGTTGGCACATGTCAATGAGTTTCTGATCGGCTGCTTCCGATGGGTTCTCCCCGTTCGCTTCGAGGATGCCGACACCCGTGCCGAGGAGGTCGAGGGTCGGTACCTTCTCCCAGGCCGTCTCGAGCAGGGTCATCGCCTCCTCGGTGCGTTGTTGCCTGCCGAGAAATGACGCCCTTGCCAGGATTCCCTCGGGCGACAGTTCCGCGTATTCGGTGAACAGCTTGTCGGCAGCCTTCGGGAAGCCGAGTTCCTCCACCAGTTGGGCCACCATGCCGATCGACCCTGCCCGCTCGACGGTGAGTGGTCCCTGGGGAATCAGCTTTCTGGCCGCCTCGGCGGCTGCTTCCCGATCATCGGCGGCGATGGCGAGCTTGGCGTCGAGTCGCACCGTCATCGGGGCGTCTGGAGCGCTTTCACGGAGCCTGTTGGCCCAGGTACGGGCCGAGGCGAGTTCCCCGTGCGCGATCAGTTGTTCGACGAGCGTCGCGACCACTGGCGCGGGGCAATTCGGTTCAGCCGCGATGTCGAACAGGGTCTCGCGGGACTCGAGCCAGTTGCCGAGTCTGTCGTGGAGCCAAGACCTCAAAACCCGGCTTTCCACGTCGAGATTCCCTCGCCGTTGCATGGAGTCGAGCATGGCGATCGCCCGTCTCCAGCACTCCGGTTCCTCCCGATCCATGAGGATCGCGAACGCGATCCGGACGTCCTCGGGAAGCAGTTCCCCTTCGGCGTCGGTGTTCTTCTCGAGGATCGCGAGGGTCTCGTTGAGTTCGCGGTACGACGCGTTTCTCGTGAAGTCTTGGGCGAGTTTCCGGCGGGCCCAATAGAGGGCCGTGGTGCCGGCGGCCTCGGGCATCTCCATGATCCGGATGAGCTCTTGCTTGGCCGACTTGCTTTGGCCGGTGCGAAGCAGGAACTCGGCGAAGCGACGGGCGATCCGCGGGTCTGAAGGTGCGGCCGCGGTCGCCTGACGGTAGGCCTGCTCGGCGCCGGTGTTGTTCCGGACCATCTCGCACCAGATCGCCGTGAGCACTTCCTTGTCGGGGCTTGCGAGCTGAGCCTCGGCACGTTGCCGCGACTCTTCCGCCGCATTGGTCGCATTGAGCATGACCTGTTGCCGGATCAGTTCGACCCACGCATCGAGCCGTTCCGGGGCCAGTTCGGTGGCCCGCTCGAAGGTCTCGAGGGCACGCGATGGTTTTTCGCACCGCTGCAGCAGCCTGGCGAACCAAAGGAGGTGATCGACGTTCGATTCGTTGCCGGGGGCAATTTGCTCGGCCAAGGCCACGGCTTCGTCGAACCTGCCGGCCTGGGCTTCGATGTCGGCCTTGATGCGGATCGGGCCGACTCCCGCGGCTTCCCCCATCCCGTCGATGACCTCCTTGGCTTCTTCGAGCCGGCCGGACTGCTGCAGCATGCCGGCAAGCATGCGTGCCACGCCCGGACTCGTGGCCCCCAGTTCGATCGCCTTGCGGAGGTGTTCGATGGAGGCGTCGTTGTCCCCCCGAATGCCCGCGATCTCCGCCAGGCATTCCTGGATCTGGTACCAACCCGGCCGGTCGTTCTCGGCCTCGAGGAGGAAATTCCGCGCCTGCTCGATCGCCTGACGATCGTCCGCTGAGAGTGGCGGAGGGATCTTGTCTTCGCCGAGTTGTGCTTCCCGCGCCAGCTGGACCTTCAGGATCAGGACCATCGCCTGTGCGACCCGCGAGGGGGCCGAAGAGCGCCCGGTGAGATCTCCGATCTGTTCGGCGTAGGCGTTGAGTTTCTCGACATCCTTCTCGTCGATGGCGATGTCGAGGAGGGAGGCGTGAGCACGGATTTCCGTCGGTTCACGCTCGAGAATCACCGCTGCGATCCGTTCGGCTTCCGGGATGTTTCTCTGCTGGATGCGGATGCCCATCACGGTGAGCAGGACGAGCACCGCGTCCTTGGCGGGGATTTCCTCGCATCGTTTCTCGACTGCAACCAATCCGGCTTCCCCCGCTTCTCCTCCCTGGCTCGCGGCAACCCGGGCTTCCGCCGAAAGCACCCGTGGATCGTTGCGGAGGGCAGGGCCGAGGGCATCGACTACCTTCCGCGCCCGATCGATCTCCCGATTGGCAAGCAGAAGTGTCGTGTACTGGGCCGCCATGAGCGGATCGTCGGGAGAGGCCTCGAATGCCCGACCCGCGATCTCG
>Ga0209770_10000794_pt1 | contig 16796 bp, 6 predicted proteins | sample LauGreSu1BDMLBDD_2_FD_187572 | JGI IMG/M metagenome (GOLD analysis project Ga0209770, IMG submission 187572) | Freshwater lake microbial communities from Lake Michigan, USA - Su13.BD.MLB.DD (SPAdes) (version 2) | ecosystem: Environmental > Aquatic > Freshwater > Lake | place: Lake Michigan, USA...
GGATGGCACATGGGATTTTTTCTGCCTCGACCGGGTTCCATATCATGGCCGCATGCTGACAATCCTCTACGACCGCAGCGGCAAGAAATATGGCAAGGGAGCGGGTTTGCGCATCCTCGCGGATGGCAAGGAAATCGGCCACTCTCCCACCTTGCAACGGGTGGTCGCCCCGCTTGCTGAGATATAGCAGTAAACTAATAAAGAGATATTTATGAGAAAGAGTCAAGGGTGTCAGGCATGAATGGCGGGAAGTAAAAATGTGAATATGCGGGACTGACCCCGCTGCCTCAAAAATCATTTTGAACCAATCTTATGCAACAAAAACTCCTCGCCATCCTGTTTGCCTCCAGCGTATCCGCTCTGGCGGCCGATCCCACAACGTCCATCTGGTTTGATAAACCGGCGGCGAGCTTTCACGAGTCGCTTCCGCTCGGCAACGGGCGCGTCGGCGCGATGGTCTTCGGCGGGGTGGACGAAGAGCGGATCGTGCTCAACGAAAGTTCGGTCTGGTCGGGTTCGCCGGATGACGACAACCGGGAGGGAGCCCACGCCGCGTTGCCGGAGATCCGCCGCCTGCTCGCCGAGGGAAAAAACCGCGAGGCCGAGGCATTGGTCAACCAGACCTTCACCTGCAAAGGCCCCGGATCGGGGGGCGGCAGGGGTGCTAATGTGCCGTTTGGTTGCTACCAAGTGCTCGGCATTCTGCGGCTCAAATTCCAGGACCCGACTCCGGCAGGCGCTATCGGCGCGAATGCCACGGCGCCGTCCGTCGGGAACTACACGCGAACCCTCGATTTGCGCTCGGGCGAGGGGCTCGTTTCCTATCAAAAAAACGGCCACGCTTTCACCCGCGAGCATTTTATTTCCGCACCCGACGAGGTGTTTGTCTCGCGCCTCAGTGGCCCGGTTTCCGTGACCCTATCGCTGGACCGCCCCGAGCGATTTCAGACGACGGCGGTGAATGACAACGAACTGCTGATGACTGGCACGCTGAACGACGGGCGCGGCGGAAAGGGCATCACCTATGCCGGGCGTTTGCGCGTGGTGGCGCGCGGGGGATCGGTGAAGGCGGAGGGCAACAACCTCGTGGTTACCGATGCCGAGGAGGTGATCCTGTTTTTCGCCGCTGCCACCGACTACCGAGGCTTTGCTGGTCGGCAGTTGAGCGACCCGCTCGCGGCGACGACGGCGGATCTCGACAAGGCGGCCGCCAAATCCTTCGCGGATTTGCGGGCTGCGCAGAGGGCGGATTACCAAAAATGGTTCGACCGGGTGGAGCTTCACCTGCCAGCGACTGCGAACAGCGCCTTGCCCACCGATGTGCGCCTGGCGGGCTTTGCCAAGGGGGCCCCGGATCCCGCCCTGGCCGCGCTCTATTTCAACTTCGGACGGTATCTCTTGATCTGTTCCTCCCGCCCCGGCGGCTTGCCGGCGAATTTGCAGGGCATCTGGGCCGAGGAAATCCAGACGCCATGGAACGGCGACTGGCACCTGAACATCAATGTGCAGATGAACTACTGGCCCGCCTTGGTTTGCAACCTGCCGGAATTGCAGGAGCCGCTGAACAAGCTCATCGCCTCGCTGGTCGAGCCGGGGAGCAAGACGGCCAAGGCGTATTATAACTCGCGAGGCTGGGTGGCGCACATGATGACGAATCCCTGGGGCTTCACCGCTCCGGGGGAAAGTGCCGTATGGGGAGCCTCGAGCGGATCGGCATGGATGTGCGGGCATCTGTGGGATCAATACGCGTTCACCCTCGACCGTGAGCATTTGAAGTGGGCTTATCCGATCATGAAGGGGAGTGCGGAGTTCTACCTCGACAACCTCTGGGAGGACCCGAAGAGCAAATGGCTGGTGACCGGGCCCTCGAACTCGCCTGAAAACGCATTCAAGCTTGCGAATCGAGTCAAAGCCCATGTGTGCATGGGCCCGACCATGGACATGCAACAACTGCGTGAGTTGTTCGGGAACACCGCTCAGACCGCTGAAATCCTCGGGGTCGATGGCGAGTTTCAGACCGAACTGAAGGAAAAGAGTGCCCGCCTTGCGCCGAATCAAATCGGCCCGGATGGACGCTTGCAGGAATGGCTGGAACCGTATGCCGAACCCGAGCCGAACCACCGGCACTGTTCGCCGATGTATGGGCTGCATCCCTATAATGAAATCACACCGCGCGGCACGCCGGAGCTGGCGGAGGCCTGCAGGAAATTCCTCGAGGCCCGCGGCGACGATGGCACAGGCTGGTCGCTGGCATGGAAAATCAACTTCTGGGCGCGTCTTGGCGACGGCGAGCGCGCCTACAAGTTGCTCAAGATGCTCTTGCGCCCTGTGGAGGGCAGCTCTGCGTCGGGCAGGTGGGGAGGCTCGTCGGCAAATCTGTTCGATTCCTGTCCGCCGTTCCAGATCGACGGCAATTTCGGTGGCTGCGCCGGCATCGCGGAGATGCTTCTGCAATCGCACGCCGGCGAGATCGAACTCCTGCCCGCCCTGCCCAAAGCCTGGCCGGATGGCAAAGTCACCGGCCTGCGCGCCCGCGGTGGCTACACCGTGGATATCGAATGGAAGGGCGGCAAAGTCGTTGGGGCGAATCTTCACAACCTCAACGGCAACCTCTGCACCGTCAAAATCAACGGCGCAACCAAGTCCATCCGCTCCGCCAAAGGCGAAACAACGAAGCTCCTTTAACCCAATCCCAAAAAACCAGCATTCTGTGAAAAAAAACCTCCTCGCTCTCGCGGCTTCTTTGCTCGCGCCACTCGCCTCAATCTACGCCGTCGAGGTGCAAGACCTTCGCTGCGAAGTCCGCATCAATCCTCTGACGATCGATGCCGCGAAGCCGGGGCTGAGTTGGAAACTGGAAACTGGAAACCTGAAACCGGAAAGAGGAATCAAACAGAGCGCCTATCAAATCCTCGTCGCCTCGACGCCGGAAAATTTGGTAAAGGATCAGGGTGATCTTTGGGATAGTGGGAAGGTGGAGTCCGCTCAGAGCGTGCATGTCGGTTATTCAGGAAAACCGCTCGCGTCAGGGATGCTTTGCCACTGGAAAGTGAAGGCGTGGACGACTGACGGCAGCGGTAAGGAGGAGATCACGGAGTGGAGCGCGCCGGTCTTTTGGCGGATGGGAGCCCTCCAGGCGGCGGACTGCCCCTTCAACGAAACGCCGGCGCAGCGTGACGCTCGGATGGCTTGGTGGCGCGAGGCACGGTTCGGCATGTTCATTCACTTTGGAGTTTATGCCATTCCCGGTCGCGGTGAGTGGGTGCAATGGAGGGAGCAAATTCCCGTCGATGAATACGCCAAGCTAGCCGACAAGTTCACCCCGACCAATTTCAACGCCGATGCGTGGGCGGAAACCGCCAAGGCCGCCGGCATGAAATACACGGTGTTGACGAGCCGTCATCACGACGGGTTCGCGCTGTTCGATGACCCCACGAGCGATTTCACGAGCGTGAAAACCGCCGCGCACCGGGATTTTGTCGCGGAATATGTCAAGGCCGTCCGCAAAGTCGGACTGCATGTTGGTCTCTACTATTCCCCACTGGACTGGCGCTTTCCCGGATTTTTCTTTCCCGATTTGCAGCGCAAGAGCGCCGAGGCGATGCGGGAGCAATATCATCGTCAGGTGGAGCAACTCTTGTCCAACTACGGCCAGATTGATGTGCTGTGGTTCGACGGCGGCGAAACCGACTGGTTGAACTTCAGTGGCGATTGGCGAGTCGGGCACTGGAAACAACGCCCTAAGGAGCAGCATTACAAAGGCGGGTTCAGTTACCAGCACGACCAAGTCTATACCATGCTCCGCCGTCTCCAGCCGCAGGTGATCATCAACGGTCGCGCCGACATGGCGGAAGATTTTCATTCGCGCGAAGGCGATAATGCGCTCGGTGATTTTGACAACGAACATCCGTGGGAACTTTGCACCACGCTCGCCGGAGCGTGGGGCTACGAGCCGAACAAGGCACCGAAATCGCTCAAGGACTGTATCCAGTTACTCGCCAAGGTGGCGGGCCGTGATGGCAACTTGCTGCTCAACGTTGGCCCGCGCCCCGACGGGCAGATTGATCCCCCGCAGGTTCAGAGGTTGCTTGAAATCGGCGAATGGCTCGGCAAATGCGGCGAAAGCATTTACTCGACTCGTGGCGGCCCGTTCCTGCCTGGCGACTACGGCGCGTCAACGCATCGCGACAAGACCATTTATATTCACGTCTTGAAATGGCCGGGAGACAAACTGGTTTTACCAGCCATTCCCGCGAAGATTATTGGCGCTTCGGTGCTGGCCGGAGGAGCTGCGAGGTTCACTCAAACCCACGAAGGCATCGAGGTCTCAGTGCAGTCCGCCGACCGCAGCGATGTGGATACAGTCATAAGGCTGGAACTGGATCAATCTGCCGACGGAATAAAACCAGTAGCGGTCAACGCCCAGTGAAAAGGCATGAGCAAAGCAACCCGAGCTATCGTTAGCGATGACATGGCGAAAGGGAATCCTGAGATAAGTTTGCACAATCTATGAAAAAAGTTGATTTCGCTTTACGGAGGTTCGCATGAAAATAAAAACACTCCTCACTCTCGCGGCTTCATTATTGATACCGCTTACTGCGATCCACGCCGTCGAGGTGCAAGACCTCCGCTGCGAAGTCCGCATCAATCCTCTGACGATCGATGCCGTGAAGCCGAGGCTGAGTTGGAAACTTCAGGTCTCAGGTCTCAAGTCTCAGCCTTCGATGGAAAGAGGAATCAAACAGAGCGCTTATCAAATCCTCGTCGCCTCGACGCCCGAAAACCTGGCGAAAGATCAGGGTGATCTTTGGGACAGTGGGAAGGTGGAGTCCGCTCAGAGCGTGCATGTCGGTTATTCAGGAAAACCGCTCGCGTCGGGGATGCTTTGCCACTGGAAAGTGAAGGTGTGGACGACTGACGGCAGCGGTAAGGAGCAGATCACGGAGTGGAGCGCGCCGGCCTTTTGGCGGATGGGAGCCCTCCAGGCGGCGGACTGGTGCGGAAAGTGGATCAGCCACGATGATGAAAACCTGAACATCGCGCCGTGGATGAGAAAGTCGTTCGACCTCGCCGCCGTGCCGTCGCGAGCGTTTGTGACCGTGAACATTGCCGGTTATGCGGAGCTTTACATCAATGGGCAAAAAGTCGGCACCGATGTGCTCACGCCGGCGGTCTCCGACACCACGAAGCAGGTTTTTTACAACACCTACGATGTCACCAGTCTCCTCAAGCCCGGTCGGAACACGATCGGGTTGTGGGTGGGGCAGGGGATAGAGACGAGGCAGGAGAGTTCCGAGTTCGGCGGTGTGGTTCCCGCTGTGCCCCATGTTCGTGCACAAATCGAGGCGGAAATCAACGGTAACCCTTGGGCTCTCGGCACCGATGCGAGCTGGAAAACCTCGTCGAGTTCGTATCAACGGCGTGGAGGCACGAAGTGGGGGGACTTTGGAGGCGAGCGAATCGATCCCGCCGCCCATATCGCGAACTGGAGCAGTCCCGACTTCGACGACAAGGATTGGAAAAACGCGGTAGAGGTCGAGGCACCGAAAGGCGAGGTCTTGGCCCAGCAGGCACCGCTGAACCGAATCGGTAAAGAAATCCCCGCCGTGGCGGTAAACGACCTCGGAGGCGGCAAGTATGAGATCGATTTCGGAACCAATCTCAGCGGCTGGCTGCGATTGAAAATGCCCGCTCATGCGGGTGTTGTGAAGTTGACCTTCGCCGATGCCCGCAAAGCCGATGCCCGCAGAGGGAAAGATAGCCACCAGCACTTCAACCAAATCAGCGAGTTCGTTTCCACCGGCAAACCGGGCGAGGTTTTTGAACACAAATTCAACTACGCCGGGTTCCGCTATGTCATCGTCGAGGGTCTTCCGGTGGCGCCAAAGAAAGAGGATGCCGTGGCCCTGCTCGTCGAGAGCGACCTTGAGCCTGCGGGGGCCTTCGAGTGCTCGAACGACCTCTTCAACCGCATCTCGCGCGTGAACCAATGGACGCAACGCTGCCTCAACCTCGGGGGCTACTATGTCGATTGCCCACACCGTGAGCGTCTTGGCTACGGCGACGGGCAGGTGGCTACGGAAGGCTTCTTGACGAGCTTCGGAGCTTACGGATTCTACCGTAAGTGGCTCATGGATTGGCGTATCAGGCAGGGGGAGGACGGCTTCATGCCGTATGTCGCGCCGTTCGGCAAGGGCGGCGGTGGTCCTGGCTGGCCGGGGCTCCTCTCCGCAATCACTTGGCGGCATTTCCTCTACTACGGCGACAAGCGCGTGCTGGAGGAAAACTACGACGCGATCCGCCGCTTCGTGGACAACCTGGAGTCCCGCTCGAAGGACGGCGTCATGCGTGCCTACGGTGGGCAATGGGATTTCATCGGCGATTGGGTTCCGCCCGAGCGCGGCCTGGACACCAAAAACTGGCCGAGCCGCCCCGCGGCCGAGTTGTTCAATAATTGCTACCGCATCCAACAACTCGAGATTCTCAAAAACATCGCATCGGTCCTCGGCAAAAACGACGAGGTCGAGCGTTGCGATGCTCGCCTTGCGGCAGCCAGAGCAGCCGTTCATGCGGCGTTTTTCGACAAAGCCGCCGGGAACTATGGCATCGACGAGCAGGCCTACTATATCATGCCGCTCCTAGCTGGCGTGGCGCCTGAAGCCGAGCGCCCCGCGTTGCTGCAAAAGCTCGAGAAAAACATCCTCGAGAAAAACAAGGGCCACCTCGATACCGGAATGTTTGGCACCTATTTCATGATGGAGCACCTCCGTGCCATCGGTCGAAACGATCTGGTCTTCACGATGTTCAACCAGACCACCTATCCGAGCTGGGGTCATATGCTCGAGCGAGGCGCCACCACGCTCTGGGAGGCATGGAACGGCTTCTGGTCGCACATCCACTCCTGCTTCACCTCGCCGGACAACTGGTTCTACCAAGGCCTCGCCGGCATCCAGACCGACCCCGCCGCGCCCGGCTTCAAAAATACGATCATCAAGCCCGCTATCGTCGGCGATGTGACCTGGGTCAAGTCGCACCACGACTCGCCCTACGGTCGCATCGTCAGCCACTGGAAACGCGAGGGCGAAAAACTCACGATGGATGTCACGATCCCGCCGAATACCACGGCAACGATCTTCGTCCCTGCCAAAGACGCCGCCAGCGTCACCGAATCCGGCAAGCCCGCCGGGGAAGCCAAGGGCGTGAAGTTTCTGCGTTTCGAAAAAAACGCCGCCATCTACGCGGTCGGCTCGGGCAATTACCAATTCCAATCCCAACACTAATCCTAACTCCAATCCAACAAACCGTCATTCGATGAAAACAAAAACACTCCTCACCCTCGCGGCTTCGCTTTTGCTGCCGCTCGCCGCAACCCACGCCGTCGAGGTGGCCAACCTGCGCTGCGAGTATTTGAAAGACCCGCTCGGTATCGATGTGGCGAAGCCGCGGCTGAGTTGGAAACTGGAAACGGGAGACCTGAAACCTGAAAGAGGAATCAAGCAGAGCGCTTATCAAATCCTCGTGGCCTCGACGCCGGAAAATTTGGTAAAGGACCAGGGCGATCTTTGGGACAGCGGGAAGGTCGTGAGCGATCGCAGCAACCATGTGGAGTATGCCGGCAAACCGCTCGGGTCGCAGTCCGCCTGCCATTGGAAGGTCCGTGTGTGGGACAAGGACGGGGAGGAATCGGATTGGAGCGAACCGGCGCTGTGGACGATGGGGCTGCTCAAGCCGGAGGATTGGGCAGCAAAGTGGATCGGTTACGACGCTGCGGACAAACTCTCCCCCGAGGCGGCGGCCGATGCACGCCTGCTCAACCTCAGAGGGCTGGGATGGCACCAAGCCAAGGATGGCAAACCCGGCGCGGGGTCATGCTTTCGAAAAAGCTTCGAGATTCCGGCGGACCGCAAAGTCCGGCGCGCCGTGCTCGTGCTTTACGCCTACCATTTTTGCGAAGCGGCGGTGAACGGCACTGCGATTGGTTCCTCCGCGCATTGGCAGCGGACCGCGCGATTGGATGCAACCAAGGCGCTTCACGCGGGCAAGAATCTAGTCACGCTTGCCGTGAACCACACCGATCCCTATCCGCCGGCGGTCATTGGTAAGCTGGTGATTCAGTTTGAATCCGGTCCCGATGAGATCGTGCCGATCGACAAAACTTGGAAAGCCGCGCAGTCGCCCGCAGACGGCTGGCAGGCGGCCGGTTTCAACGACACGGCGTGGAATGAGGCCGTGCCCGGTGGATACACGTTCGGAGTGCAAGCGGACCTCGATCGCGTGCCGGCTCCTTATTTGAGGAAAAATTTTGAGGTCGGAGGCAAGGTCAAGCGAGCGATGGTTTATGTGACGGCGCTCGGCACCTACGAGCTGCGGCTCAATGGCAAAAAGGTGGGCAACGATGTGCTGGCGCCGGGTTGGCCGGAGTTCCGCAAGCGCGTGCATTACCAGACCTACGATGTGACCGGTCAGCTCCAGCCCGGCGCAAACACGATTGGCGCGATCCTCGGCGACGGCTGGTATGCAAGCAACCTCGCCCACCTTTGCCGGCGGAAATTCTATGGCGGCAACCCGCGTTTCCTCGCGCAACTCGTGTTGGAGATGGAAGACGGGACGAAGCAGGTGGCGGCGACGGATACCGACTGGAAGGCGTCCTACGGCCCCATCCGTTATGCAGACCTCCAAATCGGTTGCGAATACGACTCGCGCCTTGAGATGCCCGGCTGGGACACGCCCGGATTCGACGACAGTGGCTGGAACCCCGTGGACGCCAACGCGGCGAGCAGCGGACAAAAGGATGTCCTCGCTGTGGTGGCTGCTGCCGTGAAGGACGGCAAGGTTTCCCTGCCGGTGAACAATGTCTCCATGGGTGGCGATCCCGCGCAGAATGCGTTGAAGGCGCTGGAGGTTTCCTACCTCGCCGGCGGCAAGGAGGAGCGCAAGACGGTGCCGGAAAACAGCGCACTGGAACTCGCCGGCGCGGATTTGAAAATCCTCAAAGCGACCTACGGCAAGCCAACTTCGGCGGAGGGTGGATTTAAAATCCAAGCGGCCATGGCGGAGCCATCGAAGGTCATAGACGAACTACCGGCGGTGTATGTCACAGAGCCGCGCCCCGGTTGTTGGACCTTCGACCTCGGGCAGAACATGGTCGGGTGGGTGCGCTTGAAGGTGAAGGGCGAAAAAGGCCAGCGCATCACGGTTCGCCACGGCGAAATGCTCAACCCCGACGGCACCATCTACACCGCCGCCTTGCGGAGTTGCCCGGCGACGGATGATTTTATCCTCTCGGGCGGCGAGCAAGTGCTGGAGCCGTTTTTCACATTCCACGGTTTCCGTTATGTCGAAGTGCAAGGGCTCACCTCGAAACCAGACCTCAGCATGGTGACGGGGATCGTCGTGCATTCCGCGATGGAGCGGACGGGAAATTTCGAATCCTCCCATCCGATGCTGAACCAACTTTTCAGCAACATCATTTGGGGCCAGAAGGGAAACTACCTCGAAGTCCCCACCGACTGCCCGCAGCGTGATGAGCGCATGGGCTGGACCGGGGACACCCAGTTCTTCGGCCCCACGGCCGCCTACAATTTCGGTGTGGCGCCTTTTTTCGCCCGGTGGTTGCAGACCTGCGAGGACAACCAGCACGCCAGCGGAACCTTTCCCCATGTCGTGCCCGACATCATGGGAGGCGGAGGGGCCACAGCCTGGGCCGACGCGCCGATCATCTGCACCTATGAGATTTACAGGACCTATGGCGATACGCGCCTCATCGCGGAGCGTTTCACCTCGCTCGAGCGCTACATGCAATGGCTCGCCACAAAAACCAAGGATGGCATTTCCTCGGTCGGAGGATTCGGCGATTGGCTCAACGCCGGCGGCGGCGCGAAGCGAGAAGTCATCGACACGGCCTACCACGCCTACCTCGCCAAGATCATGTCGGAAATGGCGGCAGCCATCGGGCGCAAGGACGATGCAGCCCGCTACGCCAAGCTCCATGAGGAAGTGAAGGCCGCTTTTGCGCGGGAGTTTCTGCAACCAGACGGCTCGATCAAGGAGAGCAGCCAGACTGGCTACGCTTTGGCATTCAGCATGGGCCTGATCCCCGACGAAATGCTCGGGAAGTCGACCGAGAAATTTGTCGGGGAAATCCAGCGCTTCAACTGGCACCTCGCGACCGGATTCATCGGCACGCCGCGCCTGCTGCCGGCGTTGAATGCCGCCGGGCGCAATGACGTCGCCTACCGGTTGCTGCTGACCGACACCTACCCGTCGTGGCTGTTTCCCGTGAAGAACGGCGCCACGACGATGTGGGAGCGGTGGGACGGTTGGACGCCCGAAAAGGGATTCGGCGACATCAGCATGAATTCCTACAACCACTACGCATTCGGCGCAGTCGGCGAGTATCTCTACGGCAGCGTCGGCGGCATCCAAGCGGGATCCCCGGGCTACAAAACCATTATCGTGAAGCCAGTCATCGGCGAGGGATTGGATTGGGCGAAAACCTCGTTCAATTCGATCCACGGCCCCATCGCCAGCAACTGGAAACACGACGGCGAAAAACTCACGATGGATGTAACCATCCCGCCCAACACGACAGCGACGGTCTTCGTTCCGGCCAAAGATGCCGCCAGCGTCACCGAATCCGGCAAACCCGCCGGGGAGGCCGAGGGCGTGAAGTTCCTCCGCATGGAAAATAGCACTGCCGTGTTCGCGGTCGGCTCGGGCAACTACCAATTCCAATCCCAACTCTAATCCAACAAACCGTCATTCTATGAAAAAAACACTCCTCACCCTCACTGCCTTCTTGCTGGGGCAGCTGACCTCACTCCATGTTTCCGCAGCGACAGTCGATGACTTCGGCTTCGGCTGGAAGTTTGCTAAAGGCGATCAGCAGGCCGCCATTGCTCCGAACTTTGACGATTCCAAGTGGGAACATGTCGATTTGCCCCACGACTGGGCCATTTCCGGCCCGTTCGGCGCTCTGAATGAGAGTGGCGGCACCGGCAAGTTGCCGTGGAGTGGCGAGGGTTGGTATCGCAAACATTTCGAGCTGCCTGCCACAGCGAAAGGCCAGCGCGTGCAGTTGCTTTTTGATGGGGTGATGGCCAGCCCGAAAGTCTATCTCAATGGCAAGGAAGTTGGTTCCTGGATCTACGGCTACAACTCGTTTTTCATTGATGCGACCGATGCAGCAGAGTTTGGGAAAACGAATGTGCTCACCGTGCATGCGGACACGCGCAACCACAGAGCTCGCTGGTATCCCGGCGCTGGAATCTACCGCAAAGTCACCCTGCGACTGGTCTCCCCGATCCACATCCCGACTTGGGGTGTCTTTGTCACCACGCCGCTTGTGCAGAAGGATAAGGCACAGATCCATGCCCAAGTGGATGTCAGCAACAAGTCGGCGCAATCCCAAAGCGTCGGCGTGGAAGTCGCGATCCTTGATCCCAAGGGCAAAGAAGTCTCCAAAGAAACATCGGCACTGACGATCGCCGCTGGTGAGGTGGCCATTTCAACCCTCAAAGCTCAAATTCCCAATCCCGAGCTCTGGGACATCGAACACCCGCACCTCTATACTGCGGTCACACGACTCGTGGTGGAAGGGCGCGAGGTTCATCGTGAGGAGACAACTTTCGGTATTCGCACGGTCTCCTTCACGGCCGATGACGGCTTTTACCTCAATGGCCGCCGGGTGCAGTTGAATGGAGTGAATTTGCACCATGATCAGGGGCCCTTGGGCGCGGCATTTTTTCCCCGCGCCATGGAGCGCCAGCTTCAGATTATGAAAAATATGGGCGTCAATGCGATCCGCACCTCCCACAACCCGTCCGCACCCGAGTTGCTGGAACTTTGCGACCGCATGGGGTTCGTGGTCTTCAACGAGTTGTTTGACAAATATGGTCCCACCGCCGGTGTGCAATGCGGGATCGACGAGTTCGTCAAAACCTATGCCGAACGCGAATCGAAGAACTTCATTTTGCGCGACCGCAATCACCCAAGCGTGGTGCTGTGGTCGATTGGCAATGAGATACCCGATCTGAAGAAGGAACATGTGGATGCCATGGTGGGCTATTTCAAAAAGTATGACACCACCCGACAGACCACACTCGGCAGCCACATTCCTGCCCAAGCCTCGAAAAGAATCATCGATGCCTTGGACACCAGTGGCTGGAACTATGGCCTAAAGTATTCGACCGCGCGCAAAGCCTACCCGAAAATGCCACTCATCTACAGCGAATCGGCTTCAGCCTTCGGAACTCGCGGCGCCTACAAGTTGACGCTGCCGAAAAATAAGACGGACTGGGGCAACGATGGGGAGTTGACTGCCTACTCATTGACCTCGGCTTCTTGGTCGGATATCCCGGAGAACGAGTTTGAAGGCATGCGCAAGGATACCTTTGTGGCCGGTGAGTTTGTCTGGACCGGTTTCGATTATCTCGGCGAGCCTACACCTCAACACAGGTTGGGGGCCCGCAGCAGCTACTTTGGGATCGTGGACTTGGCCGGACTTCCCAAGGACAGTTATTACCTTTATCGCAGCCATTGGTTGCCTGAGTCACCCACCGTCCATCTCTCACCGCATTGGAATTGGCAAGGGCATGAGGGCAAGCCGGTGCCGGTCTTTGTTTACACCAACGGCGACGAAGCTGAACTCTTCCTCAATGGGAAAAGCTTGGGTCGTAAAAAGAAAGAAAGCAGGGATCGACTGCATATCGCCAACTTGGCCTATGGCAAAGTCACATCGGCCAGCAGTGATGAGTTGAAACAGGATACGCTGGGCAATGTTCAGGAGGAAAATCTATCAAGCAAAGCGATTGATGGAAATCCCTCGACGCGGTGGTGCGCCAGCAGTGGCAGCTACCCGCAACACTGGCAGGTAGACTTGGGCGAAGTCCGGGAAATCTCCAAAGCGAATATCACTTGGGAAGCGAAGAAGGGGCGGTATGACTTTGACCTCTTGGTTTCCATGGATGGCGTGAAATGGGACAAGGTCGATGCCAAGGTGAGCCGGCCGAGTGGTTTCTCCGAAGTGGACTTTGAAAAGCTCAAGACGCGCTGGGTGCGCATCGAGATCAAAGGCGGTCCGGGCGCGGCGAGCATTCGTGAATTCGAAGTTCTTGAACGCAATGTGAAGACGGAGGACCCGTATTATAAAATCGTCGATAGCTACCGCCTGCGTTGGCTCGAGGTGCCCTATGAAGCGGGCGAACTCAAGGCCGTCGCCTATCAAAGCGGCAAAAAGCTCGGCGAGGCCGTCGTCAAGACCGCCGGTGCAGGCGCAAAGCTGAAGCTCACCGCCGACCGCAGCCAACTCAAAGCCGACGGCATGGATCTGTGCTATGTCACCGTCGAAATGACCGATCAAGACGGGAATTTGTGCCCGCTGGCCATGGACAAGCTGACCTTCACTGTCGAGGGGGCCGCCCGCCTCAGCGGGGTGGACAACGGCAATCAGATGGGCCACGACTCCTTCACCGACTCAACCCACCCGCTGTTTTACGGAAAGGCCGTCGCCGTCCTGCGCAGCATTCCAGGGAAATCCGGAGAGGCCGTCCTGAAGGTCAAGACCGACGGCGGAATCCAGGAAGCGGTGACGCTCAAGTTTGAGTGAGAAAACTTCCTGACAAGGCAAGCGTTGAATGCCTTGAAAGTATCATAGGATAAAAAATTGAAACATTTCACCCCTATCGACGCGTCATCGGATTAGCCACCTCGAAAGATCTCAAGAACCCAGCCAAATAAAAAACCAAACCATGATTAAGACTTCATTCCTCACCCTCACCGCCGCGCTGCTCGTGCCGCTCACTGCGATCCACGCCGCTGAGGATTTGGAAAAGAATTTTGTCAATCCGACGGATTCGGCAAAGCCGTCCGGCTATTGGTGGTGGCTCAATGCCAATGTCGACAAAGAGGCCATCACGCGTGACATGGATGAGTTTTCCGCCAAGGGCATCGGGTCGGTGTTGTTGGTTAGCAGTGGCAACTGGGCCGGTCCGAATCATGTCCGTGGGCCGGCGTTCCTCTCGGATGAGTGGCGTGAACTCTACAAATTCGCGCTCAAGGAGGCCAATCGTGTCGGGATCAAGGTGGATGTCAACCTTGCGCCCGGGTGGAACATGGGCGGTCCGTGGGTCACCCCGGACAAAGCCTGCCGCTGGTTCCTGCAGTCGGAGACGAGCGTGAAAGGACCTCAGAAATACTCAGAAAAACTCCCGCTGCCTGGAGTCAATGACGGTTATGATTCTCCTCCGCAGCTTGGAGTCCAGCACAGCTTGAAGCTTCGCTTTGAGGAGGTGGATTACCGTGACACGGCGGTTGTGGCCTTCCGCACGCCGGCGGGAAGTCGTCCTGCCGCCCGCGCCGATTTGCCGGCCAAGAGCAACCGCCTGGATGCCGATTGCAACATCGCCTCGGACAAGCTGATGTCTCAGACGCTTGCACCATGGACGACCACGACAAATGATCTGCCGGTCCGTGCGGAGGATGTCGTAGACCTGACGGCTCGTCTGAAACCTGACGGCACTTTGGAATGGGATGTGCCCGAAGGGGAGTGGACGATTCTGAGGACAGGGCATCGCATGACTGGCGCCAAGCTCAGCGTGCCGATGCACGGCCAGGGCGGTCTTGAAAACGACTATTTTGATCGCGCCGGTGTCGATCTCATGTTCGAGAAGGTGGGCAAGGTGCTCATCGAGGACGCGGGACCCCTCGCTGGTAACACGCTGCGCGGTTTTGCCGAAGACAGTTTCGAGGCCGGCTATCCGAACTGGACGGCGAACATACTGAAGCATTTCAAGCGTTACCGCGGTTATGACCCGACACCCTTCCTTCCGGTCTTCAAGGGCTGGATCGTTGGAAGCGCCGAGATCTCAGATCGCTTCCTGCACGACTACCGCAAGACCGTGGCCGATTGTTTTGCCGATGAACACTATGGCCGATTCGCCGAGCTCAGCCGTCAACACGGCATGGTGACGCGGTGCGAGTCAGCAGGCCCGAGCTGGTCGGGAACGGTCTGCATGGACGGACTAAAAAATCTCGGGCGCACCGAATTCCCACAGGGCGAGTTCTGGGAGGACGGGCGCTTTATGAAGAACAATCAGAACACGGTGGCCAAGATGGCTGCGAGCGCCGCCCATATCTACGGCAAGCGTTTTGTCGCGGCTGAAGCACTGACAGACGCCAGGGAAGGTAAATACTGGGGCAAAGGCCCGTCGCACTTCAAGCCGACGGTGGACCGTGCATTCTGCGAAGGCATCAACCAGGTGGTCTTCCATACGATGACCTGCCAGAAGCCTTCAGAGGGCAAGCCCGGCCTTGAGTATGGCGCGGGCACGCATTTCAATCCGAATGTCACTTGGTGGAATCAGACCGCTGGTCCGTGGGTCAGCTACATCAACCGCTGTCAGGCCTTGCTCCAAAGCGGGCTCTTTGCCGCCGATGTGCTCTACTACAACGGCGACTGGGCGCCGAATCTCGTGGGTCCGAAGCATGTCCCCGCTGGGCTCGGTAAAGGCTACGACTACGATGTCTGCAACGAGGAGGTCCTGCTCACACGCCTCTCAGTGAAGGACGGCAAGATCGTGCTTCCCGATGGCATGTCCTACCGCGTGCTCGTTCTGCCCGACACGACGAAAATGCCCGCGCCGGTGGCGCAAAAACTCCGCGAGTTGGTCCAAGCCGGCGCGACGGTGATCGGACCGAAGCCACTGACCGATCCCGGCCTCAAAAACCACCCGCAGTGCGACGACGAGGTGAAAAAAATCGGCGAGGAATTGTGGGGCGGAAAGACCGGCAAGGGGCGGGTTTTCGCCGACAAGACCGAGCGCGAGATTTTGCTGGCCGATGGCATCCAGCCTGATTTCGAAGCCGCCGGAGCGCCCGACACCTTCATCGACTTCATCCACCGCACGACGCCCGAGGCGGAAATCTACTTCCTCGCGAACCGCAAGGATCGCCCGGAAAAAGTCACCGCCACCTTCCGCGTGAACGGCAAGCAACCGGAGTTGTGGGATGCGGTCAGCGGTCAACGCCGCGACCTGCCGCAGTTCACAATGGAAAACGGCCGCACCAGCATCCCGCTCGAGTTCGATCCGAACGGCTCGATGTTTGTCGTCTTCCGCAAACCCACCACCGCGACAGCAGGTGAGGGGAGCAATTTCCTGTCCCTCGAAACCGCCCAAACCCTCGAAGGGCCGTGGACCGTGCAGTTCGACAAAGACTGGTTCTACCCCGCCACGAACAATGTGGTGGTCTTCGACAAGCTGGAGGACTGGACCAAGCGCCCTGAGGACGCTGTGAAGCACTTCAGCGGCACGGCTGTTTACAAAAAAACCTTTCCGGTTTCCGCTCTCCCGTCTCCGGTTTCAAAAGTCTTTCTCGACCTCGGAGCCGTCGTCGAGACCGCCAAGGTCACGCTCAACGGCAAAGAGCTCGGAGTCGTCTGGTGTGCGCCGTGGCGGGTGGAGATCACCGGGGCCGTCAAGCCCGGCGATAACGCTCTGGAGATTGAAGTGGTTAACCTGTGGCCTAATAGACTCATCGGCGATGGCAAATTGCCTGTAGAACAGCGACGAACCCGCACCAATATTGTGGCACCATCGGCACCTTTGACTTCCGGTCTGCTCGGGCCGGTGATGATTTCAACCACGGAATAACCTATGAAATCAAAAACAGCACTCCTAACCCTCGCGGCCCTGCTGTTGTCACCGCTGGCCGCGCTGCAAGCCGAAGTCCCCATGCGTGGTGACGACCCGGCACAAACGGGTGTTTTCACGATTAGCCTTTCCGATATTCGTGTCCGC
>Ga0209770_10000795_pt1 | contig 16795 bp, 12 predicted proteins | sample LauGreSu1BDMLBDD_2_FD_187572 | JGI IMG/M metagenome (GOLD analysis project Ga0209770, IMG submission 187572) | Freshwater lake microbial communities from Lake Michigan, USA - Su13.BD.MLB.DD (SPAdes) (version 2) | ecosystem: Environmental > Aquatic > Freshwater > Lake | place: Lake Michigan, USA...
CGGGCACATGGGAGCAGGCGCTTGGTTCATTTTGTCGGAGCTCCTCGGTAATTCGCAGGTTTCGTTGTACGACGGCTCAATGGCCGAGTGGGCGGATGGCTCACGTGCCGTTGCGCGTTATTGAGTCTTTACGGAGTTGCGCGCATGCACATGACAAATATCCCCTTTGCAACGACCGATTGGTCTACGGTGACCGAAACTCGACATCCCGGGGAGTCGGGTGAGGCTTTTTGGCGCACGCAGCAATTTGGCGATATCCGAGTGCGTCTCGTGCGATACAGCGCCGGATACACGGCCGATCACTGGTGTGAAAAGGGGCATGTGCTTTTTTGTATGCAAGGCGATCTGACGACGGAGTTGCAAGATGGTCGTGTCGTCGAGTTGAGAGCGGGCATGAGTTATCAAGTCGCCGACGACACGATGCCGCATCGCTCCTCATCGAAGCAGGGCGCGACTCTCTTTATCGTCGATTGACCGGGTTCGTCAGCCAGCGAAAAACATTGACGACGAAGGCGCGATTGTCGCGCGCATTCGGAGCATCAAAGCCGATGGACGTCTGGCCATCGGGTGCCGATTGACTCGTGAACATGGCCGCCTCGGCGAACACTGCAACGCGACCTTTGCCATGCGAATGCGTGGCACCCTGCAGCAGGCCGCTCGCCGACCTTCTTGGCGTATCGGTTCGAAACTCCCATGCGCGTGACGTCAGCCAAAGCTCATAGTCCTTGCCGAGCACCATCAGCGGTTGCGCCCCTGTTGGTGCTTCAAAGGCGCTGCCGGTAAAGGCCGCGATGCGCGTCACGGGTGCCTTCAGATCGGCGCCCGTAATCTGCTTGTGAGGCTTGAGCGAGCCGAGGTCGATGTCGAAGAGATCCTCCGACGCCACGTCTGCTCGTATGGCGAAACCGTTGAAGAGTCGAAAGCCGAAGTTCGCTGCAAGATCGGCAACGGCGCCGGGAAAGGGGAAATGATCGGCAATCAGCAGCAGCGAGCCACCATTCTCGACCCACGCAGTGACTAGCGCCGACTCTGCTTCCGAGAAGGCAGGCGCCACCGGCGATTCCCAGCGATCGACATTCGATGCATGCAGTGCATTGGCGATGACCAGGACATCCGCAGTTCGTAGCAACTCCGGTGTGAGCGCAGTGGTTGCGGAGTGAACCGCGAAACCGGATTCCTGCAGAAGCCTTGCCAAAGGAGCGTAACGACCGTCGGCGGTGTGGAAGTTGTGGTGTGCTGCGTCGATCAACACTCGCGGCTGACGAGTCTCTGCGGCGGTGGTCGGTGACGGTGCGCCGAGCAGAGACAGGAATAGCAGTAATGTCAGGGTGAGTAGTCGCGCAGGTAGTCGCGCCACGGCGGACTCGGTTTGCCGTTTCATAGCGCTTCCAGCAGTGGCCCGAGGTGAGGCGCGAAACGTTGCCAACGACCGATACCATGGCGATTGATTGGCTGACGGACTTGCTGGGCACTGGCCGTGGTGACAATGCGCTCGGCTGTATGAAATTCGAGGCATCCGGCATGCCAACTCACACCAAGGAAGTTCAGTAGTTGGCGGATCACTTGCTCGGGATGTTCGACCAGCTCTTCGTATTGGATGCGCATGACGGTGCTCTCGGGAAGGTGTCGGCACGCGGCGTCGAGCAGCTGATCATGTGCTGATACATATCTGCCGAGCTCAGCCAAATCATAAGCGTACGGGTGCCCAGAACTGAATCGCTTAGAGAAGCAGGACAGGGCGAGGTCGCGTTTGTCGCGAAAGAGTACGACGATTTTGGCGGCGGGCAGCACCCTCTGAATGACATCCAAGTACAGCGAATTAGCGAGAAACTTATCGACGATGAGCGATACGCCTGACGTCTGCCCAAGGTATGACTTCGCGGCTCTGGTATACCGCTCGGCGATTCGAGGTGGTTTTTCGGAGGAGACAACGCTTTCCCGTGATTCCGCCAAGATTGCTTGCTCAAAGAAATCTCGCTCGCCGATACCTCGAATCGCCGGATGACTGGTCAGGATTTGTTCTAGAAGAGTCGATCCGCAACGAGGGGCGCCCACGATGAAGACGTGATTCGGTATCGGCGGTCGTGCATGAGGCTGGGGTGAACGATGATCGTGCGCTTCGAGATCGAGGCGCAGGCGCTCGAGTTGCCGCAGTGTCTTGGCTTCATCGTAGCCATTGCTATGACGAATCAATCGATTAGCTTCGTTCCAGCTGGCGAACGCATCGTCCGTTCGGCCCACGTCCTCAAATGCCTTGCCGCGGGCGAATAGCAACAAAGCGGCACTTGCGGGATTTTCGGGCAGCGGAGTCCGTGCGAGACGGGTGAGCTCGGCATCATCGAGCTGGTATCGATGCAGATCCGCGAAATTGAACTCGGCCTCGGTGAGAGTCGGTTTCAATTCCAGGGCCTTAAGGTAGTGCCGCTTTGCCTCGGAAAACTGCCCGCAGTCACGCTTTGCATTACCCAGATTGTTGTGTGCCTCGGCGAAATCGGACTTGATGGCGAGAGCTTGTTCGAGCGCCACGAGCGCTTTGTCACTGCTGCCAGTCTGCAGCAATGCGTGACCCAAGTTGTTCCAGATCTCGGCGTCTTGGGGGTCGCGTTGGATGGCGTTGGCATGATGGCGGGCAGCCTCTGCCCACCGATGCTGACGTGCAGCCAGCACGCCGAGTGCATCGTGGATACGCGCCCCGGTCTCATCAAGGCGAAGGGCTGCTTTCAAGGCGCTCGTGGCGACATCCCAACGCTGTAACTCGGTGGCGACGATACCAAGGGCTGCCTGAGCCTCGAAGAGCTCGGGTGCGAGATCTACCGCGTCGGTGAGGCCGGCGAATGCCGATTCCAAGTCGTGCGCGTCCGCCTGCAAGGCGGCACGGGTGCAAAGGGCGCTGGCGAGGTTATGGCGATAGTGTGGTTGCAGGTTCCGATCCATCGAGCGACGCCAGTAATCGATCGCCTCATCGAGTTGATCGTGCTGGTAGGCGACGAGTGCTCGGGTGTGCCACCAATCCGAATCCTCGGTTACTAGCCCATTTTGGATCGCCTGCGTGAGTTGGCCTGCGGCGACGTCGAGGCGTCCTGCGACCAGCGCTGACTGTATCGCGGTCAGCACTGCAGCGGATTCGGGCTTTGTGGTCACCGTTTGGGTCACCTTAGGCGGAGTGATGATGCCGCTATCGGAAATAACGCATGGTTATGATGCGTCCCGATTATTTCATTCGCGTCGAAAAGCATCGAGGCGTAGTTTAGTCCCGGTACCGTGGTCGGCAATCCCGGAGGTGGCTGGCGTGTGGGGACGAAACGGGGGGAGTAGGGGGCGAACCAGTCTGCAGCGCGGCGCGGCGCTCGGCATGGTGTTGTCGCTGCTCGTGGTGTCACCAACGAGTTTCGCTGCGGGCGGTCAAACTCGAACTTTCGTGGTGAGCTTCCTCGCGCAGCAGTTCACCAATAACCCTGGTGACTGTCCCGGTGGCGTTAACCCGGAAGATGAGCGCGGCCAGATCGCTGTCGCACTTCGGACCATGGGGCATTCGAGCGCCGAAGTCCGTCGGCTCATGGCCGGTTGGGATCAGGGTGGCGACGGGGAGCGCAAAGTTAATGAAATCCTCGAGCGTCGTGCGCTCATCAATGGGGAACCCGTCAACCCGATGACACACCCCGAGGCTGTGCCCGACCCACAACTGAAATTCGTCGAAGCGAAGCAGACGGTCGGTTTCGATCTTGACGGCAAGCCGTCGGCTGACGATTTCGTCGATCTGCTCACGGGCAAGCCGGGTATCGACAATCAATTGTTCCGCGCGCTCGGTTGCAACCAGAACTTCAGAGGCACTTGGACGAGCCCCTCGGCTTACGGTGAATGGGTTTGGGTGCAGCTGCGAGATTCGCAACCTGCTTGGCTGATGACCATCACCGATGCGCCCGCTGGCAAACCAGGCGAGGTCATCGTTCGGATTCAGCGATCACTTGATCACTTGCGTTCGAATATGGATGGCTCGCCGCGCTGGCATGCGACTTACCGAGCCGACCCGGATCCTCGTTCGATCAATGAATATCGGGGTTACTTGCGCGACGGGGAGCTCACGATATCGCGCCAACCGCGTTTCAGTATTCTTTGGAACGGGCTTAGTGCGCCGGTGCTGAACCTCAGTCAATTTCAGCTGCGCCTGAAGCAGGATGCGCGGGGTCAGTGGGATGGTTTGATCGGCGGCTTCCAACCGTGGCGCGAACTGTATTTCGCGTTTTCTCACAACGGCATCGTCGGTGATCGTCCAGGGTTATGGCACGCGATGAAGAAGGCGGCGGACGCCGAGCCCGATCCAACAACAGGCCAGAATCTGGCAATTTCCGCAGCGTACCGATTTACCGCTATACCGGCCTTCGTTACCGCGCCTGGGTCGCAGGTTAGAACAGCCATGCGAGAGAGACCGAAGTCATGACTAAGCCGTCCCGGCGTTCGATCACCGTCGCCGCCTCGCTTTTCGTTGTGGCTGTCGGTGTGTTTTTTCTTTGGCCAGATTCCACGCCGCGCTCCGCCAAAGTGTTTCAACCGCCTGAAGTCAAAGCACCGCGTTTGACGCCGGAGCAATATCGATCGGCGATCACAGACGTGTTCGGCGCGCATATTGATCTGGGCGGCCGTCTCGAGCCCGTCATGCGCGAAGGGGGGCTACTGGTGGTTGGCGCCTCCAGCGTGAGTGTCTCGCCCGCGGGTATGGAACAGTTCGATGCCATGGCGGAGGCGATTTCCGAGCAAGTCTTGTTGCGTGAGGAGAATCGTCGGGTTTTCTTGGCCTGTACGCCTGCCAAGTCTGATGCGCCGGATGATCGCTGCGCGAGCGAGTTTCTGGCGCCCGTTGGCGAGCGCTTGTTCCGCCGACCCCTGACGGAAGCGGAGTTGCGCAGCTTCGTTTCGGCTGCGGCTGCCGCCACGAAAGCGTTGGGGGGTTTCCACGCGGGGCTTGCGATGAGTCTATCGGCGATGCTCACTTCGCCGCAGTTTCTGTTCCGAATTCCCGTGATCGAGGAGGATCCCAATCGTTCGGAGGGGTATCGACTCGATGCCTACTCTCGGGCGTCGCGACTGAGTTTCTTTTTGTGGAATACCGGGCCGGATGCCGAGTTACTGCGTGCGGCTCGCGAGGGTGAGCTCGATAGTGACCGAGGCTTTCGGCGCCAGGTCGATCGAATGATGGCTTCGCCACGTCTCGAGGAGGGCGTGCGCGCTTTTTTCTACGACATGTTGCGTTTCGACACCTTCGAAACCTTGAGCAAGGACCCGGCACTGTTTCCGAAGTTCAGCCGACGTGAGATGGCTGATGCACAGGAACAGACGCTGCGAACCTTGGTGTATCTGTTACTCGATCAGCAGGGTGACTATCGGGATGTCTTCACCACTAAGAAGACGTTTCTGACCCCGTCGCTGGCAGCGATCTATCAGGTGCCTCTGGCGCACGAGGGACCAAACGGTGGGGTCGAGGGGTGGGAGCCTTTTGAGTTCTCTGCAGAGGATCCGCGCGCTGGTATCTTGAGTCACGCGAGCTTTACGGCGTTGCACTCACCTCCGGGTAGAACATCTCCAACGGATCGCGGCAAGGCTTTACGCGAAGTTCTCATGTGTCAGAGCGTGCCCGCGCCGCCGCCCGATGTGCAGTTCACGGTCGTGCAGAACACGGCGGATCCGATCCACAAGACGGTGCGTCAAAGATTGATCGCCCATTCGACCGTGCCTTCCTGTGCCGGCTGTCATCGCATCATGGATCCGATGGGCCTGGCGCTTGAGAATTTCGACGGAGCCGGCGAGTTTCGTTTGGTGGAGAACGGCCAACCCATCGATACTTCCGGCGACCTTGATGGCGTCGAGTTCTCGAACTCTCTGGAGCTCGCTCAGGTGGTTCGTGATAACCCGGCCATTCCTTCCTGTCTCGTCAAGCGTATGACGGCCTATGCTTTCGGTCAGGATCTCACGCAGGACCAGCGAGTTTTTCTAAAGCAGATGCGCGTTCAATTCCGCGAAAGCGGGTTCAAAGTGCCCGATCTCATGCGGGCGATCGTGACGAGTCCTGAGTTTTTTCAGGCAGCGCCCGCGCGAGCTGCCGTTGCTGTCGACACCATAACGGCCTCTGTGGGCCGGTGAGGTACCGAAGATGAGTACGACGCGTCGTGGCTTCTTGAGAGGCACTTTTGCAGGCTCGGCAGTCGCCGTCGGGTTGCCTTTTCTCGATTGTTTTTTGAACGACTCGGGAACGGCTTTGGCTGGCACGGGTCAGGCGCTACCGAGCGTTTTCGGTAACTGGTTTCAATACCTCGGCTTGAATCCCGGTCGTTGGGTACCCGATCAAACGGGTAATAACTATCGCAACAAGGTCGAGCTTGCGATGTTCGATCCGTGGAAGGAGCGGATCAATCTGATCAGCGGTGGTTATTACCATCTCGATGGTCGACCCGTGGAGACGCACCGAACGGGTGTGCAAATCGCCACCCTCGGCGGGATTCCAAGTGGGCGCGAGAGTGGTGCGAGTCTCGATAGCGATATCGCCGATGTGATCGGTAAGCAAACTCGTTTTCAGACGCTGGATGTGACCGGCACGGGCGGTCGTTTCGGTGTGAGCAAGCGCGCGGGTGCGGCCTATAAACCGGTAGAGGCTTCGCCTGCTGCGCTCTACCGGCGAATTTTCGGAGCGGACTTCCAGGATCCAAACGCCGCCGAATTTGTCCCTTCCACTAAGGCATTGGCCAAGGCCAGTGTGCTCTCTCAGGTGGCAGACCAGCGTCGGGCGGTCTTGAATGCGGTTGGCGCGAGTGATCGGGCGCGTCTCGATGAGTATTTCACCTCGCTACGACAACTCGAAAAGCAGATCGCGATGCAGCTTGAGCCACCCGAACCGCTACCGGCCTGTAAGCCGCCGCCCAATATCGGCGTCGAGGCGGAGCCGGGCGGAGAGGTGACGGCGGTTGAGCGCAATATCGATCTCTTCACATCTTTGTTGATTCACGCGGTTACTTGCGGTCAAACGCGTGTCTTCAACGTCACTATGAATACGCAGGGCTGCCGCAAGGCGGGCTCGACGCAAACGTGGCACGGCTATACCCACGAGGAACCGATCGACGACGCGTTGGGTTATCAGCCTGAGACCACGTGGTTCATCATGTGGGCCAATCAGTTGTTCGCCAATTTCCTGGGCAAACTCGAGGCAACCCCGGAAGGTGCAGGCTCAGTCCTCGATCGCATGCTCGTGTTGTGGCAGACGGATCATGGTTATGCGCGCACGCATACGATGGACAACGTCACGACCATGACCGTCGGCAACGCCGGTGGTTTGTTCCGCAGCGGACGACACATTGCGCTCGCGGGTGATCCCGTCACTCGCGTCGGTCTTACAGTGCAGCAGGGCTTTGGTGTTCGCACCAGTGCTTGGGGCAGTCAGTCCAATCGTGCGACCCGTCCCATTACCGATATGTTGAGCTGAGCGTAGGGGAGCACGAGCAATGTCCCGAGAACGACGAATCCGTTTACTGGCCCCGGTTGTCCTGTTGGCCGCAATCGGCGGTGTTCTCGCGGCGACTCAGGCACAGGCGATTTCCTGGTGGCCGTGGGGTAAGTCTTCGCAGGCCCAGTCCAATGCCGTTGTCTCGACGCCACCTGGCATCACACTGCAGGCGGTGGGCCGTGGTCAGGGTTGGGATCTTGGCAAGGAAACCGCGTCGATGGTGTACCGCGATGAGGTGGCCTTCGCTGATGCCAAGGGAAAGACGCTCTATTTTCGTGAAACAGGCGCGAGTCCTTGCAAGCAAGACTGCGATCCGCGGTTCAAGGCTGTGCAGCCCTCAAAGAATAGTCAGCCGATCGGCGATTGGACCATCGTGCGTGGTGATGATGGCTCGTCGCAATGGGCTTGGAAGGGTCGTCTCGTTTACACATTTGCTGAAGACGCGGATCCTGGCTCCGTCTTCGGTAATAGTGCAGCGCGCTTCGGTGCCAAGCGTCGTGATGGCTTTGGCAACATGGTCGGTGGTGGTCGACGCGGTAGCGGGGTGCGCGGCGCGGGTGGCGAAAAGCCAAAGCTCGAGGGCTGGGAGACAGCACTGGTGCAGCCGATGCGCGGCGATTTCATCACGCCTCCGGGCTTGAAGGTTGCAGAGGTGTTGGATGCTGCGTCGATCACGCTCGTCGATCATCGCGGCATGACGGTCTATGTTCACGAAGGAGACAAAGAGCCGCCGCTGCTGGAGGGTGATTTGGCCTCGGGCAAGCGACGACTCCCCGTGCCGGCGCCAGCTGTGGCTGTCGCAATCGGAGACTTTTCTGTCGTCTCCCGAGAAGATGGACGCTCGCAATGGGCGTGGAAGGATCGTCCGCTCTACACCTATTCAGGTGATAACCGGTCGGGCGATGCCTACGGCGTTGGCGGCGCGTGGAGTGTCGCGGCGATCTACAGTCACTTCATGCCTGCCGGTGTGCGCACCGAATTGACCGCAAGCCAAGGGCTCGTTCTTGCAACTCAGGCGGGTAAAACGCTCTACAAGCGCGACGGTCATATCTACCAATCTGGCGGCGGCCGCAGTCTGCATCGGGGTGCGCCGCAGCGCCCCGCAGTTGGACGCGATCTCGGTGTCAATGCGCGCTGCTTGCGTGACTGTGAAAAATGGACGCCATTCCTCGCGCCGGATGATGCGGTGGCGCGTGGTTATTGGGATGTCTATGTTCGCGCCGATGGCAAGAAGCAGTGGGCTTATCAAGGTTATGCGCTTTGGACATTCGCTGATGACAAGCAGCCGGGCGATATGTTCGGTCACGACAGTTACGACATGTTCTACGCGATGAATCCGCAAAGCAAAGTGGATGTCGGTACGCCGATGGATGGAGTGGCGACATTGGTATGGGCGGTCGCGTTTCCGTGACGAACACAGTGCAACCGATGGATCGGGCTGACTTCGTCAAGCGCGGGCGAGCGGTTTTCATCGGCTCCGTCGGTAATTTGGTCGAGTGGTACGACTTCTACGCCTATGCCGCCTTTGCGCTGTACTTCGCCCACCAGTTTTTTCCGGGCGACGATGTCGTGGTGCAGCAGCTCAATGCAGCTCTGCTGTTTGCCTTTGGGTTTTTGGTAAGACCGCTCGGTAGCATCATTTTCGGACACATCGCTGATCGTCGCGGCAGGCGCACGGCTTTGACGCTCTCGGTTGCCTTGATGTGTTTCGGTTCGCTGCTGATCGCCATCACGCCGACCTACGATTCGATCGGGGTTGCCGCGCCGATCATGTTGTTCGTCGCGCGCTTGCTGCAAGGTTTAAGCCTAGGCGGTGAATACGGTGCCAGCGCCACTTATCTCAGCGAAGTAGCTCACCCCAATCATCGAGGCTTCTTCTCAAGCTTTCAGTACGTCACGCTGATCGGTGGTCAGCTTTGTGCGGTGATGGTTCTGCTGCTGCTGCAGAAGGTATTTCTGACCGAAGAGCAATTGATGGATTGGGGCTGGCGTATCCCCTTCATCATCGGTGCGTTGCTCGCGGTCGTGGCGGCTCTGATGCGCCGCAATCTGCACGAGACCGAATCTTTCGTTGCTGCCAAAAGTGTGGAACGAAAAGAGAGTTCGTTGCGCGCGTTGATGCGATACCCGCGCGAGTTGATGTTGGTGGTCGGTTTGACGATGGGTGGAACCGCTGCGTTCTACACCTACACCACTTACATGCAAAAGTACCTGAAGCTCACGGTGCAGTTGACGAGCGAACAGACGACTTTGGTGACAGCGGGTTCGCTGTTGTTCGCGATGTGTCTGCAACCGATCTACGGGGCTTTGTCGGATGTCATCGGGCGCAAGTGGTTGTTGATTGGGTTCGGTGTGGCAGGAACCTTGTTCACGATCCCGTTGTTGACGGCGCTGCAGACCGCCTCCAGTGCACTCGAGGCATTTTTCTTGATTGCCTTAGCTTGGATCATCGTTTCGGGCTACACCTCCATCAACGCCGTCGTGAAAGCCGAATTGTTTCCTACCACGGTACGAGCGACGGGAGTCGCGCTGCCGTATGCGTTGACGGTCTCGTTGTTTGGCGGAACGGCTGAGCCGGTGGCTCTTTGGTTTAAATCTATCGGTCAGGAACAGTGGTTCTACTACTACTTGACCATGTGTATTGCGACATCACTTTTGGTATACGTGTTCATGCGGGACACACGACGAGAGTCGGCGATGAATCGTCACGAATAATTATCCGGGGAACAGGAGCGGAGGGAAACTATGAATAAATCAATTAAAACTGTCAGCGTCGCTGACACGGTCCGACAAATTGTCGTCTCGCGACAGCGCGTCGGCATGGCATGGGGCAGTGGTGCCATGGCGCTCGTCGCTTCGATAGCGCTGACGTCGGCGCCCGTCGTAGCGCAGGAGGCCGCTGTTGCCGATTCGCTCGATGAAGTCGTCGTTACCGGTACGCGTATCGAGCGCGCCGGCTTCGAAGCGCCGACGCCGTTGACGGTGATCGGTATCGAGGAATTGAAGGCGGCGCCGGTATCGAACCTGGCCGAGTTCGTGAATACCTTGCCGTCGGTCGTCGGCAGTGCGACGCCGCAGAACTCCAACACGAGCATCAGTGCGGGTACGGCTGGCGTCAATGCGCTCAACCTGCGTGGTCTTGGCACGGTGCGTACGCTCGTGCTGGTCGATGGTCAGCGCTCGGTCGGATCGATCCTCACCGGCGTGGTCGACGTCAACAACATTCCGCAATCCTTGGTGCAGCGCGTTGAAGTGGTCACAGGCGGTGCCTCGGCGGCCTACGGATCCGACGCTGTCTCTGGTGTCGTCAACTTCATCCTCGACAAGGAATACACCGGCTTCAAGGGTGAGTTCGATGCCAACGAGTCCGGCGAGGGTGACAACCAATCGACCCGCGGCTCATTGACCTTCGGTACGCCGTTCGCGGGTGATCGTGGTCACTTCATCGCCAACGTCGAGGCCATCGATGACGATGGTGTAATGGGTGTGCCGCGCGACTGGAACCAGAACGGTTGGTACACGGTACCGAACCCAGCCTATACGGCGACCAATGGGCAGCCGGAGTACCTCGTCACGCCGAATGCAGCGTTGATGCAGGCCTCTGCCGGTGGCTTGATCACGAACACCGTACTACGTGGTACGGCCTTCGGCGTGGGCGGTGCGCCGTATCAATTCAACTACGGTGCGTTTAAGCCAGCGGCCAGTGCAACCACGCCGCAGACCGCAGGCCCCTGGATGGTGGGTGGTGGTTGGCAGGATAACCAATTCAATAGCGCCCAATCTTTGAAGGCCGAGGAAAAACGCAATGGCGTCTTTGCGCGTTTGAGCTTCGATCTGACCGATAACACAACGGCCTTCCTGCAGGCCTCGCGCAATACGACCAAGACCAACAACATCACGGGCTACCAGTTCAACCAGGCGAACGTCGTTATCCGGTCTGACAATGCGTTCATTCCGGCTTCGGTCAGGGCGGCGTTGCAAGCGAACAATATCGCCAGCTTCACCATGGGTACGATGAACGCCGATCTGCCGCTGCGCTTGGCGGTGAATGATCGTACCGTTCAGCGCTTCGTTGCCGGTCTCGACGGTAAGGTCAGCCTGTTTGGTTCGGACTGGCGCTGGAATGCCTACTATCAGCAGGGTGAATCCGAATCGCTCGAAATGGCGAAGGACATCACCAACAACGCGCGACTGGCGCTTGCGCAAGATGCCGTGTTTCGTCCGGGCACCACTCAGATCGTGTGCCGCTCGACGCTAACGGATCCGGGCAACGGCTGTGTGCCGTTGAATCGCATGGGTGTCGGCGTGGTTACCAACGACGCGTTGGCGTACGTTCTCGGCAACCCGCAACGCGAGCAGACGCTCGAGCAGCGTGTGGCTGCTATCTCGATCAACGGCGAGCCGTTCTCGGTTGCAGCGGGCCCTGTCTCGCTCGCCACCGGTGTCGAGTGGCGTGAGGAGGAGGTCAGCGGCTTCGTCGACCCGATCTACCGCTCCGGCTGGTTCGTCGGTAACTATCTGCCGAACTTCGGTAAGTACGACGTGAAGGAGGCCTTCGTCGAAACGGTAGTGCCGCTGGCTGCAGGCAAGCCGATGGCTGAGGCGCTCGATTTGAACGCCGCCGTTCGTCGCACCGATTACAGCACTTCGGGTGCCGTGACGACCTGGAAGGTGGGTCTCACGTATTCGCCGAACGACGATGTTCGCTTCCGCTTGACCCGTTCACGCGACATCCGCGCGCCGAATCTCGGCGAGTTGTTCGCGGCCGGTACGTCGAACACCAACAACGTACTCGATCCGTTCAACAACAACGCGAATACGCAATACCGTGGCGTCAACCGAGGTAATCCCAACTTGCTGCCGGAAGAGGCGGATCAGTGGGGCTTTGGTGTCGTGCTGCAGCCGGGTGCTCTGCCCGGATTCAACGCGTCGGTCGATTACTATGAAATCGATCTCGCCGGTGCGATCGGATCGTTGCCCGCACAGGAAATCGTCGATCGTTGCTTCGAGGGTAACCAGGTCTACTGCGCAGCGATCACTCGCGGCGTGGCAGCGGGAGGCACGAACATCATCACCGAAATCGCTATCTCGCCATTCAACTTGGCGGAGCGCATCAATCGCGGTATCGACCTTGAGTTGAGCTACCAGATGGATGTCCCTGGTCTCGGTGGCAACGATGGCAACTTGCAGCTGCGTGGTCTCGTGACGCATTACCTGGAAAACTACCAGGACGATGGCATCGTCACGCCGACTGACTCGGTAGGTAGCAACTCCGGTGATGGTCCGCCGGACTACATGTACCGTCTGACGGCGCGCTACAAGTCAGGTCCGTACTCGGTGAACCTGACCGGCCGTGGTATCAGCTCGGGTGTCTACAACACGGCTTGGGTTGAGTGCACCACGGGCTGCCCGGCATCGAACTCGTTCAACCGCACCATCAATGACAACAGCATCGATGGGCAGTTCGTCGTGGATGCCAACCTCACCTATACGCTCGAGCGTGCGAATGACTCGTCCTACGAGTTCTTCTTGAATATTCGTAATCTGCTCGATAAGGATCCGCCGATCGTGGCGCCGGGCCCCGCTGGCAGTGCTTACGGCACGCCGTCGACTAACCCGACTTTGTTCGATCAGTTGGGTCGCAACTACCGGGTCGGAGTGCGTTTCAAGTTGTAAGCGTTTGGCCGCGTGCGGAGCATCGATGCTTCGCACGCGGTCCGTTTCTGGGGGTTGCATGTCGATCCGGGTAAAAATCGTTGGCTTCGCGCTCGTTGCCCTCTCGGTCTGCATGCCGGCGCCGGCCGTCGAAGTGCCAAAAACGCTTCGATACCAAGTCGATGCGAACTGGCCCAAGCTTCCTCTGCCGAATAATTGGGTGATCGGCGAGATCGGAGGCTTATTCGTCGATGCTGATGGGCTGATCTGGATCGTCAATCGTCCACGAACTTTGAACATGCGCGAGTTGAGTGCGTCGCGCAATCCACCCGCGTCGCGTTGCTGTGTTGCCGCTCCACCGGTAATTGCATTCGACCGTGAAGGCAATGTCGTCCACGCCTGGGGCGGTCCGGGCGAGGGCTATGATTGGCCGTCGGTCGAACACGGTGTCACTGTCGATCATCTTGGCAACGTCTGGATTGGTGGCAGCTCGACACGGGTGACTACCGAAGGGCTCAAGCCTGACGGCATGGTTTTGAAATTCACGCGTGAGGGAAAGTTCCTCATGCAAATCGGCCGCGCGGGCGGCAAGCGCGATAGCCGTGATACCAGTCAACTGTTCGGCGCGGCGGCTATCGCAGTGGATCCGAAAACCAACGAGGCCTATGTCGCCGACGGCTACGGCAACCACCGGGTCATCGTCTTTGACGCGGATACCGGTGCGTACAAGCGCTTGTGGGGCGCCTACGGAAAGCCCCCGACGGATGACGAAGTGCCGCGCTATTCCCCAAACAATCCGATCTCTCAGCAGTTTCGCAATGTGCATTGCATCGCCGTATCGCGAGACTCTTTAGTCTACGTTTGCGATCGCGACAACAATCGCATGCACGTATTCAAGACGGATGGCAGCTTCGTCGTCGAGCATCGCATCGGCACTGAGACCTTGCCTCCGGGTACCGTGGGAGACATCAGTTTCTGGCCCGATGCGTCACAGACACTGATGGCAGTGACCGATATCGGCAACTTTCAGATTCGCATTCTCCGGCGCAGCGATGGGGCGGAAATTCATCGCTTTGGCGAATACGGTCCTTGGGCCGGTCAACTGAAACAAGTGCATCAAGCTGCCTTCGATTCCGAAGGCAACATCTACGCCGCAGAGTCTGCGGGCAAGCGCATCCAGAAATTTCGATTGGTGACAGCAGACTGATGATAGAGCCCTTATTCCAGCTTAGGCGCCTGTGTCACGCAGGTATCGCCATCCTCATCGCATTGTCTTGGAGCTCGATGGCTGATGCATCAACGAGTTCTGTGGTAGAGCGCGGGCGTTATCTTGCGATCGCCGGTAACTGTGTTGCCTGTCACACGAAACCCGGTGGTCAGCCACACGCTGGTGGATTGAAGTTCGATACACCGTTCGGCGTGCTCTATTCGACCAACATCACACCTGATCGAGCAACCGGGATCGGCAGCTGGTCGCTGGCGCAGTTTTCCGCTGCCTTGCGCAGCGGAACTCGTCCAAACGGCGAGCACCTGTATCCCGTTTTTCCGTACACCGCCTACACCAAGTTGACGGACGCCGATGTCGCGGCCCTATACGCCTATTTCAAAAGCCTGAAGCCGGTGTCGCAGCGTCCGCCCGCCAACGAGATGCGTTTTCCCTTCGGCGAGCGCGCTCTGCTCGGGCCGTGGAAGTCTTTGTTCTTCGAGGATGCGCGTTTCGTTCGCAAAGCAGAGCGGAGCGCTGAGTGGAATCGTGGTGCTTATCTTGTCGAAGCACTGGGACATTGCAGCGCTTGCCATAGCCCTCGGAATGCGTTGGGTGCAGAGGACGCCAATTTTCTGATGACAGGAGGTGTGCACGCGCACACCGATGCGGATGGGCGTACGCGCCAATGGGCCGCAAGCAACTTGACCAATAGTCCAAGCGGATTAGCAGCATGGACTGTGGATGATCTGACGGGGTATTTGCATCGCGGTATCAGCCCGCGAGCTGCGGTCTTCGGTCCCATGAATGAAGTGGTAGCGAGTCTGAGGCAGTTACCGTCTTCGGATGTTCGCGCCATGGCGGTGTACTTGAAATCGTTACCCGCCAATCAACAGAAGGTGAAGTCCGGTACGCTCGATGTCGACACGATGAGCGAGGGGCGGATTCTCTACAACATTCACTGTGGCACCTGTCACCAACCCGAAGGAACCGGTGGGTCGGATACGGGGCCGCCTTTGGCAGGCAGCGCGGTCGTCAATGCGCCGAGCTCCGAATCGTTGGTCAATATCATCCTGCGCGGACCGGATCGACCCAAAGTCGCGCCGTCGGTCGAGTGGCAAAAGCGGCGTTGGAAGATGATGGAGGCTTTCGGCGACAAGTTGGGTGATGATGAGGTTGCGGCGATTGCAACCTACGTTCGCAACTCTTGGGGTCATACCGGAGCTGCGGTAACCGAAGAGTCGGTTGCGCGTCAGCGATAATCGAACGGTAGTCAGATCATGCGGCTTAGATATATCGAGATGTTTCAGGCAATGTTGCAGGCGGAGTCCGTTACCGGTGCCGCTCGACTGCTGAATATCTCGCAGCCGGCCGCGACGAAACTCCTGCAGCAAGCCGAGCGACAGCTCGGATATCCGCTGTTCATCCGAGTGATGGGACGGGTGCGTTTGACTCGTGAGGGTGAGGTGCTGCGCCCTAAAATTGAACGTATCGCTGACGAGCTCGCCGAACTGCAGCAGTTGGCGGTGAACTTGAAGCCGAGCGATGCAGAGATGCTGCGCGTGGTCAGCACGCCGACGTTAGCGAATACGCTCATTCCCAACGTCGTGACGCGGATGCGTAAAACGTTTCGCAAGGTCGAGATCAATCTTTTCACACAGCACACACGGGAGATGCTCAACTCCTTGTTGCTGCATGAGTGTGATGTTGGTCTGACTTTGCAGCAGATCGAGCATCCGCGCATTCGCTGTCAGTTGCTCTCCGAAGGGCAGGTCATGGTGATCGCACCAACCGGTCATTGGAGCGCTAGCGATCTGGCGCGGCCGCTGCCGATGTCGAGCCTCGGCGGAGCTAAAGTAGTCGGCTTGACGCTCCAGGATGATCTCGGTCGCAAGATCAATACGCGATTACGTGCGTTATCGCCGCCGGTGAAGGTATCCACCTGGGTACAGACCTATCAGGTGGCACGTTCTCTCGTCGCGTCGGGGCAAGGAATCGCGATGGTGGATCCCTTCACTGCTGGCGCACCAACCGAGACGTCGATTCAAAGTCGCGTACTCGAACCGCAGATTCCGGTTTCCTTGTATGCCGTACACCGTATCGATTCGCCTTTGACAACCTTGCAATCGGCTTTTCTCGAAAACGTTCGTGATGTTGCTGGACAAATCTTGTCGGCTGAGACCTAGGAGATGACCACCATGTTGAAGAGGCTCTTGAAACTCTCATTGTTGGCTGCTGCCGGCTTGGCGATCGTTTTGCCATCCACTGCTGTACAAGCAGCAGAGGCGGCATCGTTCGACGTGATCATTCGCGATGGTCGGGTTCTCGACGGTACTGGCATGCCTTGGCGCAAGGCTGATATCGGTATCTCGGGTGATCGTATCGTTGCAGTCGGGCATATACCGCAAGATGCCAAGGCAGCGCGTGTCATCAACGCCGCTGGCAAG
>Ga0209770_10000797_pt1 | contig 16773 bp, 12 predicted proteins | sample LauGreSu1BDMLBDD_2_FD_187572 | JGI IMG/M metagenome (GOLD analysis project Ga0209770, IMG submission 187572) | Freshwater lake microbial communities from Lake Michigan, USA - Su13.BD.MLB.DD (SPAdes) (version 2) | ecosystem: Environmental > Aquatic > Freshwater > Lake | place: Lake Michigan, USA...
ACGGCATCAAAGGCAAGGGATGCCTCGAGGTCGTGAAGCTGTTCGAGTCCCTCGTCGGTGAGGTGCGGGAGGTGCGGCACACCTCCGCGTTCTATGAACCGGACGACGACGTGGTGATCCGGAACGAGCAGCACCACTGAGCGGCGTCGCGGATGCCATGGATCCCAGCGACTCCAGCTACTATCCGCCACGGGCGGGTCGGGGTCGGATGTCGGCGGCGTCCGGCGTCCGGGTGGAACGCCTGCGGAACCGGCTCGCGCATTTCATGCGCGGCCTTCCGAGCCCCCCCAGTTTCGGCATCCTGTCCTTCCGGGATGGTGTCCTGTCTGTTCTTCTCCCGGGCTACGCCTATGTGGCCATGGGGCGTTGGCAGATCGGACTCCTGATGGCGGGCGGCTGGGTTCTCGCGTTGCTGTTGCTCCTGGTGTTCCTGGCGAATCCCACAATCCGCGCGTGGTGTCTCGGTACTCTGGCCTCCACCCACACCAGCGGCTTGGCCATGGCCGCCCTGCGGTCGCGGGAGCTGGATCCCGACCTTCCATCCCCCACCCTCTTCCATCGGATTGCCCTGCCCCTCGCCCTCTGGGCCATTGCTGCCGCCGTGATCTACTGGCCGTTCGACACCCTGCTGAATGAGACGGTGGCCCGCGTGGTGTTGGTCGATGGACGGAACATCATCGTGAACCCCAGGGTCGACCCCGAGGACCTTCTCCGCGGGGACATCATCCTCTTCCGCTCGGGCGGAAATCGGTACTCGGGCGAGGTCCCCGTCCTCATGCGGGATGGATTGTACTGGGGGGGCGTCATCGGTCTCCCAGGGGATCAGGTGACGTTCAGCACCCAAAGCGTGGCAGCGGGGGGGCGTTCGAGACCGTTGGAGGCCTATATGCCCACGGCGGGTTCGTATCCGGTCCCGCGGGACACCTGGTTTGCCTGGCCGAGGATGCTCCAACTGGCGGCGGCACGGACGTCCCCCGACCTGATCACGCACGCGTTTCTCGACCAGGCCCAGATCACCCGGGCAGACTTCATGGGTCGACCGTACCGGAGATGGTTCTTTCGTCGGCAGGACGTCCAATGAGTCGTTTCGGCAATCTCGAGTTCGAATCCAACGAACAGCCCCGCCACGGGGCCGAGTCGGAGTCCCGGGACGGCGCCTACTGGATGGCCTCGGCCGAGACAGCCTACCAGGCGATGGATTTCGAACTGGCCCTGCGTCACTACTCCCGGGTCCTGGAATTCGAGCCGGGATCCATCCCCGCGTGGACCGGACAGGTCCGCGTCCTGATCGAGCTGGGCGAATACCGCGAGGCCAGGGTCTGGGCCGATAAGGCCCTGGAACGCTTTCCGACTGCGCCCGAACTGCTCGCTGCCAAGGCGGTCGCTCTCGGTCGCCTTGGGGATCTCGACCCGGCACTGGCGTTTTCCGACGCGAGCCTCGAGGAGCGCGGGGACACCGCCTACATCTGGCTCGCGCGTGGAGATGTCCTTCTCGCCCGCAAGGAACGTCGGGCCGACTACTGCTTCGAGAAGGCCTGCGCCCTCGAACCGACCGGTTGGTGGGTGCACTGGCTCGCGGCACGGATTCGACACCACTACGGCCAGTTCGCCGCCGCCCTCAAGCTGGCCCAACATGCCGCAGCTGCGGCACCCGGAAACTGGGCGGCATGGCTTCTCTGTGGGGATTGCGAGGCCGCCTTGGGCTTCGCCGGGAACGCCCGGCGATCATATCAACAGGTCGCGGACCTCAACCCCGAGTACCGGGAGATCCGGGAACGGGTCCACCAGCTCGATCGACGCGGGATCCTCTCGCGCGTGACGGGATGGTTCCGACAGGGACTCCGCTCCTGACCCCCACCTCAGCGGGCTCCACCGACTTTCCATGGACATCCATCCCTACCTCGACCGGTTGCTCAACCAGGCCTACGAACAGCGGGCCTCCGACCTCCACCTGGTCGTCGGGGTGCCCCCCGCCTTCCGCATCACGGGCGAGATCGTACTCGCCGACGCGGATGCGCTGTCGGAACAGGACAGCCAGGAGATGGCGGATTCCCTGCTCAATGAACTCCAGCGCCGGAAGCTGGATCACGACTGGGAGCTCTGCATCTCGGTCCGCCACCCGGTGGCGGGACGGATCCGGGTGACCTTCTATCGCCGGAACGGCATCACGGAGATCAGTGCCCGGTTCTGTGGGGACCGGGTCGCCGCCCGGGAGGAACTGATGCTGCCGGCGCGGATCGATGACTTCGCTCGACGCCCGAACGGGCTCTTCCTCGTCACCGGACCCACCGGCGCGGGCAAGACGACGACGCTCAACTACATGGTGGATCTCATCAACCGGGAGCGCCGGTGCAAGATCCTCACCATCGAGGATCCGATCGAGTTCGTTCATGCCAACGACCGGGCCATCATCGTCCAACAGGAGGTCCTGACCGATGTGCGCTCGTTCAACCGTGCGCTGATCCATGCGCTGCGTCAGGATCCCGACGTCATCTGTGTCGGAGAGATGCGCGATCACGAAGCCATCGCGACAGCCCTGACCGCAGCCGAGACGGGGCACCTCGTGTTGGCCACGCTCCATGCTCCGAGCGTGGGTCACGCCATCGAACGGATCGTGGGCATCTTCGAGGGCAACGCCCAGAGGCAGGTCATCCTGCAGCTCTCGAACTGTCTCCAGGGGATCATCGCGCAGGAGCTCCTCCCGAGCCTCGATCGGAGTCGCCGGGTGCTCGCCTACGAGCTGCTCCTCGCCACTAACGCAGTCAGGACCGTCATCCGCGAGAACCAGATCCATCAGCTCAACAACATCATGCAGACCGGCGCCCGCGACGGCATGGTGCTCATGGATAACTGCCTCCACGACCTCTACTCGAAGTGCCTGATCAGCTACGACACCGCAGTGAGCCGGGCACGAAACACCGAACGGTTCCGCAAGGACGGGGAGTGAGAGGCCTGGAGTGGGCGTCTACCACTCGATCAGTGCCGCGCCCCAGGTGAGTCCAGCTCCGAAGACGACAAGCAGGACCAGATCACCCCGCTTGATGCGCCCCTGGGATACGGCCTCATCCAGTGCGATGGCCACACTGGCGGCGGAGGTGTTGCCGTAGCGGTCGACATTCACGTACAGCTGATCCTCCCGGGCCTCGAGGCGTTCGGCGACTGCGGACAGGATGCGCTGGTTGGCCTGATGGGGGATGATGCAGGCCAGCTGGTCCACCGTGATCCCGCACCGCCCAAGGACCTCGTGGGCGGCGGAGACCATGGCATTCACCGCGTTCTTGAAGGTCTCCTTCCCGTCCATGCGGAGGAAGTGGAGCTTCTTTGAGACGGAATCGGCCGTCGCCGGACACGCGCTGCCGCCTCCAGGCACCTGGAGCAGTTCCGATTTTCCTCCATCGGAACCCAGACAGGTCGTCAGCAGTCCCTGCGAGTCCGGCCGATGCTGGAGCACGGCGGCACCAGCACCATCACCGAACAGCACGCAGGTGTTGCGATCGGTCCAATCAACGAAGGCCGACATCTTCTCGGCGCCAATGATCAGGACGGTGTTGTAGGTGTGGGAGGCGACGAATTGACTGCCGACTTCCAACGCGTAGACGAAACCGCTGCACGCGGCCTCGAGGTCGAATGCCGCGGCACGGACCGCACCGATGCGGTCCTGGACGATGCAGGCGGTGCTGGGGAAGAGACGATCCGGGGTGATGGTGGCGACGATGATCAGATCGATCTGATCCGGGGTGACCCCGGCCTTGGCCATGGCCCTCTTTGCCGCCTCGACCGCCATGTCGGACGTCGTCTCATTATCGGCCGCCAAGCGACGCTCGCGGATGCCGGTCCGCGTGGTGATCCAGTCGTCCGAGGTCTCGACCATGCGTTCGAGATCGGCGTTGCTGAGGATGCGTTGCGGGACGTAGGAGCCGACTCCGGTGATCGAGACCGACCTTGGGGAAGGACGTGGGGGGAGTGAAGGTCGGGGTGTCGGCATGCGGCGGCTTGATACCGCCCGGGATCTAATCACCAAATCCCCCGGGGGGACAACCCGGACGCTGGCCTTTCTAGACCTCGGCCCCGGCGGCCACCATGGCCGTGGCGACCTCGCGTTCGATCTCCCCGCTGAGGTTGCCCAAGACAGCCTTCGAACCCTGCAGGATGGCGTGCTTGAGCGCCTCGCGTCGCGCCGAACCGTGGATCTTGATCACGGTGCCATGCAGTCCAAGGATCGGAGCACCTCCGTAGGTTTCCGGATTCAACCGGGCCTTGATCCGGCGCAGGCCCCCAGAGGCCAACAGGGCGCCCAACTTGCGCAGGACACTCGGATGTTCCAGGAGTTCAGCCCGCATCAGATGGCCCACGGTCTTCCCGAGACCCTCGGAGGTCTTGAGCACCAGATTGCCCACGAACCCGTCGCACACGGCGACGTCCACGCCATCGGTGAAGAGATCGAATCCCTCGCAGTATCCGATGGAATTGAGCGAGGTCTTGCGGATCAGGGAAACGGCTGCCCGGGTGAGGTCCGTGCCCTTGGATTCCTCCGAGCCATTGCTCAGGACTCCAACCCTCGGTTTCTGGATCCCCAGCATGGCCTTGGAATAGACGGATCCCATGACGGCAAACTGGAGGAGGATCTCCGGGGTGCATTCGGGATTCGCACCCCCATCCAGGAGCACGAAGGCACCCGTCCGGGACGGCATGATGCAGGCCAGGGAGGGGCGCTTGATGCCGTCGAGCCGACCGAGCCGGAACGAGGCTCCGGCAACGAGTGCGCCGGTGTTCCCGGAGGAGATGGCGGCGTCGGCTTTGCCATCACTGACCAGGGTCAGGGCCTGGTTCAACGAGGAGTTCTTCTTCCGGCGGACGGCCGAGGCCGGGTCGTCCTCCATCATGAGCACCTCGGAGGCGTCGAAGAATTCAACCCGGGGATCGTCAAGGCCAACTTGTGCGGCGAGCGGACGCACCTCCGATTCCCGTCCCACGATGTAGACGGTCTTGAGGGTGGGCTCCGCGGCGAGACCCAGCCGGATGCCGTGCAGGAGTTCGGCCGGCCCGTGGTCGCCGCCCATGACGTCGACGGCAAGACGCATAAAAACAGTCAGGCGCCGGCTCCCTCTCGGGAATCCGGCGCCTGGGACTCACACATCAGGCCGCGGCCTTGACGGTCACCACCTGACGGCCGTTGTAGTAGCCGCAGGACGGGCAGACCCGGTGGGTGATGTGGGGGGCGGCGCACTGCGCACAGGGCGTGAGCTGCGGCAGCTTGAGGACGGAATTGTAGGCCCGGCGCATGCGCTGGCGGCTTCGGGACGGTTTGCGTTTGGGGACGCCCATGGTGGATTGTTGTTACAGTTTCAGCTTGTCCAGCGCAGCCCAAGGCGACGGGCCATCAGATGGCGACCCCTCGAGATGCGAATCGCGAGCCGACGCCGTTTGCGACAGCCCGCGACAGTCTGGTCTGCACAGCGGATTTGCTGGCAGGGAGAGATAGATGTCTTCGCGCAGCAGGGGAGTCAAGTCTGCAAAGTCCCCGTCGATGGGGACCGCGTCCTCGCCCTGGAGCGGGGCAAGGGTGGTCAGGTCGGGGATTTCAACCGGCAGACGGAACGGTTTGAGGCATCGGGCGCACTCGCAGGCGACATCCGTGGCAAGGGAACCGGTGATCAGCAGCCCATCGGGTTGACGCTCGATATCCAGCTCATACCGGAGCGGGTCCTCGAACCGGATGAGCTCATCCCGGTATTCGGTCCCATAGGCCGCCGCTGGAAGCTCCCCCTCCAGATGGGCAGGCTCCTCGGCGAGAAGACGCAGGTTCACCAGGACTGGCATGGAGCGAGTGTCCGCCCGGCATCGAATCTCCGCAATGGCTGAGCGCAAAGTGTGGCTGAGCAGATCGGTGGCAGAGCCACAGGCCATTATTGGATCACCCGAACAGGCACCCTTTGGCCGGGGATCAACCCCTCATTTCCCGGTGGAGGGACCAGGATTCCCAGACGCCGGGGATCCAAGGGCTGAGCCCAAGGGCAGGTTTGTCGAATTCCGGGGTGGACCAATCGGTTTGAGAGGATCCTGCTTCTGGAAGGCCGCGCTGTCTTTGGCTGCCTTCGTCTCGATGCCCGGAGGCTGTAGGAATCCAAGATCGCGCAACCAGTCGATGAGACGGTCCTGCCATCGCCCAAACGGAGTTCCATTCCGATCCGTCAACCCGCCCGTGGATCCACTGCCCGGATGAAATCCATTCCCATACAGGTGCAGTTCCACGTTCGGCACCCCGTCCTCGATCATGGCTCCGTAATACTGCAGCGCCCACCAGGCATGAGATCGATCCCCAGGGCCGGGCGACGTGACAAATGCTGGAGGGACATCCCTTGGAATCACCGGGCGCGGTTGTCGGGCGAATGGTGTTGGTCCCGGATAGACGATGATCACGAAGTCGGGGCGTGAAGGGATGCCCCGATAGGGGTCGGAAGCCGCCGAATGGATCCGATCGAACTCGGGATACAGAAGTGCAGCGGGCGCGGACAGCTCCGCACCGGCAGAGAACCCAGCGATGCCGATGCGTGCCGGGTCGAGGTGCCACTGGGCTGCATGGGCACGGACCATCCGGATTGCCTGGAGCGCATCATTCACGGCATCGACCTCGGCGACATATCCGTCCTTCCTCAGCCGGTTGCGGAGAATCACCGTGTTGATTCCGAAGTTGTAGAAGTAAGGGACGAAGTCAGCCGCCTCGGTGCCTACGTTCAGGGAATTATGGCCGCCTCCAGCTGCTAGGATGACAACGGTTCCCTTGTTGAGGCTGGGATCCACCAGGTGCACCTCGATCGAGGGGTTGTGGATGTTGACAATGCTGTTGATCCGACCTGGAACAGCACTGTTGAGCATGTATTTCTCAGCCTCATGAACCCGGTGTGGATTCAGCATCGGGGACCCCTGTGGATACAATGGGATCACAATGCCCCCTGGAAGGATCGGCTGAGGTGCGTAGGGTGATGAATTGGTCGGGCCAGGTCGTGGAATCCCAAGAGGTTCTGGAACCGGCGGAAGCTCCTTCGCCAAGACCAGGCCTTGGCCGATGATCTGGATCCACAACAGGCCCATAAAGATGGGAACGGCCGGTATGCAGGAAGTGCTCATGGGTGACCCCGGGGATTCCAATCACAGAGAAAGCAGAGGCAAGGCAAACCAGACTGGCGATCCACCACGGGGGCCCCGTGCCGAACCAATCCAATATCCTGAAGGCGACTGGGGTCCAGATCCACGGGAAGATCGCAGCCGGTCTCACCGTCAGTTTCGGGCGAGAGCGGACTCTGAAAGAAGGGTTCCAATCGGGTTCCTGAACCAGGATTCCAGAGGACCGACCGGATCTCCTGCACCCGTCTGTGCCTGCCTACCGTGATCGACGCGCCAAGGGGTGGACTCCCCTCCGACAGGCGTCCGAGCAGTAGAGGACCCGATCCCAGTCCCGTTCCCACTTCTTGCGCCAGACGAACGGCCGACCACAAGCCATGCAGGTCTTGGAGGGCAACTGGGATTTCTTCATCGGTCTAGGAACCCTCCTGGAGGAATGCGATCAGGTCCCGAAGCTGTTCCGGGGTACGCCCTGACTCCAGGCCCTCTGGCATCAGCGACTGGCCACTCGTGGTCATCCTCAGGACCTCCTTTCGTGGAATGACCACCTGCGTCCCGCCTGCCTGCAGCAGGGTCACGGCTTCAGCGGATTCCCCACCCACCAGACCCTGCTGGGATTCCCCATCCCGTGTCTCGATCTCAACCGCCACAAACCCCGGGTTGATGGCCATGTTGGGATCCAGGATGTTCGACAGAAGATCCTCCACGCTCCGATGGGCAACCCCGCTGAGGTCGGGTCCAACACGATGTCCGAGCCCGCCCGCCACATGACAACGGGAGCAGGATTCCTCGAACAGAGCCCGTCCTCGCACGGCATCTCCCTGGGCTGGCAGCTTCGCCATCCATTCAGCCACGATGGATTTTCGATTGCTGTATTCCTCGTCGCCCATGAATGCAGCGGCCCTGCGGCGGATCTCAGGCGAACCGCCCCGCAACAACCGCCGCCGCTGCTCCAGATCCAGGTTCAGTTCCCCGATCCGAACCTGATCCGTCTCCAAGGCCGAGAGAAGCGCGTCATGGTAGGCCCGTCGCTCGAGGAGATGTTCGAGCAGCGACATGCGGAGCGAGGGACTCACGAACCGCCAGCGGGTCATCAGGATCGGGCCCAGGTCCGACTCTTTGAAGGATCGCAGCGCCGCCAAGGCACCCTGCTGCAGTTCAATGGGTTCCCGGGCATCGAGGAGTAGGACCAACGCGTTGGTGACACCTCCGGGCGTCCCCAGTGCCAGCAGCGGAAGCATGGCCTTGCGTTCCACGACGGTCTGGGCGGGATCCACAACGGTCCGGATTGCCCGGGCCAGCGCTGCCCTCTGCGATGCGTTCTCCGGCAGCTGGAAGGCGCGGGTGAGATGCCACAACGCATCCATCTCAGCCGGAGATGCCGAGGCACACCGTTCGTCGATCCGGAGCCGGAGCGGTTCCGGCAACGCCACCTCCGCCCCGCTGCGCTCCAAGCCCTCCACCAGACCCTTCCACGCCGCGATCCGTGCCGCGACCTGTGCCAGGTCCAACGCCTTCTGAACCCCCCAGACCACGTCTTCGGGACGGGATCCAGCCCGCGCCCCGAGAAGGGAAGACAGATCCCGAAGGGCCTCCTGGACGCCCAGGTCATCCCTCTTTGCAGCATCCGTCCCCAGAAACTGATCAAAGACCCGGCGTCCCTGACCCGGCGGGATCGACGCGATCACCGCGAGTCGCGACCACCGGTATGCCCGGTCCTCGACGAGGATCCGAGCGAGCACCTCGGCAGCCTTGTCCTCCTCCACGCGCCCCAACACCTGGGCCATGACAAACCGGACACGCAGGGAGGGATCCGGCAAACCAGACTTTTGGGCCTGGCTCCAGAATCGTTGGACAACCCTCTTGCGGAGGGGCTCCGACCCGGCGAGTCGATCGGCAGCCAGCTGCAGGGCCTGCTCTCGAACCTCGGGTGAGAAATCCTCAAGGGCATCGAGGATCTCCGTCTCACGCAGCCCACCCAGACCCGCCAGCGTCCACAACGCCTGGACCCGGGATTCGGGGAGCGGTGCCCGACGAGACAGATCACGGAGCCGGGGAACGGCTGGGGTCGCACGACGCTCGACCAGAAGCCGTTGCGCCGTCGTGCGCTGCCAGGCATTGGCCCGCCCGAGCCATGCCAGACACTCCTCGTCGCCCGGGGACCTGGAGGCCACTCGCTGGGATGCCAATCCCGTCTTTGGAAACACGCGATAGATCCGACCCCGATTCTCACCGGCCCGGATGTCGAGGTTCTTCCGGACCTTCTCCGGGATGTAGTCGGGGTGCTCGATCACATCCCGCTGCATGTCGAGGACGTAGAGCGCTCCGTCGGGGCCGATCTCGAAGGCCACGGGGCGGAATGCCGGATCCCGGCTCGCGAGAAACTCCCGCGCCTGCTCGTCCGGGGCACGACTGGCCTTGAAGACCGGTCCATCGGGATGGATCACGTCGCGGTGGACGAGGTTGCCCACCACATCACCCACGAGGATCGAGCCACGGAGGTCTGCCGGGAACACGCCTGAATCCAAATGTCCCATGCCGCCGGCCGCGCTGAAATGGCCCGCCTGCTCCGGGTGGTTCGGACGGGTCAGCGCGGTCGAGATGGGATAGATCCGGCTCATCTCCTCATGGTCGGAGATCGAGGCGGTGATCGACACGGGAGGGAAGCCGGGATGCCGCTGCACGACATCGAGGGGGAGGAACCGATGCAGGATGTGACTGATGTTGTAGGGGGTGAAGGCCCGTCCGAACCCATCGAACACGAGTCCAAACCCGCCACCCGTCTTCCCGGTGAGATCCACACGTCCCGTGTTGGGATCAAAGGCGAAGTCGTGGTCGCCAAGCGGCGTCACCACATCCGGGATCCGGGGTGACCGGACGGATCCACTGCTTCCCCCGTTGGCGACGTGGAAGCGGTTGTCGAGTCCATGGCGGAGTCCACTGGCAAGGCTGTCCGAGATCCCACGCCTCAAGCCGGTCAGGACCACCTCCCGCTGATCCGCCACACCGTCACCGTCCGCATCCCGAAGCCAAAGGATTTCCGGGGGCGCCACCACAAGGACACCTCCCCGCCACGGAGCCACGCTCGTCACATAGCTGAGACCGTCGGCAAAGACCGTGGAACGATCCGCCTTCCCATCCCCATCGGTATCGACCAGACGTCTGACAGCACTTCCCGTCGTGCCATTCGGACCGGCGCCATACGGATAATCACGGCATTCCCCGACAAACGCCGCTCCAGTCTCGTCCCAGGCGATCGCCACGGGGTCGAGGACCTGAGGTTCCGCGGCCCAGAGACGGACCTCCAGGCGGGGATCTGCAACGATCTGGCGGAGGGATTCCTCAGGCGACAGCGCGGCCTGGACGGGAAGAATGGAGAGGAGTGCCAGGAGTCGAACCAGACTCATGGAGAGACGGTATCACCGGTCTCCAGACATGGAAAAGCCGGGGTCCTGGAATTGACCGGTGATTGGGTCAGGGACGTCTGGCCTCCGATGCACTTACTGCCCGGAGGCACCACCACCGATTCCGGAGAAGGCGACGAACAGGAGGGCGAGGATGACGATCACCAGAACCGCACCCACCGCGAGGAAGATCTTGTTTGTGTTGTTCGTCTTCTTTCCAAAGGCGGGACCCTTGGCGGACGAGGTGGCGGCCGCCTCGGCCCCGATCTTCACCGCGGGACGCGGCTGGTCGGTCTGCCGCTTGCCGGTCTCGTAGCGCAGTTCGATCTGCCCAAGGCGCAGCGTCTGTCCAGGCCTGAGGGTCGCCTCCTTCTCCGCAGCCAGCTGGGCGTCGTTGATGAAGGAACCGTTGGTCGACCCCAGATCCTTGATGACAATCTCATCACCCTTGGCCCAGAGCTCGCAGTGGCGACTGGACACGCTCGGCTCAGGAATGCAGAAGGCGTTTTCCTCGAGGCGCCCGAGCGTCCCCTTCTCCGGCTTCACGTCGAAGACCCGATCCGTGAAGCCAGCAGTGATGCAAACCAGTTTCGGCATAGGCGAGGTCGTAGGCTTGTGTAGCGGTTGACGGAACCAGCCGTCAAACGCTTTCCCCCTGTATGGAGGGACCCATACGGCGGCCTGCTCCCGTCTTCGGACGGGCGTGGGCCGGCTCAACCATGGCGGACAACCATGGCGTGGAACTCGTCGAACAGCGGCGTTGAATCATGCGGACCCGGGGCGGCCTCGGGGTGGTACTGGACGCAGAACAGGGGTCGTTTCTTGTGACGGAGGCCCTCCACGGTCTGGTCGTTGAGGTTGATCCGGTTGACGGCGACGTCCGCGGGCAACGACTCCGCATCGACCGCGAATCCATGGTTCTGGGAGGTGATCTCGACCCGCCCAGTCTCGAGGTCCTTGACCGGCTGGTTGCCACCGCGGTGGCCGAACTTCAGCTTGAAGGTCTTTCCGCCCAGCGCCTGACCGAGGATCTGGTGGCCCAGGCAGATTCCGAAGATGGGGATCCCATGGTCGACCAGCTCCTTCACCTCCCGGACGATGCCCCCGAGCGCCGCAGGGTCCCCAGGGCCATTCGAGAGGAAGATCCCGCGCGGCTTGTACTGGAGCGCCTCGCGGGCCGGCGTGTGTGCCGGCACGACCTGGATGCGGAATCCCTTCTGCCGCAGACAACGGAGGATGTTGTACTTCATCCCGAAGTCGTAGGCGACGATCGGGACATCGGCCGGGGGCAGAGGCTTCCGGATGGCCCGGGGATCGGGCGCCGAATTGGTCTGGGTCAGCTGGAACACCCCGGAGTCCTTGTCCTCGGGATCCCAGACGAACGGTTCCCGATGGGTGACCTCGGATACGTAGTCGCGTCCCGCCATCCCCCCCCAGGACCGGGCCCTTGCGAGGGCCTCCTCGGCACCGAGACCCTCGGTGGAGAGACAGCCAGACAAGGCGCCGCGGACCCTCAGCTTCTTGGTGAGCGCCCGGGTGTCGATGCCCTGGATCCCGGGGATGCCATGGCGTTCGAGATAGTCCGCGAGCGACCAGTCCGCACGCCAGTTGCTGACGACGGGCGACAATTCCCGGATGACGAAACCGGAGGCATGGGGAGCCCACGACTCGACGTCCTGCTGGTTGACGCCGTAGTTCCCGATGAGGGGATAGGTCATCGTGACGATCTGCCCCTTGTAGGACGGATCGGTGAGGATCTCCTGATAGCCGGTCATAGAGGTGTTGAAACACACCTCCCCGGCCACCGTGGTGCGGCTGCCGAATGCCTGACCTTCAAAAACAGATCCGTCTTCCAGAGCGAGGATGGCCTTCATTCGCGGTCGCGCGGTGGGCGTGTTGCCGTCGGCGCGGGCGCAGTGTGCTCAGGTCGCCGAGCGGTGCAACAGGAACCTCATCCTGGACCTCTGACCTGAGGCCCACAGACCCGGGTGACAATAATCTCACCGGCCCGATTTCAGCCCCTCGACCACGAACAGATCGGTCAGGATCCGCCAGTTGAAGTAGACATAGCCCTCCCCGCCGTGGGTCATGGCCACCGCGGGCTCACCGCCCAGGCTTCCCGAGAGGTCGGTGGGATAGATCTCCCGGATCGGCTCCAGACGCTCGGTCGCCAAGTCATACCGGAAGACCTTCACGGGTGAAGTGCCATCATAGACGTACAGCCCCTTGCTGTCCGGGGACCATCCCGCGACCTGGTAGTTCCGGATGGCCGGAAGCGGACGGGACTGACCCTCGTCCAGCGGCCACACCCGTCGTTCCCCACGGAGGACCCCGACGACCAGGCGACCGTCTGGGGAGACCGGCACCCCGAAATAGGTCGGTGGACTGACCCCTTCGGGCGTGATGGCCACGGGATCCTTGGCCCCCTCGGTGTCGAGCAGGTAGTACCGCAATCCATTGGTGCCCACGCGCCCGTGGACGACGAGGTTCCTGCTGTCGGGCAGCCACGACGCGGCCGAGAGGTCGAGATTGGTCACCGAAAGGGTCCGGCTCGTGCCAGCACCGGTGGGCATGAGGATCAACCGGGACGGGTCATAGGCGCTGGCAAACACCCAGTTTCCATCCGGGGAGATGGCATGGCCGAATCCAGGCCCGAGACGCACGGACTGGCTGCCGTCGGACCGGATGAGGTAGGTGGAGTAGCTGTTGCCGGCGCCCTCGCCGAAGAAGATGACAAGGAAGCGGCTGCCGTCCTCGGAGACGCCCCGAAGCATGCAGCGGCCCATCGTCGTGAGGTTCCGCTCGTGGGTCTCAGGAGGCACCAGTCCGATGATCTCCTGCAGCTCGAACTGACGCGTCATCAGGAGCCGCCCGTCCTTGAACATGTCGTGCAGGGTCATGTTCACCGACGTGTTCAGGATCGCCCGCTCCTCCCCATTCACGGTCACTGCACGAAGGCTCTGGATCTCTCCGTGGCTGATCGCGGTGAACCAGATCTCCTTCCCGTCCGGATGCCAGGCCAGGCCGTCGATCTGCGCATATTCTCCGGTCAGATTCCGGAACTCACCCTGCCGGTTGACGAGCCGGATCCGTCCGCGGCTGTCCTTGGGAACAGGATGGTCGGAGAACGCAATCCAGTCGCCCTTGGGGGAGACCCGTGGATGCCCAAAGGTGCCGGAGGTCTCCGCCAACTGGAGTCCCCCGCCCTGGGTGGGATGCTGTTCCAGTCGCCACCGCCCACCCGCCTTCCGGACCACCACGTACTGCTCGCCATCGGGATACCAGTCGGCGTCCTTGACCTCTGTGAGCACCTCCCGAGGGGTGCCGCCTGCCAGCGATACCCGCGCCAGGGTGCCCAGACCCGAGAACCAGCCAACCCCGACACGATTGAGGAGGACTGCCATCTCCCCCTTGGAGGACACGGCCAGGATGTCGGCATTCGTGTAGCCGAGGGTCCGAGCCTCCGGAGTGCCAGGCCGTGACGAGAAGACCTCGATCGGCTTCATGTTCCACCGGGCGCCGTACACGACATTCTCCCCGTCGGGAGCAAACCGGGCGTTCATGACGGTACCCCGGCCGAAGGTCACCTGACGGAACTCAGGTTGCGGGTCGACGGAATCGACCATCAGCAGCCGGGCCATCAACAGGATGAGGAGCGAGGCGGCGAACGGGATCCACCACTTCGGAAGCAGGGATTTCGGCTCCGTGATGATCCGCCGATAGCCGCTCTGCTGGGACAGACCCTCGAGGGCGAAGGCAAGATCGCTCGCGGACTGGAAGCGGTGTTCCGGACGCTTCTCGAGACACCGGTTGACCACCCGGTCCAGTCCCGGCGGGAGGTTCGGCGCCAGCTCGATCAGATCAGGCGGCTCCTCCCGAAGCACCGCCGTCATCGTCTCGGCGCTGGTGGGCCGACGGAACGCCCGCTGACCCGAGATCATCTCGTACAGGATGGCGCCGAACGCGAAGAGGTCGGACCTGTGGTCCGCCTCGCGCCCTGTCACCTGCTCGGGGGACATGTAGCAGGGCGTGCCGAGGACCATGCCACTCTCCGTGGGCGACTGGATCGCCGCCCTCGAGCCGGAATCCATGGGTGAATCCACCTCCCCATCCGGTCGACGTGGCCGGAATCCTCGGCCGCTGACCTGCCGGAGCTTGGCCAGGCCGAAGTCGAGGATCTTCACCCGGCCATCCTCGGTGATGTAGATGTTCTCGGGCTTCAGATCCCGATGGACCACGCCCCGGGAATGGGCTTCGGCAAGGCCGGATGCGATCTGCAGGGCGTACTCGAGGGTCCTCCGCATTGGGGGGGGTCCCTGGTGGAGCTCCTCGCGCAGGGTGCGGCCCTCGAGGAGTTCCGAGACGATGTAGGGCGCCCCATCATGGGTCCCCGTGTCGAAGATCATCAGGAGACCCGGATGGTTGAGTCCCGCCAGCGTCTGGGCCTCCTGCTCGAACCGCTGGAGACGATCGACGTCCTTCGCGAACTCCGTGCGCAGGACCTTGATCGCCACGTCTCTCCCCAACCGATGGTCCCGCGCCCGGAACACCTCGCCCATGCCGCCGGCCCCGATCACCGAGGTCAGTTCATAGGGGCCCAATTTGTCGCCGGCGCGCATCAGGATCTCAACAAGGTCGAGCACCACTGGACCCCAAACCTTGCGACCTTTCAAGTCGTGGACCCCATCCAGCCCACTTCTTCAAGGTCATCCCGATCTGGGTTCAGAGCTCGGAGTCCGGATGCTTGCGGTCCATCTGACGAGGTCGCCGGTCCACCGTGTCCTTCGGCAGCTCGGTCGTGAACTGACCGGTATCGCCCAGGTCCGACTGGAGCCTTCGGAGCCTTGCCTTGAGGTCGGCCACCCGGGTGGCCTGGTCCGCGTCCGCATATCGGTTCCGGAGTTCATCCGGATCCTGCACAAGATCGAACAACTCCCACTGGTCGGCCTTCCAGTAGTGGATCAGCTTGTGGGTCGCGGTGCGGATGCCGTAGTGGGCCCGGGTGTTGTGATGCCCGGGGTCATGATAGTACCGATAGTAGATGTCGCTCCGCCAACCCGCCGGGATCTTCCCTTGGAATAGGGGTACCAGGCTGCGCCCCTGCATCTCCTCTGGGATCCGGGCCCCGGCCAGTTCCAGAAAGGTCGGGGCGAAATCGCAGTTGATGGCCAGGGACTCGCTCGTGGATCCGGGCTGGATCCCGGCCGGCCAGCGGGCCAGGAAGGGCATCCGGCTGGAGGGCTCATACATGAACCTCTTGTCATACATCCCATGCTCTCCGAGGAAGAACCCCTGGTCGCTGGTGTAGATCACGAGGGTGTTCTCCCTCAATCCATTGGAATCAAGCCAGTCCATGAGCTCGCCGACGCTGTCGTCGACGCTCTGCACACACCCCAGGTAGTCCTGCATGTACCGCTGGTATTTCCAGCGGTCGAGATCACGTCCACGGAGCACCGTCGGCTGGCCATCGACCATCCAGGAGACCTCGGTGGGCACCTCGTTGAGCCAACGTTGGCGATCCGCTGGGGACAGGTCCTCGGGCGGGGTGAGTTTGAGATCATATCTCGACAGGTTCCGGAAGATCGACTGCCGCTGCTCCCGCAACGCATCGGCCCGGCCGGCATGGTCGTCCCAGAGGGTCCGGGGCTCCGGGATCGTCTTCAGTGCGAACTCCCGACGATACCGGTCGCTGGGCGTCCATTCCCGATGTGGGGCCTTGTGGTGGCACATCACGAAGAAGGGGCGGTCCTTCGGACGCTTCTCGAGGACCTCGCGCGTGAGGCGCGTGATGATGTCGGTCACGTAGCCCCTGTAGATCCGATGGCCGTCACGGTCATAGAGGACGGGATCGTTGTACCTTCCCTGACCCGGCAGGATTTCCCAATGGTCGAAGCCCTGCGGATCGGAACCGAGGTGCCACTTGCCGATCATCGCCGTGTAGTAGCCGGCATCCCGCATGCGATGGGCCACGGTGGTCCGGGCCGGGTCGAGGTCATTGAACACGGGGACACCGTTGCGATGGCTGTACTGCCCGGTGAGGAGCGTGGCCCGACTCGGGGTGCAGATCGAATTCACCGCATAGCAGCGATCCAACCGGAGGCCCTGGGCACCCAGTCGATCAAGGTTCGGGGTCTGGTTGACCCGGCTTCCATAGGCCCCGATCGCCTGGGTCGCATGGTCATCCGTCATGATGAACAGGATGTTCGGCCGGGCCGGGGTCGCGGCTTCCCCAACCCGCTGCGATCCG